>LFCJ01000903.1_pt1 | contig 19679 bp, 19 predicted proteins | sample 643141 | NCBI WGS metagenome assembly LFCJ01 (sample SAMN03766243, study PRJNA286221) | soda lake metagenome | biome: soda lake; feature: Kulunda steppe; material: water; isolation source: sample B1-Br-g2 brine of Lake Bitter-1 | place: Russia: Kulunda steppe | collected 2010-07
ACCACTGGTGAGCAGGGGGTCCATAGGTGAGCAGGGGGTCCATAGGTTTGGCTGGTACATCTGGTGTGGGCAAGGTGTGGATAATCTGGGCGCATGCATTGTTTGTACGACGTGAATTATGTCCTGTTTGTTGCTTTGGCAAGCATGGGCACACACATGTGGAGCGTGTGCTGAGTGGGGGTGTGGGGGTGGCACACAGGCGTGCCTCCTTCCTCTGCATGCGTAGCCCAAAGCTCTAGCAAGCATGCGCGCACATGTGCGTATGGTGCAAGCATAGACGTAAATGGAGGCTGTGTGGATGCAGATGTGGTTAAAACTGTCTGTTCCACAGCAGGATTAAAACTGTGCCCACGACCCTGCATTGTCAATGGGCTCTCCATCTCGACTCAGGAACCACAGACGACGGGAGGACGGTGAGGACAGGGAAGTCCTGATTGTGCTTGGACGGGGCACCAAGAAGGCCCCCCCTTGCATCTACTTGCTCACGCACGAGCACACCCCTCTCTGACTGGGTGTGTAAACAATCAATGCGCTCCTTGAGCAAGTGAAAGCATGGCGTCCCAGTTTCAGCTACATCTTGTTTTGTGTGCACAGCAGTGCTGCAAAGGACCATTGACCTTCAGGCAGATTCTTCTGACTCGGTGCACGCCCTGGGTGCCTAAGCCCTAGGTGGCCGCTTCTGCCCCATTGATGTAGGGATTGCTTTCTATGCCTGCATCAGTTTAAATACTTTTTCTTTTCTGCGCACAATGGCTCTCAAAAATCCAGCGTCAGGGAGTCTTTGGTAGGCGTGGCCAGCGAGACACTTTCTACCCTGTGTTACTGTTGCTCTTGCAAGTCCAAACCTCTGTAGCACCCCAGGTGGGTCAGCAAGTAGCTGATGTGCCACTGACCTGCGGAGTCTTTGGCAAAAGTGGGTTCCAAGGGCACGCCGTACTGCCTGGCTACCTCCTGCTTTGTCAGCTCTGCCACCTGCACAGACCAGCAGGTGCAAAAACGGCTGCATAGTAAAGGCGCAGTCATCCATCATAAAGCCAGGGGCACCAATACTTGTGACATTAGACCATCCATCATTAAGCGAGAGGTATGATCCATCATTAGGCAGGGGGGATTATCTATGGTCAAGCCAGGGGATCAATGTGTGCGATATTCAACCATCCCTCATTAAGTTATGGGTATTATCTACCCTCGAGCAAGGGGGATTATCCAAGGTTAAGCTAGGGGATCAATGCTTGCGACATTAGAACACGGTCTTGGGCAACAGACCACACATGTCATTCGGGAGCATGTGCACATTCGCATGTGTAAACATGGAGAGGGGTGGTTCACCTCCTGGGCAGTCTGGTTGCAATGTTACACAAAGCAGGGCCACATCTTGGGGGCAAGTGTGAACATTTATGATGCAGAGGAGTGGTTTACATTGAGCGCTATCTGGTGGCACCTCACACAAAGCAGGGCCACATCATGGGGGCAAGTGTGAACAGTTATGATGCAGAGGAGTGATTTACATTGAGCGCTGTCTGGTGGCACCTCACACAAAGCAGGACCACATCATGGGGGCAAGTGTGAACAGTTATGATGCAGAGGAGTGATTTACATTGAGCGCTGTCTGGTGGCACCTCACACAAAGCAGGGCCACATCATGGGGGCAAGTGTGAACAGTTATGATGCAGAGGAGTGGTTTACCTTGAGCGCTGTCTGGTGGCACCTCACACAAAGCAGGACCACATCATGGGGGCAAGTGTGAACAGTTATGATGCAGAGGAGTGATTTACCTTGAGCGCTGTCTGGTGGCACCTCACACAAAGCAGGACCACATCATGGGAGCGGTGGCTCTTGAGGTGCATGGGGAACTGACGCCTGCGAGAAGGCATGGCAAGGTAGATGTGTTGTGCAGAGTTGCACCACTATCTGTAGTGTTTAACCAGCCAGAGTCTGGACAGTGGACCTACTCTCCACACTTACAACCTACGCAACCCTGAATAAGCCTTGCAAACCCTGCAGGACTGGGAACCTGTGACATTGCTCCATACTTCTAGACAACTGGCATCTCAAAACAAGGGAACCACCAGTGCTGATCTTTTACAGTTGGCCTTTTGCCATAAGGGCATGACAGCTGTGTACCGTGAGAAGTAGCCAATAGACTTCAATTTCAAACAGACAACATTGCATGTACTTCATGAAGCACATTAAAATATTTCAGTCCACTACAGTCTACAGAATGCTCCATCCCTGACGTAATTTTTTCACATTTTCTAGCAGCATATCTGTCAATTCAGGACACAGATTGTACTCGGCAGAATGGGAGGCCTCGACATGGCCAGCCTATCTTTGTTTGACATCCTAGCACTACTTGGAAGCACAGGTAGTGCTGAATGGAGGACCTGGACATGGCAAGCCTGCCTTTAGCATGCTTGCAACGCATGGAAGCCCGAGCAGTGCTGAATGGAGGACCATGACGTGGTTGGCTTACCTATAGCATGCTGGTACCACCCGGAATCGCAGGTAGTGCTCCTCTTCCCCACAGACAACGCACCTGCAGATGAGTGCAACACAGAGAGCCGGTAAGTTGGCTCAAAATAACGAGGTTTGAACGATGCTACAGTCGAGTCGGAGAAGGTTTGCACAACTGTGCTTCCACAATTTGGATAATGAAAAGGCCGCCATCAAAAGAAAAGAGGACTTACACAGGCACACCTGCCACGACTCACCTATTGACCTTTTGCTCAGAGTAGAACCGCTCTCCTGCCTCTTGATCGCTCTTCTTGTGCTCAAAAAGAAGCCTGATTATGTCAAGCCATGAAGCAACTAGGAACATCAGGCTTGAACGTGCTATGCTGGATACAAATCGATTCACGCATCTGTGTTGATATACAGGCTGACACATGCATTGCTGGTTGCAAAATTGATAGCAAGCCAAGCAGATGCTAGTACACAAATCATTTCAATCTAATGAACGGTAACGCCATTTTGGCTGTCCCTCTGACCATGCCAAGCTCTCAAGTGCAAACATACACCCTGAAAACAGAATGTGACCTTGGGCGCTTGCCTGATTGTTGGAGGTTCGTCCTGCACTTTCTCCGCGATGCCTCTGTTAAGGTACCACTCCACTTTGTTCCTGTGAGCAAGTGTCCACGTTTAAATCCTGGATGCTGGAATCTGCCAAAGATTGGAAATGGTGGGGTTTTGCTTCACTATCGGGCCACTGTGACATCAAACCTGTAGGGCGTGCAGCACAGCATTTGTGCATCAGCACTAATAACAGGAAAGCTTTTTTTTGCATCCTTGATGAATCATACTTGCCATGATCCTTTACGTGACAACACGTGTTAAAAGCATCCTGATCACCTCTCGTATTTTGCAGCTACTTGCCTGTCTGTGTGACACAATATCTCGCCTGCTCGGGACAGCATCACACAATTCTCATAAGCCTGCATGCAAGGAAGGAGGGCAGGACTACAAAGTCAAAAATGCAATCATGGTTCGAATGCAGGAGCGAAGCTTGTGCCTTGACCTGCCATGGGACTCTTGTGTGTCATGCACGGAGGCCTCTTTGCAAGATGCATTGTCTCTACTTTTTTCCATCTTGCTTCCTGTGGTGAATGCTGTAGAAACTTAATGTGCCAAAGAAACTCACCACACCCTTCGTGCTGAACTTCTTAATCAGCATTCTGCAGGCAAGAATAACACACAGATACTCATGTTTCAACTGAAGGACATGCCAGCTCATTACGTGTTCTTGAGAATGCTCTCTAGCAGAATGAAAGAAAGGATGGCGTGCTGCATTTACACGTTTTTCCCAGCTCTAGCATGAAGGCAATCCATCGCTGGTGTGCACACTCAAAAATGTCAAGAATGCCTAGATGTACATTTCTCAGCTGTCAAGCCACAAAAAAGCATGGAGCCCTAGGCAAGAATGTAAGGTATTGCTGTTCTGACTAACACCGACACATTCACTTAGTATGCCTGGCCTTCGAGTAATGCCCTGACCAGAACACATCCACTGCAGCCTCTCAGGAATTGAAGCTTCAGTTTGAGGCTGAACTTTAGCAGCTGCTGCCCTGAAGGCGGCAATCTCTGTGATGAAGATTGCAGCAGAGCATGAGCAGCGCGCATCTTCTGGACCCTGGCCCAAAGATGGAGCCCCCTGGCCCAATTCATTGATGCTGGATCTCAAGATGGAGAGCTCCCCGGCCCAATTCATTGATGTTGAATCTAAGATGGAGGGCTCCCTGGCCCAATTCACTTATGTTGAATCTCAAGATGGAGGGCTCCCTGGTCCAATTCATTGATGCTGGACCCCAAGATGGAGAGCTCCATGGCCCAATTCATTGATGCTGGATCCCAAGAAGACGACCTGTCCATGGATCCCCTATTCATCTTTACCATCATCATCATCATCAGCAGCAGCAGCAGCAGCAGCAGCAGCAGCAGTAGCGCCTCAAATAGCGCGTAACCGCGGGACCGTATGTGCCTACCATCCACAAAAGCACATGCTAAGTAGATCGCAATAGGGCGCTGGGAAGTCCTCTCGCTACACTCTTGGGCTTTCCACACTGCACCCTGCTAGTCACATAGTTGGCATCCTTTACTTTGATTGCAGTCCAGGCCTCCAAACTCACTCTCTTCTTTCGGGAGGGAGGGCATCAATTCCGGACAGCCTGGGGTTCTTCTTTTGTTTGGAGCCTTGCAAGCCCAGGCTTGAGTACAGTTGCCGAAGGCTCTCTTGCTCATCTGTATCAGCCGCATATGCACAGTTAAGTGCATAATGATGTTCCCACTGCCAATTGCTGTTCATACAAAGTGCAGGCACTGAAAGAATTGTAGCGGGGCGCTTCTTTTTGCCCACCAGAGTCTAGCTGCTGTATGCACTGGGATGTGTCCCGCCTCAGCTGTGTAATTGCGCATCTGCATCCGCTAACTTGTGCACTGAAGGCAGGTTGATCCACAATACTTGGGAAAACGCAGGTAGAAATGTTTAAGTATAATGAGCGATACATGACAGAGCCCAAGGAGTGATTCATTTATAGGGCTCCGTACCTTGCAAGGCAGCTGCTACAGCCTCTGTCGTGGAGGGGTGTGCGGCAGTGTGTGCGCCCTGAATGCAGCTAGCCAGCTGCTTTGCCTGCAACCATATACAGGCAGCGAGGGATACATGGACACACACCGCCTGGCCGCGCATCACTGACAAGTGCTGTTTGTTACATCAGCAATGCGTTGATGTTAACGATTATTGTACCAACCCCAGGCCTTTTACCATTCAGCCAGCACAAATGTTGATGCATAAAGCCTTGTGCTGCTGATGGCTGCACGCAACCCACACATGCAAATCACTGTACCAGCAGCACACCTGTTTGAATGGGGCTTTTGACATGAGGTCCTCCCTGTGGAGTGCAGGCTCAGGTGCGTGCATATGCAGCACATCCAACACCCCTGCTGCGTCTGCTGGTGCCGCACGCGCCAGGGCTAGGAGAGTGGAGTCTGGCAGCACAAACTGGGGTCCCTCATCATCTGCAGGTTGCAAGCTGTGCATATACCTTAAAACCCCGTTACATTGCAGCTTATTTATAAGATATAAAACGTCAAATGCACCGCTTTGTTAAATACAAACAACTTTTGCATCATAAGGTATTACATTTAAAATGAGTTGCTTCAAATAGAGCACAGGGTGACGCAAATTAGGGCCCCAAAGCTGCAGAGCCTGGCAGCACAGATTGGGGTGCCTTGCCAATTGCAGAGCAGTGCCTGGCAGCACAGGTTGTGCCTACTTGTAGTTTGCTTTGGCATTCTCCCAGCAGGCGTTTAGGGTGCAGCATAAGATGATGAGGGTCCGGGGCGTTTGGGTTCACAAACGGCAGGCTGCCAAAAAAAGCAGGCTAGACACTAAGCTAGCAGGGATCTTTAAAAGTTGCATTGAGCAAGTAGAAAGAGTACAAAGAGACTGCTCCAGGTAAAGGCAGGCATAGGGAGATATCCAGGAATAGGACATGATTGAAGGGCCTACAGGGACCTCGTTGCTAATAAGAATCAAGCATTTTGGGGGTGTGTAAGGAGGTGCCTTAGATCAGGCTGAATGCTCGCCATCCTTCTTTTAGCAAGCGTCTCTGAGAATATCCCTCAATCTTGCAATGTAAGACGATGCCAAGATCAGCCATGAATACCGCATCTTTATCTCTGACCCCTTCCCTCGCCTTCACAATCCTGCACACCTTTCCGTGCTTGCCAGTCCCTCCAGTCGCACAGACAAATCAAGCGCCCATGCAACCTGCGCAAAGAGGGAAGGAATTGCTGCTTACGGGGAAACTTTTCCTGAAGTGTGTGCGTGCTTTTGGGTTATGTTTGTGTGTAGGTCCTTGTGTGTGTATGTGTTTGCGTGTGTGTGTGTGTGTTAGTGCGTATGTCCATGTGTGTGTGTGACGCGCGCAGGAGTGAGTCCACCAATGCATGACCATCGCGCATTGTGAGCTCACACCTTTGAAATTTGGCTGCACCCCAATTAGAAAGGCCACTGGGGCCACAAGCAAGACCTGCAGCAGCAGGGTCATTGACCTGCCTCATCAGGTGCTGACAGCTGCCAACAGCACCAGCAGGGCTGCTCTCGCTCTTGCAGCCCTCGTCCAAGCTCCAATGAGTGTGGCCACTGGTGCTGGCGCCCTTTGAGCTGTCACATCTCTCTTGCTCTTGCAAGCTTCTTGGCTGCTCTTCCTCCTGCTGTTGCTGTTGTTGCTGCTGCTGCTCCTGCTGCTGCTGCTGCTGCTGCTGCTGCTCCTGCTGCAGGTAGCTTGTTTTGCTTCTGAGACCACGCGCAGCACAGGCTTCGTCCGCACTGTCGTGCTGGACCTGGTGAGGGGGCTGCGCAAGCGAGGAGTGATGGGTCCCAAAGGAGCCCTTCATTTTATCACACAAGCAGCATGGCAGAGTGATGGTCCCCAAGGAGCCCTTCATTTTATCACACAAGCAGCATGGCAGAGTGATGGGTCCCCAAGGAGCCCTTCATTTTATCACACAAGCAGCATGGCAGAGTGATGGGTCCCCTAGGAGCCCTTCATTTTATCACACAAGCAGCATGGCAGAGTGATGGGTCCCCAGGAGCCCTTCATTTTATCACACAAGCAGCATGGCAGAGTGATGGGTCCCTAAGGAGCCCTTCATTTTATCACACAAGCAGCATGGCAGAGTGATGGGTCCCTAAGGAGCCCTACACATTGCCATCCAAGTGCAGCATGGCAGCCAAATGAGGTGGCGAAAAAGCAGAGAATGCTGTTCAAAGAAGCCTTAAGGTGGCCAAACGAGGGGAACGGCCGCCGAGCCAGGCAGCATGATAGCAAGGAATGCTCTGTGTGGAATGCTCTGCGTGGAGGGAATGGCCGGGAATAGCTGTGTAAGAGAAGACACAGCATGGAGGCTAGGGGTTGAAAACAAAAGAGCTTGTCAATCATTAACATAACTTTTATACTGACCCTTACACTTAACCTTTCACTGTGTTTCCTTGTTGGCATCAAATGAATTAAAGCAGAGCAGAAGCATCAGAGCACGTATATTCGTGATCACAGCTTAGCTGTTCTATCGAGTGAGGTTGCCTCTGGAAAGGCAGATTCAACAAGCCAAAAACGCTGGACAGGCCAAATGCACAGAGAGGATGCTGCATACGATAGTGAAGGCTAGAGGCAAAACACACACTTTGCCATGGCTGCACCATAACATTATACACGTGAGCATACTTAATGTGGGCAGCTTGCCGGCTCGGACCTGCAGCTGGAAGTGCTGGGCTGCTGCGCGGCGCAGCAGGGCGGACGCCGCTGAAGCAACGGCAGTATTATGGCGCGGCTTGGCATAGAGCTGCAGCGTTAGGAGTTGTGACCTATGGAGCGCCTTGGCAAGCAAGTGTGGGATTGGGGGAGGAACCGCCATGGGCTGCTGCTCCGCGACAGCTGCTGACAGCTGCAGGTCACTTGCGGCAGCTTTGGGCAGGCTGCCATTGCAGCCAGCAGCTGATGGCACCCGCCCGCTGGCAACAGCTACTGAAAGCTCTTGACTGCGAGGGGCAAGGGCAGGCAGGTGCGTACAAGAGTGCTTCGAACTGCAGTTTCAACTCATGATCAGAGGCATGGCTCAGCGTATTTGAGTGTCAATAGCCTTTTCTCACACTTGATGAGTTTGCATGCCCATGTGAGGCTTACACAAAGGGCAAGCATGTGGCCCGTGCTGTGCTCAGGAGCAGGCTTGGACAAACAAACAACATGAACATGCTGCCTTGGAATAACGTCGGTAGAGCTTCTGGTCCATAACACTCTGCTTAAAGGAACAGGAGCAAGCATGCATTTGCATTTGCATGGTCTATGGAGGATCAGGAGCTAGCAGCTACTTTGCGGAATCTGTGAGGATAAGGAGCAAGTAGACGTTTCTTTTCACGTGGTCTGTGGCATATATTTTCTGACGCCTGGGTGTATTTGGACAGGCACATGCCTCCACCCATTGGAGCACTTTACTGTAAACAAGTCTTTCTTGTCCTTCAAACAAAATGGAATTGCCACAGTCTAGACTCATCGTCATTCAAATCATTGGTACGTGCACACAGGTTGCAGTGAGCACGCCTCTCACACAGAAAGCCGTGCAGCGAGCACATTGGCGGCCATCAATCACTCAAATACTTGGATGTGCAATTCAACAACATCTATTTACCAATTCAACAAACATGTAAGTTTGCATTTAAACGACAAGCACACTACCTGAGGACGCTGCACAGGTACAGCATGTAGCGCACGTCCCCTCTCGCATAATCAACAAAATCATCTGGAAGGGGACGCTGCCTCCAGTCTGCGGTTTGGTAGGTCTTGTCGAGCTCAACATTGCAGTAAGCAAGTGTCAGGGATGCCAGGGAGCGCGCCTTCATGCCCAGAACCTGAGGGATGCGGGCAGGAATTCAAGGGATGCTGCTGCATGTTGTTCAGAAACTATGCAAGTCAGGCAAACCATGCTCTGCCAAACACAGGAAGGGCATGCCATCCTTTCGCAGGCTTTTTTATGATTTGAAATTCTGTCTTAACATACAGTCACGGTTGAGCTTGTGCTGGAGAATCAGTCTGCCTTGTGCTAGAGCGGAAGTGTGCCCAAGATGTGTGGCCCCACATTCTGTGTGTGGCAGGTGGCCGAGAGCAGCCGGGTAGACAACCCTCAGAAAAGCGCGTGCTTGCAGCCTATTTAGCAGCAGCCTTGGTGGTGGCTGCTGGGCCCACAACCCATAATGGATAGCAGTGACCATTTACAGATGTGCAGGCACATGAAAGTCGCGGTTTAGGGCTGTGTGTAAGAAATGGTGTGCGCTGTTCCATTCTTACATTCTGTTTCCCGAGATTTCATTCCACTCATCGCCAATTTTAACTTAAGGGCATCGTTGCTCAAGCTTTTCAAAGGTGTGCTCAGGTCAGGAAGCAGTGCGCTGGCTGCAAATTCATGTTTTGAGGACCCTGTCTGGCCATCTTCGCGTAAGAAAGGGGTGACCCAGTGGTGGGGACGACTCCATTCACGATTATAAAAAACAGAAACAGTCAGAAAATCGTGACTGACACACACGCACACACATACGCACACATACACACGCGCACACACACACTACAACCTATTAAGTTACCCATACACCCAAATACACACACTTTAAAACACATAACCACAACTTGACACACAAAAAACCTACAGAAATACATAAAAACAAACACATAAAAAACGAACACACACATTCACATATTTATTTAAAAAACAGACACAGTCAGAACATAGTAGCCTGTCAGATTTGTCAAAAGTAAGTAACATCAACTTATGGTTGAGTACCCAAAAGTTCTAGACGGCCCTGCATGAAAATTATTATCAAGTCTCATTTCACGCCAGGGATGAAGTTTGAGGATTCGAATTTGTTGACGCATTTGATTTCATTTCGTTGAATCAACGTGCCTCAAATGATTGATTTGTGAATTAAAAACTCTCTCGCAAAGAGGCCCTGTTATGCAACTGTTTTGCTTACATAGCACCTAAAGTAGCCTCACATCAACCCACTACACTTCAACAATTAAACAATTACATGCTAGTATGTAAGATCAGGGTTTCAAGGGGGTGGGATTACTAATTGGCGTCATTTACTGTCTCTCCCTCCTCCCTCACTTCTCAAAGCTTATGGCAAAGGTGTGCTTGAATCACTGTGCACATCACAAATTTAACGAAATCGTTTCTGTGAAAACAGGCAAATTCTCCATCCCTGTTCTACTCCCTGCACATTATCAACACCCTCTCTTTTTCCTGCCTATGCTGTTCTGCTGCTGCTGCTGCTGTTGCTGCTGGCTATGCTATTCGCCACCCAGCACTCAGCTACCATGTGAAGCCTACACTGCAGTGCTAGGGCCAGCTAGTGCTTGGCCCTAGCTGCAGGTCTCTGCTCTACCCGCACGCCTTTGCAGACGTTCCAAGTGCAGTGATCTTTTGCTGACTTCACAATATTCTTGGAGCTCTAGAGCTTGCCACAAACGCCGTCACTACCTCTAGATCACTTGACCATGCACTCTAACCTGTTGTTCCATGTGTCCACAACCGGTTTGTTTATAAACAATTATTGAGGTGAAAAATGAAAATTAATTATTGAATAGGCTGACAAACCCAAATGTACCGGGAAATCTATTCTCAGGGGGTGGCATGGGCCTCTGAAAGGAATGGCCCCCAGCCCAGCGCCAACCCCCTCACTAGATCCTGAGGCCCATAACTCAAACCCAGAGGCCACAGGTCGACCATGCACACACTGATGGAGAGGGATAGAAGTATGAAACAAACCCCAAATGAGCCCAAAACGAACCCCAAACAAACTTGCAATCTAATTCCTGCCCCTAAACAAACTTTAACGAAAAAGACAAACAATGGACTGAGATTTCTGACGAAATGGTAGTGGACACGCGGTATATCATTGCACGGTACTCAGCAACCCCACACACACGTCAACTGGCAACTCAGTACAACTGGCGCCTAGGCGGATGAGTTTCCTGACCAAGACCTTCAAGACAGAGAAGACACACATTGGGGAGGCAGTACATGGGGAGGCCTTGAGGGCAGGGGCGGGCATTAATGGGAATAAAAGGAAAGAAGAGAAGAGAAGCTACGTAGGCAGTTGAATTACTCCATCATGCATTAATGAAGGAAAAGGGGTCATTTGGGGGCTTTGGACCGTATGGCCACTCCAATAGAGAGGGCACTGATCCCTTGGCTTGCAAGCATGGGTGCACTTTGAGCCGCAGGGTGTACACACATTGTAACCTCTTCAGGGCAAGCAACCCCCTTTTCAGAAGGTCGAGTTCCTGGGCTGGAGAGGGTGGCCCGGGGGCAAAGCAGCAGCAGCCTATCAAACAGGGTGGTTCTGCCTGACTCAAAGGCTGACGCATTTCAACTGACCCTGTTGGGCTGATGCAGCAGCATCACTGGGGCAGCAACAGCTTATTAAAAGAAGTGAGTTCCAAAGTATCACAGGGCATCAGGCTCTGCCACCCACCATGGCTGCTTGCTCCGTGTCAAAAATGTGCACGAGGTAGAGGTGAAAATCTCTCTGGAGCCACACCACATCGTTGGAGCAGCCATGCAGCACCTGCTGAGACACACCAAAGGCTTTTGGTCGAGGTTCTTTTTTCTCTCATGCATCTTGTGTGCACCCAAACCATGCATCTTATGTGCACCCAAACCATGGGCATATGATAGCGGATGTCCAAGAGACAAGAGCAAATGCATTAAGTTCTGCTCTTCTACAAGTACCTGCTGCTTCATCCTATTTGTGTGAAAACTACCAGGCAAACTACACATGCATTCCAAGAGGCAAGAGTTTGAAATCTTGTCAACCTATGGTTTACGGTGTCTGTGACTCTTTTGCCATGCCGCACTGCATACACAATCCAGCTTTAATTGCTAAGCCTTGTTCACTTAACCAAGCACAACCTGCTATGTGACAGCAGCAAGGCACACTTATACACCTATTCCGTTGCATACCATTCAGCGCAAACATGGCCTCAATCTCACAATGCGCTGTAAATAACTCCCTTCATGAAATAATAGACTGATGTAAACATAGCAGTGGATAACCTAACCTATCCAAGGATTATCAGCAACACAGGGCTTCTATTATGGACAAAGGAAGTAAATTCTGTTAATAGCAGTGCTGAGCGCTGAGTACGTACACTGTCTCATTATGATACAGACAAGCAGATATCTTCCTTTTTTGGATCCATCTTATGGATTTTTTCAGGCTGGAAACAACCAGCAAGCCTAGCAGTCAGCCCATCTAGCTGGCAGACTGCCCATCTTGACCTTTCATGATTGACCACTTTCTATGTGGAGGTGTATAAAGCATGGCAACAAATGATTGGCTCACCTTCAGGATGTGCGGTGATGCCAAAATGGGCCTCAGCGCGTCTCCAATGTGGTCATGCAGCGCCAGCGCATCAACCACATAATCAACATCTCCTAACAACCACAAACAAATCCAAAGCAGGATTTGTTTATGGAGAGGAGTTGCTAGTTCAAGCAGAGCTTTCCTGCAGCTTAAAATGTAGGCTTAAGTTGCATTGTCTTGAGCTTCCCAGGCCCCCAACAAAAACAACTCAACACACTATGCTGATGATCAATACAAGCACACGAAACAATATTCCTGCAAGTGCACTCGTTTTGGTTTAGGTTGTACGTAAAAACACTGCATTAAGGCATGTGTGCTTGAAGGAGGCAGCCGTATAGAGCACAGGAGAAAGATGTTGAGCAGTTTGGCTGCTAGGCCTTTTCTTTTGACATTGTTAGCGTGCTTTATGACAAGCAGGAGTCCAACGAGTGTAGAAACTGTTTGATCCAACATCATGATTGCAGAGATGCAGAGTACGGCCCTAACAGTGCTCTTGGTCCTCCGCTTGAGAACAAAAATACAGCAAAACTTGTCAGCACTCTATGCTTTTTGGGGGGATCATTCATGCTAAATTCCTTCTTTTGCTCGCTTCCCAATTGTTCATTCTACGCTTATCTGCTTGCATTGCTTCTCCTCCTGACTGTGATTACTTTATTGTTCCTTTACGACTCTGATAGCAAGAACCATCTATTTGTCTGTTAACGACTGCACTACCACGCCCCTTCTCGCAAAACTCCTCCATTGCATCCTTGCAGCTTGTCACTCTCATCCTCATTACAGCAGAGGCCAGGATCATACAAAAGTGAATCAGCTGTCTTGACGCTTGACTCACAAGATGCCTGGACCAATGAACGTGCAATCAATGGACCGCTTGGCTCACAAGATGGCTTACAAGATGGACCGCTTGGCTCACAAGATGCATGGACCAATGAACGTGCGATCAAATTAGGCAGAAGAATTGGAGGCAGCATCGGCCTTCTCCTTGGTAAACCTCAAGAGAGCAAGCTTGCACGGTGTGGACAGATTGTTTTCCCTACTAGATCTGTGGCGTACATGCGAGCACAGAGTGCATGCTTTTGGCCTGATTGACGGCCCAAATGCAACAGGACAGCCACACCTGTGCTGATCTGGATGAGGCAGGTGACGCCGAGGTAGCTGCGCTTGGCGTGGTGCTCCAGGTCCAATGCAAACGCGTCTACCTGTGCGATTAAGTGCACGTGGGAACTGTGGTGCCATTGCTTGGTGCACAATCTAAAGCTGTGTGTGCATGCAAGTGCATCCTTTTGAGTGTGTGTGCGTGTGTTCTCCAGCCCCACACGCCAACCAGGTACGCATGAAGCAAGTCAATGCGCAGGGAGCTGTGCCCCCAGCACAGTACCTCCTTCAAAGACACGGAAGTGCCTGCCTGAGAAAAGGAGAGCGATCTAGCCTTTGCAGTCTTCCCACCGTTTCCTCAAGCCAAGCCTTCCCATCACCCCGCAGCACCCACTGGACGCCATCTACAGATGTCCTAAGCTGGCCTACCCCGCCTTGCCCCTCTTCAATCCAGTGAGCCCGCACACCATGCACCTGTTGCAGGTGCAGGGCAGTGGTGGGGTCCCAAGCAATGCCTGCAATCGTGCCGAAACTTAAGGCCGCCCACCACTACATCCTGCGGACTTCCCTTTTCTCACCCTGTCTTGGTTCAACCACATGCACGCACCTGGTGCAGGTGCGCCACCATGTCATGCAGCCGCCTGCGCGTCTTCACGAGAATGAGCGGCGCTTGCTCAAGAGATGGGGGGAGTGTGGGCACGCGCAGCAGGGCTGCCGGCAGCTGCTGGAGCCAGGGAGGAGCTGTTGCACCTTCGTCAGTTGTGCTGCGGCTTGCCAGATGCACTTGCCCAGGGTCGTACATGGCTAGGAGGGATCGAATTGCCTTAGAGTAGGGATGGACGCACTGAGCCCTGCAGGTAGATTGGAGATAGCAAAATTGGTTGCAGGTGTCAGAAGGTGCAGGTGTCTAAACCTGCCTTGTACCTGAAATTCAAAAATGCATGCTGGACAATAAAGCAGTGCAGTAGGCTTATGGGGGCAGATACAATCCGTGCACCAAGTGCGTTTCATTGGCAGCGCTGGGCTATGGTGGGCGGTGGGCCTGTGCAATGCAATGGTGAGCCCTATTTGGCGCGTGTTTTCAGTTGTGAAGTTCTCCCTTTTTTTCTGGCAACAGGGCAATGGGCACATACACACAAATAAAGATTAAGGCAGGGTGTGTGATGACCAGGAGGTTGGGACTGCTGCATTTAATTCTGCTAGATACGCTGTAAGGAAGGTGTTCCTCACCTTCCGCTGACATTGGACGCCTCCTTCCTTCCTTCCTCAAAGACATCCACCTGGCATGCTTGTCCATCACCATCGCCAAGCTTTTCCTTATCACCATCATTTTGCTTATGCTTCTGCTGCTGCTGCTGCTGCTGCTGCTGCTGCTTCTGCTCCAAAACAGCCTCCACTTGCAGTGCACACTGCACCACATCTGGGCCCTCATCATCCCCAGCCTCAGGGCACAGATGGCTAAACGGTGTATCAGAGTTGTCTGTGAGTATCCGAGAGAAGCCAAGCTGTGGCTTTTCCCTGATCTGCTTCTTTTTGCGGCAAGCCTTTGCAGCAATACATAGAACTGCAGCAGCCACCCCAGATGCTGTGAGAGCCTTCAGTGTCATGGGGCCGTGACATGAGATGTGCTTAACAAACCCTCGCCATGCAGTCAGAACGAACCAGATGGGAAAACCCAATTATGTTATTTTATTTTATTTTTCATAATCATAACATGCTCTGCGATTCTCGAAATGCCCTGCAAGACGCATATTGGCCAGCATCAGAGTGAACTGAGCAATGTGATAAAAGCAGAGAGAGCCTTAAACTCTGCAGATGCAAATTGTTGGCCACCATTTGAAATTTCTACAGCATGTGCCAAAGCACTAGGGCTGGATGCACGGACAGGGGTAAATCAGGGCTGGACCTCCACTGGAACCTGTGGGAGGCAAGCCCCTCCACTGGACGCCCAGCAACTTCTACTTTTGCACAAAAAGACAGTGTTGATAATGTAGTTAGTGAAGGGATATTCAGATCTGAATGCATGTCCTTCGCAAACCAACATCATAGTCTCATGACAAGACATGTGAACTACAGATTTTTGCCCACCCACACAAATGCTCTGCCCAGTCTTCCTGACTTAACAATGCAGTAAATTAGTGTTGTTTACCCTAGTGGCGCGCTGAATATGGCTGAGTAGTTAAGTGGAAAAGAAAAAAACAGTGAATTGGGATGAGAGGGATGAGGTGGGCATCAAAAAAAGCGTAAATTGTGAGTCTGCACTCCAATAACAGGGATAGCTTGGAGTGGAGACATCAGTGTTGTCTAGTGGAGATGCCATTTCCTCTTGTGTTACCTATGCCCATTCTTGGAAGGCATTATGTATACTCTAGTACGTACTAGAGTTGGCAAAGCACAAGAGTAGGAGTCTTTAATCTTATTGCTTTGGTATACACTTTCTAATGCTTTCATGGCAAGCAAAGCTGGTGTAATGTTGTTATGAAGACCTTGGTTGCGTCGGAAGCCGTAGGAAGGATTCAAGACAATCAGGTGCCATCATGCCTAGGCATTGTTTATTTTTGCTGTAGATACAATCCAATCTTGATGAGTAAGTTGCAAGTGAAGGTTTACCGCCAGCCTGGACGTTAGGCTTATTGGTTTGTGGCTGATCATCGCCAGCCAAACAGTAGTCCATTACATCTGAAATGAAACAGCAAAGTTTGTTGGGCTGAGATAGGGAAACAAAGACAGTCTGATTAGGTGAGGCATTTCCCTCTTGATGAACAGATTTCTGAAGATGATGAGAGGTGGAGGATGTGTGTAAGGGGTGGGCAAAACTAGAAATCGAGCAGAACTGACTGGCATAGCTTTTGCACTTAGGGCAAAGTGCACTCAAGAAATAGGAAGGAAAAAAGTCCGTGGGCGATTGAATTACTCCCTATATCTTTTAAGGAAAAGGGGTTACTTAGGGCCTAGGCACCGTGTGACAAAACAGACACAAATAAAGTCAATGGGGATCAGGAGGGTAACTTTTTTTTACTTTTTTGGGCCAGGCAAGAGCTGGTTCAAAGCTCCTCTAGCAGCAGGGCCCGCAGCAAGAGGTATTGGACCAGACCATGCTTTATGGTCTAGACCCTCTCGTAGTGCTTGTGCTGCTCCTCGCCTAAAAGAATTATTGTACAGCATCATTTGCCTCCCTTACTCCTGGTAAACTCAGTGTGTTAGATTTGGTGCTTTTTTCTTGGTGGGTCCCCTCTTGGATTAAATGCAGTAAGCAGTACTGAGTTGAAAATGTTGACTCGTCCCTTACTGTGCTGCGATGTCAGACAAAAAAAACTACGCCAACAGGTATCCCCTGTTTGCGTGAGTTAAGGAAGAAGTTTACATCTGGTGCAAGCACCAGGCAAACCTCCACCATCAAACTAGGACGAAGGTCTTAAATGGGGGTCAGGAGGGTTCTGAAAAGAACCATATGTTCTTTCCTTGATGTTTTTCAACCTCCTACTTGTATTTATGATCTTTGTTGCATATTGGATAGAATGATTGTTTAGTTCATGAGTAGTAGTTTGTGAGTTTTCTTACTCTACACCGGTCTAGGCCAAGCTTACTGAGGGGTAGTTCAGTATGACATTTATAGATGGTCCCCATCACTCCAATCAGGATGGTACGTAGGCTTACTTTGTGGCATTGCTGTGCAAGGGCGTGTTTCAATCATTGATGATCCAATATGCTGTTCAGTTGCTCTTGCTAGTTGTTGCTCTGGTCGTGAATTGTCACAATGTTTTACTTCAATCAGGTGTACATCCCAGCGCGAAGGGTGTTAAGCTTGTATGTCTCTTTGGTGGCCATTTTTCGTTCCAACTGGCAGCATGCAAATAGCATCTGGTCTTGAGCAGGATCGAAATTCATCTGCTGAAAGGTTTGGTAGAAGCCATTGGGGTACATTCCTGTTGGCTACATGTGCCGGCAAGACCAGTCAATATCTATAAACCAGTCAATATCTATAAAAACAATGTTTCCTCCAAAATCGCCTTTGTTCAAGGTTCTGATGATGAGCCTGGAAGCAATGTTATGTCTTTCAGTCACCATGTTTTGAATTGAAGCATTTGGACAGCCAGAAAGCATATGGATTTGGCTGCCTGGCTGATGAGTGAAGAAGCTATGCCAGTCAGTTCTGCTCTGTTTATGGTATTACTAATCCCAACTCCGCCAGAGTTAACATAGATGGCTGATTCTTTCTCAGGTAGAAAGACTCCTGCTTCAATGCGTTGTTGACTTTAACAAGTCTGGAACCTGAAGTCTTGGGTTATTGTTTACGAGCGCTGCAAGGTTAGGGGCTGTAGTAATAGACCTAGGATTTTATGTGAAAGCTGACTCATTCAGTTTCTTCCTATCTGGTCTTGGTATGTTGATTAGTTCAGCCGCATTCTGAGTGGGTGGATGTGGGCAGGGCTGTCTGACCTTCGCTTGATACCGCTTTCTCCTTTGGTGCGATGCTCTTCCCAGACTACCTTCCCAAGAAGCTGTCCGCCCTCGCAACCTGTGGGTTCGAACCTCTCTGGAGGCTCACATCCGGCTGAGCTGCCCTCATTCGGTGGATACAGCCTTGAAACCTTTTAACCTATGTTTGTTCCGAAGGAAGGAGCGAGTCGTAAACGCAGGTCAATTTTTTAGGTTAACCCTTTAAACTTTAAACTTTAGGTTTAGGTTCCTGGAGGTTTCAGCGAAGCTGTCCTCGCAGAGATAGCTATCACCAATTCACATCATGATGATGTAAACTTGATACACTCCTTTTTCTGATTAAGCTGTTAACCTTTCGACCTCACCTTCACCTTCCCTCACATGTGACAGCTTAATTGCCCTTGTTCAGAAGGTACAGCTTTGTAAGCTAACTTAACCTCCTATGTGATGGTGCCTAGGTTAAGCTATACGTGCGGACATGGAGCTTTTGTCTGCCCCCCTAGATTATCTGAGTAGCTGTGCATGGACCCTAATTAAGTTCAGGATCAGCAGGCCTGGTAGCCTTCACTTTTAAGCTGCCCTCGTTCAGGAGGTACACATGTGTAACCTTATGGAAAAAAGTTTTAACAGAGCCACAGGAAAAAAGTACTTCCTTACCATGACTAGTGCAAGCACCAAAACCACACCAAATAAATCAAAAAGCATTGGTCGGATTCAAGAGGATTTTTAGAATGCGAAAATTCGGAAGCCACAACATGGATTGTAAGAAGATACAGTGCAGGACAGATTGTCAAGTTTGCAGTATTGCAGTTGAGTACTGTTCAGGAATACCATGGAACAAAGCATGTACTGACTTGCAAAATGCAAAGAGCAATGGCCCATACTAGGTCAGGCGACGACGTTTCTCTGCTCCCTCCCTCCCCTTTTTTTGGAGCTTTCTTTTCACACCATGTTGATGCGTTAGCTGCTGCTGCTGCTGCTGCTGCTGCTGCTGCTGCTGCTGCTGCTGTTGCCGCTGGCGGTGCTGCAAGGCACGGCAGTGCGTGCTCAGGCTTGCAGCCATCTTAAGTCCCTTTTTCACCCACCAAGGATGATGGCTGAGTTTATTGCAGCCTGGGATGGCGCGCGCACGCCGCCTGCGCAGGCGCTCGCCGGGCAATGCTAGAGGTGACTCGTCACCCAACTGTTGCTGCTGCCGTTCTTTAGGCTGCTCACCCTTGGATCGATGCTGCTGCTGCTGCTGCCGCTGGTCAACTGAGCCTGCCCGGTCAGCGAGTACTTGGATAGAAGGGGCGAGCTTGAGTGGGGAGAGGGCTGGGGCTTTGCGCTTCCGTGAAATACGAGGGGTCGTATTTGGGGTGGGCCCTACCTCCTCTGCTCCCGCTGTTGATGGCACTGCTTTATGCACTGGTTGCTTTGCTTCTGGTGCTGGTGCTCGTTCTACTGGTGCTGCAGGTGCTTCTGCTGTGGCTGCTGCGGCTGCTGCCTGTTCAGCTCTCTGCACTGCCTCCTTTGGCAATACTACTGATGCCTCTGCAGGCAATTCTGCTCTAGGTGCTGGTGCCGATGATGACAAAGCTGCTGCTGCTGCTGCTGCTGCTGCTGCTGCTGCTAGGCAGTCTGGTGATGGCGGAGGTGCAGGCTCTAAGAGTGGACAAGGCAGGCACAGTGGAAGGCGCTGCTGTGGTGGGCTGGCTGCAGGTTTGGGGGTGGCTTGCGAGGACTGCTG
>LFCJ01000904.1_pt1 | contig 19662 bp, 23 predicted proteins | sample 643141 | NCBI WGS metagenome assembly LFCJ01 (sample SAMN03766243, study PRJNA286221) | soda lake metagenome | biome: soda lake; feature: Kulunda steppe; material: water; isolation source: sample B1-Br-g2 brine of Lake Bitter-1 | place: Russia: Kulunda steppe | collected 2010-07
AAATGCGACTCCGCAACACATGCATGCTTTCAAGCCAGACCAAGTCTGAGGGTTGCGGGCAATCAAATCAAATCTAGGAAACTTAAAATGGAGCCGATCGAGGGTGTGGGTGGGAAGCGGCGGGCCAAAATGTTGCATTACATCTGTCTCTTTTGAGTGCACAGCTCAACGGGAGAGCTTCCCACGCCCAAATCCACACAGGATGTGCGGGCCAATTTTACGCATCTGTTGTCATCTCAAGCTCGGAGTTTGGGGCTGTGTGTGGGAAACAGCACGCACTCTTCTAACCTTACATACCATTTTTCTGAAATTGCCTTCCACTTACATCACCAATGTCAACCCCAAGACCCCCATCAGAACCAGAAAAATATAGGCTATCCAATGGTGTGCTCAGGTCAGGAAACGGTGCGGTGGATGCAAAGTTATGCCTTGAGAGGCCTATTTGGCCAAGTTTGCCTAAGAAAGGGGTGACCCAGTGGTGGGGACAACCTACCCGAAAGCCACTAAAAAAGCATTTTTCCAGTGCTGAGCTGGTCCCATTTGGTGAACCCTGCTGCGCGCTAGGCCTGCTTACACGCTGGGAAATCCTCTGAAATTCACGAACTGCGTGCCCAAATCCTCCAGCTGCACGCCAAAACGTGCACAATGACTCCCTGATGTGCCCTGAGTGCCCAGGTGTCCACCTGGTACGAGCTGGAGGTGGGCTGTGCAGAGGGCAACTCCAAAGTCTAGTACCAGGAGCGCTGGTGTAAGGGGATGGAATTGATATAATATTCATTTAAACTTAGGCTTGTCCGCGGGGGTAGATGGGAAGGTTAAAATTCCAAGTCCAATTCCGTTGAAATTTCGCCGACAGATGGAGATGTGGGGCAGCAAATCGTGTATTTAGGTCATTTGGAAAAGAGTTATGTGCTCAAAATCAAGCGGCAGCTGACAGATCCGGGCTTTGCAGACAGATCAGGAGCACTGCAAGCAGGCTCAAGAATTGGAGAACATACTTCTTTTTTATACCGCCGTTTAATGGAAATCCTATCATCAGATGCACTTCAGAGAGCCAAGGAATATGGCATGGAAAACAGCAGAGCCAAGAGCCAAGACAAAGCACCTCCAGAATTCTTTAGAGCTCTGGGCTCAGCGGAACGCTGCAGGGAGAGCCTGCACACTCTGACCATAATTGTGTGCCCAGATCACACTGGCAGGGCGGGGTGGCCTGGGAGCACTTTCATCTGAGCCACTGGACATTACCGAGTCCCTACTCTTTTGAACTTTTTTGAAAATTATATGAAAATTATAATACATATGTTCCTTATAACAAGAAGTTAAAGATGTAACGCACCCGCTAATTTCCAGCAATTTTGCCGGGTGCACCCCCCATGGACCCATGTATGCCAAAAAGTCCCTTATGATAATGGAAGACATATTCCGCGCTTAAACCAGGATTTAAAGGCTCGGCAGGATATCCCCCTTTTTTGGCAGGGTTTGTGGTGCCTGATTTAAAGGCATAACTATGCAGCCACCATACCGTTTCCTGACCTGAGCACACCATTGGATAGCTTATAGATTTCTGGTTATGATGTTGCTTTAAGTCAGGCGCCACAATCCCTGTGTGATATCCTGCCGTGGTCAAATCAGAGCACCCCAGCACATTCTGAGCATAGCACCTGAAAGCCACTGAAAAAAGCAATTTTCAGGGCTGAGCTGGTCTCAGCCCATTGCTGGTCTCATTTGGTGAACCCTGCTGCACGCTAGGCCTGCTTACACGCAGGGAAATCCTCTGAAATTCACAAACTGCGTGCCCAAACCCTCTAGCTGCACGTCCAAGGGTGCAGGATGACTCCCTGGTGTGCCCTGAGTGCCCAGGTGCCCAGCTGGTGCGAGCTGGAGGGGGGCTGTGCAGAGGGCAACACCAAAAGTCCAGTACCAGGAGCGCTGGTGGGAGGGGATGGAATTTTCTTATTATCTATTTAAATTTAGGCTTGTCCGCAGGGTTAGGTGGGAAGGTAAAAATTCCAAGTCCAATCCGTTCAAATTTCGCCGACAGATGGAGATGTGAGGCAGCAAATCGTGTATTAAGGTCATTTAGAAAGAAGTATGCGTTCGAAATCGAGCAGCAGCCGACAGATCCGGGCTTTACAGACAGATCAGGAGCACTGCAAGCAGGTTCAATGCTTGGAAAGCATATTTCCAAAATGCGTGCAAAATGGTGCCAGAATGGCCAATGGCGCGCACGCCGCGCCACCACCTCGCATTTCCTCACACAGCCTGACTGCTTACAACACATGTACAAGTTGGGGGGTTCCAGTGGTGGGGACGGCCGCTTGCGACTCAATTTCTGACAGTCAAAACGGTAAATTACGCCGTACCGTCAAATGACGGTTGACGGCGTCAGTAGTAACTTGCACAACTCTGATTGAGCTATTCATGCAGCCCTTTGAGGTAAAAGCACCAAATCAGGGTCATCTGCCTTGCAATGCTGGTGCGTTTCAGGGTTGTTTTCAACCTATGGTACCGTTAAATGCAATAGGCGTGCACTCTCAGGGCATCACCTGCGGCGCAGAGGAGCCTGAGCACAAACCCATGCCAGACTAAGAGCACTGTCTCCATCCTGTGTTGGCACATCTAGGGGGGCGGAACGCGCAAGGCTTGCAAGCGAGAGGAGAGGCCTGGGCCACAACCAGAGTCTGAAGTTGACGAATTTGCCAAGTATACTGCACAGGACTGCCTGACGGAAGCTTTGAAGTTTGTGCAGGTAAGGCCTTATGCATCTTTTGTGCGAGTTTGCATGATGCGCACACAAAGAGCTCTCAAGATTTCTGTTAATCCCAATAAGCTCTGAGGAGAGACATGAACATAAGATGTTCTCACTGATGGAAGGAGTGGATGTCAAGCTTGCGAAAGGAGCTGCATGGAATGTTGTAAGTATAGAATAAAGAGACTTTCTGCCCAATTGTTTACAGGAACAATATAAGAAAGATGCAAAACACAGGCACATGATGCATTAGCTACTGCTCAACCTAGAAATCGGTTGTTTGGTGGTTCCTATATGCTTGCTGCACTTGTGTGTATGCGTGTGACCATGAGGCTGAGCATGCTTTTGCAAGCTCATGCCTAGTTGTGCGTCTGCTCTTTACATGTATTGTCCTCTTCTACTTGCTGCGCAGGCCGGCTCGACCAAGATGCAGAATCGTGGGCCCAGAGATAGCCCTGAAAGTTTTGAGTCCTTATGGAGCTTGCTAGCTTCCATCTTAGCGGCCCGGCCACACCCCATGCTTGCAAGCATGTCTCACATACCCCACATGGGAAGCATGCCCATGGGCATAGGCATGGGCGCTCTGGGTGTGCCAGGACTGGATAACATGGCAACAGGTGGCAGCCTACAACTACCAGGTCTGCGTACGCAAGCTTTTTTACGGCAGACATGCGTGAAGCAACACCTTTTTCTGAGCATGAGTGTCTGTAAGCATCTTAGGTAACCTAGACAAGCTCGTTTACTTGCCCCTTGGTGCTTTTGACTGTGATTCTCAGCTGCACGCTGCCTTTCTTAGTATCTTGAATGGTTAATGCGCAGGTATTGCATCAAGCATGTCCCCCGTGGCCGGAGATCTGGGCAGCATGATGCAGATGGGTCCCTTGGGCATGAATATGCCAGCTATGGGTAGCAACATGGGTCTGGGTGGTATGGGGAGCATCGGGATGGCAGGAATCAGGCCAAATATGCCTGGCATGACCTCCTTGCACGCGGGGAGCAGAGTCAGCTTGCCTTCAGTGCAGGGGGGGATAGATGCAGGCAAAATCACCTCTGCTGCAGCAGCAGGAGGGGCGTCTGGTGGGGAGCCTGCAGGACCCACACAACCACCGCTGCAGCAACAAATGCCTGATCCTATGAGAGCAAGAGGTGAGGCATTTGTCAAGGGACTGGAACTACTTTTGTTGCATGGCATCAGCATCTGCATCTTGCCGGCTTGAGCATCCTGTTGCTTGCTTTGCTGTTGCTCTTTTAATCCCGCACAAGTAACTCCGCGCAGTGCTCTTTGCCAGTGCACGCACACACACACACACACACACACACACACACACACACACACACACACACACACACACACACACAGTCAGCCATACATGACATACATATGTTTCTATGCACGATCATGGTTGCTAATTGGCTAATTGGCTTAGTCAGGTGACTAACCTGGCTGAAAGATTGCCGCCTTCCATTTAGGCTGCTTTCCTTGACTATGAACACAGGAACCTCTAGGTTTCTAAGGACTGGATTATTTATGCTGGAGTGACTGCAACATGTGCACCATGCTGTGCAAAACGCACACATGCTTGCAAGCCTAGGGTGGAAATTGCACCCCATGGCCTCGAGACTTTGTTTGCTTCTTAAGGAGTTTGAATCATCTCTTGAAGTCCGTAGACTGCGCTTAGTGAGCCTTTTATGGTGGAGAGTCAGGTCAATCACACCCCCAAGAAAGACCAGGGGCGGTCTACCTCTACTGGAACAAATGCTCAAATCTAAAAAGTTATCTATACTGGTTCAATCATCAGGTCAACTGCCTGCAAATAGGCTAGAATTTTGTCAAGCACTTGCCAATATGTGGTCCTAAATAACTCGAGTTTGTGTTCAAAGTTATCCTGACCATCCTAGGATTTGAAAGTGAAGTATTCTCAGCAACAACACGCTTGCCTGGTTTTGGGGGGATGCTTATTGATCTTTGCTTGGCCCCCACAACACAGGCCAATCCGGGTGTAGCAAGCATCGATTCATACCCAATTAATGCTCAATGAATAGTTTAATAATGCATCGGATCACACAATATCTTGGTGAGACAAACTGCTGCATTAAACTGTGGTGCATAAGCAGCCTGTAGCCTTGAGCGTTGATGGTTTGGCGCAAGTTTGAAGACTTGCTGCAGAAAGGCCCGAACTGGCCCCAGATGCCGCACAGGTCGCCAGAGAATCGGTGAATATTGTATACAGCATTTATTTGATATCTTTGTGAGACAAGTTGGTGAATTCAATGAATGCCAGCAATCCTTGCCTCTGGGACGACCCCTGGGTTGACTGGCTCCTCAGAATATGAGGAGTTGCCCTAAAACGCTTATTGTGATGGGGGGGTGGGGGGGGGGCTTCATGGGGACATCCATCACCTTGTGAAAGTCTTGATGGAGGAAGGTATTTCAAGTTGTGCGCTGGATGGCCAGAAGCTAGGGAAGCCGGAAGCTTGAATGAATGTTGGCTTTTGGTGGATGCAGGCAGTTGGCGTTCCTCTCCTAAGGACTCAGCCTTACTGGCAGTCAACATACAGATTAAGAATGCACATCATATTATTTTTTTGCAAACAGGAGCTCTTCCACCAACCCACAAGCCAGAGCATTACCAACAGCAGCATAAGCTTGAAAGAATTGACATGAATCAAGGTGAGGAGATGGATGTGAATGCACTTGTTGACTTTTCAAAGCTCTTGGTAAACATCTGACAAGTTCTGCTGCTTTTATTGGAAGCATAGGTGCTGGTTTTACTTGTTTGGCATTGGATTAGTTGCTTCAAGAGGACAACCTAATGCATTGTTTTAAGCACCGCTCACCATTGTGCTGTTTGAAATGGCAGGTGAAGCTAGTACTGTTTCCCACGAGAACGCTCAAGGACCAGCTCCTATGTAGGTTACGCTGTTGTGCATCATTACATGCATAGCTTCTTATAAGATACCATCTGCAACTTGCTCAAGCTTGTTGGTCATGTCCCAGAAGCCTGCCAAGACTAATAGCCTCAGCTCTCATCCTTTCCATCAGTCAAGTGCCCTATCCTGTGAGCCAAGTGGGTAATATACTGCCTTTGTCCCCCAGAGTAAATGTGAGCATTCAGAGACATGGGCAACCACATGCTGGACATCCATGATGAAATAGGTTACTTGGAAGTAGCTCGGTTAGACTGCCCTATCACAAAATGCATGTATGCTGCCTCTCCATCGGCAGCCCCGCGCCCAAAAATAAACAACAAACTCAATTATAATACCTAAGCTATTGGACCTTCGGGAGCCCTTGAGTTGCAGCCTGACTGTATCCCGGTGTCATGGGCTTATGCATAGGTGCCCCTTGCTGCTGCTGAGCAACAGGTTCGTACAGCCAAGGTATTTGGTGTTGAATCAGAGGATCAGAGGGGACTATCTCATGTGCTTGCGATAGAAGGATGAGGAATCTCGGGTTAATTGCCTGAAAGCTGCAAATGTTTTGAGGCATTGGCTTGTCAGACCACTGTCTGAATTTTGATCTTTTGCATCCAAGGCAAGATCTGTCGTAGACAACCTCAGTCTGTCTGCTATAATTCAACAAAGTTTAGGGTTGGGTTATGCAAATTTCAACTGCATTACTAAAGATCTCAAGAATCCGCATTGAAAAACCCAATGCGTCAAATGCGGACCCCCCCACCCACCCAGCATTTCCCGTGTCCCTACTCAGCCTTGCTCAGCGGAGCATTCTTTGCACTCCTTGGCGGTGCTGTGCTCCTTGGCGGTGCTGTGAAGTTGCTCGCAGTTGCTGCTGTTCTCCTGTCGAGCTGCAATGCTGCTGCTAATGCTGCTGCTGCTGCCTTGTTCTGAGCATCGACAGGCCCTCATCTCATATAGGACAGGACGCAGGACTGCTTCATCCATTCTGCACTAAATTACGCCACAAGCTGGATAAATGTGCAGGAACTTCTCCTTGGTGCCAGAAGCACCAGCTGCAAAGACACGCTTGCGGTACTTGCACTCCACCTTGTGCTGGTACGACTTGTCTTTCAGGTCAATGATCTTGACATGATCCCATCTCTACCCCTCTTCTCTTGGCATTCAGAACATTTGTAAATGTATTGGGGTGGCGACAGGTAGCTGGGAGGGCAGTTGATGTCCACTAGCCCCCCCCTAACCTCTCCCCTCAAATATGATCCCTAAATGCGGACGAATTGACATTGAACGTGCGCATTATTCGTATCATATGTGCATTGGTCTGGGCAAATGGGCACATGACCCATCTCTGACAAATAAGATGTGAGGCAAAATGAAGCCTGATGCCTCCCAAAATCTCCGAAATCCAAAGCGCACAAAATGTCCAAACAAATTTGTACTGGTGAGAGCAGACCCTCTCTTCCCTTTCCTGGAAGTTTTCCGTGCTTAAAATCAGAATCCTGGTGACCAGGGCCTTCACAATGACTGAAGGGAATAAAGTACACTGTGGGGGAAGCAGTCTCGGAGGTCTTGTGGGAATAGGGTAAGATTGACCTCCCACGCTTGCATGAGTGCGCTATGCCCAGCAGGGTGCACCAATTGCTACCACACTTGTGGCAAACAAACAAGGTCATCTTTCAAAGACCAAAGTAGCTGTGCTTACAGTAGCTGCGCTTGCAGTTGGAAATGGTGGTCTGGTTGTGAAGCTGTGGTACAGGAATTTTTAAGTTAGTTGTATTTAAACTTAGCCATGTTGCCAAATTCTTATCTAACGATTTTTAGAGTTGTATGCAACAGCACGTAAGCCCTGGGAGCCAAGATGTCAGCAGATGTTCATTTTTACAAATTACTATTTCATGACACACAGTTAAAGCAAAAACACCTTGCATCGCTATTTGGCGACACACCTCAAAAACTTAATTGCACTGAGCACCTCCCAGCGTTGCGCTTCAGCATGCATCATGCAAAGTGCGCAAGCAAGCAAAGTGAGTTTATAACTCAACCTTGCCCTGCAATATCATGAACTGGAAGCTCTCATTCCACTTCTATGTCATCTATGCCTGTGCTTTTTTTTTACCCAAATATGCAGCAACAATGGCCAGTCTACCATCCCAAGCTTACAAGACAAAGCTCCCGATGCTTTGGGCTGCGCTGAGGCTTCTGCAGCACCTAGCCTTGTCAATGCAAGCGCAGAAGAGGCATGTAGCAGGAGAAACGCTCTATTTTTTGTTCAACTTTGCCCTATAGTCGATTTCTGATTGACGTACATTTTAAGGCTGAGCTGCAGGCAGGACTCTACTCTGCACGTATCTACGACAAGTTGATATGTGAATTGCGGCAAGAAAGGATGCGCTGCAACAAATAGCGCACTCTAGTGAGAGGCAAGAATGATCCTGTAAGCGCAGGACGCATTTCTGTAAGCGCAACATTGCTGAGGGAGCTGGTTATGTACACAGTCGCAAAACAGTGTGTGTGCATGAATGCGTCAGCTTTAAGTGGATCTAGGCTTCTAGGTTAGTACCTTATTATTTGCAGTGAGGCTTGACGGCAGTAAATTCTTATAGCGTCTGTTGGCTTCAGGAAAACTTATACTGATGTGTTTGTCTGCAGGGTACAACAAAGGAGTTGCCAGGAGTACAGCAGCAGGGTCCTGGCTGTAGCAGCAGTTCTGCCTCTGACGCGACGGGAGGTCATTTCCGGGATCAGGTCCGACGCATGGGTTACAGCCAAAGACTTTTGCTGCTCCTTTTTCGTTTTGATGCAAGTACCACAGCTTTACACTCGTGCAGATGGCTGCCTGAATTTTTTTTCAGTCAGCTGTCCTTGCTGTTGCCTTGAACCTTGTTTTCAAGGTACTTGCCCCCTGGCCCTTACCTTTGCCCATTGCAGCTCTCAGTTCTTGCCCTGGCAGCTTCAGAGCAGCGACGCCAAGACATGATAGAGGGTGGAGCTGGTGTCAGCAAAGGAGTGGCATCATGCACAACTGGGGGATCATTACCACAAAGGTTGGACGAAATGATCCTAGCCAACCTGAACAAGGGTGAAGTTGCACAGCAATTCACTTTGCTATTGCAGCAAATGCAGATCCTGCCAAAAGTGCAGCAGCGGTAGCAAAGAGGTAGCCATGGAAGAAGCCGCATGTTTTGCAAGGTACTTTATTTTGTTCCATGGGCACGCATGAGTTCTGTGGCTAGTCCTGTCCAGTTGCAAGCCGAATCTGCAGAGGGCTTTGCTCGTCTCATGATTACCAATCCAGTCATGGATTGGAAGGCTGAGGCTGCCAATATGTTCGGCCTTACAAGGTAGGACCTCATCAATTTAATATAGGCCATTGACGGCACCACCTTCCTAGTTAAAGAAAGAGTCAGGTGCCGGAGCTGTACCTGTATATTAGGGCCTTGACTTGCCTTGGTCTTATTCCATTCTTCATTATGCGTGCTATTTATTTTGCTTTTTTGTTAGTTGACCCGGTTACGTTAGTTGACCCAGTTCGTTAGTTGACCCGGCTTGTGGTGCTTTGGTGGACCACAGATCCAAGATCTGGACAAAAGTTTTCTCGATGATATCATCTGACAGGCTGAAGACATAACTTATCTCAAACACTGAAGTTGAACGCTGTTAAGCTTAACAACAGGCTGTCATAGCTCCATCTGCAATATGTATCACAGATTTTCTGTTTTATCAGGGAGGCACAAGGCATCACAGTGGCACACTTGGTGAACCACTTTTAAGCCTGAAGCTGGTGACATTTATATGTGAACAATGGAGCTGATCTTTGCGGCATGTTCAACATTGCTATGTCGGCAGAGCATTGGCACGCACAGCCAGAAAGGGTGTGAGGGCAAGAAAAAGAGAAAAACACTTGCGAAGTGAAACACTCCCTACATCAGTCAAGGAAAGGGGCCACCTAGGGCTTAGGCACCGTATGCCCCCTCAGGAGGCTCCACCAGTGAAGCAAGACAAAAGCAGGTTATGGGGATCAGGAGGGTGACGAGCAATTTTCACTCCTGTCCTTGAAGTTAAGTTGTGGCATCAATTTTCTCAGAGCCACCTGGTACTACAGCACTAGGGGTTACGAGATACTGGGCCAAGACACTGACCTCCCCACGACAATCCCAGCTCTTCTACTAAAAGGTAGTACCCAAGTCGTCCAGTGGGCAAGATAGCAAATTTAATATGGCACCACAAAAGGAACAAGGCTCAATCCACGTAGCCCATAATAGCCATAAACTCCATCTACAGGCACGAACTCAATTATAAACTGATTGACCGCCACAAACTTTTCAAACTACACCGGAGAGTGGGCTCAAAGAACTCCCCACCGGCTTACTAGAAGCAGTATCACACCCTCTGAGACCCTACTAGGGTTAGTATGATCAAAGAAAAGTGGGCCATCCCCATTTTCGCTGCAACTGGCTTTAAGAGAGCCTATGTGACTGCCACAAAACGTTCTGATATCACTTGTGCTTGCTGTGAAATCTGCTCTGATTGGAAAGGAATGGAGTCCCTAGCTGAACCCTTTGAAGGTTCTGCATACATACATACTTGTGTGTACGTATGTATGTAACAACATACATATGTATGTCTGCAATTTCTGCAACCGTACTTCAAGTTTTGAGCATGAGATATGGCTTTCTATTGAAACCAAATGTGTGCCGATGATTCCCTTCAAGGATTAAAAAGTTTTTGAACTTCAAACTTTTGAAAGAGAGCAGTTCGGTCACAGGACTTTTGGGCTGGCCTGACGCAGAGCGGAATACTTGTCTGACCGTGGAGAGGCGTCTTTAAAGACGTGGTACAGTTGTTACATGTCAACAAGTGATACAAAGCCAGCATGGATCCAGCAGACAAAGAGAAAGTTAAGTCTGGACTGGGTTTCTTATCAATGACACAACTCGCAATATATACCAACTCTATAATAGCCACACAAGTGTATGTATGGTCGGCAGCATTACAAGTGGCTTCAGTCTCAACCACACAATCAACAAGTGGTCCAAGTTACAACCTCTCACAACTTGAGGCTCTCAAGCAATAATGTATAATAGCCAGGTATAATAGCCACACAACATTAAGTGGCACCATCTTTTATAAGAATACAACAGTCTTCCCATATGTTAAGCATATTGGGATACTGCAGGTCTTGCATACAGTCTGCTCAAAGTACGTCAATAGCAAAGTATGTCAATAGCACAGGCGATTGCCAATTATGGCACTTCAACTCGAGGTCTCAATTCATAGCTATTTAGTGTACACTTGCAGTGGTACAATTGTGCATATAATTACAATACACTTGATTGCTCAGGTAGCATTGCACCCTCTTAGTGCCCATGCAGGCGCATGTATATTTGGTACAAAATAGTACAATTGGGCGCAAGCTCAAGTAGCTTAAGCACAGTAACGTTTTGTCGTAGGCCTCCTCAATGCAAATATGTGTCTTAGAAGGCAGGCGTTGGCGCTTTGTAATGTCTCGCTAAGTCATGATATCTAGATGCTATCCAGAGGGTGCAAGCAAGTTATGACCTCTTCTGGTCTGGATTTCCCTCTCAAATGTGATGCATGATGTGCAAAGTCTTCCCTCCTTTCCTCTTAGACATTGTGGTGTGTGATGCACAAAAACACAAATATTGTATTTATACAAGTTGTAAGTTGTCACTGGTCCTGCCTTCTAAGACTTGGCTGCTATAAAGACAAAGGACCGGGAACCCGTTAAAAAGGATGGAACCTGGGCCTGCCCTGCTTGTGCTTGCCTCACTGTTTCAGAGTAAGAAGTAAACCTACAATTTCCTTCCAACCAAACCACAGCTGGACATCCAGCCCACGGGCCATTGCGAGTATTGGGTTCATGAAGTTTGTCTCATGGACCATACAGACCAGAATGCACAACCTGGCGAGCAGGAATCTCAGCCCATTAGCTACTTTACTTTCCTTGCTGCACGCTCACACCCGAACGTCTACAAATTCTCCACCAAAAATACAACAAAGCCAAGAGCACAGGCCTTCACCGCGATGTCAGCCCACCACCACAGAGCTTTGCTTCTGGGTTGTTTAGACTGTTTGTACATTGAGCCAGGGCCACCAAAGAATTTGATAGCAAAAAGATTGAAAAGCTCCTTCCATCGTATCAACCCTCCCCATGTCATAGCAGCCTTCAAACATTGCTATGACCCAAGTGAAAATGGCCTCACCATTGGACTTCAATCCAGACCTCCCACTGAGAGGTGTGGCACACTACTGGAGCAGCCATCCACATGATACTTTATTTGGTGCCTTCATGGACTGTTCCTCCTTCTCTTTCTCTGGCTTCTCTATTTATCATCCCATCTATCCATCTATGACGATGATATCATGTGTAGCCTAACGGGAACCATCTCATCTCAAAACCTTCAGTACGCTGACTCACTCGAATATCCCATTCTGGAATGATTCTCGCACCCCTCTCCAAAAGGACCACTGGGACCTGCAGATCATTGCAGTTTGCAACACACTAGCCAGGCTGAACTTAAACAACCGCGAACCCGAGTGGCTCAATCACCTGGCACAGAGCATCCCTGAGGCTAAATTGAACACAACCAAAATGAGCAACGACGCTCATATCCGTATGCCCCACTTGGCGCACCACCTCCAGGCTTAAACAAACTCAAGAGATTAAAGCCTGACCACCTCCTAGTTGCTAAGCTCCACAACCAGACACATTACTGCACCCTGGACAAACGACAACTACACAAATACAAGACAAATCAAGCCCTCATCTGGCCTTAAAAGTAGCGGACTGGAAGAAGATTGCCTACAAAGATGGGATCTGCATCCGTCATGATCGCCAGCAGATCATTGGCGCAGGCGTCTACATACCTGACACCAACAAAATTTATCATCATGATGTGAATCCCAATGGCTCCAATAGTACTAATACTGTCCATAGGGCCGAGCTTGCAGGCATTGCTGCAGCCGTTACTCATGACTACTTTCTTCTTTCTCATGACTACTTTCGGACGGTAGCTACCGACAGTGAAAACTCAATGAGACGAATTAGAAAACCGATCAGATACCCAGAATTGCACACCTACCGCATTCACCACAACCCCTTAGAGACTATCATCAAAGCAATCCGCAACACTGCAACACTCTCCATCAAATTCCTGAAAGTCAAAGCCCACACCGGCATTATTGGTAATGAGCGCGCTGATCAGATAGCAAAGCATGTGGCCAAACATCCTGAAGCTGCTGACACTGGTATAAAAATGGCAGGGCATGCAGGTAACCCTTTTCACAACATCATTTGGCTTGCAACCTCCACGGATAATTCAAACACACAATGTCTTATTATTGACAACGGTAATCAATCCCAGCCTTACCAAACCCACATGCGCTACATCCCCAACAAACGCGACGCGCTACAAGCACACATCACAAGGTCCACAAACTAGGCAACGCACAAACTGATACCAGCTACTACACCAACTACCAGAATTTATTCAAGAATAAGAGTGCTCACAGCAAGATCAGTAATGCCTTCTGGTCTATGCCTGAGATATCTCACAAAAAAAGAGAGTGCTTTAATACCGGTCTGGCACGATCTACAACCAAAAGTATGCTGTCCGTTCCAAGCAGTCCAACAGCCTTAGTTGCCCCATCTGCTCCTGCCAAGACAGTGCACTCCACATCCTCTCAGGTGCCAGCATCCCACCATTAGAAACATGGTGACAAAATGCCACGATATTGCAAGCAGACTTATCACAACAGACATAAGTAAAGGTTCTCTAGGCTCCTGTCTTGTATCCACAGATGTGGGCAGCGCTGACGAGCATTGTATGCAACATCTTCAGATTCCTGTCACAGTGTCAGCAGAATCCAGAGTTCCTCCAGCTTGGATTTTTGCCAGAGGGGGTTATCTGAGGCCCAAAATGGGTATGGTTCTGGCATGCTCCCAAGGCATGGGCCCCGTGACGTGCAATTTTCAAGCTTAGGGTCAGATGGTAGCGCTGCTTGCAAGCTGTCCACAGCACCTGAGGTTGAAAACTGCGCGTCACGGGGCCCATGCCTAATGGGCCGCGGCGTGAACCCTTCTTTTCACAGCAAGATGTCCACACCAGATCAGCCACTGCACCAAAATGCATGATTCTTAGAGTTTTGGTGCTCTTGTAATAAACAAACATCATTGCAAACGAATTGGAGTGAAACACCCAGTGGTTGGTGAGATATGCATTTTGCAGCACGGTAGCCTTTGACATGAAGAGCATGGTCTCCTGCAATGCTGCGTCTTTCTCTAAGGTCTAGGGGGTGCTATAAATATTCCTCACACTTTGGTACCTTTGAAGAGTCTCGGCCTTGATTCGCAAAGAGTCAAGAAACTCGCACTCAAGCTTCATGCACATTCTGTGCACTATGCTCATAAGTTTGTGCAGACCAGACGTTCTCTTGAGCATTCTTTTCACCTTCAAACTAATCGGGAGAGGTCTGCTGGCTTGTCTGCCCGCAACCCTCCTGATCCTCACTGACCGCCCTTTTCTTTTCTGGTTAAGGGGCTTTACTTCCCAAGTGACCCCTTTTTCTTAATTGATGTGAAGAGCTTTTTTGCTGCTTGCGTAGTTTTTTCTCTTTTCTTCTTCTTTTCTTTCTTTCTACAGCACTCATTGGCTAACATGTTTGTGAGCATACTGAACCGAATGAGCATGAAGCTTCACAGCAAGCTTGGCAGCTTTCTAAGGGTCAAGACCGAGATTCTTGAGAGGCTCCAAAGTAAAGAGGCTGTTAATGGTTCCACCCTTTTTAGAAGGGTGGCATGGAGGCTCACATTGGCTGCAGCTTGGTGAAGGTCCTGACAAAGCATGCTGTGCTGATGGTTGGAGCTGGCTTTTAGGCCTGGTATCTTGGCATGCGCCGCTTATTGGGCGAAAGTTGACTGGAGTTCCAAACTCTAGACGAAGGCTGGTAGCCTGCTACATGATTGGTCAAAAGCTTATGATTACTCTCCACACAATGATGTGGCGCTTGGTTATCGTACCGGAGGTGGTCTAACGTTGACAACCTGATAGACTGTGTAGGGCACTACCTGATGGATGACGAATTACGCAGTACCTGGGCTTCTCAGCTTACATAGCTGTAAGCCCTGTAGGGCCAGCTGGCCCTCAACACCCAAAATCCTAATGCTTAGTAAGCAGGCACTGCTCCTCCAGGTCAAAGGCAAATCAGTGATTTGAAATGATGTACGAGGTGAGTCTCAGAAATGGGAAGAGAGGGCACCAATCATGGTCATGAGAGGCCCTGGATGAGCAATTGAAGAACGTCCCTGCAGACAATAGTTGCTTGCACGTGTCCTCTAAAATTCAGCTACATAGCAACCAGCTACGTTAGAGACTGGCTTTGGCAAAGGAGCTGCTTGTGACACGTATGGATCCCTGAAATGGGTCTGAGTGCAGGACAGTTGGCAACTGCACAGTTCTTTGTAGGTAAGGTACATGCTCTGTCTCTGGCAATCAGGAAGTGCCATGGATGCAGTTTGAAGTCCTTGACAAAATTTTCGAGTTGTTCACGTGACTTACTTTATACTTGCTTTTTTAAGCGTCACAACAAGTTGTGCATACAGCTACTGCCCACTTTTGTCAAGTTTGTAGCTTTGGCTCCCAGGTGCCTGCTTCTGCTTGACAGGCGCATGTGGTGCCTCTAGCATGCTCAAATTTTCTTTCGTAATTCTGAAGTCTGCATGTTTTGCAAGTGTCACCAAGCAGTCTGTAAGTAGAACTCAACTTGCGAAAAATCTACTACGAATTGTGGGATGAAATAGTCACCCTTTTACCTCGTTCCACAGTACACCCCTTGAGCAAACTTTGTTTACCTTTTTTCAAACGACGCTTCTTTGAAATTTGAATCAAATGATTTGATCCCTACTAGGATAAAATGCCATGAGGTTTCAATGCAATGCATCAAGAATTGCTACTAGCTGAATTTACAGAGCTTTTTGCTGCTCGCGTAGTTTTCTTTCCTTTCTTTTCTGGATTTACAAAGTAGCTATTTTTTATAGGCTGCAGCTTCAACATTCGAGTGACCTTTTAACAAGCTGTTGGCATGTTTGCCAGCGATTAAGTTTCCCCATCCTGTCACGTCAGATTAGTGCAGTCCCAGACTTATGCTGCATTGTGACCCAGAAGTTGGTTGAGTCAGTTGGCAGAGTATTTGATCCTATTGTGGGTTCAGCTATGGCTGTATTTGAGCAAATGTGGTGTGTGGACTGGCTGCGGACAGCGACAGTGTACAAAAAGCAGACAACAGGTTGCCTGTGATAAGACTGTGGAGTGCTATGGCCATGCCGCCATAGTTTGGATGCAGCAGTCTCTCAGCGTGACAATCCTAATTAGGGCAGTCAGAACAAGGTTTTTCTCAATAACTGCCCTTCCCCCATGACCCTTAATTTTTAAACCTGCTTTTCAGTATTGTACATCCTCATCCTAAGTCAATTGTTCTACATCTAAAACACGGTCAAGGAGCGTACGATCTGGCATACTTTGGGCCTCCGCGGACTTATACCCTTTAGAAAGGCTTCACCTGTCCCCAAACAATGCTATTTTGTCTCATATACAGTTTTACAAAGTAGCCCAAGGTGCCTGTTGCCAGTTTTGTGCATGCTGAAAAAACAGCGTCGAGTTCCCCGTGTCACCAAACTTAGCCATGTAATCATCCATATCCGCAAATAATTCTTTGTAGGCCACCAATAGCTCACGAAGGTATACCATACCCACTTCAACATTCAAGTACTGCCTAGCAAAGGACAGGCCATTCTCAGCAATGCGGCGTGCATAGGCATCATCCTCCCTGAAGCGGTCAACCAAGTCCAACACATCATCAGGGTTTGGAGATCCATCAGACAAAGGTTTGAAAACCTCCTCGTGGTGCACACCTGTAGGCAAAGGGGGACTAAATTCAGTGGACAGCTGGTACGAGCTGTTCATGAAGGCTGGGTAGTATGCAAGCTGAGCATCATGAGAAGCGTGAGCCTGGTACAAGCGTGAGAAGTGTAGTTTGCCAGTTGTCAAAACACTCACGCAGCAGAGGAAATTAATAGCAATATTATCTACCTTACAATGCCTCTCTTTGCCACAGACACACTTTCTTTGGTCATAGCACCATTTGCAGGCGTATTACAAACAAGTCCCGAATTCTTAAAAATGGACGCGCATTAATTTCTGCCTGACCAGGGCAATTGCAGAATGCAGCATAGCAGACATGATTGCACCATACCTGGCACAAGTGATTTGTAGTACCATTCAAGGTAGGGCGATCTGTGCTGTGTCACCAATACAGATCCCGTGTGCATCACAGCTAAGTCTCTGTTAGATCCAGCTAGACCATCAATGGAGATGATGTACTTGTACTGCAAAAGATGATGGAGGCAGGATGAAGGCTCTTAGCAGTCCACATCCGATTTTTAAGGGTGGGTAGCCGACTCGCAGAGGCTTGCTGAGAACGAGCCTTGGCGGGCCTCAGCAAGCCTCTTTGCCAAAAGTGCCAGAGCCTCAGTGACCCTCTTTCAATGAAACAGTGCTTGAACACACTCAAAAAGTTAATTTAAGTCTTACAAGTAACAAACAACAAATCTGTAGTTTATATTACATGCAGAGTTGTGCAAATACGGCGTCAATCAGAAATGGCACCGTAAATAACGGTGCATAATTGACGTTTACGTCATATTACCGTCAATTACCGTGAAATTTATACTGACGGCAGGAAACCGTAAGAATGGTGCTGCGTCAGGAACTCTGTGGCTCAGAGGCCAGCAAGCTTAAGAGGCGCGCTCATTGCCCTGACTCCTCACAAACAAAATTTTAAAGCAACGTGTCCTCTGGCAATCATGCTTAGAGGGTTGTGTGGCCCTAGGTCAGTTGAGCTTGGCCCGGCCTGGCCAGCTGCTGCAAGCACCACCTCCCACAGGCCTGGTAGTGGGTGGGTAGAGGAAGAGGGGTGGCAGGAAGGTCAAGAGCAGCTGGGTAAAGGCAGAGTTTGAGAGGAAGGAGACGCAGCAGGATATCAAGACAACTGTGGAGTACAGCTGCCTGCACTGCCAGAGGATGCTGGGCCGAATGCAACGTGGCTCAAGAACCACCTGCTCAACCCTGGCGCGTGCAAGTTCCTGTATGGCACCTCTGCGCAAGAGGTGGCAAAGCAGCTGGCAGAGGTGATGAAAGCGCTGCAAAAATGCAAGCCAGCCACTTCCAGATTGCACCTGGCGCACACCTTATGTTCCAGGTGAGTCTGCGTGTATGTGTGCGCGTTTGTAGGTGGTTGGATGGGTGGGTGCAGTTGCAGGCCTGTGCTTGACTGTCTTGAATGCTGTGTTGTGCTCCACCCACCCATCCAACTGGAAAAATGAAGATATTTTTTGCTTGTGATAAAGCTGAAAATTAAAACCCTTTTTTGCTTTAATAAGAATGCAAATTGTGCAATGCATCTCTCTACAAATTGCATGCCTGCAGGTGGATAAGATTACCCCTGCAGAGAAGGCTCAATCGCATCTTGCTGGGCAGGATATGGCTGATGGCTTTCATCTTCTTCATCACCAGCATCATGCAGCGCAGGAAATGAGGCGCGCCTGGATACTTGTCGGCTGCTTTGAATTGCACAGAAGATCTCTTTAGACGTGCTGCTCTTCCCTACCGTGCACATGCTAGGGTCTTGCAAACCCTAGAACTGGAGTTGCATGTTGATCTGCATTGCAGGGAGCTGTTTGATGCCAGCAAGGAGCAGAAAAAGGAGTTTGCAGCATGGCTATAGACAGTCCAGGATGCTGCAGAGCCAGATGCAGATGGGGTTGCAGCAGTGCACATGGATGTGGAGCAGATGGAAGTGGATAAGGAGGGGGATGAGCAGCGGGAGGGGGATGAGCAGGGGGAGGTGGATGAGGGGATGAGGATGAGGATGAAGAGGGGTATGAGTGACAAGTGAGAAAAAGGAAATTTGAATTTCAGAGGCGAACTTTGGAAATGGTTGGATGCAGTAAATGAAATTGAATGCTGCTGAAATGTGCTGCTGAAGAAGACTATGTGAAATTTCTGATGGTTTTTAACCATCTAAAAACGCGATCGTCAAAAATGAAAATCACTGCATATTACTCAATTTCTGACGGTCAAAACCGTAAATCATGCCGTACCGTCAAATGATGGTTGACAGCGTCAGTAGTAAAGTGTACAGCCCTGGTTATATGTCAACATGCTAATATGAATTTACGCTACAGCAGATTGCGCAAGTGCCCTGCAGCTGGCACCTAATGAAAACTTTTTATTCCAAGCCGCGGGTGACCCACCGCGGCAGCCCCAGGCATACGTCACCTACCCACACATCTCAGTCACACTCTGGATGGCCCTGCGCCCTGACGCCGCGAGAATTCCATGGAAACGAATGATCAAGTTTTTGAAGCCCTCCTGGAGAGGTCTGGGACCTGGGCTCCGCGCGACGGCGGAAGGATATTCCCCGGATATTGCACGGACCAGACCTGAGGCTCCGCTTGAGACTGGTCACAAGTACAACAATTTTAAGTTCAGCATTCAAATGTATATTGATTCTATGAATGCGGAACACGCTGAGATGACAATCGCGAAGCTTCTGGTCGAAGCTTTAGCACGGAATTAACGCTGCTTGGAACGCATATTATTGGAACTGAAATCCATACCTAAAATTTTATATTATCCATGAACCCCAGAATGCGCTGAATTGCATTACAAAGTTTCGGTCAAATTTGACTTTAAAGCTTCTGCACGGAAGCTATGCAGCTTGAAACGCATGTAATCTGATCCATTTCCTCGCTATCTGAAATCCGTTTGGAAACTACTTTTATCAAGACCTTGCGTAGCATCCAGGTTTTGATCCAGGCTCCCCTGGGGGGCCGACCATGGAGCCACATGCTTCAAAGGGTCAAAGGATACTATTTGATGTGGGTTGCACGAAATGGAAGCGCTCCAGCGATGAGCAAC
>LFCJ01000905.1_pt1 | contig 19656 bp, 16 predicted proteins | sample 643141 | NCBI WGS metagenome assembly LFCJ01 (sample SAMN03766243, study PRJNA286221) | soda lake metagenome | biome: soda lake; feature: Kulunda steppe; material: water; isolation source: sample B1-Br-g2 brine of Lake Bitter-1 | place: Russia: Kulunda steppe | collected 2010-07
GCCGCCAGGGCCTCGGGCAGGCTGGCGTTGCCCTTGCCCAAAAGGCCGATATTCATGGGCAGCTCATCCACCGCCTGGAGCATGCGGGCGATATGCCACTCGCCGGGGGTGCAGGTGGTGGCCTTGGAGCCGGTGGCGGGCCCGGTGCCGCCGCCAAGCATGGTGGTGATGCCGCTGGCCAGCGCCTCCTCCACCTGCTGGGGGCAGATGAAGTGGATATGGGCGTCGATGCCGCCGGCGGTGAGGATCATGCCTTCTCCGGCGATCACCTCGGTGCCGGGGCCGATCACGATCTCCACATCCGGCTGAGTATCGGGGTTGCCCGCCTTGCCGATGGCGCTGATCCGCCCTGCCTGGATACCCACATCCGCCTTGACGATGCCCCACCAGTCGAGGATCAGGGCGTTGGTGATCACGGTGTCCATCACCGCGGCATCGGCGCGCTGGCTCTGGCCCATACCGTCGCGAATCACCTTGCCGCCGCCGAACTTCACCTCCTCGCCGTAGCGGGTGGCGTCACGCTCCACCTCGATCCACAGCTCGGAGTCGCCCAGGCGCACCCGGTCGCCCACCGTAGGGCCGTACATATCGGCATAGGCCTGTCTCGAGATCTTCATGACTGGCCTCCTTGGTCTGGTTTCTGCGCCTTTCGCGCGGTTTCGGGCGCGGTAGAGAGTGCGCCCATGACCTCGCCGCGGAAGCCGTAAATATGGCGCGTGCCGGCAAAGGGAATCAGAGTCACCTCCCGGGTCTGGCCCGGCTCGAAGCGGATCGCGGTGCCGGCGGCCACGTCGAGGCGATAGCCACGGCTCCTGTCGCGGTCGAAGACCAGCGCCGGGTTGGCCTCGGCGAAGTGGTAGTGGGAGCCGATCTGGATCGGCCGGTCGCCGGTATTGGCCACCTCGACGGTGATCCGCTCGCGCCCCTCGCAGAGCGCAAGCTCGCCGTCCTTCAGCTGATATTCGCCAGGAATCATAGGGAGCTCCTCACACAATCGGACTATGAACGGTGACCAGCTTGGTGCCGTCCGGGAAGGTGGCCTCCACCTGCACCTCGTGGACCATCTCGGCCACCCCTTCCATCACGTCGTCGCGGCCGAGGATCTCGCGGCCGGCGCTCATCAGGTCGGCCACGCTGCGGCCATCCCGGGCGCCCTCCATGATCTCGAAGCTGATCAGCGCCACCGCCTCGGGGTAGTTGAGCTTCAGGCCGCGGGCGCGGCGGCGCTCGGCCAGCTGAGCGGCCAGAAAGAGCATCAGCTTGTCCTTGTCGCGGGGGGTCAGTTCCATGGCGTCCTCTCGTCTGTGGGCTATTGCAATGTCGACGATCTGGCCCCGATGGGGTCAGACCCCGGCCAAGTCGCCATAGCTGTCGTAGTGCACCCTTCCCCGCCTCATCGGCCCCGCCGGGGTCTGACCCCGCGGCTGCGGCTTCGAGCTTCCAGCTATCGTCATGTCAGCCAGATGCGCGGGATGTGAGCTTCGAGGCCCAGCAGCCGCGGGCGCAGCACGCGCCAGGCGGCCTCGCAGAGCGCCCAGGCCTCGCGGCGCTCATCGCCCAGGTAGCGCAGCATCAGTACGCCGTGACGCAGGGTCACCGCCCAGCGCGGCGAGGCGGGAAGCGCGTCGCGCAGCGCCTCGATGGCCTCGGGTTCGTCATCGAGGCCCACCGCCCAGAGGGTCGCCTGGACGCTGGCGCCCCCCTGCCCCCAGCGCCCTATGAAGCGCGGGTGGGCCGGGTCCAGCGGCTGGCGCTCCAGCCACAGGGGCCTGCCGTCGCGGCTGAGACGAAAGCGCTGTTCGAGGCACCCCGAACGATAGGGCAGCGCACTTGCCGGGCGCCCTAGGGCCAGGACTTCCCAGCCCAGGCAGCGGGCGGCGCCCGAAAGGTCGATCCGGGTGCTCTGCTCCCCCCGTGAGCCGTCGAAGGCTATGGTCTCCTGGGGCAGCCACTCCAGGCTGCCGCCGTCGTCGACCTCCAGGTGGGTGGCCTGGCGCCAGGCCACCCCGTGGCTGTCGGCGCGATAGAGCTTGTTGGCCGCCGGCGTGGTGAGCAGCGCCTGGGCGCCCGCCTCGACCCGGGCCGAGATGGTCAGGGCATCGCCGCTGACCAGGCCCCCCGGCGGGTGCAGCAGGTAGAGGTGGCAGACGCCCGCAGGCCCCTCCGGGTAAAAAGGCCGCTGCACCCGCAGCGGCCCGCGATGGCGCGCCCGGGTCAGCCGCGTCGCCCCGTCGCGGGCGGCGAATCGCAGCGCAAGCGTCGCCTCCCAGCGCCGCTCGGCATCGAAGCGATGGCCGGATGCCGGCGGCGGGTTGACAAGGGAAGGCTCGAAGGCGGTCATGGGCGGCTCGTGCTATACGGGTATCTGACCAGAGTCAGCAAGGGTCGTACCAGAACGAGACACCAAAATCTTTTATTATAAAAATCAGCTACTTGAAGCATATAAAAGGTGGCGGAAAACGCCTCGCCGCCCCGCCGAGGTGCACTGCCGGCGCCCGTCGCGCACCATATCGGAGCGGCCGGGCGTGCAGCCCACCCCAATGAGGTGCAGGAGACCCGTCGGTCGCGCCCTAGACCGTCAGATGCGTCTTGATCAGGGCGTCGGAGAGCTCGCCGATCGCCCCCTTGGCCACCGGTCGGCCGCGGTCCATGATGACGAAGCGGTCGGCGTACTTGCGGGCGAAGGGCAGCTTCTGCTCCACCAGCAGCACGGTGAGGCCGTCCTCCGCGATCAGCCGGCGAATCACCTCGCCGATCAGGGTGACGATATTGGGCTGGATGCCCTCCCCCGGCTCGTCGAGGATCAGCAGGCGCGGCTCGAGCACCAGCGCCCGGCCGATGGCCAGCTGCTGCTGCTGGCCGCCGGAGAGATCCCCGCCGCGGCGGTGCTTCATCTCCTGAAGCACCGGGAAGAGCTCGTAGATGCGCTCGGGAATCGTCCGGCGGCCGTCGCCCCGGGCGGCGAGCCCGGTGCGCAGGTTCTCCTCCACGGTAAGCAGCGGGAAGATCTGGCGACCCTGGGGCACATAGCCGATGCCGAGCCGCGAGCGATCCTCGACGCGCCGCCGGGTCAGCTCCACGTCGTCGGCGTAGCGGAGGCTGCCGGAGGCCACCCGCACCTCGCCCATGATCGCCTTCATCAGGGTGGTCTTGCCCACCCCGTTGCGGCCCATCACGCAGGTGCACTCCCCCGCCGGCACCGCGAGGTCGAGATCCCAGAGGGTGTGGCTCTCGCCGTAGTACTGGTTGAGCTTGTCGATCTCGAGCATCACACCATCTCCTCGTCCGCATCGGCCTCGGCCCCCAGGTAGACCTCGATCACTCGAGGGTCGCTGGCCACCTGGTCCATGCTGCCCTCGGCCAGCACGCTGCCCTGATGGAGCACCGTCACCTGGCGGGCGATGGAGCGCACGAAGCCCATGTCGTGCTCCACCACTACCACCGACTGCTTGCCGGCAAGGCCGGTCAGAAGCTCCGCGGTGCGCTCCATCTCCTGCTCGGTCATGCCGGCCACCGGCTCGTCCACCAGCAGCAGGCGCGGCCGCTGCATCAAGAGCATGCCGATCTCCAGCCACTGCTTCTGGCCGTGGGAGAGAATGCCCGCGGGCCGGTCGCGCAGCGCGGCGAGGCCGATGGTATCGAGCCCCTCCTCGATGCGGTCGCGCACCTCGCCGCTCATGCGGGCGGTGAGCGTCGGCAGGATGCGCTTGTCGGCGGCCATGGCAAGCTCGAGGTTCTCGAACACGCTCAGCGCCTCGAACACCGTGGGCTTCTGGAACTTGCGGCCGATGCCGAGGCTCGCGATCTCCGGCTCGTTCATCATCAGCAGGTCGTGGCGGCTGCCGAACCACACCCGGCCCGTGTCGGGGCGGGTCTTGCCGGTGATGATATCCATCATGGTGGTCTTGCCGGCACCGTTGGGGCCGATGATGCAGCGCAGCTCGCCGTCGTCGATGGTGAGGTTGAGGTTGTCGATGGCCTTGAAGCCGTCGAAGCTCACCGTGACGTCCTCCAGGTAGAGGATCGGCCCGTGGCGCACGTCCACCGGCGAGGCGGCGGGCACCAGAAAGTCGAAGACGCGATCGCGGTCGGCTAGGGATCTCAGCAGGCTCATGGGGTCGCCTCCGAGCCGGTGGCGCTGTTTTCATTACCGGACGCGCCGTCGTCATCGCTCCGTCGGCGCCGCTTGAGCCGATAGGCGAGCAGCCCCGCCACGCCCCTGGGCAGAAAGACCGTGACCAGCACGAAGAGCCCGCCGAGAGCGAAGAGCCAGGCGTCGGGCATGGCGCCAGTGAAGTAGGTCTTGGCGTAGTTGACCAGGATCGCCCCGATCACCGCCCCGTAGAGGGTCCCCCGGCCGCCCAGCGCCACCCAGAGCACGATCTCGATGGAGAAGAGCGGCGAGAACTCGCTGGGGTTGATGATCCCCACCTGGGGCACGTAGAGGGCGCCGGCGAGCCCCGCCAGCATGGCCGAGACCACGAAGACGAAGAGCTGGAAGCGCTCCACCCGGTAGCCGAGAAAGCGCGTGCGCGCCTCGGCGTCGCGGGTGGCCACGCAGACCCGGCCGAGCTTGCTTCCCACGATGGCCCGGCAGACGACGTAGCCCAGCGCCAGCGCCACGCCGCTGGCCAGGAAGAGACCGAGTCGGGTCGCGTCGCTTCTCAGGTTGAAGCCCAGGATCTCGCGAAAGTCGGTCAGGCCGTCGCTGCCGCCGAAGCCCATCTCGTTGCGGAAGAAGGCCAGCATCAGGGCGAAGGTGAGCGCCTGGGTGATGATGGAGAGGTAGACCCCGGTGACTCGAGAGCGGAAGGCCAGGAAGCCGAACACCAGCGCCAGGGCGCCGGGCACCAGCAGCACCATCAAAAAGGCGAACCAGGCCATGTCGAAGCCGAGCCAGTACCAGGGCAGGTTCTCCCAGCTCAGAAACACCATGAAGTCCGGCAGCACGGGATCGCCATACACCCCGCGGTCGCCGATCTGGCGCATCAGGTACATCCCCATGGCGTAGCCGCCCAGCGCGAAGAAGGCGCCGTGGCCGAGGCTCAGGATGCCCAGATAGCCCCACACCAGGTCCACGGCCACCGCCAGCAGCGCATAGCTCAGGTACTTGCCGAAGAGGTTGACGGTATAGGCGTTGACGTAGAGCGGATGGCCCTGAGGCACCGCGACGTGCAGCAGCGTGACCAGGGTCATGGCCGCCAGCAGCACGCCGAGGAAGAGCTGCGTCGAGCGTTCGCGGAAGGGGCGCGTCAGCCAGAAGTGTGTGGAATGCATCGATCAGCCCTCCGCCGCCCGGCCCTTCTGCGGAAAGAGTCCGCGGGGGCGCTTCTGAATGAACAGGATGATGAAGACGAGCACGACGATCTTGGCCAGCACGGCGCCCGTCCAGGGCTCCAGCACCTGGTTGATCACGCCCAGCGACAGGCCCGCCACCAGGGTGCCCCAGAGGTTACCCACGCCGCCGAACACCACCACCATGAAGGAGTCGATGATGTAGCTCTGGCCCAGGTTGGGGCCGACGTTGGTGAGCTGGGAGAGCGCCACCCCGGCGAGCCCCGCCACCCCGGAGCCCAGGGCAAAGGTGAGGATATCGACCCGAGTGGCGCGAATGCCCATGGAGCGCGCCATGGCCCGGTTCTGGGTCACCGCACGCACCTCGAGCCCGAGCCGGGTGCGGCGCATGATCAGAATGAGCGCGGTAAATACCGCCAGGGCGAAGGCGATCACCACCATGCGGTTCAGCGTCAGCGAGAGAGCGTCGTTGACGGCGATGGAGCCGCTCATCCACTCCGGGGAGGCCACTGTGCGGTTCTGGGGCGAGATCAGGGTGCGCACCAGCTGCTGCAGGATCAGGCTGATGCCGAAGGTGGCCAGCAGGGTCTCCAGGGGCCGCCCCTTGAGGAACTGGATGACCCCGCGCTCGATGGCGATGCCGGCCAGCGCCGCCACCAGGAAGCCGGCGGGAATCGACAGGATCAGCGCGAGGCCCGGCTGGCCCGGCAGCAGCTGCTGCATCATCCAGGTGGTGTAGGCGCCGAGCATGATCAATTCGCCGTGGGCCATGTTGATCACCCCCATCACCCCGAAGGTAATGGCCAGACCAATGGCCGCCAGCACCAGCACCGAGCCCAGCGAGAGCCCGAAGTAGAGGGTCTCGGCGGCGCGGTTGAGCTTGAGCATCTGCTCGATGCCGTTCAGGGCGTCGCGGGCGGCGTCGGCCAGCACCGGGTCGTCGCCGTTCGCCGCCTGGTTGAGAGCGACGCGCACCCGGGAGTGCAGGCTGCCGTCGAGGTCGGCCACCGCGGCCACCTCGCCCTGCTCCAGGCGGTGGATGGCGAGCGCCTGGGTCAGGCGGCGGCGCACCCGGGCGTCCTCCTCGCCCTCGATCACCTCGGCCAGGGGGCCGGCCAGGTCGGCGTCCACCTCGCCGAGCAGCCGCTCGGCGGAGGCGCGGCGCAGCGCGAGGTCCGCCGAGTAGAGGTCCACCACGGCGATGGCGCTGCGCAGCTGGTTGCGCAGGGCGTTGTTGATGCCGATGCGGTCGAGATCGCGCCGGGACATCTCGCCCAGCGCCTCGCCGGTCAGGGCATCCTCTACCGGCCAGTCGCGGCCGCGGTTGTCCAGCACCACCACGAAGCGGCCGTCGTCGGCGCGCTGCAGGCGGCCGTCGAGCAGGGCCTGGAGCCAGCCTCGGGCGCGCTCGTCGTCGCTGGCCACGATGGCCTCGATGGCGCGGCCCTTGGCGGGGAAGCTGTCGACGTCGAGGGCCTCGAGCAGCTCGATGGCGACTGCGTCGGCATCCTCTGCTGACGGAGCGGCCGAGCTCTGCGCCTGGGCGCCCAGCGGCACGGCCAGCAGCATCAGCAGCCAGAGGAAAAGGAGACGCCTCATGGGTTCATCCTTTGCAATAGGGAGTCACTAAGGGGGTAAAGCGGGCGTGCGCCCCCGCCATGGAGCGGCGGGGGCAGGGTCGAACAGGGGCGTTACTCGGCGAGGGCGGCCTCGGCCTCCTCGGCGGCGGTGCTGCCGCCGCAGCGGCCGGTGGCCACGTTGAAGTTGCCGCAGCGCATGGGCGCCTGCCAGTCGGCCATCAGGTCACGGGAGCCGGGCAGGAAGTCGGACCAGGCGTCGCCGACCACGGTGGAGGGGGTCTGCCAGACGATATCGAACTGGCCGTTGTCCTGGACCTCGCCGATCAGCACCGGCTTGGTGATGTGGTGGTTGGGCATCATCGCCGCGTAGCTGCCGGAGAGGTTCGGCACCACCACGCCGATGATGGCGTCCTTGATGGCGTCGGGGTCGGTGGTGCCGGCCTTGCGTACCGCCTCGGCCCACATGTTGAAGCCGATGTAGTGGGCCTCCATGGGGTCGTTGGTCACCGCCTCCTCGTCGCCGGTCCAGTCGATCCAGGCGTCGATGAAGTCGTAGTTGGCGTCGGTATCGACGCTCATGAAGTAGTTCCAGGCGGCCAGGTGGCCTACCAGCGGGGCGGTGTCGATGCCGGTGAGCTCCTGCTCGCCCACCGAGAAGGCGATGACCGGGATGTCGCCAGCGTCCACTCCCTGGTTGCCCAGCTCCCGGTAGAAGGGCACGTTGGCATCGCCGTTGATGGTGGAGACTACCGCGGTGGGCTTGCCCTCGCTGCCGAAACGGCGCACCTCGGCGACGATGTTCTGCCAGTCGCTGTGCCCGAAGGGGGTGTAGTTGATCATGATGTCCTCGTCGGCGACGCCGTGCTCCTCCTTGAGGAAGGCTTCGAGGATGCGGTTGGTGGTGCGCGGATAGACGTAGTCGGTACCGAGCAGCGCGAAGCGCTCGATGCCCACCTCGTTGATCAGGTACTCCACCGCGGGGATCGCCTGCTGGTTGGGCGCCGCGCCGGTGTAGAAGACGTTCTCGGAGGACTCCTCCCCCTCGTACTGCACCGGGTAGAAGAGCAGGCCGTTGAGCTCCTCGAAGACCGGCAGTACCGCCTTGCGCGACACCGAGGTCCAGTTGCCGAAGACCACGTCCACCTCATGCTGGGCGAGCAGCTCCCGGGCGCGCTCGGCGAACAGCGGCCAGTTGGAGGCCGGGTCCACCACCACCGCCTCGAGCTGGCGGCCGAGCAGACCTCCCTCCTCGTTCTGCTTGGCGATCAGCATCTCCACGGTGTCCTTGAGCACCGTCTCGCTGATCGCCATGGTGCCGGAGAGCGAATGCAGGATGCCCACCTTGATGGGATCGTCGTCGGCCAGGGCCTGGCCGCCGGCGCCCAGCAGGGAGGCGGTGAGCAGGGCCGTGGCAAGGGGGCGCAGCCGCAGGGTCTTGCGTCGAGATAGGGTCACGAGAATCTCCTTGCTCCCCGCACGGGGGTCGTTGTGGTTACGGCGATGCCGAATAGGCAAGGAGGTTTAGCAAGGGCTGCGCCATCGCGGCCCATTCCCGACAAAGGCATTTTGTTACAATGCGTTGTGGACAGTTGGCACAGCACAACAAGGGGCGGGGCGCACCGCGCCGGTGCAGCCAGCGCCCGCCGGGGGCGCATTGCTGCACCGCAGTGGACACATACGATACTGCCGAGCATCAGCGGTGCGGCCGAACAGGCATGTTCCAGGCCTTGGCAGGCCGCAGTACAGACCCGAACGAGTGCGCCGTCGCGAATGCCTCACTCGCGGCGGCGAAGTACAAGTTGTGCTTCTCGCGGCACCCGCTCAGGCCTTGGCGCGCAGCGCCTCACGGCAAGGCTCGCGGGTCTCCCAGCCGCCGGCGGCCGCGGCCTCGGGACGAAACCAGTCCAGGGCCGCATGCAGGGACACGACCCCGCCGACGATGATCAGCGTTGGTGGGCGCGGCGACGCCGCCGCAAGCCGGTCGGGCAGATCCGCCAGGGTGCCGCGATGCACCCGCTGACGGGCCGTGGTGCCCTGCTCCACCAGGGCGATCGGCGTGCTCGCCGGCAGGCCGTGCGCGACGAGCTGACGGCAGATCTCCGGCAGGCCGTGCAGCCCCATGTAGAAGACCAGGGTCTGACCGGGCCGGGCCAGGCAGGGCCAGTCCAGGTCGGCGCTGTCGTTCTTGAGGTGGCCGGTGACGAAACGCACCGACTGGGCGTGGTCGCGGTGGGTCAGCGGAATGCCGGCATAGGCCGCACATCCCGATGCCGCCGTGATGCCCGGCACCACTTCCACGGCGATGCCTTCGGCCACCAGGGCCTCGAGCTCCTCGCCGCCGCGCCCGAAGATGAAGGGGTCACCGCCCTTGAGGCGGACCACCCGCTTGCCGGCCCGGGCCCAGTCGACCAGGGCCTGATTGATTCCCTCCTGGGGCAGGCTATGGTCGGAGCGCGCCTTGCCGACATAGACCCGCTGCGCATCGGGATTGGCCAGGGCCAGCACCTCGGCACCGACCAGCCGGTCGTGGAGGATCACCTCCGCGTGAGCCAGGCGCCGCAGCGCTCTGAGCGTGAGCAGCTCCGGATCACCCGGTCCCGCGCCAACCAGGCTGACGCTGCCGGGGGAGAACTCGCTTGCGGGCGTCCCGGGGAAGACAGAACCCTGCACCATATTCCAATACCTTTGACAAAAAGCGACTACATATACCCAAAGGTAATTAATTTCCGGCGCCGCCGCCACTTCCGATCGGCTACGAGCTTATAACCACCGCGCCAGACGCAACGCGGCCCCGCCCCTGGCGGGGCGAGGCCATGCGCGGCCGGCCGACGAGGTCAACCCCGCAGGGTACGGCGCAGCCTTGGCGAGGCATACTCGCCGACCAGAGTGACCAGCGCCAGACTGGCCAGCAGCCAGGGCCAATGCAGGCCGAACTCTATCCGAGCCACGCCCAGAGCGTCGGCGAAGATCACCAGGATTCCGAGGGGCGCCACGTAGCGCACGGCGAAAAGCCATAGCGCATGGGCGCGGGGCGAAAGCCCGAGCTCATCGCGCAGGATCTCGCTCTTGAGCACGAAGCCGGCCAGCAGCACCACGCCCAGGCCGCCCAGCGGCATCATCCAGCGCGAGGTCAGATAGTCGAGCCAGTCGAAGAAGTGCCGACCGGCCAGGGTCCAGTCGGCCCCGACGTTGAACGACAGCATCGCCAGGGTGCTGACCAGCCACAGCACGCTGCCGGTGCCCCAGGCCGCGGTCCGCCGTGAGAGCCCCTTGTTGTCCGTCAGCCAGGAGACGGTGGCCTCCACCATGGAGATCGACGAGGTCAGTGCCGCCATGGAGAGCATCACGAAGAACAGAATGCCGAACAGGGTGCCCAGGGGCATTGCCTGGAAGGCCAGCGGCAGGCTCATGAAGATCAGCCCCGGCCCCTCTCCCGGACTCATGCCGTTGGCGAAGATGATCGGAAAGATCGCCAGTCCCGCCATCAGCGCCACCAGGGTGTCGGCCAACGCCACGGCCAGGGTGGTGCGCGCGATGGAGGCGCGCGCCGGCAGGTAGCTGCCGTAGGTGAGAATGGCACCGGAGGCCAGCGACAGGGTGAAGAAGGCGTGCCCCAGCGCCGCCAGCATGCCTTCACTGGAGAGGCCCCCGGCATCGAAGGAGAAGAGGAAACGCCAGGCCTCGCCGAAGCCGCCGGAGAAGATGCCGTAGCCGATCAGGAGACACAGCATCACCACCATGCCCGGCATCATCCAGCTGACGCTGCGTTCGATGCCGGCCTGCACCCCCTTGCCCACGATCAGCATGGTAGCCACCACCACCAGGGTGCTCCAGAAGCCGAGGCTGAGGGGGTTCTCGTTGTTGGCGGTGAAGATAGCCACCATGTCGTCGGCGCCGGCCCCGGCGAAGGCGCCGGTCAGCATCTTCCAGAGGTAGGCGAAGGACCACCCCGCCACCACGGCGTAGAAGGAGAGGATCATGAAGCCGCAGAGCATCGCCATCCAGCCCAGCAGCGACCAGGCAGAGGCGCGCCCCGACTCGTTGGCCATCCGCCGCACAGCGTCGATGGGACTGCCGCGGCCGCGGCGCCCGAAGGCGATCTCGGTCATCATCACCGGGATGCCCACCGCCAGGATGCAGGCCAGGTAGACCAGCACGAAGGCGCCGCCGCCGAACTCGCCGGTGATATAGGGAAACTTCCAGATGTTGCCGAGGCCCACCGCGGAACCGGTGGCCGCCAGCACGAAGCCCCAGCGGCCGAGCCACAGGGCACGAGGTTGCGTGTTTGTCGTCATGTTACACCAGAGGAATCACGTTGCTTTTATGGTTGGACACCACAATACCAGGCCATTCTGGCCCGGTACTGCGATGGATATTGCCGTGATTTGGCATCCTGCCATGATGTTATTCTGCCATTTTCGACAGGAGAGCAGCGCGGCTCAGTCGGCCTTGAGCACGCCGCGGCGGATCTGGTCTTCCTCGATGGATTCGAAGAGCGCCTTGAAGTTGCCCTCGCCGAAGCCGTCGTTGCCCTTGCGCTGTATGATCTCGAAGAAGATCGGGCCAATCACCGTCTCGGTGAAGATCTGCAGCAGCACGCCCTCGTCGGGGCCGCCGTCGACCAGCAGGCTGAGCTCGCGCAGCGTGGCCAGATCCTCCTGGTGGTTGGGCACCCGCTGATCCACCTTCTCGTAGTAGGTGTCCGGCGTGGTCAGGAAGGTCACGCCGTTGGCGCGCAGGGCGCGCACCGTGGCGTAGATGTCGTCGGTGGCCATGGCCAGATGCTGAATGCCCTCGCCGTTGTACTCGCGCAGGAACTCGGCGATCTGGGAGGTATCATCCGCCGATTCGTTGATGGGGATGTGCATCTTGCCGCAGGGCGCGGTCATGGCCCGGGAGTGCAGCCCGGTCTTCTTGCCCTTGATATCGAAGTAGCGGTTCTCGCGGAAGTTGGCGATGGCGGTGTAGAAATCCGCCCAGGGGTCCATGCGCCCGCGGTCGACGTTGTGGGTCAGGTGGTCGAGCACCTGCAGCCCCACGCTGTTGTCCTGCGGAGTACGGCCGGGGATGGGCTCGAAGTCGATGTCGTAGATGGTGCGCCCCGCCTCGTCGACTCGATGATCGACGAAGTAGAGCAGCGAGCCGCCGATGCCGCGCACGGCCGGGATGCCCACCTCACCGGGGCCGACCGGGGTCTCCACCGCCTCGGCGCCATTGGCCAGGGCGTGCTCGAAGGCCTGACGAGCGTCGGCCACCCGCCAGGCCATGGCACAGGCGCTGGGGCCATGGACACGTGCAAACTCGGCGGCATGGCTCTCCGGCTCGGCATTGAGCACGAAGTTGACGCCCTCCTGCTGGAACAGGAAGACCTCCTTGGAGCGGTGCCTGCGGGTCTCGGTGAACCCCATGCGGTTGAACAGCGCACGCAGCGCCTCGATGCCCTCGGGGGTGGGAGCGCTGTACTCGACGAACTCGAAGCCGTCGGTGCCGATGGGGTTGTCCTTGGCGGCGGGCGTCAGGGGATCACGGGCGGCTGCGGTCATGGCGGGTCTCCAGGGGGTGTTGTTGTGGGAGTGCTCCGTCGGGCGCTCGGCAGAGCCGGGGCGCCTCGGTCGTCGTGATTCAGCCTAGTGCGACTCGGGACGGCGCAACACGCCTCCGCCCGGGCCGATCCGCTCCTGGGCGCCCGCCTGACGGCCGCGGCTGTCAGCGTTTCGTGACACCCTCGCCTGACGGCGCTGTCCCGCGGTGCAGCCGGCAAGAATCCCTGACGGGGCGTAACGAAAAATTGACAGACAATCGCGCCACGCCATGCCGCAGCGGGTGGTCTATGCTCCATTTCAAGGGCTTGCACGGCGCCCCGCCCGGGAGCGCCAACCCCGAGGTGCATCGACTCGGATGGACCAGGAGGACTCCATGACCCTTTATGACCGCACCGCTCCCATCGTCCTGCCCGAGACCCGTGCCAGGCGGGTCATCGAACAGCTGCTGGAGGGCTCCGGGGTGGTTCTCAACGGCGAGGCGCCTCAGGATCTGCGCATCTACCATCCGGACTTCTTCACGCGGGTGCTGCGCCAGGGCACTCTGGGGCTGGGCGAGGCCTACATGGACGGCTGGTGGGACTGTGACCGCATCGACGAGATGGCCTGCCGGCTGCTTCGCCACGGCCTGGGGGAGCGCGCTCACACCCCTTCGGAGCGTCTGAAGTACCGGCTGCAGTCGGGCCTGATCAACCTGCAGAGCAGGGCCCGCTCCTATATCGTCGGCGAGGCCCACTACGATCTGGGCAACGATCTCTTCGAGCGCATGCTCGACCCGACGATGTGCTACTCCTGTGGCTACTGGAAGCGGGCGCGAACCCTGCACGAGGCGCAGCTGGCCAAGCTGGAGCTGGCCTGCCGCAAGCTGACCCTCGAACCCGGCATGCGCGTGCTGGATATCGGCTGCGGCTGGGGAAGTTTCGCCGCCCATGCCGCCCGGCACCACGGCGCGGAGGTCACCGGCATCACCATCTCCCGGGAGCAGGCCGAACTGGCCCGGGAGCGCTGCCGAGACCTGCCGGTGACCGTCGAGCTAAAGGACTATCGGGATCTGAGCGGCCGCTTCGATCGCATCGTCTCCATCGGCATGTTCGAGCACGTCGGCCACCGCAACTACGCGACCTACTTCCGGACCGTGGCCGAGCATCTGGCCCCGGGAGGCCTGTTCCTGCTGCACACCATCGGCTCGAACAGCTCGGACATCACCGCCGACCCCTGGGTCAACAAGTACATCTTCCCCAATGGCGTGCTGCCATCGGCCATGCATATCACAAGGGGCAGCGAGTCCCACCTGCTGCTGGAGGACTGGCAGAACTTCGGCCCCGACTACGACCCGACCCTGATGGCCTGGCTGGAGAATTTCGACGCCCGCTGGCACGAGGTGGCCGAACGCTACAACGAACGCACCCGGCGCATGTTCCGGTATTATCTTTCCGTCTGCGCCGGCGCCTTTCGCGCGCGGGACCTTCAGCTCTGGCAGGTGGTCTTCTCCCGCCAGCGCCACGCCCGCTATGACGCGCCGCGCTGATCCCGAGGCCTCGCCGCGGCCGCGGCGAGACGCCGGCTCACCCGGGCACTATACTGGGTAGCCAACCAGTATCCAGAACATGCAGGGAGCAGCGCCTCGTGATGATTCAGGAGACCCTCAGGCAGGTATTCGGCCATGACGACTTTCGTCCCGGCCAGCGCCCGGTGGTCGAGGCCGTGGTGGCCGGCCGCTCGGCGGCGGCGATCTTCCCTACCGGCTCGGGCAAGTCGCTCTGCTATCAGCTGCCCGCCCTCCACCTGCCCCACCTGACGCTGGTGATCTCGCCGCTGCTGGCGCTGATGCAGGACCAGCTCGCCTTCCTCCGGCGCCACGGTGTCGCCGCGGCCAGCATCGACTCCAGCCAGAGTCGCGACGAGGCCGCCGCGGTGATGAGCGGGGTCGAGCGCGGCGAGATCCGCATCCTGATGATCTCGGTGGAGCGTCTGAAGAACGAGCGCTTCCGCGCCTTCATCCGCCGGGTGCCGATCTCGCTGATGGTAGTGGACGAAGCCCACTGCATCTCCGAATGGGGCCACAACTTCCGCCCCGACTATCTCAAGCTCCCCGACTATCAGCGCGAGTTCGCGATTCCCCAGGCGCTGCTGCTCACCGCGACCGCCACGCCGCGGGTCATCGAGGATATGCGCCGGCGCTTTGCCATCGACCAGGCCGACGTCACCCTCACCGGCTTCTACCGGCCCAATCTGGACCTGACGGTCTCTCCGGTGGCCGCCGAGTCCCGGCCGCGCGCTCTGGCGGCCTGGCTGAAGGCGCGCCAGAGCGCTGAGACCGGCTTCCCCACCATCGTCTACGTCACCCTGCAGCAGACCGCCGAGCGCCTGGCCGCCTATCTGAACAAGGCCGGCATCGCGGCCACGGCCTACCACGCCGGCCTGGCGAGCGAGCGCCGCGAGGCGATCCAGCGCGCTTTCATGGCCGGCGAGAGCTCCTGCATTGTTGCCACCATCGCCTTCGGCATGGGCATCGACAAGGCCGATATCCGCGCCGTGGTGCACTATGACCTGCCCAAGTCGATCGAGAACTACAGCCAGGAGATCGGCCGCGCGGGCCGCGACGGTCAGCCGTCGGCGTGCCTGATGCTGGCGGGTCGCGACACCCTCGGCGTGCTGGAGACCTTTGTCTACGGCGACACCCCGGAGCGCCAGGGCATCGATCGCGTGATCGAGGCTCTGGTCGACGCCGCCGAGCACCACGGCGGCGACTGGGAGCTTACCCTGAACGCTCTCTCCCGGGAGAGCGATATCCGCCCGCTGCCGCTCAAGACGCTGCTGGTGCAGCTGGAGCTGCGCGGTATCATCGCCCCGCGCCACAGCTACTTCGCCGACTACCGCTTCCGCCTGCATGAGGAGCCCGAGACCCTGGTCGAGCGCTTTGCGGGCGAGCGCCGCGCCTTCGTCCAGGCCGTTCTGGATGCCGCGCCAAGGGCGCGCACCTGGCACGCCCTGGACTTCGCGACCCTCGAGCGGCTGGGTGCCGAGCGCGGGCTGGACGTCCAGCGCGGCCGGGTGATCACCGCCCTGGGCTACTTCGTCGACAAGGGCTGGATGACCCTGGAGAGCAAACAGCTCACCGAAGTCTACCGGGTACTCGAGGCGCCCCGAGACCCCGGCGCCCTGGGCGATGAGCTCCACGCCTACTTCCGCGACAGGGAAGCGGGCGAGATCGACCGTCTGCACGCCATGCTGGCGCTGTTCGAGACCGACGACTGCCTGAGCCGACGCCTCGCCGAGTGGTTCGGCGATGCCCGGGCCCCGGCACGCTGCGGCCACTGCTCCGCCTGTCGGGGCGAGCCCGCCCGGCTGCCGGCACCGCCGCCCCTGGCCCCGCTGGAGCCCCGCGAGCTCGCGACACACCTCGAGGCGCTTGGCCCACGACTGGCCGCGGACACCCAGGGAGGCCCCGTCACGGCCGAGCTGATGACGCGCTTTCTGTGCGGCATCGCCACGCCTCGCCTCACTCGGCTCAAGGCCCGCCAGCTGCCCGGCTTCGGTGCGCTGGAGGCCTACCCCTATGCCGTGGTGCGGCAGCAGGCCGCCGCGCTGGTTCCGGCCTGAGCCGCCGGATCAGCCCGCAGGCGGAAGGCGTTCCCGGCGCTGCAGCCAACGCATCAGCAGATGCACCGGCAGATAGATCAGCAGCGGCCAGAGCAGCATCAGCCCCCCCAGGTAAACCAGCGGCGGCAGCCACTCCTGATGGCTGCCGAAGGGTCCATGGACCCAGTTGATATTGCGTTCGGGGTCGGTGAACAGATAGCTGGCCGGGACCACCACCCAGGTCAGGGCCGTCTGCCAGGCCAGCGCCCGCGGCGCATAGCCGAACCGCCAGATGGCCAGCCCCGCCACCACCGGCAGCACCAGGTGGTAGAGCGACATCAGACGGGTCAGCAGCGGCCGCTCGTCATCGAACATGTACTCGGTGCCGCCGATGGGGTGCACCCCGGTGAGCCAGGCCGTCCCCACGTCCACCGCCCAGAGGCTGCCCACCAGGGCCACCGCCAGCCACTGGGTGGAGAGCAGCAGTCGGCTCTCTCGCCACAGGCCGACAAGGATCAGGAAGCTGGCCAGGTTGCACAGCCAGAAGTAGTTCTGGGGCCCCAGCAGCACCCAGTAGGTGGGCGCCCAGCCGAGGATCCAGGCGGTGAAGACGAGCTTCAGCCACAGCGGCAGATGGCCCGACACTCTGTTTACCGACATGCTGCCCTCCTCGATCGATCCGCACCTCAGCTATCGCCCCCCTCCCCGCCGATGCCGTGGCGCTTGAGCTTGTTGGCGATGGTAGTGTGGGAGACCCCGAGCCGCCTGGCCAGCTGGCGGCTGGACGGAAAGCGGGGATAGAGGGCGGCCAGCACCCGCTGCTCCACGTCGCCCATGATCTCCGCCAGGGTCCCCGCCAGCTCGAGCCCGGCCAGCAGGGGACCCTCCCCGGCATCCGGCAGGCGCAGGTGCACCGGCTCGATGCAGGCCACGTCACACAGCGAGACCGCCTGGAACAGCACATTTTCCAGCTGGCGCACATTGCCGGGCCAGGCATAGGCCATCAGCCGCGCCAGGGCGGCGTCGCCGAGCCTCGGCACGCTGCAGCCGATCTGGCGGGCCGCCAGGTCGATGAAGTGGTCGGCCAGCCCGGGAATGCCGTCGCGACAGTCGCGCAGCGGTGGCACCGTCAGCGACAGCACGTTGAGTCGATGATAGAGGTCCTGACGGAAGCCCCCCTCGGCACACAGCCGCGGCAGATCCTGCTGGGTGGCGCAGATGACCCTGACGTCGAGCCAGGTCTCCTGGTCGCTGCCCACCCGCCGGAAGCCGCCGTCCTGCAGGAAGCGCAGCAGCTTGACCTGCAGGCGGGGACTCATCTCACCCACTTCGTCAAGGAAGATGGTGCCGCCGGCGGTGAGCTCCAGCAGCCCCAGCTTGCCCTCGGGGCGGGCCCCCTCGAAGGCACCGGGGGCATAGCCGAACAGCTCGGTCTCGGCCATGGACTCCGGCAGGCCGGCGCAGTTCAGCGCCATGAAGGGCGCCTGGCCGCGAGGGCTCGCCAGGTGACAGGCCCGGGCGAGCAGCTCCTTGCCGGTCCCCGTCTCGCCCTGGATCAGCAGCGGCGCATCCAGGGGCGCCATGCGCCGGGCTTCCCGGATCACCGCCTCGAGGGCGGGGCTGGCCTGAAAGATCGCCTCGAAGCCGCGCAGCTCCTGACGCTGCACCTGGTAGATGCGCTCGCCGATACGCTCGGCCTGGTGCAGCGTGACCACGGCGCCGGCGAGCGATGCCACGTCGTCGTGATGCTCCCGGTGCAGCGGTGCGATATCGGCCAGAAAGGTGATGCCCCGCAGCGTGACGCGCAGGCCGTTGACCCGCGCATTGTTGCGTCGGATCAGCTCGGGCAGATCCAGGTCGAGCAGATAGCGATCCAGGGAGAGCCCCGGCACCTCGTCGATGCGCACGCCGAGCAGCTGACCGGCGGCGCGGTTGGCGGCCACGACATGTCCCTCCATGTCGATGGACATCACCGGATCGGAGAGCGAGGAGAGCAGCGCATCGAGCTCCAGGTGGCGACGCTCGCTGGGCATCAGGCTGACGCGGCGCACCGCGAAGACGCCGGAGACCGCCTCCAGTTCCGGCTTGAGGGTCGCCAGCTGGGCAGCGAGCAGGTGGGGGACATGCAGGTAGATGGCATTGCCCTGCTCGCCCCCCACCTCGCCACGGGCCACGTTGAGCCCGTAGTCGGCGAAGTGGGCCACGATATCGCGCAGGATGCCGACGCGATTCTGGCAGTGAAACCTCAGGCGCATCTCGGCGGTGGCTCCCAGCAAATAGGGCGTCATGGCAGCATGACGGGAGTGTCAAGATAACGTGACACTCCCGGGGCCACAATCCCGCCCGCCACCTCGGCCATCGCCGTTACCGGTCTCGTGCCGGCGAAAGGCGCCGGGCTTGACGCCCGACGCCTGCTGCACGACCTTTTACGGGTAGCCATTTTCAGGGAGCCAACCCATGAGCCAACTTTCCCAGCAAACCTGCGAGGCATGCCGCGAGGGCGCCCCCACCGTCAGCGATGCCGAGATCGCGCTCTTTCAACCGGAGGTCCCCGAGTGGAAGATCGTCGAGCGCGATGGCATCATGCAGCTGGAGCGGGCCTTCACCTTCCCCGACTTCCAGCAGGCGCTGGCCTTCACCCAGCGCGTCGGCGAGATCGCCGAGGCGGCGGATCACCACCCGGCCCTGCTGACCGAATGGGGCAAGGTCACCGTGACCTGGTGGTCACACAAGATCAAGGGCCTGCACAGGAACGACTTCATTCTTGCCGCCAGAACCGACGAGGTAGCGAATTAAATGTTCGAACACATTGAGCGGGTCCCCGGGGATGCCATCCTCGGCCTGATCGAGGCCTTCAAGAAGGACACCAACCCCCAGAAGGTCGATCTCGGCGTCGGCGTCTACAAGGACGCCGAGGGCAACACGCCCGTCATGCGCGCCGTCAAGGAAGCCGAGTCCCTGCTGCTCAAGAACGAGACCACCAAGACCTACATCGGCTCCCACGGCGCGCCGGCGTACGGCGCGGTGGTCCTGCCGATGGTACTGGGTGAGGGCTCGCCGGTGCTGGAAGCCGGCCGCGCCAGCGCCACCCAGTCCCCCGGCGGCACCGGCGCACTGCGCCTGGCGGCGGACTTCATCGCCAAGCAGCTGCCGGGCAAGGGCATCTGGGTCTCCGACCCGACCTGGCCGAACCACCACGGCATCTTCACCGCGGCCGGCATCGCGCTGCACAAGTACCCCTACGTGGATGCCGACAACCGTCTCGACTTCGACGGCATGCTCGCCGCCCTGAAGCAGATCCCCGAGGGCGATGTCGTGGTGCTGCACGCCTGCTGCCACAACCCCACCGGTTTCGATCTCTCCCGGGAGCAGTGGCAGAGCGTGCTCGAGGTGGTCCGCGAGCGTAACCTGCTGCCGCTGATCGACTTCGCCTACCAGGGCTTCGGCGAGGGCCTGGACGAGGACGCCTACGCGGTGCGCCTGCTGGCCGAGAGCCTCGACGAGGTGATCATCACCAGCTCCTGCTCCAAGAACTTCGGCATCTACTGCGAGCGCACCGGCTGTTTGATCATGGTGGCCAAGGATGCCGAGCGGATGGAGAACGTGCGCTCCCAGATCGCCATCGTGGCCCGGGAGAACTACTCCAACCCGCCGGCCCA
>LFCJ01000906.1_pt1 | contig 19654 bp, 21 predicted proteins | sample 643141 | NCBI WGS metagenome assembly LFCJ01 (sample SAMN03766243, study PRJNA286221) | soda lake metagenome | biome: soda lake; feature: Kulunda steppe; material: water; isolation source: sample B1-Br-g2 brine of Lake Bitter-1 | place: Russia: Kulunda steppe | collected 2010-07
AGCGCCCGCTCGACATCCGCACGGTCGGTGACGGCGACGATCGGGACCTCGAGTGCGGCGGCGAGTGCGTCGATCGACGGGTCCTCACCGGTCGGGTCGAACTCACAGACGACGCAGTCGGCCTCGAGGCCCTCGAACCAGTCGAGGGCGGCCGCCACGGTTCGAACGCGGACCACCGCGTCCGGCTCGAACGCGGTCTCGAGGGCGTCGACCGTCCCGTCGATCCGCGAGGTGTCACCGACGACGAGGACGCGGCTAACGTCGCCGACCGTCCGCACGGCACGGTCGCTCATCGCCCGACCTCCGTCGCCTGCCGACCTCGCGCGTCCGGGACCGCTCGCGCGTGCTGCCTGTCCCTCCTGGCTGGGCTCGAAGGGGTGCGCCTCGGCTCCGCATCACGGCGTCGCTCGGCTGTGCCGTCCGGGTAATCGGCCACGGAGCCCGCTTCGGCGGGCGTCGGGAAAATTATCGATACCGTATCCTCGAGTAACACCGGCTTACGGGCCGATCTGGCCGGATCGAAGGTCGTAGCTGCTTGCACGACGACGTCCGTCCGGGCCAGCTATCTGGGCGAACCGTGACCGAGTAGCCGCGTCAGGGATCCGCACGGACCGTGACGACCGGGACCGGGGCGTTTCGAACCACCTCCTCGGCGACGCTGCCGAGGACGAGGTGATCGAGTCCGCTCCGGCCGCTCGTCCCGATCACGATCATGTCGACCGGGTTCTCCGCCGCGAACGCGACGATCTCCTCCTGGGCGACCCCCTCGAGCACCGTCGTGGTCACCTCGAGGTCGGCCTCGCGGGCATCACGTTCTGCCGCCTCGATCGCCTCGATCGCTTCTCCCTCGAGGTCGGTGCGCATCCGGTCGCGTTTTTCGGCGCTGAAGGGGCCTTCTTCGGCGACCGAGACGACGTGCAGGGTCGCATCCAGTTGATCGGCGAGCGCGATCGCGTGGTCGGTGGCCCGTCGAGCGCCCTCGCTGCCGTCGGTCGCGAGCATGAGGTTCTGGTACACGCCCGACCGTTGGGGGGAGACGAAAATACCTCCCGGCCCTGCCGTTGCCGGGATCCCCAGGCGAGGACGTGACCGGGAGAAGACGGGGGCTGTGGCCCGTCACGCGGCTGTCGGTGGTCGTGGTAGTCGGCTGCCGAAATCGAGAAACGACTGCGTTCCAGCGTCGACCGGTCGGAACGTGATCGAAACAACACGGTACGACTGGGATAACTATCCGGGAACGTCGAATACGTCCCGGGCATGTCCAGATCGAACCGCTCGGTAATGAACATCGGCTGTCCGGCGTGTAACGCCACGGTCAACACGTCCCTCCCGCCAGGCCCCGGCATCGTGGATACCGACGCCACCTCGCCGGGCGACGAGACGAACCGCCTCCGGGGTACCGAAGCCCGCTGTCGAAACTGCGGTCACGAACTCGAGCTTTATTACTACTGACGGCCCCAGCCCCGCCCGGGGCTGACCCCTCGAGGCATCGATTCGGTGTCCGTTGCTCCCGGCCGTTCGACGCCCGGTCGCGAAGCGAGTCGTACGGTCGGATCGCTGCTCGTAGTCCTCGAGATCGGTGGGGAAGCTGGCCAGCGACGGTTCGTCGAGCGACGAGCGACGACGGGTTCGACCGCCCGTGGGTGAGAGGCGTATCGGTTTCCGCCGGTATGGTCGCCCTAGCGCCCGACAGTGGGTAGTTCACCCCGACTTCGCTGGGCTGACGGACAAGATCTCCATGCGGATGCAGGCCGTGAAGCAACCCGTCGGGGAGCAGTCTACTCGCAGCGAATGCGAATTCCCGAGGAGCGACTGTCGTCGACCGACTCGAGTACGTACCAGTTACGGGCCGACGGGTACGGCCGAGCGACCGGCGATTCGACCGACGGCGGTACCAGGTGTCCCGGTTCGTTGATCGTCGTCTCGAACCGGCAACCGTACCGCCACGAGTACGCAACCGAGCAGCCGGACGCGACGAGCGGGGGCGAGGATGGAACGGCGACTGACGGCGAGGGATCGATCGCGGATCGACAGCGGGGTCTGACGGTCGACGAGCCGACCGGCGGACTGACCGCCGGCCTCGACCCGGTCGTCCAGGAGGCGAGCGGAACCTGGATCGCCTGGGGCGACGGCGAGGCCGACTTCGAGGTGACCGACGACGACAACTGCGTCGCCGTCCCACCCGGCGAGGAGTCGTACACCCTCCGCCGGATCGACCTCTCGGCGGAGGCCGTCGACTCGTATTACTACGGGTTCAGCAACCGCGTCCTCTGGCCGCTCTGTCACGAGTTCCCGGACCTCGTCGAGTACCGTTCGAACGACTTCGAGTGGTATCGGACGGTCAACGAACGGTTCGCCGACGCGGTCGTCGAGCACGCGACGGACGAGTCGATCGTCTGGATCCAGGACTACCACTTCGCGCTCGCCCCGCGGATGGTCACCGAGTCGACGCCGGCGTCGGTGACCGTCGCCCAGTTCTGGCACGTCCCGTGGCCGACGCCGGAGACCTTCGGACACTGTCCGGCCGGTGACCGACTGCTCGAGGGGCTCTGTGGCACCGACTTACTCGCCTTCCACGTCGACCGGTACGTCGAGGAGTTCCTCGAGTGCGTGGCCCGATTTCTCCCTGACGCGACGGTCGATCACGCGAACCGGACCGTCGACTACGCGGGTGAAACGACGCGCGTCGTCTCGACGCCGATGGGAATCGATGCCGACACCTACGACCGGAACGCGCGGACGGCGGACCCAACCGCGGAGTCGGTGCTGTCCGAACTGGGTGTCGATCCCGATGCGGTCGTCGGGCTCGGGGTCGACCGGCTCGATTACTCGAAGGGGATCCCCGAACGGCTGGCCGCCGTCGAACGCTTCTTCGAACGCAACCCGGACTGGCGCGGGGCGTTCACCTTCGTCCAGAAGACGGCGCCGTCGCGGACCGACATTCCGGCCTACGAACGGTACGGCGATCTCGTCCGAAGCGAGGTCGAACGTATCAACACCCGGTTCGAGACCGACGACTGGCAACCGATCGTCTACACCGAAGCCTACCTCGAGCGCGACCGGCTCTGTCGGCTCTACCGCCGGGCGGACGTGATGGTCGTGAGCCCGTTGCTCGACGGGATGAACCTGGTCGCCCAGGAGTACGTCGCCTCGCAGGTCGACGGCGAGGGCGTCTTGCTCCTGAGCGACCGTACGGGCGTCCACGAGCGGCTGGGATCGCACGCGCTGACGATCGACCCGGCTGACGTCGAGGGGATCGCCGACCAGCTCGAGCGAGCGACCTCGATGCCCAGCCACGAACGACGGCGGCGGATGAACACCCTTCGAAACCGCGTCTTCGACGCCGACTTAGCGCAGTGGATGGCGACCCAGTTCGACTGGATTCGACGGGTTCACGGCGACCGGCGGTCGGCCTCGAGCGATGGTGATTCCGACGGTGGCCCACGTGAACGACCCTCGCCAGTATGAACGCGAGTCAGACCGGGTCGTTGCCCGACCCGCTCGAAGACGACCGTCGGACCCTCCGATCGGCGCTCGAGGGGGCGTCGCATCTGCTCGCCTGTCTCGACTTCGACGGGACGCTCGCACCGATCGTCGACGACCCGGACGCGGCGACGCCGCTCGCGGAGACGGAGCGGATTCTCGAGCGACTCGCCGCCGACCCCGCGGTGACGACGGCTATCGTCAGCGGCCGTGCACTGGCCGACGTTCGCGACCGGATCGACGGGCCGAGCGTCTACGCCGGCAACCACGGCCTCGAACTCGTTCGCGAGGGCTCGCTTGCGGTCCACCCGATCGCCAGGAAACGAGCCACCCACGTCGACACCGTCTGTGCGGTCCTCGAGACGGTCCTCGAGTCCGTCGCGAACGTCCGCATCGAGAACAAACGCCTCACGGGGACGGTTCATCTCAGGTCCGTCCCCGCGGCGAGTCGCCCGATCGTCCGCCGGGCCACACGCGAGGTCGTCGAGTGGATCGGCGGCGACGACCTCGAGCTGTCGACCGGCAAGTGCATCCTCGAGATCGGGCCGTCGATCGGGTGGGGGAAAGGAGACGCCGTGGAGTTGATCGCCGCCGACCTCCCGCCGGACACCGTCGTCGTCTACGTGGGCGACGACGTCACCGACGAGTCCGCGTTTCGCGCGGTCGAACCCGACGGAATCGGCGTCCGGGTCGGCACCGACGAGCCAACCGCCGCGTCCGCGTCGGTTCGGTCTCCAGCGGACGTGGCGACGTTCCTGCGTTGGCTCTACTCGGACGGGCTCGCCCTCCTCGAGTCCCCCCCGAGTGCGACCCCGTAGGCTCGCGACTGGAGACCACCACCGGGTGCTATCGGTGACTTCGAAACGGGATTCGGCCGAAAGCCTTAGTTACCACTGGAAATAAAGGTTCGGTACGAGAGTGACCACACGTGAAGCTTCGCCAACCAACTGATTTCCTGATCCTGGAGGCGCTCGAGGACAGAGGACGAAACGTCGCAACGAATCTGGCAGCCCACACGGGCAAGAGCCGGAAGAACATCAACACGAGATTGCCCGTGCTGGAAGATTACGGCCTCGTTCGGAAGATCGGTCCGGCCGAGCGCTCCGGCCTCTACGAGATCTCCTCGCTCGGGAAGGCCGCCCTGGTCTACCAGGACCAGTACGACGAGGTCGACGACTTCGAGTCGCTCATCGAAGGCCCCAGTGCGGGTGGCGACGAGGGCGCCGAGGCACAGACGAGTTTCGCCCGCGGCGACGAAGACGACGACGAGAGCGAGTAACGGCGGCTGTCCGGGACGACAATCGACAGGTCCGTTCGAAGCTTTCTCTCGGTTCGATCGCGTCGCTCCCCCAGAGCTCCGGCTGCGGCTCACAGCGGTAACAGCGCGGAAGCCCACCGGCTTTAGCCGTGGGAGGAAGCGCGTACGCTCCGCGAAGCAATCCACCGAACACAGCATTGCCGACTCCCTAACGCTGTGAAAAAATATTAACAAAGAGTGACCATTACTGTGACGTACATGGCGTGGGAGGTGACTCGAACGGTTCGCGTCCGTCTCGACGTGCCTGACGACCGCAAGAGTGACCTCCACGCCACCAACGACAAATTCCAGTACTGCGCGAACCGCACCGCAGACTGGGCGTGGCGGTACCCCGACGAGGACTGCGTGACCAGCAAGAGCGAAGCCGAAGCCGACATCTACGACGACCTTCGTGAAGAAACAGACTACCTGCACGCGAACCTCGTCCAGAAGGCGATCAAACGCGCCACTGACGACATCGACAACTGCATTGACCGGCTTGCTGACGGCGAGAACACCAGCAAGCCAGAGTACGACACGTTCAGCATCGTCTACGACAAGCGGGCCGCCACCTACTACCGAGACAAAGTCAGTCTCGCCACCGTCAACGGCAGAGTCGAATGCGAATACGACCTGCCCGACGATCCTGCCGGGACACCACACGGTGAGTACCTGCTGAACGACGACTACTCCTTTTCGACCAGCACCGTCCACTACGACAGCGAAGCCGACGAGTTCTACCTGCACGCTGCAATGGAACGGGAACTCGACGTTGAACGTCCTGAGAAAGCCGAGCATTCGAACGTGCTTGGCGTGGACTGCAACGTTGAGGACCACATTGCGGTGACCTCAACGGGTGCATTCGCCGGGAACGCCGACTACCTCAACCACCAGCGCCGCGAGTTCGAAAAACGACGGGCCAGCCTACAACAGACCGGGACACGGAGTTCCCACCTAACGTTCCAGCGCATTGGCGACAGGTTCGGTCGCTGGAGTAGAGACTACCTGCACCAGTGTTCCAAAGAGATCGTCGCGGAAGCCAAGCGCCACGGCTGTACGCACATCGCCTTCGAGGACCTGGAGCAGATTCGAGCGCGTATCAGCGACGGCAAGAAGTTCCAGCAGTGGGCGTTCCGCGAACTGCAAGAACAGACCGAACACAAGGCGGAACTGGCTGGCATCGTGGTCGAAACAGTCGACCCATCCTACACCAGCCAACAATGCTCGAAGTGTGGCTGTACGCTCGAAGAGAATCGTGACGGCCAGCACTTCCAGTGTCTCGACTGTTCGTACTTGGTGAACGCCGACTACAATGCGGCGAAAAATATCGCCCGAAAACTCGCACTCAAACTCCAGCGAGGGCAGAAGCCCCCCGCTGGAGGGGCGTTCTGTCAGTACGCCCTGAAGTCGGGGGCGATGACCGTGAACGCGACTGACGTGGCGTCCGACGACTACGTGTCGGCAGAACGGGAGTCCACCGACAAGCCAACGGCTTCAGCCGTTGGTAGCTGACGTACCGCTACCGACGCGCACTCGCCCGTACGCGTTCTCGATCGGAAGAGAGTCACGATCTCTTAAAGGTCGCCGATATTAACCCGAGGGGGGATGGCCCACCGGGGGTTCGTACCCGACGGGAATGGATGCAGCAGGCGCTCGAGCCCCGACGGGGGCCGATCGATCACGGGTGGTGGGATGGCCGCCGTAGCGGACGTCGTCGAGGCCCTCTTTGCGGGGTCCGACGGTCGATACTACACCGACTGGCAGGTTCGACGCCGGACCGACTCGGGGTGCTGGCGGCGCTGTCTCAGCCAGCACGATAGCTACGGCCCGGTTCGACTGCTCGTGGCAGTCGACGAGACCAATCTGGTGATGCTCACGCGCGTCGACCCCGCCACGCTCCCAGGCTGGTTCGAAGTCCGCGTCGAAAACGACCGCGCCCGCGTGGTCCGTTCCACCAGCGCGGCCTCGAGCCGATCCCCCCGTCGTGGGCCGACCGGACCGGAGAGCGTAGCGTCGGACCGCGACACGCCCTCTCGAGGGGACGCCACGGACCCCACGTAGCTCACTCGGCCCGACTGCCTCCGCCGTCGAAGAATTCACGAAGAATCGTCTCGAGCCCCTTGCGCAGGTGCTGGTGCATCGTCGGCGGGGTGACGTCCATGGCCTCGGCGATCTCCTCGCCGGTGCTCTCGCGGGGCCACTCGAAGAACCCACCGTAGTATGCGAGTCGAAGCGTCGTGAGCTGTCGGTCCGTGAGTTCGTCGAGGATCCGGTTCCGTCGCTCGGCTGCAGTCCGGACCGGCCGGTCGACCGCTCGCCGGGCCACGAGTTCCGTGTTCTCGTAGATGTTCTCGAGGGCGGCCGCGACCGTCCGGACGTCTGCGTCCTGTGACACCTCGACGAGACAGGTGCCGACGCCGTTCTCGACGCTGACGTCACGGATCGTGACGCCGTGGTAGGTGAGCGTCCGAACGCCTGACTTGGCCAGGCGGAGCTCGATCGTACACTGCTCGGGGCCGTCGTGGACGAGTCGACACTCCTCGACGGAGTCGTGTGCGGTCGCCTCCTCGAGGACCGTCTCGCCGTCGAGCCCGTCGATCGTCACGTACTGGTAGGTCCGTCCGCTGGTGGTCGTGCCAGTCCACTCGAGCGAGCAGGTACAGTCGTAGGCCTCGGTGAGGTCGAACGAGAAGGTGTCACCGCCGTCGATCCGGAACTCGAGTTCGACCACCGAGTCCGAAAACAGGAGCTGGCGGTTCCTGATCGCCATGATCGTAAACCCCATCGTCTCGCCGAGCAGCTCGAAGGCTGATCTCTCGGTCTCGCTGAACGCGTCCTCACGGCCCGAGAGGACCGAGAGGATGCCGTAGGTCGCGCCTTCGTGGGTGATGGGAACGGCGACGACGGCTCCGACGTCGTCCTCGCGAGCGGCTTCCTGCAGCGGCTCCGGCAGCGCGTTCGCCTCGAGGACGTTCGTCACCGTCTCGACGTCGCCGGAGCGAGCCGCCTCGGCGGCCGGGCTCTCGAGCTCACCGGCGGCGGTTCGGACGCACTCGAGGGAGGCGTCGGCGTCGCCGGCGCCGGTCCGGTAGCGCAGGTCGTCGTCCGGGCCGAGTTCGGCGACCCAGGAGCCACAGTACAGCTCCGAGTCGACGAGCTGACTACAGACCTCTTGCTCGAGGCGGTTCTGCCCGGGCATCTCCACCAGCGTCTCGATCACCCGTCGGCCGACCGCGTTGATCCGGTTGAGCGTCTCGAGTTCGGCCTGCCGGGAGCGCAGCCGTCGTTCCCGTCGGACCCGTTCGGTGACGTCCCGGGCGAGCCAGACGACGGCGCGTCGGCCCTCGATTCGCTCCTCCGTGGGGACGACCCGGGCTTCGAACTGGCGGTTCCCCTCCGTCGTCATCGCCTCGTACTCGATCGTCTGTACCTGCTCCGTTTCGATCGCTCGGTTCAGACAGGCCTGCAGCCGGCGTGCCACGTCGTCGGAAAAGGCGTCTGCTACCCGATGGCCCGTCAGTTCCTCCGCCGTGAGCGTGTACAGATCCCCCGACTCCGGTCGCACTTTTGCCTCGAGGTACGTCCCGGTTTCGTCGATAAGGAACGCTTCGTCGGGAAGTTCGTTCGCGAGAAGCCGATGGTAGGATCGCCTGTCGTTGCCGTTCTCGGTCGGGCCGTCGGTTTCGATCGCCTCCAGGATCCGCTCGATCGTCTCGTCCCGATCCTGCGGTGCATACTCCGTTGCCTCACCTCGGACCGCCGCAGCCGCGATCGGTTCGGAGCCGGTCCGTGGCGCGACGACCGTCGGCACCGCCGTCGCCGCTCGAACGCACTCGAGGCAGTCACGAACCGTCTCGGGACAATCCTGTTCGAAGACCAGCGCGTCCGGCGACTGCTCCGAGAGGATGTCCTCGAGGTCCGAGACCGGGATCGGCCGAACCGTCGCCGACGTCTCCGACTCGAGCCGGTCACACAGATGGCTCCGTCCACTATCCGTCACGATCCCGATCAGGTTCGCCCGCGTTTCGCCAATCATACGTGTCGAGCGGACCGGCCCGATACCCGTTCGTCACGGGACGACTGTCCTTTTGCAACTCGATCACGGAATTGGATAAGTATCTGACGGTTCGAGCGAATACGACCCACACGGTTCGACTAGCAGTGGTGACTGCTGGTCAAGACTCGAGGACGGACCATGCCAGACTCCCGGTGGGCGTCGATCAGTCGGATGAGCGTTCGGAACGTCACTGCCGGGGGAGCGGTCGTCCGCTACAGTTCGCCCTGATCTTTGAGGTCGTCGATGATGTCGTCGACGAGCGGCTCGACGTCGTCGTACGGGAAATCACCGCCCGACGTCTTCGTGTTCAGTTCCATCGCGGTCATTGAGAACTCGCCCGATTCGAATTTGGTTCCCGGGCCGTCCGGCAGTGCCGGCACGAGGTCCATCGGACTCGAAACCGGATACTCTGCACCCTCGAACGCCTCGATCATCTGGTCACGGATTTCGTCTGCGTCTGCCATTGCATCTCAGTCGTTCTACGTGATAAATAATAAATTTGTGGGTAGTTGCGTTTGACAGCCCGGTTGCAGACTCCCGGTGGCGGACTGCGGCGATACCGTCGTTGGCCCGCCCTTCGATTCGAACGGGCAGGAAATTCCAGTCAGCGTCCGGGACGTTCCCACTGGACGAAATGTTCCCGAAACAGTGATTATCGAGGAGTGACCAATCCTCACACATGGCCAAAGATACCGTCAGATATCCCGACGAGGTGGTCGAGGAGATCGATACGCTCGTCCAAGACGGTATGTTCGAGAGTAAATCCGAGTTCTACCGGTTCTCAGCGGAGTACGTCCTCACGCTCATCAACCCGGATCACGACGTCAAGACGTTCAACTTCGACGAGATCAAGACCGAACTCGACATCACCAGAGAAGACCACGCCATGGCCCTGGGTGCCGACGGCGGGACCTTCTTTCTGGACGCCGTCATCACCGTGCGCAAACACGGCCTTCGTGGCAACTACGAGGCTGCAGAACGCTTCATCGACACCCACTACGACTCGACCGACCAGGAGTGTATCATCCTCGAGGAACTCCTCGGGACATATCGCGGAGAGCCGCGGTAGCCAGTCGACGGTCGCCGGCTCTTTTCACACGGTCTATTACAATTCTTCACCGCTGATCGCTCCGACGGAGCAGTGATCACTGGTAACACGTTGTACCGATCCGTATCACCCGAACGGCTCCCCGAGCGCCTCGAGGTCGACGTGTTCACGAACCAGCGTCGCGGCTCGGTCGTACGGCGTCCTGCCGTCGAGGGACGACGCTCCCGACGCAGCGCCACCGTCGGCGGGGGTGGACTCGCCGGGAGCGGGGCGGTCGACGCCGGCCCTCCCCGCGACGCCGCCGAGAAACGCTTCGCGAACGCCGTCGTTGTCGAACAGCCCGTGGAGGTAGGTCCCGAGGACCCACCCACAGGCGGCGCTCGAGTCGCCGAACGGCCGCGCCACGTCGGCATCGGGCAGCGGGCGGGTCCGACCGGCGTGAATCTCGTAGCCCGAGGCCGTCCCCGTCGCCCCTTCGAGTAACGGGCTCGCGCTCGCGTCGATCGGCACCTCGGTCTGCTCGAGTCGTTTGTCGAGTTCGAACCGCGTCTCGACCGGCAGCAAGCCGAGGCCCTCGACGACGTCCTCGCTCCCCGTTCCCTCGAGGGCGGCGTTGGTGATCCGCTCGCCGAGGAGCTGGTAGCCCCCACAGAGGCCGACGACGGGGCCGTCGAACGACGCCAGCACGTCGGCGAAGCCGGCCGCCCGGAGGGCGAGCAGGTCGTCGACCGTGTTCTTCGTCCCCGGGAGCACGACGGCGTCGACGTCCGCGAGCGCACGCTCGTCGACCGGCGCGTCCGGATCGACGGGGACGTAGACCACCGAGACGCCGGGCTCGGCCGCCAGCGCCTCGAGGTCGGTGGCGTTCGAGATCCGGGGCAGACGCGGGACGGCGATCCGGAGCCGACGGTCCTCGGGCACTCCATCGTCGCCGCCCTGGACCCTCCGCTCTTCAGGCCCTGGGAGGCCGACGCTGTCTTCCTCCGGCAATCCGGGGTCGGCGTAGGGGACCACGCCGAGGATCGGGACGCCCGTCCGGGACTCGATCTCCTCGATCCCGGGCTCGAGCAGTGACGGGTCGCCGCGGAACTTCGTGATGACCGCGCCGACGATCCGCTCGCGCAGGTCGTCGGGGAGAAGTTCGATGGTACCGTAGAGGCTCGCGAACGCGCCGCCGCGTTCGATGTCGACGAGCAGGAGGACATCGGCGTCGGCGAACTCGGCCGTCTCGACGTTCGCCAGGTCCCGATCGTGGAGGTTGATTTCGCCGATGCTGCCCGCACCCTCGGCGACGACGACGTCGTGGTCGGCCGCGAGCCGACGGAACGAAGCTTCCGCGACGTCGCGCGCTCGCTCCCAGTGAGACTCGTAGTACGTGCCCGCGCTGAAGTGATCGACGGCACGGCCGCCCAGGACGAGCTGGCTCTCGCCGTCCCCGCGGGGTTTGAGCAGGACGGGATTACAGTCGGTCGTCGGCGTCGTGCGGGCCGCTCGAGCCTGGACGAACTGCGAGACGCCGATCTCGCCCCAGCGGTCGCGGGCCGGCTCCGACCCGGACGCTGCCTCGTCGAGGGCGGCGTCCGGCCGGAGGACGACGCGTGCGTTGTTGCTCATGTTCTGGCCCTTGAATGGGGCGACCGAGACGCCCCGGTCTGCGAGCAGTCGACAGAGTCCCGTAGCGATGGTCGACTTGCCGACGTGGCTCGCGGTCCCGGCGACGAGGAGGGTCCGAGTCATTCGCGTTAGCTGGTACTCGCGTGGCCCGTGCTATCGTCCTGTCGGTTCGAGGGCGGGTCCGTTCCTCCCGATCACTCCTCGTCGTGGGCCCGTTCCGGCGGCTGGCCGCCCTCGAAGGCGACTCGCTCGCCGTCGTGGGGTTCGATGTGGCTCAGGATCTCGTGGGGAACGTAGCCGATGTTGTACCCCTGCTCGTCGTGGAGGACGATCCCGTAGTCGTACTCGCGGAAGTCGAAACAGTTGATCTCCTCGTAGGCGTTGCCCGGTTTGAAAACGACCTTCATGGGTCGTCTATCAACGTACTGGACGGTTTCGGTGCGGCTTGCACCTGACGGGTGCGCTCGAGCCGGGCCACGATCGCGGGTTTTTATACCGAGCCGATTCTCGGTGTGTTCGATGGCCGAATCGGCCGACCGACGAACCGACGACCAGCGAGGCGACGACGGGGCCCCGGCTGGCGTGCTCGTCCTCGCCCTCGTCGGCTGGCTCGTCGCCCTGATACAGATACTCGGCGCGCTCGTCGCGGTGTTCGGCGGCGAGCTCGGCGCCGCCTTGGTCCTCGGTGTCGGTTCCGGGGGCTACGCCGTGGTGGCGTGGGGCCTCGTGGTGACCAGACGGTGGGCGTGGATCGGGGCGTACGTGCTGTTGGGGATCAACGCCCTCGGTGGCCTCCTCGACGGATCTCTCTTCGCACTCCTCGTATCGACGGTCGTCGGCATCTACCTGCTCGCAGCGCGTGAGCCGTTCGTGTAGCGGGGCCTCGAGCGACCCGTCCGGCTCACCGCGCCCGATACCGCGCGTCCCAGCGCGGGCCGGCCCGACTCGAGAGGACGTAGCCGACGGCCCCGAATCCGAGACTCGAGCCCGCCAGCGCAGCCGCGACGGACGGCGACGGCGGGACGACGACGAAGCCGGCGACGAGCGTCGGGACGACGGCGACGGCCACGCCGGCGGTGAACGCGCCGAAGCGGACGGCGTCGAAGAGGAACTCGTTCGGATCGAAGCCGGCGACGTAGACGGTCAGGCCGTAGTAGTAGAGGCCGTAGCCCGCGAGCAGAAGTGCGCCGACGGCGGCGTCGAGGAGCGTCGCCTCGAACCAGACGACGGCGCCGAGGTAGGGGACGAAGACGGCGGGCGTGCCGACGAGGACGAACGCGGTGCGTTTCGCCCGGAAGACCGCCTCGATCGAGACCGGGTAGACGAGGTAGGCCTCGAGCGAGTCGAACTGGGTGAGCCAGTTGTACGTCGTAAACGCCGAGAGCCCGAGGACGGCGCCGAAGAAGATCCCGGGTGCGGGTTCGATGCCGGTGATCTCGCGGACGACGCCGACGAGTCCGGCCACGAGCGCGAGGAGGATGGCGGCGGAGACGAAGGGCTTCCAGACGCCGCCGGACGACCGCGAGACATCCAGGAGGGTCTTCGAAACCAGCGCGTCGTCCTCGAGCGGCAGCGCGTCCGCCAGACTCGCGAAGCGGTCGCTGGCGGTTCGGTCCGGCCGGGCGTACGCCGGGTCGTAGAGCACGAGCGAGCCGACGGCAACCGCGACGGTGGCGACGACGAGACCGGCGGCGACGGGCAACGGTGCCTCGAGCGGGACCAGTATCGACCGGAGCAGGCCCGGCTCCCCGGCGGTCCAGACGGTACCCGCGAGGATGGCGATCGCTCCCACGATGGCCCACCCAGGAACGCCCCGCGTCCGGAGCGCGATGCCAGCGACGGTGAGCGCCATCCCGGCGACGAACGCGAGCGAGAGCGAGAGCCACAGCGCACTGACGGCCGGAATTGCTCCCGCCGTGAGGCCACCGAGCGGAATCGCCGCGGTGGCCATCGGCAGGACGAAGACGAGCGCGTAGAAGGCGGCGTCTTTCAGCAGGAACGCGCCGAGGAGCCACCGCCGCGAGAGCGGGAGCGTCTCGGCCGTCGAGAGCACCAGGCTGAGCCGTCCGAAGACGTTCTCGAGCATGTCAGAACCTGCAAAGCCTGCGGTACCGCTGTAGAGCCCGAAGCCGACCGCGAGGACGTGGACGCCGAGGGAGATCGTCGCCGGATCGGTGCCGGTCTCGAGCAGCGCTACGGTCGCGCCGACGGCGAGCCCGGCGATCAGGACCGGAAACGCGGCGAAGCGCCACCCACCGAACAGACGCGTGTGGAGCCGCCACTCCTCGAGCGCGAGCGCGACGAACACTGCCCGGGCGGTTCGAAACTGCCCGTCGGGAGCGTCGCTCATCGTTCGATCAGGTCTCCGGCGGGGACGTCCCGGGCGTCCGCGTCGTCGACGGAGTCGAGGAAGACCTCGAGCAGCGGTTCGTCGTCCGCCCCGGGCGTCCGTTCGGCCACGAGTCGGCCGTCGGCGACGATCCCGACGCGGCTACAGATCTCCGCGGCGACGTCGATGTTGTGCGTCGAGACGAAGACGGCGTTGCCCTCGGCCGCGTACGCGACGAGGAAGCGCTTGACCACCTCCTGGACGATCGGATCGAGGTTCGCGAGCGGTTCGTCGATAAACACCACTGCGGGCTCGTGAACGAACGCCTGCGCGATCATCACCTTCTGCTGTTGGCCTCGCGAGAGGTCCGTGTGCAGCGTCTCGAGTTTGCTCTGAAAGCCGAGGCGGTCGGCCCACAGCGCAATTTGCTCGGCCACGGTGTCCGGATCGAGGTCGCGGATCCGGCCGACGAACTCGAGGTACTCCCGGGGGGTGAGGAAACTCGGCGGCGATCCCTGTTCGGGGAGGATCCCGACCTGCCGGCGCGTCTCGAGCGGCTCGACGGCCGGGTCGGTCTCGAGGACGCGAATCGTTCCCGCGTCGGGGCGTACCTGTCCGGTCAGCGCCCGGATCGTGGTCGTCTTACCGGCGCCGTTGGGGCCAAGAAACCCGAACAGCTCCCCGCGGTCGACGGTGAGGTCCATCCCGTCGACCGCGCGAACGGCTCCGTACGATTTACACAGCCCGTCGACTCGAATCGCGACCATCGCTCGGCGAACCGTTACGAGCGATCGGTAATAACGATGCTGGGACCCCGCCCGCGGGGAAGACTGGTCGCCGATCAGTACTCCGTCCCGCGTCGGGCGCGCTGGCCGTCCTCCATCGGGTGTTTCACCTTGCGGACGTTCGTGATCAGGTCGGCCCGGTCCTCGAGGTACGTCGGCTCCGTGTGGCTGCCCGAGAGGACCAACTCGAGGTCGTCGGGTTTGGCGTCGAGGAGGCCGTGGACGTCGTCCTGGCTGATCAGGCCTCGATCGGCGGCGTAGAGTACCTCGTCGAGGATCAGCATGTGCATCCCGTCTTCGGCCGGCGCGTCGAGGTCGATCGGCGCGTCGAGGTCGGCCTCGGCTGCCGCCTCGAGCAGTTCGTGGGCGCGCTCGAGGCCGGCCTGGGCCTCGGCCTCGTGGTCGGCCTCGTCGCTTCCGTCGGCCATTCCGTGCCAGCCGTAGTGGCCGAGATTCTCGTAGCTCATCCCCGGCAGCGCCTCGATGGCGTTGTACTCCCCGCGGACGGCCTCGACGCTCGAGGCGCCGCCTTTCATGAACTGGAGAACGTGGACGCGATAGCCGTGGCCGGCCGCGCGCAGTCCCATCCCGAACGTCGCGGTCGTCTTCCCCTTGCCGTCGCCCCACCAGACCTGGACGAGGCCGAACTCCTCGGGCGCCGACGGTTCGATGCGCTGTGCCTCGGGGCTGTGGCCGCGACCCGGGGTCCGCTCTACGGGCGAGTTGGACGGCGTGTCGTCGCTCATAGGCCACCACTGGGCCCGGTCGTACATGTAGGTACCCGTCCCGGAGGGTCGACTCGAGGCGACGGCGACGGATCGTCCCCGATAGATCAGCCAGGTGACCAAACCTGTCTTGAGGCTCCGACCCGTACGTGTTCGTACGCCTATGACCCTCGAGTTCTCGTCGGCGGGAGAAGAGCCGGACGTCGAGACGGTCGTCGGCGCCCTCGACGACGACGGCTGCCGGAAGATCGTCGCGGTGCTCGAGGAACCGAAGACCGTCGACGAGGTCGCCGAGGAGACCGGCCTCCCGCTGTCGACGACGTATCGAAAGCTCGACCGGCTGACAGACGCCTCGCTGGTCGACGAGACCGTCGGCCTCCGTCAGGGGAGCCACCGGAAAGCCCGGTACGTCGCCGACGTCGAGCGCATCACGATCGACTTAGACGACGAGCGACGGTTTCGAGTCCGGATCGAGCGCGCGAAGAGCCGGGCGATGAGCATCTGGACGAAAGCGAGCCAGGAGTTCTAAGAGGGCTCGAGTCCCAGGCTTCCGGAGACCACACACGGATTTGTGATCCTCCGAGCGTCTCGTGCCAATCCGGACCTCCGAGCGCGGTCGGTGGGTACTGACTTGATGCTCCGTCCGTAACGAGTGGGTATGATCGACAGCCTCGTCGTCTTCGTCGTCAGTCTGCTGATCGGTGCCCTCGGTATCCACGTCGGTGCCAGAGTCGTCGTCGACGTAAGCGACTTCACGTACGCGGTCTGGACGGCCCTGCTGGGCGCGATCGTCTGGAGCGTCGTCGGCTTTTTCGTCGGCTGGATTCCACTGCTCGGCCCGGTGATCGTCCTGCTCGCGTACCTGGCGCTGATCAAGCGCCGGTATCCTGGCGGGTGGATCGACGCCGCCGGCATCACGCTGGTCGCGTGGCTCGCCGTCATCGTGGTACTGTACGTCCTCGCGACGGTCGGGGTTACGACCTTCGACGCCGCGGGCGTTCCGGGGACGTGATCGATTCCATGGTCAGTCGTCGTCGCCCGCCGCAGCGTAGTCGACGCTGTCGACGCTGACGGTTTCCCACTCGTTGTCCGTGTGTGACCCTTCCCGTTCCCTCGCGCTCGGGGCCACGCGGACGAACTCGGCGGCCGCTCGAGCCTCGAGAATCGTGTTACCACCACAGTAGGAGAGCCCCGATCTGATTCCGGCACAGAACTCCGTCGCGACGTCGGCGACGGGGCCTTTGTACGGCGTCAGCCCCTCGACTCCCTCGTCCGCGCGGACGTCCTCGTCTTTATCGGACCGTTCCTCGGCGGCAGCGGTCGTCGCCATTCCGCGCGAGCGCTTGTAGCGGACGCCGTCGATCTCGACGACCTCGCTCGGTGCCTCCTCGGTACCGGCGAAGAGACTCCCCATCATGACCGCGTCGGCACCGGCCATCAGCGCCTTCACGGCGTCACCGGAGGTCCGAATGCCACCGTCGGCGATGATCGTAACCCCGAGCTCTCGAGCGACGTCGGCGCAGTCGTCGACGGCGGTCAGCTGCGGGACGCCCGCGCCGGCGACCTTCCGGGTGGTACAGTGTGAGCCCGGGCCGACGCCGACTTTCACGCAGTCCGCGCCGGCCTCGGCGAGGTCCTCGACGCCTGCCGGCGTGGCGACGTTCCCGACGACGAGATCGGCGTCCGGATACGTCGATCGAAGCGTCTCGGTGGCCTCGAGGGTGCGCTCTAAGTGACCGTGTGCGACGTCGACGACGACGGCGTCCGCGCCGGCCTCGAGGACCGCCCCGGCGCGGTCGACGTAGCTCTCGTTGATCCCGACGGCGGCGGCGACCGGGACGCCGGCGTCGGCTGCCCTCGCGACCTCGCTCGCCTGTTCGTCGACCGTGAGAAACCGGTGGATCGTCCCGATGCCGCCGGCCTCCCCCAGCGCGATGGCGAGGTCGGCTTCCGTCACCGTATCCATCGCTGCCGAGACGAGCGGCGTCTCGAGATCGATTCCTGGCGTCAGCGTCGTCGAGAGGTCGACGTCCCGTCGGCTATCGACGGGCGACCGCTGCGGAACGAGCAGTACATCTCCGTAGCTCAGTCCCGTCCTGAGATTCTTCATGAGCCGTCCGAAAATCGGCGTCCAGCGGAATAAATGATCTGATCGCGCTCCACGCACGGGGCAATCGACCTCCACAGTTACAGTCGCGCCGATAGTGGGTATGACCATGACGGACTCTTTCGTCGTCGTCGGCGGCGACGCGGCGGGCATGTCTGCAGCGAGCAAGGCCAAACGCGATGACCCGGACCTCGAGGTCGTCGTCTTCGAGAAAGGCGAGTGGGTCTCCTACGGCGCCTGCGGGCTGCCGTACTACGTGAAAGGCGAGATCCAGTCGCTCGAGGCGCTGGTGTCGGTGACCCCCGAGGAGTTCCGGGAGGAACGGGACATCGACCTGCGGACGGGACAGGAGGTCGTCGAGATCGATCCCGACGCGGGGACGGTGACCGCCGAACCTGTCGACGGTGGCGAGTCGATCGTCCAGCCCTACGATCACCTCCTGATCGCGACCGGCGCGGAAGCCATCGCGCCGCCGATCGACGGCACCGATCGCGAGGGCGTCTACACGCTCGGCTCGATGAGCGACGGGAAGGAACTGCGCGAGTACGTCGCGAGAGCCCGTAGCCAGGAGACGTTCCAGCAGCCAGACCGCGGCCCCGCGTGTCAACATCTCGAGGAGTGTGCCGGCCCGGTGGCCGTCGTCGGCGGCGGGTACATCGGCATCGAGATGGCCGAGGCGCTCGCCGCGAACGGGTTCGAGGTGAACCTGTTCCAGCGTGGCGATCGCGTGCTGAAAGGGTTCAGCGAGGCCACGAGCGAGGCAGTCGCCGACCACCTCCGGGAGGAGGACGTGCTCGTCCACCTGGGGGCCGACGTACTCGAACTCGCAGGAGACGACGCCGTCGAGACGGTCGTCACCGACGACGGCCGGATCGACGTCGAGATGGTCCTGCTCGGCACCGGCGTCCGGCCGCGGACGGCGCTCGCCACCGACGCCGGGGTCGAACTCGGACCGACGGGGGCGATCGCGACGGACGCCTACCGCGAGACGAACGTCCCCGACGTCTACGCCGCGGGCGACTGCGCGGAGGCGACCCACACGGTTACGGGTGAGCCGGTCTACGTCCCGCTGGCGCTGACGGCGAACCGCCACGGCCGCGCCGTCGGACAAACCGTCGCCGGGACCCCGACGGAAGGCGGCTCCGTTGCGGGCACGGCGGCGATCAAAGCGTTCGACGTCGAGGCAGCCAGAACCGGCATCGTCGACCACGAGGAGGCGACCGCGGCCGGGTTCGACCCGGTAACGAAGACGATCGACGCGAACTCCCGCGCCGGCTACTACCCGGCGGGCGGGACCGTCACCATCACGCTGACCGCCGACCGCGAGACCGGCCGCGTGCTGGGTGCGAGCCTCGTCAGCGAGTACGGCGAAGGCGCAGTCCACCGCAGTCACGCCATCGTCGGGGCGCTCGCGGAGGAGGCCACCGTCTTCGACCTCGAGAACTACGACCTCGCCTACGCGCCGCCGTTCAACACGACGTGGGATCCGGTGCTCGTCGCGGCGAAAGTCCTCTCGGGAGCCCTTCGGTAATCGCCCGCCGAACCGCCGATCGATGGCGGAACCCGGTGCTCAGCGTCGATTCCGTCGTCGTCGCTGCTGGACGGCCTCGAGCGCCCCGGCTCGAGTCCGGTAGCCGATGCCGAGCGCGCCACAGCCGCGACACTCCCAGCGGTACTCCCCACGGAACCCACGGACGGAGACGACGCTGCTGCAGTCCGGACACCGCTTCTGGCGACGGCGTTCTCGCACCCGCTCGAGGACCTCCGCGACGGTCATATCGTCGGTCATTCAGTGCCGGCTGGTCAGTCACCCCTTGTAAGTTTTCTCGTCGCCGGGCGTCGGTTTCGGGGGATCGGTGACGGAACGCGGGCTCGAGACGCTGACAGGGGCGGGACGCCGAGTCGCGTTCGCTCGCTCGGCCCCATTGATATTGAATTGGCCGACTCCCTGGAATCAGGATCGACAATCGCAACGGTGCCCGCGGCGCCGAAGCTACCATGTTCGGGTGCCCGGTCGAGCAGCCCCTCCCGGATTGACTCGCTAGTAGCAACGAGTCTTAGTTACAATCCGTCTTGGTTTCCTTTTTCGCCTTCTGCTTTCGCTTTTCTTTCTTAGACATCTCATCGTCCGAAAATTCATCCTCCTCGCCCGCCGGTGGTTCGTCGTCGTCTTCCTCCTCCGGTGGTTCGTCGTCGTCTTCCTCCTCCG
>LFCJ01000907.1_pt1 | contig 19649 bp, 21 predicted proteins | sample 643141 | NCBI WGS metagenome assembly LFCJ01 (sample SAMN03766243, study PRJNA286221) | soda lake metagenome | biome: soda lake; feature: Kulunda steppe; material: water; isolation source: sample B1-Br-g2 brine of Lake Bitter-1 | place: Russia: Kulunda steppe | collected 2010-07
GGACGTCCCGGCCGTAGCGGGGAGTCGGTCTTTATGCATCCTTGCCCAAGGGATGCGTCGGTCTTGGTCTTGCATCCTTGCCCAAGGGATGCGTCTGGTCTGGTCTGATCGGGATTGGCAAAGCGGGTCGGTCGGCGAGGATCGAACCCAAGCCCCGAGCGCGTCTGGTCTGGTCTGGTCTGGCGCTCAAGGATGCTTTGGCACCCCATCCGATACCAAATTGTAAAAAGACAGAGCTCCGTCTTGGATACCGCGCTTGCCAGTCGATAGGGGATATGTATCGTTACATGTGTTCTTTCCGAGTGCTCACACTGTGTGGGATGTGAGCAAACATGGGCTTGCAGGAATTCATAGGGTAGAGATTACATACCTGGTCCTATTGAACGAGAGCAGATTTGCTGAAGGCTATCAAGCCTGCCTCAGAACAGAGCGGCGTTCCAAATGTCAAGCCCAAAATTGTGAGCCATCTGTAAATTTAGGTGAGTAGCTCCTAGGTAGCTCGTTCCATCCAAGGATACAAGATGTTCCAAACTGCAAGCTGCATAGTATTGAAACTGTATTGATATCATGTCAAGTCTCTTTTTGGATGGTGGGGAGCAGCCTATTGCTTGCACTGGATTTGCGCGTGCACCCTCCCTTAATGCATACCAGCATGGGAAATTCCTTACTTGAAGGCGTAGCCTACCTCTTATTTGTTTGCGATTTGAGCTCTGATCAGAAACATATATAAGGCAGATATGTAAAGGTGAAAAAGCAGGATAATTCCTTCTAGGCCCTAGAAGTGGCACAAATCATGGAACTATAAAGATGCCTGGTGCAAGTCTCGTCCTCATAGACAAGAATAAGGGAGCAGAGACGGATATCATAAAAATATATTCATAGATGATCTCATCCTATATGCATAGGACTGGCCAACACGCTTTACAAGTTGTGGACCCGACTGATCACCAACACACTCTACTAGAGTATGATTGTGCAGAAGCACACTCCCTGCTCAGCTCCACACAGGCTGGCACTTTGCAATCAAAAAGACGCCATACACCAGCTTCAGAATGTCATCATGAGCCTTGAGGATGCTAGAATTTTCAAGAGAAACATTAATGCACCAAATGTTGACTTCACATCAGTATTTGATATCACAGACCACGACCGGATGCTCTGGATGATGTATAACCTAGGCTTCCCTACAAATGCTTTTGATGCAGTCAAGAACATTTATGAACACGCAACCACACAAATCAGGTTGTCCTTTGGAGGATGCCCTCAGAAAATACCTGTTGATACCGGAACTATCCAAGGAGACACACTCTCCTTTTTCCTCTTCCTCCTTTACATGGAACCCCTCCTTCGATAGCTCCATTCAGGAGGACGTGGCTACTAGTGCTTGTAGTACAAACACAGCTGCATCCAGGACCAAAGCCCAATAAATACCCACCTGGCCAATTTGATCAGCAGCGCCTTCTTTGCAGATGACCTTACAACTTGTAGTGAAACCAACACAATGTAAGACCTTAAAATGCAAGCCCGTAAACTTGCATTATTCTCGGACTGGGCAACACTTGCTATTTCTGGCAGCAAAATGAAAGTACCGTTGCTCTGTTTAGTCACCCTTCTAAAGATACGAATAGTGTGACACCCCACCAGACACTCCAGCACCAAGTAGAAGGAAATATTAATATCCAGAATCAAAAGGCACAGTCCATACCCATCTGATGCCCCCTTTCTTTATCTTGGGGTTTAGCTCACCATGGATCTCAACTGGAAACATCAGATCCAGCGTATGACATGCAAGATCAGGCAGAAACTAGAATTCATGAGGGCCTCCTATGCCTCTCCACACCAAACACTGACCTTTATAAGCACAGCCATTGTTCCAAGCCTTGCCTATGCCTTTGCCGTCACTCCTTGTACCAAAGCTGATCTAATAATCTGGTAAAGAATAATTGGTAATGTCATCAAACACAAGTCCAAACTTTGAAAGTCCACATTCACTGCTATGATAAGAGAGGACACCCTAAACTTAGGACTAGGGGCACCCTCAATTTGTGCTGAATATTACCATAGACGCCTCGCCACTGCACTAACATCCATCCTAGCAGCAGCAGCAGCAGCAGCAGCAGCAGCAGGGAGGGCAACAACATGAGCAATGCCGCCGGAAGGTGTCAGCTTTGACACCGACGAAGAGGAAGGCGACTTGGACTTCCCCAGGGCAGGACCATGGAGATTTGGCAGGACCCGACAAGAGTCTAGACGGAGCTTGTGGGCGGGCACGTACACGTGCGAGCGCTCTGGCGGCTGGCTGGTTGAAGTAGCTACTTATCCAAAGCTAGCCTGCTCTTTGTATCTGACCTTATCTTTGCGTGCCCTTAGACTTTCCCTGCCAGTGAAGCCTGCTTTCCTTCCTCTCTTAGAGCGCCTTCTAGTTTGTCCTTCTGAGTTTTGTTTTTTCACCAGAACTTCTAGTTTCCAGACACTGCCTTTCTTCTTGAGTTTGCGCCACTTTAGATTAGGCCCATTTTGCAGGCCTTCTGGGTTTCAGCTCAGCTGCCCTCATTCGGCGGATATAGCTTTGTAACCTAAACTAACCTTACATCCATCCTAGAGGATCCTTTGATAAGGCATCGCACAATCACCCTCAACCTTCTCATCAAGCCAGTGGCACACATCCATAGTCTCAACAAAGATTTCCTGACCATAAGGGAGGGGACCAACCTACATATCAGGTGACATTTGAGTTGCTGTATGCACCTGCAGCAACTCATGAGCATCCACTCAAGGAAACTCCACCTCATGAAACACGGAGAGAGCATGTACCTAGAAGAAATTAAGACCATTAATGAAGCCTTCTCAATCTTCAAGCCACCGCCTCACACCCTTTCTATCTTGATCACCTGCATCCACAAAACCTCTTTTGAGCCTTGGTGTGAATGGACTCCATGACCTCACCAACCGCAGTGGAACTCATATTATTTCAATAGCACAGCTCAGTCCAAACACTCTAAGGTTTTGGCAAAATGCAAGGTAGCACTCAATAGGCTAGCAGCCTTAGTCAACCTCCCTCCTTCAACGGACCTCACTGCTGCTGTGATCCATGACATTCTCAGAAATAAAAACAATGAACCCAACATCTTTCTGCCTACCACAAAATCAACAATGCACACATCAGCGGACTATAAGATACCTACCTCACTTGCCCACTCGATCCTACCTTCACCACCGACATGTGTCCACCTGACCCACCAACAAGCATCTGTCAAGCACCCCCAACACAAGCGATCCCCCGCCCCCAACCTCCCTCCGCAACCCATAATACACACTCACTCACTGGACGCCGCTTACCTAATCCACCAACCCAACTAATTGCTTCATACACAAGCCCAATCGACTCTACTCCAGATCAGTTTCGGCAGGTAGATTATCTGATGCTTCCGTAGCATCTGGTAGGACTTGTTGTGTGTTGGTTGAAGGAAGTGCTTCCCTGTTGCTCAGTGGTCGTGGAAAGAAGTTCTGTAGAAGATTGCGTTCCAATTTTAGACCAAATACCACAATGGCTGTCCTCATGAATGGCCTACCTACCCTGCATTTAACCCACTCCAATATGCCACCCAGTCAATTTCAATACAATAAGGGCCAAAACAACCAGAGACAAAGAGGGGGAGACTCTTACGCATAGAAATGGACCTTCCGTGCCCTACAATTGACTCCCTGAATCCCTCATGCTGAAGCGCAGAGTTTTGGAGCTACAAGAGAAACAAAGTTCTGCAAATAGCAAGAGAAACAACACCCTATAATACCATAATACCATTAACACAATTTACCGCCATGACTTGGACATCACACGCATGGACTTGTGGAGAATTGTCTCAGACAAGAAGGGACAGGCATGACAACATGCCTTTACAACAGAAACAGTACCTCACCCATTATGCGCCCATGATCATAGAAAGGTGGGCGCTCCCCATCTTCAAAAAGGCCAACTTCACGCCTAAAAGTACCCGTCCAATATCTCTGTCTGGCACTGAGTGCGCTTGCTGTGAAGTCTGCTTCCTCTACTACGGACTTGAACTGTAAAAAGTAAGCCACTCTTTGACGATATGTATATCTGAGACTTCTGCAATCGAACTTATCACCGGGCTTCCTTAAGAACACCAGCAGCTATACAGAGAGACAGAGAGAAGAAGTTGACAAAAATGATAACTGGGCCTGCCCAGCTTGTGCTGACTAACTGTGTAACAAAAACAAAAGAGAAGCTACATAAAATATGACAAAAAGCTAATTAAATAAACGTGGAAGCCCATCTCCAGAAATAATAAAAAAACAAATGGCCCACGTTCCACACAACAACAAGACACCCATCAATACAAAGGTTATACACTCCTATATGCATGCTGTTCCCCTCCGCTTTCACTCTGCCCTCCAGAAATATTTAATTGCTAGTTGCCCAAGAAAATACGGCCTCTTCTCTTGACCATAACTGACCATAACCCTTATTACCTCAACTATTGGTGCAAGGACCCTCGTGACAGTGTCTTTGGAGCCATACCCAACGCTTTCTCATCCAAATGGTTTGGTTTCTCTGTGCCATCCTGTGTATGATGATCAACTCATGCACCGTGCCCTAAGACATGCTATATACTCTGCCATAGCAAACAACATTCAGTGCTTCAGGCTGAAGCAGCCACGTTCATGTTCCTACCATGTTGGGGAGGACGGATGAGTACCTACCCCTGTTCCAAACTTCTCAACGCCTACCCCCACACATGTTGCACTGTTTCCTTATCCAACCATGACTTTGCCACCCCCTCCTTTTCGATCAGCAAAAAATCTTTACTTCCTTGCCACAACTGGAGTTTGCGAATAATTGCTGTTTGGTATACGGCAACACGACTGTGTCTAAATAATCACAATCCCACCTGGGTAAGGAGGGACCTGGCCTGTGATATTTAGAAGCAGTTGGGAGCATGAAAATATCAGTAATGACCCACTTCTCAATGCCTGCCACCCAAGGACTGAAAGAGGTTTGAAAATTTTCACTTGATTACCGACACATACATATTATCAACCACAGTCAAGGATCACTCTTCCCAACAGAATCCAGCCCATGCTTTGCTAAAAAGTTCCTGACTGGAAGGAGTGGGCATGCACAGGTGGCAGCTGCCAGATTCACCAAGGAAAGTCTGGTGACAGGTGCAGGCACATACCACCCTGCCACCTCTACTCCCAGCTTTGTTGAACCAAATGGTATGGACATTACAAACACCATCAACAGAGCTGAACTGGCTGCTGTCACAGCCGTCATTCTTCACGGCCACTCACATATTGCCACTGACAGCCTCTCGTCTCTCCACGAAATCAGGAAGCACTTGATGCACTCTGAGCTTCAACGCCACCACGTACAAAGGGATATTTTGAAGATGCTTATGCAAATCATCTGCAACTCACCAAACCCTGTGTATCTATTTTAAGTCCAATCTCACGCAGTTATTGTTGGTTGTGAGTGCGCAGATGCTGTGGCCAAGTATCAAGCAACCCAAGTTGACGCAAATTTTGCAGACCCAGGGATGCTGTGTCCTGGCATAAATAGTAACCCTTTTCATGACACAACCTGTGAAAGGGGTATTCCCTCTGATGCAACATCTTCAAGGCCCTTCAACCTACCTGCCCCAAAGCTCATTTGTATCTCAAATTTCTTTGATGCTCTAAAGGCACGTATGCCCTCCAAACATAGATTTGGCCACACAAACCCTACAACCAGTAACTACTCAAATCATAAAGGTCTAATTTCCTTAGCCCAAAAAAGCATCAGCAGCGCTTTCTGGACAATGTTCAATCTGTCCATCAAGATGAAGATCCACCATCGTACAGGTACCCATTCAATCAGAAGAATGCTGTTTGATTCAAAACCTCGACCAGTCTTCAATGCCCCCTCTGTCATCACCCAGACAGTGCCCTTCACATTCTACCAGGTTGTCAATACCAGAATATCTCTGGTATGATTACAGAACAACGCCACAACATTGCAGACGTATCATGAAAGGTACAGGAGCAGGCTCCTTGGGGGGTGTTTCGTCCGAATAAATATTGGCAGCAAAGACCGCTAAGCATAACAAAACCTACAAATCCCTGTAGGATCTATCTACAGAACAATCCCAGAATGACTTTTCCCTCGCTGGTTCCCTTATAAGCAAAGACTCACAACTACTAGTAGCCATCCAGACGCTACACTAGTAACTGGAATGAAACCTACCAAAAAACATAAATCTGACCAGATGCCCACCCTAGGTATGCATGAAGGGGTAAGGCAGGGTGCAGAGGGGATAGGGGGCATTCAGCAACAACACTAGCCTACCAGCCTTCGTCCAGAGTCCAAAACTCTAGTCTGGCTCCCACCCAATCAGCAACGCATCCATCTTGTGGAGGTCAAGTACTGTGAAGATACCAGGCATACGAGCCAGCTCGAAGCCGCTCACCACCAGCACGGCGTGCTCTGTCAGCACTTTTGCCAAGCTGTGGCCAATGTTAGTTTCCACACTATCCTTCTGGGAGGTACCATCTACAGCTTGTTTAGTTTTAAGCCTCTGAATCATCCCGGTCTAGATCCTCAGAAAGTCACCAAGCTTGCCATGAAACTTCATGCTCATTCGGTTCACAATGCTCATACTTGTCAGTACCAGACACGCTCTTGAGAAAACTTTTGCTGCAAAACATCATCAAGTCCAGGAATGGGGTACTGCTAGTCATTCCCTTGATCCCCACTGACTTCAGTTGTTTTCTTTGCTGGTGGAGGAGTCGTACGGTGCTTAGGCCCTAGGTGATTCCTTTTCCTTAACTGATTTAGGGAGTGTTTCACTGCCTACGTTGTCTTTCTGATCATCGGATTAAGGAAATGCATTGTTCCAAAGTCCTGTTTGTCTCCCCACACCAGTACTTTAAGGGAATTTCAGCCTTCTCCTATTTTTAACACACGTTAGATTGGAGGTGTCGAATTTGTAGAACTCCTACAAAATAGTACTCGTAAAGGTCTTGTCTAAGTTACTGAGCTAATTACTGGTTTACTTCACAATTCCAAAAGATTCTAGACTTGCGTAAAAGGTGCTTACAACCTCATGACAAAACCACCCAACTCACCATTGAGATGGACTTTGTTAATTTCCTGGGCTCCCAGTAAGCTCTGAGTCACGATGGTGTCGCTCAGTTGCTTGTTGGAGCTGTGATTCTGGTCGCATTTGATGAATTTTTCTTGTGATAAGTCCTCATGTGATCTGCTTGATGCTAGAGACTCATCACAACTTGAAGTGTTGAAGGGCCCAAAATACCAGCTGTTCGATCATGGTGGACATCACGGACATGGTGTTGATGACGTTTGGCTCGTAATCTGCACAACTGCCAAAAAATTGTTTGCCAGTGGTGCAGGACCAAGTTGTATTGTGCTCTATATATTCTCCCAGAAGGAGATTTTTGTCAAGTACTTGGCAGTCAAGGACCTGTCAAGATCATTGGCATAGGACAGTGTCACATGCCACTTCAATTTTTGCAACCCTTCATCAATCTTGAGAAATGCATTTATTCTTTGGTTTGCAAGGGGATTTTGTAACGGTCTAACAGACCTGACCAAAAGGGTCCAACCAGTTCAGGTGGTGGATGCCACTTTGGCACCTTCCTACTGCTTTGAAGGAGCGAGGGAACTTGCACCCCAACCCTTTTGGCCCCTCGCGGCTGGCACCGGTTAGCACTTGCATCCTCCTGTTGCAATGATCATACCCTTACCGCTTTCAAGAAAAAGGTATTCAGGAAGTGCGACTGCTAAGCTGATCATAAAAAGCATAAAGTGAATGAAGGGGAATGTAGCTTATTGTTGTCCTGGCTTAGAAAAGCAGACACATTGTGGAAACCTTTGGCAGGATACAGGTGCATAAGTTAAGTAGAGCGAGACCACGTGTGGATGGGTGCAGTGTAGAAGGACATGCTGCTAATCTTGTTTGTCATTAGCATTGCACAAGTCACAACTTGAAGTAGGGAAAGTATTATGAGTCCATGTCACTGTTTCAAGTTGTAAGGTGTGGGCATTAAGTCTGAAGCGTGCCATGCTGCGGATGACGTCCTGAGGGAGGTCAAGAAACATGTATCTGGGAAGGATGTAAGGTGAATGCGTGACCAGGCCCCTCTTTGTAGGGAGGGCTCACCATTGATGATAAGCTGAGCCATTGCTGTTGTGCTCTCGTGCATGCATATCAGAATAAGGTGCCAATAATTGAAGTGTCTCTCCCTAAGGTTCACAACAAAAGGACCTTTCTTTTCTTTCAAGAATTCATGGGCTCAAACTGTAGCAGCCTTTCTTTGAACATGTAGGATCTTGCCAGACCATCCATGACATATAGGTTTTGGGATGACCAGCAATCGTCTCACCGTGAGCTCAGTTGCATGTAAGCTCGTAAAATCTTCCTTGCAGTGGAGCTATTGCCTTGAGTCAAATCATTGTGCGGCTGTACAGCCGCACTGCCGCCCAAAACCAGTTTTAACATGTTGTAGAGGCTCTAGGCCACACTCGCGTATGACGCACCATGAAAGGGTTGTGTCCCTGACAATCATAATCCTGTTTAGCACCATCAGGAGCCATTTTTGTATAGGATTGTCCATTTCTTTGCCGTGTTATAAGAAAGAGGTGGCCTTTATTCTTTGACAAATAGGAACAAGGCGCGAGGCTTGCAAGACGTTACCTGAGAGATTATATGAAGAGGCCAAATTGATTGCATTTTCATGCTCAACCCATTTACAGCCAATGCATTATTATAATGTCTCCTATTCTTTCCTTTACTTTCTTTTTTCATACTTGTACCATTCCATTGCATTCAAGCTTACACTTCTACATCTAAAACACTCCAAAAAATCTTGCTATGCGTCGGTTCATGGCGCGCTTGGCATACAGACCTCCATAGTCAATGGTCGTGTCCTACATATGATAAACAAGTCACATAACAAGGATTGACCATCAGGTGCAATTGGTTGAGTGAACCTGCCAGCTGGTCAGGAGTGTGTGCGTGCATGTAACAAGGCTTGCAATGTTCATGACTGGAAAAAAGAGGATGGATGCTCCTGTTGAGAGAAAGTGTCGCTATCCCATAGTCTCGTCTGTAGGCGCCATAGTTGTAGCTGTAGTTGTCGTCTATACCTGTTAAAAATATAAACTAAGCAAAAGTACTGCGCCTACCAGTTGGCGCCTACAGCCGGGGAATTTCCGGGGCCCCTGAACTATGGCGCCTACGGCGTCTATGGCACCTACGGCGCGGCGCCTACAGGCATTTCTGGGGGACCCCTTGAACTATGACGCCTGCGGCGCCTGCAGGCTTGGCCAAGCCCCTAATCCTAACCCTAACCCCCTAACCCTAACCCAATACCTAGCCCAATTAAACAGAGAAACATTTTTGTAATGGATTCTGAACCAAAATACTAATTCTGCTCTGGTGCGGACCGATCTGAGGCGGTCTCCGCTACAAGCGTTTCCAGAGTACATATATGTTACATTACCCCCCTGTAGGACGCTGCTGTCCTCAGGAGCGGAAAGGCAATGCGTTTCTGATTGCAGAGAGGAGATTTAGAGCCGGGGACTTCGGACCGCAGCTCCACCTAGGTAGGCCTAATTGTAACTGATTCTTCCAAAAATACTGATTCTGCTCTGGTGCGGACCGCTCTGAGGCGGTCTCTGCTACAAGCGTTTCCAGAGTATAAATATGTTACAACTCTAACAATATTTAGCAAGGGGGGCTGCGCCCTCCTTGCACCCCCCTGCTTCGCGATGGGTTGGCTTGTGTGTAAATATTAATTCAGTTCAATACCTAAATAGATTGCTTTGTAAATTAAATTTTACGCTAGCGAGGGTGAAAGGCCCGTAGGCATCTTAGGCGCGGGGGGTGCGGAGGTGGGTGCTGTAGGCGTCTTGGGCGCTGTAGCTGCTGTAGGCGCCATAGGTGCGGGGGGTGCGGAGGTGGGTGCTGTAGGCGCCGTAGGCGCCTCTGTCGACGCCGTAGGCGCCTCTGTCTACGGCGTCGACCTCGGCGCCTGATCCGTGGGCGCCCTACAGGCGCCTATCGCGCCTGTAGACGGAACTACAGGATAGCGTCACTGTATGGCTGTTGCAATACAATAATCACAGAATCAATTCAACCTCAGGACAGTGAGTACTCACTGTGATGCCTTCAGCACGCCTCTCCGCGAAGCTGCTACATGCCACACAAAAGCAGCAAGTGATTTGGATGAGCTACTTGCCAACGCGACTGTTGACATTGCATGATTGACATACTTGCAAGGTAAACACATTGTCATAGCATGTCTTATTTAAGGCATGTATCATGTCACCTCTGTAGAGACATTTTCTGGCCGATAACTTTGCCCGGAGTACATATTTGGGTTTGTCAAACAGGGCATTTCACACTCACTGCTTCGCTGCAATATAGTGGTCATTGATACTTTTGATGGGCCAGGCCTGTGTGATGCGCTGCTGGAGTGTCTTAAAAGTTCCTGCAAAAAAAACCATGCAGGTAGCAGTGTGATGGGAAGGATAGATCTAGACAAATGTTTTCCTCTGCACGTAAATCATGCTTTTCCCTAGCAATTATTTTTGAGCCGTATACATGCAGTATAGCACTTCAAGCACCTTGGACGCATTATCCGCCCTTCTTAATTTTCTTTCCCAAGCACTCATACTGCAAAAAATGCAGAATACTGCAGTTTAGCTGCAGAACAAGTGGCATGCATGATTTTAGCACAATTGTAAAGTTGTGATGCTTTTCTGCACACAGAAACGGGGTTGTAAATAGTGCCTGGAACTTTGGGCACACTTTTGAGAAGATTACTTTAAAAGGCCCAGGTTCTGGGCACATATTTGGAAAGGGTGTACATTATATTGTAGCCTGGGAATCTCTGGGATAAACCGCCTGATGTGGGATTCATGTTTGTTGGTCATCTTAGGAACATCGACATTGTGGACCACTCAAGAGTCAGAGCATCATATTGTATCTTGTTTAGGCGCTCTTCCTGTTAAAAGCACGCGCTTCAAATGAATGAGATGAAAAGTTGAGCTTGTTAGAGATCTACATGTTTTGGTCATAAACCTTGCTAAGATCCTAGCAGATCTTCCTAAGTATGGTCCTAGGTAGCCCTGGAATGAAGCCTGGACCCTCCCAGGCCCAGAACCTTTCTCCCACATCTTCTTAGGTGCACAGGGGTCCACAATAATGCCCTTTTGGTGCAAAATGGCCACTCTACCGGCTCCTTGAGCCTTGCTTGCATGCAAAAAATGCAACTTCCAACAGCTTATAGCCCCCCCTCCCTCTGACATGGGGCATCTTTTGCCAAGTCTTTCAAGCTTATTGAATGTGGAAGCATCAGGTTTGGGATAGGCTTGGAAAGGAGAGCCCTCCCAAAATGGCCTAGCTAAAACTCCCTTAGAATTCCTCAGAGAAAATTGTACTTGAATTTTGACAAACTGGAAGGTTCTGCTTGAAGAAGAGACGTTCATTCCTCGAACAGCCACACTGCATTTGCTGGAATTTCATCAATTGGCATTGGTGGCCTATTTTCAAACTAATCCGGGCTAGTGGCAAGCGTCCCAATTCCTTCAGCCAGAAAGAAACCAGCAACACTCACTTCTCATCCGCTGCATCCCTTTTTTGAGCACCCCTCTCTTCTTTTCCATAGCTCCTGCCTGCTTCATCTTCTGCAGTAGATTTTGCTCCCCCTCCTTTCCTGCCTCCAAAGCCTCTGGGAAAAGGCCACTTCCAGCTGTGGCCAGTACGACAAGAAGGCCTGCATAAAGGGTCAATGCACAGACATGTTTGGGCAATGTCATCTTGTAAATATAAAGCTCCCAGTGGGTATGCTTTTTATTTGCAAGTGGTTTGTGAAGGGCAGGCATCAAAGGGCGCCTACACCTTGGCTGTCAGTCTTTTGCTGATGCCGTTTGTTGCAGCTTCTATGGACTTTAGCAGCTGAAATGGATGCCGCATGTCGGTAAGAGCATTGCAGCATACATATGCCTTCTCTGCACAACCAAAGGATATATTGCATTGCCAATCAATGACAGAAAAACAATACGCTTGTCAGGAAGCAAACCCACTCCACCTAAATCATTCCAGTGACCTACCCCAATACCCAGTGTAGATATCCCAACAAGCCTAAGATACGTCCTTGCATCCATTTTATCTTCACTACAACTTGATTACCTGCCGCAAAAGATAATCTCAACAAGTTTTTGATAACTCCAGGAAGACCCTGGTCTGGTGGCTTGACTTTGCCAATGGGGCAAAACTCTCGCAAATAAAGATCCTGAGCCACATTTGCATGCAGGACAAAGCTTCAAAAGGGGAGCAAAATAGAAAAAGCCTGCGAGAGCTCTCTCACGCTTCTGCTTGCCTACCTTGCTGTGTGCTGGGTCATTTTCATAAGTAACCAACCAATTCAAGATTGAGCATCTCCTGGCAGGTGCTCTATTTGCTGTGCCTAAGTGAAATCTACAGAGCCATGCAAAATTGTCACACATGCAATCTGCATGGTATGCCTGAGAGAAATTAAGGATCTGCCTATTGTCTGTATAGCGTGCCTGGGTGTAATCTAAGAAGCCACGCGAGATTGCCACGCCAGTCGTAGTGGATGCCCCTTGCGCCATTGTGAGCTAGAGGGTATGCAAACAATAAAATAGTAAAATGGAATTCCATTAGTCACAGATTTAAGTATTCACAACAGGCAGGAGTTCCAGCAAGCCATCGCAAGCCATTCAGACAGACATGAAGGTTAAGCATACAGCTTGGTGTGCTGGAAAAACAAGGGCTGTAAAGCACTTACCTGCATGGCAAAGCGCCATCTTGGTCTACGTGCAACATCATATCTTGTGAAGTGGAAAACCAGGGAAACAGTCAGATTAGATTATGTTGTACGTGTGCGCATGCATGTGAATGTATCTTACTTTCAAATTCAATTCATGTAAGCATCCACGTGTTCAAGCATCTACTTTGTTGAGTGTGCTATGTGTATTTGTGTGTGCATGTGTGTGCGCGGCAGAGAGGAAAAGATATAACGTATTTCACAGGTGTGTAAAATAAAATTTACCTTCGCAATGCCTCCTTGCACAATCCATAGTCCTGTATAGAAACACACAATGGACAAGTGGCATGCTTCAACACAGGCTAGGAAGTACCTATTTTGGACTAGATCATTAGGTCATTGATTTTCGCCATTTACAACCCTTGGTCAATTGAGGATAAAGGGTCAACAGATCTCAAAGTATCCAGTCTTAATAAAGGATAATATTTCTATTTTTGTGAATTGAACGAATGTGCACAGTTGCCACAAACCACCGATGAAGAGCATTACCGCAAAAAGTCATGCGCCTCCACTCTCTACCTGTACAAAGGCTGCAAATTCAGCAGCATCCTCAAAAGCTAGATTGCTGTCTTGTCCTGTTGGGCTGCAAAAGGATGGGCAAATTGCACGTTTGTCAGAAGTAAGCATCGGCAGTCTTTGGCCCTATATGTGCAAGAAGTCTATAAAAGCGAGTTGTCTTAGGATGAAGATATCAGTATGCTTGCACTGCAATGCTTTCCACCATGAGTTTTTAATGAGGTTCTATTCTCCTGTCAAATTCTATCAAGGCAATTTATCAGGCTAACTTGACTCTAGCTATGATAGCTGAACAGCATTAACTCACCGTAGTGGATGGGCTGCTTCACCCAATATCACCACGCGGCCCTTCCCCATTGAAGGAGGCATTTCAGCTGGACTGCTTTACAAGCAAGGTCACAGTACTTGAAAAAGTTAATTGAAATTTTGAAAGAAAGAGGAGAATTAGGTAGTGCAAGATTGGCTGACAATTATGATAACGAATGATTAAGTTCCGTTGTGTTACCAAAGCAGTAACGCTTTCATTGTTTAAAACTTTATGAGACAAAGTGGATGCTCATGGAAACGCTTTGTCATGCCATACAAAAACGGTGATGCCACATCAGCAAGTGTGTGGCAACCATGAAGAGCAGCTGATGGATTGCTGAATTGGCTTGATTTATCTGTGCATACCTGAGCTTTTGCTTTTCACTTTTTTAATCCCCTTGAGCCAAACAAAGCAACACTATTCATACTTCTCTCTAGGGCTATCAATTGTTGTGCCTGTGTATACAGAGTGAGCCCTACCTGCGGATGTACACGCCACTCTCAAGGATTGCTTCAGGAGACGTGTATCTAATCATTTGATCAACAGCCTTAGGATATCCCTTGAACAGCGCAGCCAATGTCTGCAATTTATTTTAGAAATTGTGCTTTAGGTCTTGGGCACAAACCAAGTAATATTATAACAAAAAGGCACAGGAGAAACGCGGGAGCAGTGAAAAGCTGCGTGATTGCCGTACATTTAGGACTTACACAAATTTGAGTATAAAGGAATGGATGGTGCTTGTGCAAAAATGGGCAAGATGTTTTGCGTCGCTTCTGTTTTAAGGTTATGGTCATTTGCGCACTCTTTCCAAATATCCTGTGTCGTATTGTTTTTACCACAATGATGCAGAGAAGAGCGGCAAGGCAGCAGTAAATTGGGCCTGAAATATGAGTTTCCACCATTAAACGCCACACATAAGTATTTTCCCCCATGTGCATGGATCTGTGCATGTGTATGGAAATGCATGTCGGTATGTTCTTATGCATGCTTGCAGACCAAGCAAGCAATTCATGCATGCACGTACACAGGATAGACCAGAATAGGGGTAGGGCTTGGGATTCTGTGGCTCATGTGCTGGAACACTAGCTTTAATACTGTAGATGTGGACAGTGTTTCTATGTGCACCTCTGATGGCTTTATGTCTGCCCCTCCAGAGTCCTTGGCCCCTCGCTCATAGTCAGCAGGTAGAACACGTGCCAAAGACTCATCATACGTAAAACCGGCTGCCTGCAAGGATGTGGCAAATCATACCTGAAAATTTGTCACCCATGGATTTGGAGGAAAACTGAAACCTTGGCTCGTTATTTCTGGGAGTGTTAAGCTAGTTTTAACGTCAGTCATCCGGCTACGTCTTTTTTTTGCATTGTGCCTAGACTAGTGAGCAAAACAATTTTGCACCTGCCACAAGATGTATGGGCATGCATTATGTCTGGCCAAGTGCTCGTGTTTTCAATAATGTTGTGCCAACAAGAATTGCATCAGCATCAACCAGTATGTCACATGTCATCAATTGCACATGTCAAATCAGACAGATGCATCAACAGAGCAAGCACAGCAAGATAGTAGCACAAATCAGCGTTTCACGCCAAATTGCTGACAAAGGCGATGTTCTCATTGTTACAAGGCAACTCTTTTCAATTACTTCACCTGAATCTCCCTCTCACTAACCAGCGCTTCCCATCCAACATCCCCGTTTGCCTGCACGTCAAGTTTAGAATGACACCTAGTGCACGCATGTGCTCCGTTTTAATACTTACTTATGCATCAATAAAAAATACCTCAACCTCACTTTTGGCCTAGCTGGACATTCGTTGAAAGCTTGCCTAAATGAACGCTAAAGATCATTGATCAGAGCTTGTGGAGTGTGCTGAATTTTCAAAGAATCCATTGCATGAAAGGCCGCTCTATGGATGCCTCAGGACTGGCAACCGTTTTCCCCCCAGTTGCCCTCAGGCGCACCAGTGGATGGCTTATGAAGACCTGGCCTTTCTTTATCCACCAGCTACAAAAGTCAAGGGGGGTTGTGCTCACATGGTGCCTGCTTGAATTATTGACAGCATGTGTTGAGGAATGAGGAATGTGCTGGCAAAAGCAGCAGGATAGAAAATATGCTTAAATGCAGCTTCCCCTTGATGATGCTCTGATGAGAGTGTGTCACAATGCCTGTGTTCAGTGTCAGGAAAGGGCTAGCACATGTTTTTTTTATGATGCCTCAAAATTGTCAGCAAGGGATGAGCAAGTACGTCATTGCATGGTCGAGTCACGCTTCACGCCCTGCTGGCATGGCACACATCCCAACCATGACAGCTGTGTGAATGTACCTTAGGCACTTCAGACAGGCTGACATGGCAGAACTCGATTCCATTCATGGGCTCCCCCATCCTTTTCTTGCACACAAGAACCTGATGTTCTAGACACAGCTGCAGATCTGCCTAAAACAGCCATTGGATTCCTTACCCATCCAAACGTCCATTGTATTTCACAGTCCGCTGTCAGAAACAGGGGGAAGAAGGAGTGTGGGCGTACATGCATAAGGAGTGAAGTACAGGTGCACAATAAGAAAATTTAGAAGGAGAGCTTGTTAAACGTATTATTGATCATGCGTCGTTTTCTACAGCTTCACACAGCCTCCAGAAGATCATGCGTTGGCAACTGAAATTTGGTTTTGTAAGCTGCACAGCATGGGCTGAGGCACAGGGAGTGGCTCCTCATTGTCCTCTCATTTCACTTCACCTACAGTCCCATTCACATTGCAATCACAAAAGCAGCCACTTCCCATGGCTCCGCGACTTACATCGTATGCTGGCTCTGAATCTTGAACACACTGCGCCCTCACTCCTGAGAAGGGGCCATCACACCCAAGCAGTGCCTGCACACATGCACAGTCCAAATCTTCTTTTTGTCATGTCCCAGCATTAAAATGTGTCTCAAGTGCATGCTTGGATCAGGTGCCCTGTGGATTGCTTTCTTTGCCTTGTCAATCTAGATGATGGCTGTATGTAGCTCACACTTATACGTCATGGGTACAGGCCCTTTACACTCTGTGTGTCTTGTCACTCACCTTGCAACGAATGGGGTACGCAAGCCCTTCAAATATAGCCACCACCCCAGCATCTGTCTCACTGTATTTGAGGAAGCTTGCCTCATACTCAACTGCACTTGCGCATGAAACATTAAACTGGCGAGGACGGTCCTCTTCCTGGACATAAACTGTTAAGGGTTGTCCTCTGCTTTGCACCCAGGCATTGGGAAGAAGCAGAAAAGAAGCAGCAAGAGGCACAGGCAGGTATTTGTGCATGTGCTTCTTATTCAATTCAAACAAAAGATGCCTGACCTGTATGGTCAGGGAGCATGCTCAGTAACAGGCGCTCAAGCTCCCACCAGCCTGCAGAGGAATGTAAGATGGGAAAGAAACTGGTATGGTACGCCCGAATAGAGTGAATCCCTCGCTGCCAGAAACTGGTGGCAATTCAAAGTGGTTGATGGCAGGTGCCCCATAAAGTGCAGCAAGGTGAGCAACTCAAAGACCAAGGAGCAGCTCCGTACTAAGCTTGGGTTTCCTGGAGCACTTCTAGCAGCATACCAGCTCCAAACCTGCATAAATGCGCATAAGCATGACCTGCACCTACCAATGATCAATGTCTCATGTGTGCAGGCATTCAGATCCCTGTTTGCAGCAGTCTGACCACGCTTTCTGGGGTCTTGTTCGTTGGACTGCATTACAAGGAGGAAGAAACCCACAGGCAAAGTTTATCCTTTGCAAATGGTTTTGCTTTAAAACATACATGTCAGGTGTGTGAGGAGGGAAAGCAAGGTGATACATGGAAATGTGAATAAGGCCAAGAGTAAGCAAAGCACCTGCACAATGTCCTCTGAAGGCGCCAGCTCGTGAGGCATGTCTAGCCTAGTGATAAGGCGGCCTGCATGTAAAAAACAGGAATTGTAATATGCTGATGGGCCATAAGTTATGGCAGCCTACTAATATACTAAATCCAAGGCTCTCATTCTTACTCTAAGCAAGCTTCCTCCACCATTCTTTGCTTCAAAGTATCGAAGTTAATGCACTGGAGGTCCAAGTCCTCTTCAGGTTTGATTTTTTCCTTTGTCACCTTTTTCATCAACCTTGTTTAATTAGTGGGCTATTAGCAACTTTTCATTGATTTGAGTGTGCGCTTGTTATTGTGACAGGAATTCAGAATTTTAAACACATCATTAAAACGGTTCACATTCTGAACTAGATGGACTCTTTGCATAAATACCTATTCACTCCCCCTTTAGAATTTGAAGTTGGAATTTGAAGCAAGACCCGCTTAATAACACATCATGGATGGTGTTGCAATGACGTGAGGGCTCATCCAACACCCTGCTCCACCACACTCAAAAGCACAGCCATACTCAACCATACTGAGATGGGAGGGGGGGGTTAATTGCACAAAAACTGACTCCTGTATTGAGTGCCCATAGTTTATACACATTGGAACAACAAACGCGTAAGACGGCTGTGCTGTCTGATAATCACATGCTCACCATCTTCACCATGCAGAAGAGTGCGCTTCTCATGAAGTGCATTGTGCTCCAGGGCTGCAGCCAGGTCCGGGCTGATGGCTGCTGCTGCTTTGCGGCCGTTAGGCTGCAATGTAATGAATCCTGTGCATGGTGATGCACCAAGTTCAGAGACATATGATCATGTGCGTACAACCGGCAGGGCGTTTCTAGCATCAGAAGTGCAGGATCTATGGAGAAAGGAAGAATGGAAGTATGGCCGCAAAAAAATTCACAGTTTATCCCCACCTCCATACTTGCTTGTGGGCATTGGTCTGCTGTCAAGGACTTTAATGGACAGCCTGGGGTCAGCTCGTCTCAGTCCAAGGGCAGCTGCATTTACAGAAAGCAACAGTCAAGGCCGTCACCTTGATCTGGGATATCCAGCCTGGTAAAGAGAGCTATTGGTGTGGAGCGTATCCACAGGCATATCCTTAACATGTACAGCAGGAGGGCCCTGTCATCCAACAGATATGATCTCGTCACCTGTAAGGCCAGCGACGCCTGCGCCAACGATGCACACATCCAGCTGCGCTTGCGCAGTGTATTGATGAATGCATGATGGATTTAGCACATTGTGAGCTAGTGCTTAGAGCTTAAAGATGCATAAGCTGTATGCGTATATGAACCACAAACAGAAGTACGCAGATATTTCACAATCTCAGATCGTGGCATCTGGTTACTTGAACTGCCTTTTCAGTCCACAAGGCGTATGGAAATGGTTGTAAACAGTGTCTCACTATGTATTAATGTCTGAATTAATCAATCACTGATGACTTAGCTGAGCTGATGGCAGATCTAATCAATATCATAAAACTCAAAAACAGAGATGTTGTATGCATAGTGCAATTAAGGGAAGTCATGAGCACAGCAGGCTCGTCTGCATAGAAGGAGACAAGGGTGCAAAAGAAACAGTGGAAGCCGCACCTCCTCCATCTTTCTAATTCATGTAAAATTTTAATGTGTATGAGAGTTATGATAAATTCAGTCTTCGTCAAATCTCAACCCATTCAAACGCAATGCAATTGTCACAAATTATTCCTAGATTTTCAAAATTTATTTTAAGTTATAATGGAGGAAGAGGATTTTGAGCTGCAATTAGCCCTCCAACTCTCCTTGCAGGCACGTGTGGATCTCATGCACTCTGCATGCAATCTTCACGCATTATCTTATCTAGGCAGGCTTATGATTGCTTGCTTACATAAGTTTGATCAACTCTGATCACTGCTTGAATTCCACATCTTGCACAGTGAAGGCGCAGGGCACGCTTCGCTATTTCCATACTCCGGGGTGTGCACATGAATATGCACATAAACCCGCACTCATGCCCCCAAACGAACGCGCATACTTGCGTGCAAGAGCCCGAGTGCCCGCGCGTGCACTCAGCGTGCACACACACACACACACA
>LFCJ01000909.1_pt1 | contig 19643 bp, 18 predicted proteins | sample 643141 | NCBI WGS metagenome assembly LFCJ01 (sample SAMN03766243, study PRJNA286221) | soda lake metagenome | biome: soda lake; feature: Kulunda steppe; material: water; isolation source: sample B1-Br-g2 brine of Lake Bitter-1 | place: Russia: Kulunda steppe | collected 2010-07
ATGCGCCACGACCCCTGCCGAGGGACAGCGACTTTGATATGCAGTCGACCCTCGCGGAGCAGGCGTGCGAGCAGTTGGAGCTGGGCATCGAGTTGTTCGTCGTCCAGTTCCTCCAGGGAGTCGGAGAGTTCGTCAGTAAGTGCCTCCAAGACAGGGCGGTCAGTCGTATACAGTTCCGTCCCGACGACCAGCCGCATCTCGCCGTCGTTCTCCAGAAGTGCATCGATACCTTTCGAGGCGACCGCGAGCGCGCTGCTGGAAAAGTAGCCAGCGATTCGGTCGTATCGGATCGACCGCTCAAGGGCTGGGACGTAGAACTCGTCGACGAGATAGGAGCCTTCAGAACTGGGTTGGCTCTCGTAGATAGAAGACCAGGTTCGATCAGGGAGTGTCGACATAACGTGTTCGTGACACTCTATCAGTGCGAACCTTATATAATGTGGATAGGTTGATCACCGGTCGTAGGAGAGCAGATTCTCGAAGAGGGATGCAACTCATTCGACTTTCGTTATGAAGGACTCTCCGTCCATGTCCAGAATTAGCGGGAACTTTCGTCCGATACCCTTCTGTCCACCCTTCACATTGTATTCATCCGCAAAGCGTTGGCTCACCTGATACCAGGGGGCTTTGTCCAGTCGTTCGCTGATTTTAATGGGTGAGTCGATTTTTGAGGTCGGGTTGCGTCCCTCGACAATTACGAGGTCGTCGTGTTTCGGCGTTCCGGCACCAGCGAGCCGTTTTGCGTGTGCGTTCTCGGGAAACTGTGTGATTGCGTCGTGATATTCGTCCCCTTCAAGCTGCGAAAGGTCGTGGACTGCCTCGACCGTCATGTAGCCGTAGAGGAATCGGTTTAGGTTCGAATCGTCAGGGCCCTCACGCATCCCAGTGTAAAAGCCAAGCACGTCGTCGCCCGTGGAATCCAGGTGGTTGACCAACGTTGTTCCCTTCCCACCCTGGCCGCGCCGATCTCCGAATGTCATCGCCTCGAAGTTGGGGTCGTGGTGGACTGGATGCGACGTGATCTGGTCGGTGTCGGTGATCCAGTCGCTGTCCCCGCCCTTGGGGCTAATTTCGTCGACGAACTCGGCGGCGTATCCGCCACGGTGTTCTAACGTCCAGGTTCCGTATGTGGATTGTTCGGTAGTGGGATACGACTCTGGGATCGGGATATAATCGAACCGACCCTCGTCTGTGAGTTCCAGTGCCGGGCGTAGATGCTCCGTGTCGGCTCCGACGCCGACGAGAACGACAGTCATCAGAGGACGCTCCGGAGTTCGGACAGGATCGTGTCTTCCTGTGATTTGTTAGAGTTGCAGTAGGCTTTGGTACCTTGGCCGCCGCCAACAAAGTCCGGCCCATTACTGGTCGTCCAGTAGAACTGCGGTTCTGACCAACTCATCCAGTACTTTGGTGTGGACGCGAATTTGAGTAGCGAGGTGTCGTTGTCATCGTGATAGCCGTGGTCGTGCTCCGGATCAACGGTCGTACTGCAACCACACGAAGACGTTCCCGAACTGGAGACGTGATCGTGCTCTGGATACGGTGCATCGACACCAACTATTTCGCCGTTTTCGATAACTGCGTGACAATCACCTTTCTTTCGTGCCCAGGCGGTTTCCTCGGCTTCGTCCTGTGTCGTTATCCGCTTCTTCCAGGCGGGCTCGTCTTGATCCATAAGGAACCGTCCGTAGTCGTCCATCCCACGGAAGGCGTGCGTTACCAGTGCGACGCTCGTCAGCCATCGCCGACGGTTGGCCGCCCACTCGGGAGTGTCTGACTCCGTCTTTCCTGCACACGTAAAAATAAAAAGTGGCTGTGTTGGGCGGAGGACTCCAGGCTCTACTTCCTCGAAATAGTCGAAGAATTTCTCTTGGCGCATCTTGTGCTTACAACAGGTAAGCGACCAGAGACCGCCCCAGTAGCTCGGCGAACTGCCCCTCTGAACGAGGCCGGACTTCGTGGTGTAATCAATCGACTTTGCGGGATAGATTCTACCGTTTACGGGTTCGCTCTCGAAGGTCTCGCGTTCACTTGCGAACTCGGTGACGAGCTGCTCTAGGTTGGATCGCAGGTCCTCGATGCCCGGATCGAGCGTTTCGGTACCGTGTCCAGGAATGGCTTCCTGTGGGGCCATACAGACCTATCAGAAGGTGTGAAAATAAATGTGATGTTGAAATCAGAACTGTACCGAGTAGCCGCCAACCTCTCGATTCAGTAATCGTCGATCCCTTTCTGCTGTGTTTGGTTGCTATCTTCGGCGAAGACGTTCGGACTGAAATCTAGGTCGAGCACATCGCGTGTGCGACCGGCTGTGAGATCACGGGCCAGTTCCCAATCCTCGTGATCGTGGGGGAGTACCTGGAGCAGTGCTTGAAGCGTGGATTTGAACGTCGAGTCGGAGTCGAGGTTCCGTTCTCGCAGCCAATCACAGCAGGCACTCTCGCCCTGGACATCGTAGACGTGCATCGCTGCGTGAACCTTGTCCAGCGCGAGACCGAACGATAGGTCATCAGGGTTTACTGGAGTTCTACTGGATCTATTTTCAGGCTTTTCATTGATATTCTGGACCCGCCCTGCGTGTCCTCGAAGACTAATATCTCCGCGACTCTTTCGCCAAGTCTTCGTGCTGCGTTTGATTTCATCGATATCGACACCTAGTCCAAGTCCCAGTTGGTGTCCCTCGTCATACGAGAATGTCTGTTTTTCGTGGACCAACCAGCTCAGGATGTACCACTCAGAAATGTCATCAAGATCATTGATACCCTCAGCTTCGAGATATTCATCAACCAGAACCTGAGTTACTGCTTCTCGGGCTTCCTCTAGCGCACGCCGCGGTAGGACCTCGTGATCTTCATCATCAACAACTGGATAAGAATTGGCAAAGACGCGCAATGTCGGACCAAAGGCACTGATGATTATGTCGGTTTTGGTGAGGCTCAGTCCAGAGTTAATCAGATCACGAGCAGCTTCTTTAGCTGCTTTCCGGGTGTCTGATTTCACGTCATTCCAAAGAGAGGGAACAGGGTTGTCATTTTTTGGATCACTATGTCGTTTCCGCCCGGTAAGAAGTAGTGTACTATCAGCTGAACCGCCACCTCGCGTGTCTGTACGCTGGGGCATTTCGCTTGTAATCGGGTGCGTAGATGTGATTGTGAAACCAGAATTAATGAGCGACATTGTCAGTGTGTCCCAAGCATCTGTCTCCTTGTGAGTGAACATTACAGTCATCACTCCTCCTGGCTCAAGGACCCGATGAAGTTCACTAAAGATATTACTCATTTTTCCTTCATAATCTTCATTAGCTAACTTAGCAGCGGATTTTTCGTTGCCAGCGACAGACTCAAATTCCGCAGCGTTTGCAACTGCTTCATTTTTCTTCTCAGTAAGCTCACTACTGAAAAAGTCCGGATAAACATCGCCAAGATACTCCTTCAAAACCACATACAATATATCTGATAGTTCAGAATAAATAATACTGTCATAATATGGTGGGTCAATAACGACTGCTTGTATCGAATTATTTTCGAGGTCCAAGTTTGCTGCATCGCCATTTAGAACCCGAGATTTCTCTGCGTCTTCGGGATTCATATATGAGACTATCTCTTCATAAGAATTCCTCACACGATCCAGAGTATCAAGGTAGCTTTGATTACCCGCATAGGCGTTATTCTCACAGAAAGCCCATTGAAGCGTGAAATGTTTACCTCCAAGCGTGTTCCCGAGCAAGCCATTGCTGATATCTAAAGGTGAAAACCTTGAGTTACGATCAACCATCTTACTCGCCATCAATGACAAGATAGTCAAAATTGCCTCAGACTTGTCATCAGAATACTCTGATCGTATCTCTGAAGCGTGTTTCTCAAGCGCGCGGATATACTCATAGTGAGTCACCAATTGTCGGGGACTGAAGGCATCTCTCCACTTTGTTACACCATATGGTCCTGCACGGTCTTCATCTCCGATATACCTGTCTGTTGAAAATAAATTATGTAGTCGGAAATCAGACTCAATATACTCAACTGCTTTGTGGTATGCTTCTTGATCATCATCAATCGGAGCACGCCAAGAGGTAGATCCATCTGATTTCTCATATTTTACACCGTAGACCTCATACTCAAATTCATTCTCTTTTAGTCTCTTTTGGAGAATTTCTGATTCTGTTACAACATTACAATTAAGACATTGGGCCCCTCCACGAGTATGCGGGCCTTGTTGCGGATCGAACGTGTCCTTTGAAACGTCGTCTGGAAGTTTTACTGCCTCATATTCGATCTCCTTTTCATTTTCAGAAATTGATGGCCGTACTGCTACCCCTTTTGACGAAGACTTTTTTTGTAGCCACCACTTCTTTGTGAGCGGAATATCGCACCCACATTCTGGACACTCAATACAATGAGCGACAATATATATTGAAGGTACTTGGCCCTCAGATTCGCTTGGGAAGAATTTTTCAAGCGAGTCTTTGGCCGATTCATTAATTTTATTCGCCCAATGGTCTAGTTCGTTACTGAGTGAACCAACACTTGTCGAGTGCTCTAATAACACCTTCAATATAATCGAAGGGATTGGGTTGAGTTCATTCGCTACTGTTGGAAGCCCGTAACGAAGAGATTCAAACGGAATAACTCCCCCACCGGCCGTTGGATCAAGAACTGACGGCAGTTCGTTATCCCATCTTTCTTTAAGTAGGCTGTGGAGATCGCTCCTCTCCTCAGCATTGGGAGATAGTGTAAATGGACGTGGGTATCCATAATGTTTCTCTAAATTCCCGTCACGCTCATCCTCTGTCGCTTTTTTATTCTCGACGTATTTTTCGATGTCAACATCTACATCTGCACGAGGCCCGATCTGCATCCATTCCAACAACGTATTGGAGTCTACACCCTTCGGAAGTACTGAAGCTAAGACGGCAAGCCTTGACGCAGGCGTTGGACGGCGTGCGAACCAAGGATACAAATACCGGTGAGGTGGCATAAAATACGGATTTGCCTCTTTGAGATTTTCAATGCCCACCGCTTTGAGAGGAAGAGTTCCTTCTATCGCGAGTGGTTCCAAGCTATTGCTTTCTTCATTCTCAAACGAAATATTATCTGTCATGAATTAGTCAATGTGATCCGTCAGTAGCGTCCGTAGTGCTTTCTCACCGTTCGGTGACGACGGTGATCGACATTTCGAGTGCCAGTAGTAGCACTCTTCATCACTCATCCGCGCGATGCCACGGCAGAACGCCCGCATCCGGTCGACACGCTGGATCGGCTTCACACCAAGGAACCCCAGTGTAAGCCGGACACCAACCGTCTCCGGCAGAAACAGCTCAGCAGAGCCAGTCGCCGTCACGACCGATTCGTCAAGCTCGGCTGCACTGAGTGTCTCCCGAACCAGCGGCATGATCGACCGGAGTCGACTCCCCGATAGTCGCGTGATCTTCACTGCGGTCCAGTCGTCCCATTCCCACTGCTTGACTTCTGGCTCCGTCGACGCCCCAAATACCGCCTCGAAGGGTTCGGTCACGAGTCCCCGATTCGGGTTTTCACGCACCAGGCGATCCTGCCGGGCAGCCGCCTGGGCATCTGGCAAGAGTTCGTACAACGTCAGTGCCGCACCGTCGGCATCGTCCCGGCGGACGACAGCAAACGTCGGCCGACCGCCGTAGACGCTGCTCCCGAAACTCCGTGGCGAGAACTGCTCGTCGTCCGGCGTCGCGGACACTGAGTCGACGGCTGATCGTGGGTGTGATGTCATTGGCTGATCTCTGTGGGTATTTCGACAGGTCCTCGCCCTTGGATTTTCACATCGATATTCGTCTGTCCGAGCTCATTTTGCAGTTCTGCAAGCACGTCGTCTTCGGCATCCGTGATCGGCTCCGGCTCGTCGAACTCGACTCGGAATTTGAGTTCGATCCGCGAAGCCCCGTCGAACGGGTCCGGCTGGTTCGTCACCCGCGAGAACTCGTTGATATCGCCCGTAAAGGACGCCTCGTACCGGGCTCCGCTTGCCGACTCCGTCTCGAATGCCATCCGTACCGATACGTTCGCTGCGCGGCTCTTGAATGCTTGCCGCTGGGCGATAAAGGAGCCTTTCGAGAGCTGGTCTTCACCGCCGACCTCGATAAGCACGTGGTCGATACCTGGATCACCACCCGAGGCCGCCTTCCCGAGCGCGTGCGTCCGAACTTCGTTAAACGCTCTGGAGGCCGCCATCAGACCGGTTGACTGATCCCAATCGTTTGGCTGGGCACAGTCTGAACACAGCCCACGAGGATTCAGATCGGTCTGATCTTCGACAACAGTACCGCAGTTCGTGCAGTAGTCTTTGACAGGCTGTTCGTCGTGTTCAGAGCAGTACGCTCCTGCTTCGTCGACCTCAGTGTCACAGCCGTCTTCTTCACACACCACTTCCTCAGTTTCTGGCGGACGGATCACATCGTGGTGGACGCTAAGGAGAGCGTCGACATCTATGTAGACGGTGTACTCGTCACCAATCTTCACGTCCGAATCTCGGATGCTGGTTCGAACATCCGGTGAGGCCGACAGTGGATTCGATTTCTGCCAATTTTCCGGCCTGTCATCCTCATCGCCGTCCCAGTAGGCGACACCATTCTCTTCAGCAGTGCTGTCCCAGTAGGTGTACCCTGCCTCAGCAACCATCTTGGCAACCGTCTTTCGCAGTGGCTTCGTGTTGAGTAAGTACGGAAGCCCTGGCTTCTTCGAAAACTGGGTGACCAACTGTTGGGTTGTCATGCTGTCCTGGGTCTGCTGCCAGAGCTTCTGCTTGAAGAAGGCAACACCCTTCGGGGCGGCATCAGCACGAATCAACCGATCCTCAAGGGTCTCTTCGACAGCATTCACGAGCGTCGTCCCACCGTTGGCTTCGGTTGCGTTGATCGCCAAGTGTGTTAGTCCATCTCGGTCGACGTAGTAGAGGTGCCGATACACCCCGCGGACGAGTTCGCCTAACAGCCCGTGTGTCTGGTTCCGCCGCTCACGTAGTTCCTCGATCTGTTCGGGTGAAAGGTCAGCTGTCTGCTGGGAATCGTCCAACAGAGCCTCAATTGCCTCTAACTGGCGTGCTTCGTCGATGGCACCCTGGATACGCTCCTTGTCAGGTGCCAAAAAGAGGACGTAGTTTTTGTAGACCCGACTCTGGGTTTCGCCCCCGTGCTTCGAGGCAGCCTTCTGATACAGCATCTGAACCTTCTCCGGAGCCTCGCTACCACCATCAGAAACTGGTGCAGTATCGATATGCATCACCGCGAGCTGTGGCTGGGATACCTTGTCGGGGAGATCAGCAGGTGATTCCGGGAAGACGACAGTTGAGAACCCGCCACTGCCGATCTCGGAGTTCTCCAGTCGTGACTCGAACCGATTTCTCGCCTGTGCGTCCGGCGTGTTGTCCACACGTTGGTCAATAATCCGTATGAGATTCGGATCAGACTTGAACCGGACGCGCTCCTCGTCATAGAGATAGTAACACGCGACGTGCATATCTCCACCTGCAAGAGCCTCTAAGGCCGAGTCGTAGTTATCGAAGCTAACGTCTGGATGGCCTAGGGCGGCGTTCATCTCCGCTCGCGTGAGGCCGGTTGCCTGTTCACCATAGGCTAAACTGTGCCAGAGCACGGTCGTCGAAAGGTGACTGCCTAACGCCGGAATCCCCTTCTCGATCCATTTGCGGTCTTCAAGCTGCGCGTGTGCCGTGCCGTCCTCACTGTAGATATCGGCCGAGACAGCCGCACTCAGGTCGACGAACTCGAAGAGTGTCTCACGAAGTGTTGAATCTATACTCCCATCAGGTGCGTTGTCTGCAGGCGTGAGATCATATAGTCGTATCCAGTGTCGATCAAAGTGTTCTGGCTGGTGATTCCAGAGATAGTAGACTGCACGGGCCAAAAGCTTGAGAGCTCCCCGTGTCCGCTGGAATTTCGGGATCGTATCGATTTTCTCGGTTAGTGTATCGATGATCGTAGGATGGAACGGGTACTCCTGTTCCAGGCGATCAACGTACCCTGCATCGTTTGCTTCTTGCGGGAACTGACGGTCGCTATCGGCGTAATACTGGAAATAGGTCTCAGAAACCGATGCTGCCGTAGTGTGGTCGATATCTTCGAAGAGACGGTGTTGGAGTACCTGTCCAACCTCGTCTTCAGAGGTTGGTGTGACGGTCTTGTGTTGCCGCCGTCCGATTTGGTTGAGTTCATCAACGAGTGTTCGAACATCTTCTGCTTCCTCCGCGAATGCTGTATCGGCGACACTGTAGACAACAGTAACACCGTCGACCTCTGATGCGGTTTCGAGTAGCGAGAGAACGAAGCTCAGGGTTTGGCTAGCGAGTGTTGTCTCTCCCACTTCGACAGCCGAGGCTGCTTCAAGATAGGCTGCGATTTCGTCAATAAGGATCAGCGCAGGATCATCCCCGAGGTCGAAAAGCCCTTTTAGTGTATTCCCACCAGGGGCGTTTCGATCTTGGTCGTATTCCTTCAGATACTCGTATCCCTCAAGCCCGTAGAGTTGGTAGGCAATTTCGCCCCACATTGTTCGTGTGTTTGGGGCATCTGGATCTGTTCGATCACTTCGCGCGTTGCGTGCATCCACGTGTCCGCCTACAAAGACCGACGTGTCGACCGACAAGCCGTCATCGACAGCATCCAGATACGAGCTGCCGACTTCGTTCGCGCCGTCGACGAGGTGTCGCTGGAGATGTTCAATAGCAGTCGGATTCGTAGCCAAATGATACGAGGCAATGAGATCGTGCGTTTTCCCACCGCCAAACCGAGTATCGAGACACAGAATACTACTCGAGTAGCCACCACTGTCCTGACCAGCACCGGCAAGAAACCGTCCAGCAAGGTTGCTGAGTAGCGTCTGTAGTCCCGCAGTTGGGTACGTCATGTCGAAGAACTGTGTTACGTCCCTGTAGACTGGGGCTGCATCGTCTGGTGAGTGGGCGACAGTCGCCAGACTGGCTGCAAACTGATCTTCTTGCAGTGTGCCGTCAAGAACGTCTCCCCGAGGAGTACAGGCGTCAAATAAGCCCGATGGCTCACTGCTGCTCATATAGCGGTCTCCAACTTTGGAGAGGAGCAATCGGTATTCCTAGCAAATTTTGATATTTTATTTTGATTAGTAAGCATCCAGTTATAGGATATCCCACACCCTAGTAACTAAACCTTTTATCAAAGCTATACTGATCAACCAATCTGCTTTGATCCGTGTAAAATGACTAAAATATTTTGTACAAGTCATATACTAAAGCAATATGCAGTCAACTCGTTAAGCAGTCTTGATTTAGGTTGAAATTATAACATAAATCGTAATGGGATGTATGCTGATAGCTGTATTATGAGCAAGAAAGAAGATTTCTCTCAGTCGGTAAAATACGTCGAAAGTGGCTCTGAACACTGGTATCAAGCAAAATTCGAATCCCGAGTACAAGCAGAAACCATCCGTGACTCTGAGGAAGTTGTACTTCACCCGTCTGATGATCGACGAAAGAGAACGATTAGATTGGCTCTTAGTACGCCTGAAAAGACTTTAGAACAAATTAGTAAGAATGCAATTGACCAACCATCACCATTAGATTCTGTCTGAATTCTCATCCAGAGAGCCATAGATAGTCTTCACTTCCACCCGCCTTGCGAATATTTAAGCACATTCTATCAAAAATAGAGAGTATGGCGCTATGCTCTAAGTGTAAGAGCGAAGCTGAGTCTTCGACAACTGAAAAGAACAATCAAAACAAGTGTAGTCGGTGTGGTAGACCACTCTAACGATGGCCCTCTGTTCGAAGTGCCTCGAAGAAGCTGAGACCGTCTCGCTCCAAGGAGGGAAGACAACGAGCGATAATTCCGCAAAACGCTGTATCCGGTGTGGGAAAAAGCTGTAGATGCCTCTCTGTAATGACTGTTTAGGTGAAGCTGATACGACGGTTGAGGCACTAGGAGAGTATCCTCGTTCGGGAAATAACAAGTGTGATAGGTGCGGGAAATCCCTCTGATAATGCCACTCTGTTCGGATCATCGAAAAGAGGGAGAGTTCAGCTCAGAACAAATGCTGATGTCGAGGATGTCACCAAACGGTGTAGTCGATGCGGGAAACGTCTTAGATAATGTCTGAAAAAGAGGCTGCTGAAGAGTCAGAATCAGTAGCCGAGCAGGATGACGAAGAAGCAGCTGATGACCGAGATGTTATTGACCCCTCTGAATTTCCGACCCTCGAACTCACGTTAGAAGAAGCTCAACGCCAGTACGACGACGAAGAGACCCGTCGAGACACCATAGAAAATAAGATTGGGATTGTTGTGACCGTCGACACTCTCCTAATCTCATTTGGTGCGTTATTCGATCAGGGTCTACATCCGATTCTTCTGATTGGAATACTGCTTCCTGCACTGGTTTCTGCTGGTCTTGGACTCCATGCCATTCGGTCACGTGACTATGAACGACCAGGGAAAAATATCTGGGATTTCTATGATTACTCAGAGTATGACGGGATGGACTCTCAGCGAGAACAACTCCTCTTGGACTATGTACGTGCCACTGGGGAGAACAAAAAGAAGAATGACCCAAAATTCAGTATTTTCAACAACTGTATTAAGTTGACTTTCGCTTCATTGGCTCTTCTCCTCGTTACTCCTGTTGCAATTGAATTAGGAATACTGGATGCCCTCTACCAAATTGCGGTCCATATTTTTCATGAGATCTAACTTCTCGCATGTGAGCATTAAATCGAGGAGTGTACGCTTGATCACCGAGAAACCTGTCTCACATAGGCCCTTTGGCCGTAGAGAGTTCCATCAATCCGCGCGTTATGCATTAACTCGACCAGAACTTCGTGAGTAATACATCTACACCAGGTGGATCAGCCGAAAGTAGCTCATTTTAATCGTCTTCTCCCGACAATGTGTCTATGGCCTCTGATTCAGTCGACTCTCTTGATGAGCTTGCTACCCACCTCGACGATGAATTTGCCTCTCACAGGCAGTCTGACGGGTTCAAAACGATCTCGCTTGTCATCGATACCAGTACCTCTGAACGTCCTACGTTGATTGTTCACATCGACGGGGAGGAAGCTGGTTCGTTAGCAGACCGTATTGAGAAGTTCTGTACTGAACACGGTGCACACACTCAGCGCGAATACTATTCTGAGACCGACATTCGGGTGCTGGCAACTGTCGACTGAGTACAGCACGGATCGGTACTGCATTCATTGAGTGTCAAAAAATATTCAAAGAGTACAGATTATCCCTAGCACCGAACGATTATAGATTAGCTTTGGTTTCCTCGTTCCCGTTCACTGATCTTCAGAATATTGAGCCGGTGAATAAGCGGCTGAACGCTTTCTGGATACTCTTCGGCGGTAATCAGGTAGTCACGGGTGCTTCCATCTGGGTGTGGTTGCCATTCCGGTGCCATTTCGGGATCTTCTACAGCCGCATTTTCAGACGTAGCTAACTCTTCTGGGTCTATGGCTGTCTGGTCTATGCTGTCAGATGTTTCGTCACCGTCGTCTGAGGTGTTGACTGATGACACATTCTTTTCTTGTTCGATGGCGAGATCATCGAGATTCTGTTGTGTCTCTATCTGACTTTCGGCTGTAGTCTCCTCCTTGATTTCACCACCGTCTTTTTGTGGACGACCTTGCCCGGAGTACATCTTAACCGGGAAATCGTACGCTTGCCCGCGATACTGAACCTTGTAGGTCGTTCTGTGATGGAGATCGAACACCTCCGTGACTGTTGTTCGATCACAGCCGCGAGCAAGAGCAGATTCAACAAGTGAATCAACGGTCCGCTGGACGATTTCTTGGACTTGTTCGGGAATACGTCGCTCTGAAGTGTCAATCTGGTAAGGGAGTCCCCAGTCACCCGTTTCTGCATCTTGATCGAGCAGTTGTGGTTGGTCGTCGACAGCGTTGTCGATGCCCATAATCCTCCACAGCCGTTCCTTGACAGCGAGCTGTGACTGGTCTGGGGTAACACGTTCGGTAATCTCTTCGGCTGAGAGTGGACCGTCTTGGCTGAGGATTTGGATGATCTCGAAGTCGACTGGAATGAGCTTGTCTGCGGCTGCGTCTCTGATATCGACCGGAGGGGTGTCAGGACTCGGACGGTTATGGAACCAGTTGTGACAATGCAGACAGAGAGTGATCAAATTCTCTAGGTCGTGGATCTCACAATCGTCTGGATCATACGCCTTGTGATGGACTTGTAGCGGGATCGTTCCCCCGACTTTGGCACCTTTCGCACTACAGAGTTGGCAGGTGTAGTTGTCGCGTTCGAGTGCTGTTTCCCGCTGTCCTGGTGGAATTTCATCATGGTTAGCGGACGTTTGTTCCTCAGATTGACTTCTGCCACCTGAATCGACTGCTCCCGCCATTAGCTATCACTCTCGTTGGCTGCTGGAGTTCCACCAAGAGCAGTGACTATCTGCAGGTTATCGTTCGTTGTGACCGTTGCTGATGAACATCTACGACTCTCTTCAGTAACTTGCTGTAGTGGTTGAGTTCTGCATTGTTGAGTATCGATACCATCTTTTGTTGTCGGACTTGATTTCTTCATGGGTTTCTGCCTATGAGACCCTGCCTCCGGTGCTCCTACACCGTGGGGCATTTGTTCTACATTCCCTGAGACTAGGTCTCTAATCCATTATGAGTACTCATAATGGTAAAGCCTTTCGGATACTTCATGATAGAACTCGTTTGCACCGTCAGGACTATTCCGAATGGGGACCGTGTTGTGAGTCAATGGGGGAGAGAGATGAAGAAACGGGGCGGTATACTGGTGAATACCCAAGAGAGGCCTTTCTGAATGCGATCAAGGACTCTGACCAGATGCTTGGGACCGGGGAGATCGCGGATATCGTTGGGTGTGCTCACGATACTGCCTACAAACGGCTTCAGTATTTAGAAAATGAGGGAGTACTAACCTCTCAGAAGGTCGGAAATACTTTGCTTTGGTTGATTGATGAGTGATAGTTTGCAACTACTACTATGACTGGCTCGACGTTCTTGGAATCTGTATTTGATGGTTGATGCTGTGTATGTCTTTTATTTGTTAGATCCGTGAGTACTCTGAATATTTTGCTGTTCTTATCCGCCGATTAAACAAATTTAGTCTATTTTAATCTTAAGCTTAAGATTAACCTTCAGGAAACTGCTTCGATCATCTCGACGACCTCATTGCGATATGTGTTAGGTTCAAACTGCAAATCAATCTCCACAGTGACATCAATTCCGTGTCTTTCATTGCCGCCACTCAGACTCATGGTATCGAAGTCAGAATATCTAATTAACATCGGAGTCAGACGGCCACCTGAATTAATCTTAAGATTAGGACTAACCATAGATTCAGTATGTATGACTGATTAGTTCACGTCGACACTCGATGAGGTTGAAGATGCCTATGCTCGCTACGGTGAGCAGTTGGGTTTCGTTGAGAACCGCACGCCATTCACTGCGGAATCGCTACCCGATGCGCGGATTGCTGTCCGAGTTAACGAGCATCTCCTCCAGGGATCGCCTCACATATCATAGCTCGCCCCAGTCACGTTATCGTAGTTGACAAGTGCGGGGCGGGGGAGGCTCACTTCCGGGGGGTCGTGTACGACGCGCTGATCGAGGGTCCTCGAAGCGAAGATTCGCTATCGTCTGCATCCGCAAGGTCGATAGCATCATCACTCGACGGCTCTACATCCGGCTCCTGGATGACCACTCAGAGTATGATGTCCTCGAGGTCCCTGAGACGTGCCCCCGTACGACCGACGAAGTTCGTCATGTCGTCGAAGATGTCGCCAACCAGTTGGAAGCCGAAGAGCTCACCTGTATTATTCAGATCGAGCAGCTCGAGGACACTGCCCGAAACACTCGGACATTCGGGCAGCTGCTCGCCGGTCTCCAGAGCATTGGCGACCTTGGCGAAGAGGGCCCGGCGTTCATTCTGTTCCTGTTCGGAACGCCGGCAGCTTCGAGCGGATCGAGGAACTTCGAGAGACACTATCCTCGCGGCTTGTGGCAAAAGATCGGTCGCTCGAACAGTTCGAGTTCGGCGAAATCGAAGAGCTCATCTCCCGGTGGTTGGCGTGGGCCGTGGCGAGGAGTACACTGACGGCTATCTTTCAGACCCGTACACAGCTTCGGTGATCTGAGAGATCGTCGACCGCTCCGATGGGACCCCCACTCGATCCGCCAACAGTGCTATCATGCCTACCGGGCAGGGGCTCAGCAATTTGCCGACGGGAGCGGTGTCAACATCACAAACGAAACTATCGAGATATACAGTTAATCCTAACCTTAAGATTAAAACTATGACAGAAAGCCTAATAGCGGACAAATTCGATGCAGCAGAAGACGAACAGGCAGAGAGCAACGACGACAGCAACAACTTTGATCAAAAGAGTATCTGGATGTTTTGATGAGCGATGAGGCATCAAAGAGAAGACGGTCGGGATCGCGGTGACCATCGAAATGCATGCGTTTGACCAAGAGATCCAAGCCAGCGATCAGGTAGAAGTAAACCCTGCCAAGTCAGTTCGCGATCACTTAGAGAAGTTTTCCCACCCCCATCCCGATGTCTTCGAGAAGGTGATGCGGAAGTTGGAGATCGACCGCAAGTTCTGAGTTGATTCTCACAAAGACGTGTGAGTTCATCAAATACCCAGCTGCAATATAACTCTCAAACCTGCAACTACTGTTTGTGAAAACGCCTCGCGATTGTCGACTAGATCTACCCAAACCCGGAGAACCGCCCAGCTCCGAAAACCGTTCGGGAAGAACTACCCAAGGAGTAATTAGAAACTCAATTTTATCACCATCGACGACAATTTTTTGAGGTGTGTCAACATTGACAGAGTCGATTCTAGTGGTATTCGTCTTTTCCACACCCCTCAGTGTGAATGGCTTGGTATCACGTTTCAAAAATATTTGATTCGTTTCTCATCCCCTCCCCCACCCCTCAGTGTGAATGGACCATCACCCAAATTGTAGGTGTTTATCAATTTCAGCAGCACAAGTTTTCTGCGACGAATATCGCAGAAACTTTCACATGTTTCTGCGTTATTCTACTCGGAGGGCTGTTTTGACTATGCTATAATAAAGATAACTATTTGCGGAGCGGTGCAGTAGCAGTAGCGAGCAGCGCGGATACAACGACTCGTCATAAACGCCAAAAGGGAGCACTACGGCACCCTTTACACCTCATTTCGTGTAATGTAATGAAGATTAGCTCACGTGTTACAAACGTATTTATCGAAGTGATAGCCCCAAGGTAGACCATTCACACTGAGGGGTGGGGGTGTCACCAACCCATTAATCGTTGAAGTTCTGGCGTAGAGTTAATTAATCCAGTTCTCGTGCTTTCTACATCCCCTTGAAGAGAATACGATCTGAATTTCCCTTGGTTTCCGCCCTCCTTCTTTTTTGATTCAAGAACTCCTGTCGTTACGTGTTTATTCAGAAGTTCAAGTGCACGATTATATCCTTTAGGTTCAATTTCGACATCGTGTGCTACTGTTTGATAAACTTCGTGAATTTCTGATGTCCGGAACCATTCTTTCTCTGGATTATTCCGGTCAAGACGGGTGAGAGCAAACAAAAGTAACTTTCCAGACAACGGGGTACCTTTCACCATCTCCATAAATAGTTCAACCTCAACGAGCTCGTCAGCTTCCCAAACGTGATTCGCTGTCACGATGTCGTCACCTTCTTCGTCAGCAATCTCCCCTGCATTCCGGAACAATCTGACTGCACGTCGAGCATCGCCGTGTTCTTCAGCAGCGAGTTCGGCCGTTGTGGGAATTACCTCGTTATCTAGTACACCATCATAATATGCATCTCGTCGATTTTCGAGGATCTCTATAAGCTGATCTTCTTCGTATGGTGTGAATGTTCGATGTTCTGGTTGTAGAGTTGATTGAACTCGAGACTCGATTTCCCCTTTAAATTCGATGTCGTTTGAAATACCGATTGTAACGACTGGGAGATCAACGCCATCTTTTGACTGTGTTCGTGAAAGCGTATAGAGTACTTCATTTACTTCTCCATGTTTGTCGATTTCATCAATGATGACGACGAGACCTCCGGAAAACTCTCTATGGACAACTGGCCACAACTTCTGATCCCGATAATGTTCTGCTGAGAGTCCCTGGTAGGGGACATCGACTGGGTTCTCTGCTTTTTTATTCACTTGTTCTGCAATCTTTCGGAAGGTCGATGTATACGTAGAGATGGGATCTGGATTAATGTATGCAGTAACGATTGGAGATTCCGTTTCTTCAGTAGCCGCCTCAAGTCGCTCGCAGACGTGTCTTGCAACCAGCGTCTTTCCTGTGCCGGTTTCACCCCACTCTAGGACATTATCCGGAACGCTATTTGTCCGCATCTTTCGGAGATTCTTTGCCAAAAACGTGATGTGATCGTCTCGGCCAACGATCCGATTAGCATCTGGAACATTATCAATTTCCAGTAACCACGGCTTCTCAAAAATATCTGATTCGTTTTCACTATCCGATTCATCGACATTTAAAATCTCGTCGACGGTCATTTGCTTGGAATCATCGTTTGTCATGAACGGATCAATCCACTCCATTCACATATAGGTTGCCAACCCTCGGTGTGATTGGTCTCTGTCCATTCACACTCTGGGGGGTCTAGCTGAAATGGAGCACCCCCCAGAGTGTGAATGGGATTGACCTCGTCGCCTTCTTGTGTTTCATACAATTCAAACATCCTGAAGGACACCAAGATCCACCGGTGAGTGAGGGCGAAGAGCGAATCGTCGAGATCACCGAGTTGGGCGACCAGGGTGACGGACTCACATATGTCGAGAGTGGATTCGTTGTTACTCTCGTAGACACAATCCAGCATATACGAAAACTTCGATCATCGGTAGCTACTTTCTTCCTTCGTAGTACCCTTCGAACAGTTCATCGACGACATTCGCAAACGCTCGAAGAGTTTCAAACGCGACGACGCTGGCGACCGTAAGTACAACGACACCCATAGCATCAAGTATGAAACCACCGACCGCGAGCAGAATCGCACCGCTGTACACAAACGACCTAGTCGGCGGCTGGTATATTGCAAACCCAACATCGTACCGACGGTGGATCACTCCGAAAATTCGAACTGTGAGCATGGATATCCACAATGACATACCCAAAAACGCATACACTACTCCTGCACCTGGTGACCACAAGCCAGCAGAGAGTGTGCTGATCCTCGATGTCATAATTTCGAGCATCGTCGACGGTTCGCTCTCGTCTCTTCGCTCGGCAGCCTGCTGGTCGTCACTCGACTCACGTTGCGTACTGCTCTCGGTCGTAGACTGTTGGCCGTCAGTCGACTCAGTGCCAGTCGACTCATCTGTAGTCGGTAGTTGACTCTCAGGAGTTTCATCATCTCCTTCGCGGTCTGTGGATTGGTCTTCATCGGCTCCATTACCACCTTCTTCTGCGGAGACTGCGGCTGATGATTCTGCATCGATCTCGTATTCGCCCAGATCTGTCGTTTGCTGATGGAGGACGGCCTGTATCCTATCGCCCTGGTCTTCCAATTCGTCTGTAACTGGATTCGACGAGCTTCCACTCGATTCTACATCGTAGACAACAATCGCTTTTCCAGACAGGCGTGGGTCAATTTCAGACGCACCGACGACGCGCCCGGTTACGGTAGCAGACTCAGAGACTGGTTCGACAGTTTGGGATAACTCTTCGTTCGAAATCCCGACATAGTAGACTGGTTCGGTATCTGATTCATACAACACGCCCGAATCCACCGTCGAGTCGGTTGGCACAGGCACACACCCACCAACAGGGAACGCAACGGAATCTGGCGCACACCGGGCAGCCTCCAACAGCGCGTCTTTCGAGCTGACTTTGCCGCCAATACGGTCGCCCTCGACAGTCACTACGTCGTGATCGTGCTGACCGTCAGCGACTGATTCGAGATCGGTCGACTCGGTATTGAACGACACATCGGCAATATGTAGGGTCAGTCGAGCACCGTCTGAAAGGACAGCTGCGTCGACGGTCGCCTCGGCGTTAGCCCAATACCGAGTACTCTGGTAATCCTGGGTTAACACTGGTGCTGACAAGGCGAGTTTCGATTCAACGGCATCGAGATCGGCGTCGAAATCTTCGTCGCCATGTTCGGTGGGAATATCTCGGGCGATCCACTGTGTTTGCTTGCCGACCGGTAGGACATGTGATTCTGCGTCGGATGGGTTTGTCGGGAGGAATCGGCCGTTCGCTTGGCGGTTAGTAAATTCACCTTCGGCAACGTCGAGCGAATATGCAACCTGTGTGTATGGGGCTTCGATTCGGATATGCTCGAACATATACTCGCGTTGGTTGAGCAACAACTCATTGTATTTGACAGGTTTGCCCTCAGTATCTACGTCGACATCAGTAGCTACGATGATTGGGGTCGGAAACTCAGGGCCCACCTCTGGTTCCAACTCATGGCCGTCGACGGTGACAGTTCCAGTCTGGGGTAGTTCATTGGTAATCACAAACTTCGAGCCTTCGCTATCGGGATTATATAAGTAGAACGCATGAAGTTCGCCAGGGAGTAGGTCACTAACTGATCCTGCTCCTTCAGCAAATACAAATACGTCTTCTTGCTGCACTTCGGACATCTCGACAGCGACGCCAGTATACGTCTCAGTGGATTGGCCGGCAACTCCCGAGACCGCGAATATAGAGATACAAAAAATAACCACGATACCAACCACGATAGTTGATTTTCGCATGGTCACCCATATCAAATAGGATGTATTTAATTCTAAGTGTTTGCCTGTGGTAAATTGCTACAGATTTCAAGTTAGTCTCGTGTCGGAACTCGGTCTTTGTTTATCATAACCGGGTCGCCATCTTCGAATTTAGCCTCGAGCTGTTTCAAAAAGGCGACTGCCTCAGCGAATTCGTCGGGAAGTTCAAACGGATCGTGCTCATTATCTGCGCGGATCTCACATCCTTGTAGCATGAGTTGGAGACGGAATATTGCAAAGTGTGCGACAAACACTACGCCGATATCGCTGGTGACATCATCAAGCCATGTATCAATGATATTCTCGGCAGCATCTAATTCTGCTTCACGGCCTTCCCATTCTAAATCATCGCCGAGGTGATCATCAATAACTTCGTTGATTTCCTCCTCGAGCTGTTGACCATAGGCTGTCTCTGCGATTGGTGTCTCTCGGTTAGTCTCAATCACGCACTTGGAGGCTTCTAGCTGAGATCGTCGAATGGCAACTGGAGTTCCAGCCGTGTAGTCATTTCTAGGAAGATCGATAGTTGGTTTCGATGATTCTTCTTTCACTGGTTGCTCAGAACTACCAAATACTGATTCTAAGAGACTCATACCGTTTTGAATGTTCACTTTGTTATCAATTTTGCGAAGTCGGTGGTTATGATTGACGTACTCAATATGATGGTCGTGTCGCAAAGTCCTATAGAGTTCAGTAACAACTGTCTCCCTTGAGGAAAGGGAAGCCTCTGGTATCCACTCCAAGAGGTGTCCCATGCACGCCACAATCGACGTGCGGTTGACCGTTAGCATCGACGACGACAAAACGATACCGTTAGCCACGCTTGCCGAGTTCATTACTGACCAAAACATCGAATCGGTTCTTCTCGAAGGCATTGTCGAGAG
>LFCJ01000910.1_pt1 | contig 19643 bp, 23 predicted proteins | sample 643141 | NCBI WGS metagenome assembly LFCJ01 (sample SAMN03766243, study PRJNA286221) | soda lake metagenome | biome: soda lake; feature: Kulunda steppe; material: water; isolation source: sample B1-Br-g2 brine of Lake Bitter-1 | place: Russia: Kulunda steppe | collected 2010-07
GTGCACGGGAGAGCATGAGTGGGAGTGTGCACAAGAGAGCATGAGTCGGGGGTGCACGGGAGGGCATGAGTTGGGGGGGTGCACGGGAGAGCATGAGTGGGTGGTCGAGTGTGTCACTGAGTAACAATTGAGCAAGCGAGCAAACAGAGGCCTATGGCACCTTGAAGTCATGGCCAGCACCTGAAGCCGCAAGGCAGCTGAGTGGGCTGGAGTGACGGAGCACTTCACACACCGCGACACTAGCGGAAGGGGTCAGTGGGGAAGGTGACCAACCACACATCCCACCGCATCACCTAACGGAAGGGGTTTGTGGGGAAGGTGATCAACCACACATCCCACCGCATCACCTAGCGGAAGGGGTCAGTGGGGAAGGTGACCAACCACACATCCCACCGCATCACCTAGCGGAAGGGGTCAGTGGGAGCCTGATGCCGCTAGGCAACCGCACCACTGAGTGGCATGTGACTGAGCAAGCAAGCAAGAGAGTGAGGACTGAGTGAGTGGGTTAGCGTGGGTAAGTCTGAGGCTGCTTGCCAGCCTGGGTGGTGTGTGGCAGGGTTGTGGGGCAGGTCTGCCGGGGTTGTTAAGATGGATCAGCCTCAAACAAATGCCCAAGCCCTCTGCATTGCCCACAGGCTTGGGAGTGGGTGGGGCATCACATAGAGCCAAGCGAGTGGGGTGTGTTGGCCTGGTGCAGGGCGTGGGGGGGAAGCCGCAGACGCGAGTGGTGAGAGGAAGCACAGGGTTTGTTGGCCCAATCAGGGTGCACGAGGGGAGGGGAGCCGCAGACGCGAGTGGTGAAAAGAAGTACAGGAAACCTTTATGAGCGGGCAGAATGACCTTTCATTGGGCAGAATGACCTACCAGCGGGCATGACATGGTGGCATGGGTTAAGGGATGGAGGGATGGGATGGGATGGCCCTCCTATCCCAGGAGTGGGCTCTTGGGGACTCAATAGGCTGCAGGACTTTCGTGCAAGGCAGCCAGGGTTTATGAGTGATGGGCTTGAAAGAGTTACCCCAGCAATGAGATGGCGCGATCTTTTTTGGTCACAGAACTTGTGACTAGGGATGGGTAAACAGGGTCTGATCAAAATGCCGAAGAGGCTCTACAGAGCCTCGACGAGGGTCTGCCAAACCCTATTTTCCATCCCTACATGTAAGTGATGAGCTTGAGACCCACCCAGCAACAAGCTAGTGAGTGCTCATTCGGCCACAGGACTTGCGTGCAACAACGTGCAAATGAGCTGCTGCTTCCTCTCCCATACGTAAGAAAACATGCATGCATGTATGTTTGCATAGAGATGTGCGTATAGCGTAATGCGTATCATATACACATGATATAAGGGTATGTGCGTATAGCATGATGCAATGCTTTGGGGGGGGCTTGTTTAGGTGTCGGCATACACCGCAATGCGCCTGCCCCGCGTAAAGTGATGAAACATGATTGTACCCTGAAGGTAGCACAGGCCAAACAGGTGGCATTTTAGTAAAATGGCCATGCTATGACAAATCTTAGTCATGGCCTCTAATTTTAGTCATTGCCACTAATTTTTGTCGTGGCCATGCTATGACTAGTCATGGCCTTGCTATGACTCGTAGCCTACAAGTCAAGGCGTGCAGGACTCAGCATGACAGCGTGTGACAGGCGGCATTCAATTACTTAATTTTGTGCCATGTATCCAGGCTTGTTCACGAGCTTGCATTTGTTCATCGCATACTTGGAAACGGCGCTGCACACAAAGCCCTTGCAGCACATGTCACACAGAAATCCTGCAAACTTAACTTCTATGTTAAATATGTCAAGATGTTGTTGTCACCCGAAAAGGCTTCCATGGGATTGGGACATGTGGACTCAGAGCACTCAGTGAAGAGAGGAGCACCGACGCATGCATATGTATACAAAAGGAATGTCCGCCCATCCGGCCCTCCCGCTTGTAAATTGCATGCAGGTGTATGACCCTGAGCAGGAGACTTACATCACATTTGATGAAGCAATGCTGCAAGTCAGAGAGCTTGAGCAGCAGCAGGAGCAGCAGCAGCAGCAGCAGCAGTAACAGCAGCAATACAGGAGGGACTGAAACCTTGGCTGAAGCAGGTACCTGATACAACCAAGTGTGCATGAACCTGCATTTGCACATGAGGGCGCCTTTGGAGCTTCAATTTTGCGCGTGCAAGCCTGGCTGCAAGCATCTATTTTCTTATGCCAATTTATTATTAGCTTATCCTATCAAGCTTTTATTTTGCAGTGCCTTTCATTTTGTTTTGGGGAAAAGGGGACTCCGTACATTTTGTTTGTGAGGGGGGAAGGGGGGTCACATAATGCATGTGCCCCTCTACAACAAGTTCAACTTGTAAGTTGTAGTTTTAGAAGTTCAGGTAAGGTTACAAACTTATGTTGCCACCAAGCTGGTTACTAGGCTGGTTGGTTTATGGCTGATCATCAATGGCAAAAAAGGATCAAAAAAGAAATAGACAATTTACGCAGACAGAAAAAAACTCCCTGCATCTATTAAGGAAGAGGAGATGCATTAGCCCGAAGAGCCGTGAGTCTCCTCCACCATGGAAAAGAAGAAATAGTGAGGATTTGGAGGGCCCCTCCACCCTGGCAATAAACCGCCCCCTGCTCCAGACCAAAACCTTCAAGGTGTAGGTAGTACTCTTGTACATCGAAGTGTGCTCTAGAGAGTGGACTCTATGCTTAGATCTGGTCGTACAAGCACTTGATTTCCACCATTAATTCATTCTCATTCATTCCTTACAAGCAGCAAGCATGGACAGCTCTAACCCCTCCTCCTGATCATCCTCCTCTGCCCCTAGCTCTTCATTATCTCACTCCTTGCCACGCCTGCTAAGCTCACAATCTTCAACAGCGTCTTCCTGGCCATGGCTTCCAGGCCAAGGCACAGACCAGTCAAGAGGAGACATGTGAATCTGTGCTCCTGGATTGAGTAAGCGCGCCTGTCCATCATCAACAAACATTCAGGTTTTAAAAACACATACATTGAGTGGTCGCATTGGAATTTGTTAATAGGAGCATGCTTACCTACCATCCACATGAATGGCATCAGTTGGGGTACATCCTATTGCGCACTGCTGCACACACATACCAGTGCTGTAAATAAAACACAGTTGCCTCCTCAGCAACCCTTACCTTCTGTGTGAGTGTGTGTGGTGTAGTGCATTCTGGGGAAGGCTGAACATAGATCATGAACCCACGAAAGTCATCTTAACTGTTCAGTCATTTCACCATCTCACCTTTCTTGCGCTTCCTTTGCACGACCTGGTGTCTGTATACTAATGCATCTTTTGCCCCATCTTGGACCCTCCCCACAAAACGCACGCGGCTGGTCTTGTTGCCCCCATCAAACCATGATTCAGGATGATCCACATTCAAGTAAGTTACTAATACTGTGATAGTATCACAGTGGCTAAGTTTACAAGTTAAAATTTGACCTTCAAGGTCTGAAGTTCAGCCAGGAAGTTTGACTGTTCAGGTTGCTGGTGAAAACCAGCCATACTGAAAACATCCATAAGCTCTGAGATAGAACGATAGGAATTATTAGTTTGTTTCTAGAAAAAAGTTGAAGACATCCATAGAACAAGCTTGAGAGAAATAAAAAGCTCCAGTCTGATTGACAGTAATTTTTTGTGCCAGTGGTAAATCGTGAAACAAGTCTGCAAAGTGAAGCCTCAATGAACACATTTGCATGCAAGGACACAGGAAAAGAGCGTGGTTTTCACAGTGGCTAAGATCAAGGTTACAATGGGTTTAGACCTTTAGCCAGATGAGTTGACTGCTGGGCTTGCTGGACACTGCCAGCTAGACAAAAAATATCCATTATCTCAGAAAAAGAAATGATTTGTACGTCTGCTTCAAGAGAAACAATTTCACATCCTCATCTCAGGTGTTGTCAAAGTAAAAAGCGCCTGTGTCTCCAATGTAAGTCTTACCAAAGAATCAGCAAATTATCCTGAGAATCTCCTTCAAGGAGAAGTTCTCAAATAGCTTATTTCTAAGCAAGGACATTAAAAAAGGACATGCTTTACATGCTTTTCGTCGTGGACATCATGCAAGCCACATTTGTCACAAAGCCTATTGTGGGTTTGCCAACAGTCAGTTTCAACTCTCAGGGTATGGGCACGCAAGCAAAACCGAGCAATGTTACAATGCGCATGCCTACTCAATTCCAGCTGTAGGTACCAAGGCATCAAATGGGGAGGGCCCCTTACAGTTATCAGTGGCTTGAAGAAAATTCTCCAAAGCTAAATTGCTATTATAATGCCAAAAACCCTGTCATGCCAGATCACTGTTATTGACTGATCAACAATTTGATTTACACACACTTATTATCAAGAAGCAAGGTTGAGCGTAGGGCCTTACCTTCCCCAGCTCGCCCAAAGCGCAAAATCCTACTAGAGTGGGGGTATCCGTACGGAGGGCTCACCCTCCGTACGGGTATCCGTAGGTCAGGCCCACGGAAAGTAGGGCAGGGAATGCCCATGGAACTGGACTTATCACATGAATCAGAAACTCTCATGCGGAGCTTTTTGTTGCTTGCGTAATTTTCTCTTCTTTTTTTTGTGCATGAAGATTTTACCACAAATGCGCTCATTGACCTTCGCGCAAAATTGTGCTCATACTGGCCTCATCACCTTAAATTCCGTAGGGTGTCCATACGGATCGGCAGTGTCAATAGCTTTGATTGAACGCAATCAGACTTATCCCTCACGACCATTTTGTTTGGCCAAAACTTTTGGCAAAGGCAACTGTTACCAGGTCAGGAGAATGGCTTTGTGCTCACGTTTGATGAAGTGTGAACAGTCTACTGAATCCTTCCACCTCCATAATTTATCATTATGTAAATCTATGCCTAAGGTTGAGTCAAATAATTGGTGCCTGTGTGTGGATCCAGTCCGGACTGCTGCTTGAAATGGGACGGGATCGATTCCGCCCGCATCAGCGCAAGCCATGGCGCCGTTTGAGGGATAAGAGGACGGCCTCTTATCCCTCAAACCATTCGCTGCCATATCGCGACCTGCGAGAAGAAGTATGGTTTTGAGTTTGGCACCCACCATGCATGCGCGCCAGTACTGTGATCACTGGGTCATGACCCAGCAGCTGAAGACCTTTCAGCCTACCCGTGGCCACTTTCCGTAGGGCATCCGATAAGGAGTCCTTAGGTGTATCCATAGGGGTATTCGTACGGATATCCCCAGGTTGGCCACTTTCCGGATGCATAGGGCATCCTTAGGTGTGACCTTAGGGGTTAGCCCCCCACCTCAGCCTCGCTCAGCATCCCAGTACAAGCATGAAGTTACTGGACCCTGTATCTTTAGTACTTCCACCGGTACCCTTTCGTCCACTTTCGGTGGTATCACCATCGATGGCAAAAAGAATTTACGCTGACAGATTGCACACGTCGTCAACAAACAAGCCACTGGCAATCTGAAACTCTTCACCCAGAACCCAATTTAAACAGCAGGTATTGAACAACAAGGTGAAACCCCCAGTAAGACTCTTCTCGGAGGACCTGCTCAAAATGTCCGCTTAAGCTCTCTACCCAAGGCAACCATCTAGACACACCTGTTACTCTGGGGCACACCCGCAGCAGCTACCTCGAACTGCCCCATCTACAGCTCAACCAACCCATATTGTCACCCAAAGTGCGCATGAAAAGACAACAGTATGACGGACGCCCCAGCAAGAGGACACGTTCTCAATGTACTTCCGGATGCAGCACCTGCCCGGATCATGCTGCCCCCCCACCGAATTCCCGATACACCCCCTCCGCAACGAATACCCCACTCTTCTCCTGTTGACCACCCAACTCTGAGTTGCACATGTAGCTGGCAGTCAAGTACACCTAAGCAAAAGAGGAGAAGACTCCTCCAGCTCAACATGACTCTGGAATGCCCAGGCCCTTGCACTCAACCTTTAGACTTGGCATCCATGGCTCATGCGCTTCGGAACTACAAGAGAAACAAAGCTTGCTCTCTCAGTGCCTCAGATTCTGTTAACACCATCCAGTTCTATGACATGAAAGTAATTTCAATGACAGTTGGAAATATTTCACAGCCAAACCTAATAGCAATTCTGGTCAGGGATCCCACCAACAGAATGAATACCATGTCCTTCTCTGATCATAGAAAGTTGGGCACTCCCTATCTCTTTTAAGACTTGCTTCACACCTTAGAAAATTCACCATATAGCCTGCTCTGCCGCTGAGTGCGCATGCTGTGAAATTTGCGCATGCTGTGAAATTTTCTATAACTTTGGCCTTCAACCTGACCCTTCTATGTGCCCCCCTATTATGATTCAATGTGCCCCCCTTTGATGACATGTACATCTATGAGGTCAGCAACCGGACTTGCCACCAGGTGTGCCTTAAGAACAATGGCTGCTTCACAGAGAGGCAGAGTTAGGAAGTTGAAAGAACAATAACTGGGCTTGCCCTGGCTTTGCTCACCTGAATGATGAACAAAAACGAAAGATACTCTGATTCGACTAACTAAGGACTCGTGCAGGTCTCCTATGAACCCACTTAGGATCCGGAAGAGCGAGAAGACACGTTGCCCACCATGCTTGAGTGTATCCAGGATTTAGAGGCATGGAAGGATGAGCCTAACCTCTCTCTGCCCACAGCAAACCAAATTTTAGACAACCTGGAAAGACAAGGCTTTGATATGTCTAACAAGCTCAACCCCTGGATACAAAAACTGGACTCAGGACTACGGAATAAAGTCACATTTGATGTCTACCCCATAAATCCACAATTAGACATACAATCCACTAAGAGTTGTGTGTTCCAGATCCATAATGTAGACATTGTTGAGTGCAAGCCTAAACCTACCTTTGAGCAGCCCACCCCCAACACAAATCCTCCACCTCTTATTTTCCCAGAAATCTACTCATCAAGAGTGGCTTGCATCTACAGCGCAGATGGTAAATGCCTGGACATGATGGCACCTGGGCATCTTACATCTTTCAAACAGCTTTCCACAGAGCCAAGCTTAAATGTCTCCACAACAATACTTAACATGCACCTCCCAGTGGGACCTTTGCTTCTGAACTTATAGTGACTGCTTACCCGGAAAACAAAACTATAAAGGGAATACCATGGCAAGAAAATCAAAGACTCCTACTTGCGAGCTCTGCCGATCTATGTAGACTTCCCTCCGAAAATAGGACCAAGAAACACAAGAGAAAATGACCTCTCCGCAAGACTTGAACCCTAGCTACCCCCATTGTTGGAGTGCAGACACACAGATGCACTTTTTGTGCCCACCTCAACAACATTGCTAGCATTCCCATTCGTAGAGCTAGGCACGCTGAGACAGCGCCTGGTCTCACAAAATTTAAAAAAGTTCACTTAGTCTGTAACAAGACATAGACTTCCTGTCCGTTATAACTACCACACCTGCGTCAGAAAGTTGTTGCCTTCTGATTCCGCCCCAATTCAGAACTTTTGACATCTTAGTAAGAACGTTTGGCACTTCCGATCACCGAGGAAAATCGGATCCATTTTTACTTAATCAGAACTGAATAAGAACTTGCCACTGCCTTTGCAGGGACTGCCCATTCCATCTCAGTCAAACCTTTTGAGTTCCGTTCCAGAGCTTTGTTGTTCTGATTCAGATGTCGTGGGTTGGATTTGGTCCTGGTGTGTGTTCTTTATCACATAGGGATCAGAAAGCAATTTGGCTGAATCAGACCTTTCCAGAAATCTTATCACCAAGGAAATTCAGATCCGTTTTTCCTGAATCAGAACTTGATCAGGACTTCATCTTAGTCAGACCTGCCAAGTTCTGATCCAGGGCTTATTTGTTCTGATCTAGCACATCATGCATGTGATTCATTCTGGGGTAATCAGATATAAACAAAAAAAGGCGAAAAACACTCTGGCAGATTCAACCTCTCCAAATAATGACCAGTTACGATAATCAGATATTCCTTCTTAATCAAATCTGGTACAGAAACTGCCTTGGGTTACAACAAGATGAACTGAGAGCACAGCCAATTGAACATGCATGGCAGAACATATGGTAGAACATAGTATACCATAAAAAGACTCAGGAAAAACGTCAAGGATGTTCACAGAGAGAATGCAAAGCACAGTCACATTTTCCTGCAACAACATCATCTTGCGCAATGATCCGAGCGGTCAGAATCGGTATGCACAGATCTCGAGAGGCAACTCAAGGCAAGCGCAGCTCAACCTCTAGGCTCCCACCCAGGTGCCTCCGGCGCCTGCGCCAATCTTTGACCTCTGCATCCAGAACCTGCAGCTGCTCAAAGAAGCCCCCCCCCTTGCGTTGTCCTTCTTAGGCCTCCCCCCGCTGCGCATGAAGTCGAGGATCTGCAAAAACAAATAGGATTACCCATGTCGAAATAAAAACCAATTCCTACTGCACAACTTTGAATTAAGAGCAAATGTGCATAAATCTAAGACTTGCCATAAAATGCGAGCATACATGTGCAGGAAAGTGAGGTGATGCACCGTACTTACTGTGAATGAAATTAATGCTGCTTGCTCCAAAGTGGCTTCCACCTTCTTGCCCGGCTGGAGGAATTCACTTGTATTGAATCCGTCACTGCCAAGGAGTTGCTTCAATGCAGTTTGGAAGGCAGGCTCATCCATGGGCGCAAGAGAGGAGACCTTTCCTCACCGTCCCCGCCTGTTTGCATGTGTGTGCGTGTGTGTGTGTGTGTGCAATTCAATACCTTGAACACTACCTAAAAAAATTATGTTACATTGGTTGAGCGTCCAGAGCAAACAAAATCGCATAGACTGCACACCCTCTTGTATGCACCCACATACCCTGCAAGGTTTGGTCAAGCTTCAGTGCAAGCTCCCTGCCTGAAGGGGTCGCCCTATCCTTAAACCCCCCAAAGCAACCAAACAGTTGAAGCCACACTCACCTCTGCATGCACACAGCCCAAGCATGATTGATCTTTGTGAAGTTTTGAACTCTGGCCAATTATTGCATTGAAATGCAGCACAGCAAATGCTGAAGCATTAGTTAGCCTAAATTTCTTACCATGATTTGTAACCTAATCCCACGCATAAGTGCTTGAAGAGCCATCACATCTTATTTAAAGATGAAGGCAAGATGTACAATGATCAAAACAATCAGCAAATTTCTTCTCCTTCTCCTTCTGTTGCAACCGTTCTCATTTCCAGGCATGGAGGCAAGCAGCTGCTCCACGAGGGATGGGCTGCACAAAACCAAGTCAAGGCTGTGTTGCCACAGTCAAATTTTGTCCCACCAGGATTCAGAGCTCCTGCAAACAGTACATTTTTTATCATTGGTATAATTTCAAAGGTAGTTCAGAACCATGTCTGACAGTTTTAAATGCCCGAACTGTGTCAGGCCTTTCACCACCCCCATATGCATATGCATGTGCATGCATGCACCTTGCGAGGCATCAGCAAGTATACAGGGTGACTTAAAGCTTTAAAAAGTCCACTAGCCTACAATGTCCACTGTGTCAGCAAGCAGAAAGTGCTCTCCAAATTCTCTCAGGGTGTCAACACAGTATCATCTCCGGTATTATCACTGAATGCTACAATGTTGCCTGCAGACTCGTTTTAAGAGCCATCAGCAAAAACTGTCAGGCAGGATGTTTGGCCCACTTAGATGCCAGCATTGTGTGGCCCAAGAAAACCTTCATTCCTGAGCATGCCAATAATAGGACATTACCTTGCTGGTTTTGTCTCTCTGTCATAGATAGATTTACCTCTAGTCGCCCCAATGCCAGATTGGTTACTCCCTTACCTACTTAATCCAAATTGACTACCACTCCTCTCCAGTTGCACCAGGTGTCGCGCTCTAAACAATCTTATGGAGAAGTGCGCAAAGCTCACCAGCTCAATGTCAGCAAGAGGAAAATGCACCTCATAGAGATTAGGTGCTGTAAAGGTACACGGCCTGGGCACCAATTGGAGGCCTCTTGAGCAAACAGCATGAGATTCTCTGCAAGCACTCAAAGGCTAGAGAAGCTGTCCTTCACAATATCCTTCTTGGTGTGGCAGGAACTCTCTATATCATCTAAGATGATTCATCTTAAAGAGCTCGACTTTGATCCGCATAAAGCTCACAAAACTGCTCTCAAATTATATGCTCACTCTGTATTATGCGCACAATCTGACAACAAGTAGACACGCTCTTGAAATAAACATTTGCTGTCAAGGTCATGGCCAGAAGCAGAGGGCGTCTTGTCACCATCATGTCTGAATGATTCAGATCCTCACTTGTTCTTCTCTTTTTCTGGTCAAGGCTCTCTGGGCCAATCTGTCTCATTTTCCTTAATTGATGCAGGGAGGTCTGATTGTGTTAAGGCTGCCCCCTCCACTGCAAATTGTGGTCAACTTGCGTGAGAGATTGCGTGCGATATGGATGGCAACTGGATGGCGCAGACCCTAGGACACACGCTCACAAAATGGCTACTAATATTACTTATCGTGCATGGATGGCCTTGCCTCTCAAGCCAAGCACTTCGTGGGACCCTCCCCATTTGCTGCCTAGATACCTACAGCTGGAGCTGAGTAGGCATGTGCTTTGTAACATTGCTCGTTTTCGCTTGCGTGCCCATACCCTGGAGTTGAGACTGGCTGTTGGCAAATCCACAATAGGCTGTGTGACAAATGTGACTTGCAAATGTCCAGGATGAAAAACATGTCCTTTTTTATGCCCTTGCTTGGAAATGTGCTATTTGAGAATGTAATTCGGAGAGCAATCTGCTAATTTTACTGATTGATAGAATTTACATTGGAGACACTGGAGCTTTTGACTTTGACAACATCAGTGTTGAGGATGTAGAGTTGTTTTTCTTAAAGCAGACGTACAAATCACTTCTTTTTCTTTCTGAGACTATGGAAATTTCTTGTCTGGCTGGCAGCGCCCAGCAAGCCCAGCCATCAACCCATCTGAAGGTCTTAACCCATTGTAACTTCAACTGATGCAGGGAGTTTTTAGCTGCCTGCATGGTTTATTTCCTCTTATTTCTTTTCAGCAACAACAAATTTACGACTTATCAGTCTTGGTTGGCCTCTCACCTTTTCAATTTTCGATAAATTCGCATGGGGTTGCTCCTCTGTTGCCACTTTGCTATTCTTATGCTTGATATTCCTGAGCATCATGAATTATTGAGGAATGTGCGCAGGTTTCGTTGGCATTCACACAATCCAGCAGTGGAGTCCTCCCTTAAGTGCGGCGGAGATGGACATTGTGACAAGCGCTCTCGTGCTGCTGTACAACTTCTTTTACGAGTTGTAAAAAAAGTATTTGTTCCTTAACATTCTTTTTGCAAGGCTATTTTCGAGGAGGCCCTCCATCATTTGCATGCCTTGCCTAATCAGATCGTCGTTGATTTCCTTTCCTCGGCGGCATACAAACTTTGCTGTCCCATTTCACATCATGGACTACTATTTAGCTGGCGATGACCGGCTATAAAATTAACCTAAAAACCAGGCTGGCGGTGCACCCTTGTAAACTTGTACATCTATCTCAAGCTCGTGGCATTGTTAGGAATTGTGATGTTTGGAGCTGAGTTTCATTCTGAGACGTGAAGCCACAACCTAAAACTACAGGACACACATTCTTTTAATTATTGAATTCATTTCTATTCTTTTTTATATTAGATGATCTAATCTATCCAGATCCTCAAAGCACGACCTCAGCAGCTCAAGAACATAGAATTAAGTGTCTCAGTAAAGGATACGTCAAACTCAAAAAGAAAAGAAAAACTACAGAGGTAGTGAAACACTCACGTCAAACTCTAGACTTAATACAGCACATCTACCTCGAGAAGGAGCATGCGTAAATGAAGCCATAGGGATACATGTACAAGCATAGCGCGCTGGACAATCAAGTTGTCATTTAAAGCATCAACTTACGAAAAGAAAAAAATTACGTAGGCACTGGGAAATACATCCTACATAAATTAAGTTAAATTGGCTACCTAGGGCCGAGGATATGTGCAAATTCTCTACTGGATTACCACCTTTCCACCCTCATTTCTTACGGCAACCAACAGCTGCTATGCTCTGTCTTCTTAGTGCCTATATTCTTTGTCTGTATTCTCCATTAAGCCCCATAGGCCAGAAAATAAAACTAAGTAAACATCCTGAGAAATGCCACAAATATGAATTCCAAAGTACTGGCCTGCACTGTGCAATACAAACATGGTGCAGGGGCAAGTTTAATTCTAAAAACAGTCTTGCAAAAAAATTTGATCCAGCTACTTAAGCAAACCCAGCCCTTCAGGCTGGATCGGCTATCTTGCTAAGCTTATCACCTCAACACCCACTGAATAACAGGGTCGTGAAGCATCAGGGGTAAGCTGGAAGAACAGCGCCAGCTCAGCGCTTTCAAAGCCTCCACCATTGGTTGTGCCAGGGAATCGCCCTGTGTGCCCAGATGGCACATCAATTACTTTGTAATACTTAGATTTTGAATCAAAATATTTAAGATAGGAGGTGCATGGAAAAACTCCTCCTTCTGCGTACAACAAGCACGGCAGGGCATGGGTTTAAGCAGTTAAGGATGCTTGCATTCTTTGCGCTGGCAAGCCAAGGAGCCTCCTCCTTGCCACCTCTCGCAACTGGTCGTGTAAAATAAAAGGATACACCATCAGTTCGTAAGTACTACAGCAATGGTGAACAGCAGCTACTTGTACTAGGGCTTCAAGTGTTGCAGGGGGAGACTTGCAGATGACTTGTGCCTTACAGCAAATATGCCAGACCAAATGCAAACCATGCGCGATCGTTTGGATGCGTATGCCAAGTGGAAAGGATTAACCATCAATGTTGCTAAGTCTGAAGTTGTACATTTTACCTCACACGGCTTAAACGTCTCTGCTTTCAGTGTGTGGGGTGCTCTGCTAGCCAACAAGGACTCATTCAAATACCTAGGCATGGTTTTCCATAGGACCCATGACATTGCCAAATCCGCTGAACATATGCTTGGTCCTTTCATGGCTGGATGTCACAGAATTAGGCAATTTGCGCCAGAGCACCATTTGATGGACAGGCCGCATGCTCTCCTCCGCTTAGCTAAATGCTACGCTATTCCTGCCAGGACGTATGCTCGCCAGGTCTGGGGCACACGGTTCATGAAGAAGAGCAGAGAGTTTGACAGCCCCCTTCAAATTGCGCAAGTGTTTCCTCAAAGGTGTGCTTGGCGTGAATAGAACCACGCCTAAATGGGCTGTGTCGGAGAGCGTGGACAGGGGCCTTTGCAGTTTTATTGGCTCCGCGCTGCTGCCAAATTTTTAACTCTCTACTCTGCGGGAAAAGTGGCTTGCTCAAGAAGATTGTGCTTGCAGACATTTCTTAGTGCTTCTTACAAAAAGTGTTGGACTGGGGAGTTCGCAGAAGCGTGTGAGGGTCTGCGTGCGTCAGATAGGTACACCGATTGCGTGACAGCTGCTATCCCCCTTCCATTACAAGACTTCGCGGTCGATCTGCATGAGCGGTTGCGTGCGGTATGGATGGCAACTGGGTGGCGCAGACCCTAGGACACACGCTCACAAAAAGGCTACTTATTGTGCATGGATGGCCTCGCCTCTCAAGCCAAGCACTGCGTGGGACCCACCCCATTTGCTGCCTAGATACTTACAGCTGGAGCTGAGTAGGCATGTGCTTCGTAACATTGCTCGTTTTTGCTTGCGTGCCCATACCCTGAGAGTTGAGACTGGCTGTTGGCAAATCCACAATAGGCTGTGTGACAAATGTGACTTGCAAATGTCCAGGATAAAACACGTGTCCTTTTACGCCCTTGCTTTGGAAATGTGCTATTTGAGAGGAAATTTGCAGGACAATTTGCTGATTTTACTAGGAATTTTGCAGAGCGATTTGCTGATTTTACTGAGGGCTGATAGAATTTACATTGTAGACACGGGAGCTTTTGACTTTGACAACATCAGTGCTGAGGATGTGAATTGCTTCTCTTGACAGACGTGCAAATCACTTCTTTTTCTTTCTTAAACTATGGATATCTTTTGTCTGGCTGGCAGTGCCCAGCAAGCCCAGCAGTCAACCCATCTGGCTGAAGGTCTAAACCCATTGTAACTTGACAAGGGGAGACTTGCAGGATACATTGAGACCTTATTGCAGTGGGGTCGTTGGTTCCTTCCCCCCCCTCTCTTAGGCTGATGCATGGTCAATACATGCAATGTCTGTCATATTTCACCATATCATTTTTAGACAGTGAATATGGCAAATTATACTGCCCTGATCTTATTCAAAATACATGCTACGTTTACAGTCTGCAGTAGGCATTCTCTTGCAAACTAGTATAGTCTGCAAACATGCCAAACGCTTATAAAATTTATGCATACTTGTAAGGCACTTGTATGCGTGCACACATGGACATATACACTTACATGTGCGCACATGCATTCACTTGAGCATACATTCATTTGTACACGAATTTGACAAAATTAAAGAGAGTGAAACAATCCTTTTTCTTTGCCTCCAGGAAAAGGGACCTTGGTGTTGATCCTCAGAGAGCTACTAAGCTTGCTATGAAGCTCCACGCTCATTTGGTTCAGTATGCCTAAAAACTTGCTAGTACCAGACGTGCTCTTGATAAATTTATGTGACCTCTCATCATCAAGGTCAGGAATGGGGTGCTGCTAGTCACCCTCCTGATCCTCATTGACTTCTTTTGTTTCTGTCTTGCTGGTGGAGGGGTCATACGGTGCCTAGGCCCTAGGTGGCCCCTTTCCTTGATTGGTTGTAGGGAGTGGTTTTACTGCCTACGTAGTTATTTCGTTTTTCTTTTTGCTTGCTAAACCATTGGTTGATGCCCCATTCTGTCCCATAAAATTTATACCAGTAAGTCCAAACTCCAGACTTTGTCTAGCCTGCAGGCTTTGCAGCAAAATGCAAATGTCAAGCAAGAAAGCATCTTGAATCCAGGAAATTGGGGTAATTGGAGTAAATTTTAGGGACACATAGGGGAGGGACCCATTCCACCAAAATAGCACAAAGTGATGCTCAGTTGGCTGGCTAACAAATCATATTGCGCACAATGAGCCTTTTTCTTCTTAATTGTTTAGAACCAGACTGCTTAGGATGCATCATCAAGTAGCTGGTGAGGCTGTGGAACAGGTGGTGAGGCTGTGGAACAGGTGGTGAGGCTGGAACAGGTGGTGAGGCTGGAACAGGCGGTGAGGCTGTGGAACAGGCCAGCCAGGCTGTTTTGATATGGGTGATCAAGGACAATGTACTTCAAAGCACAGATATGCGTGGAACAAAACAAGAAAAATCTTAGAGCCTGTGCCCTGATAGAAGTTCCTGCCATGGAGCAAAGTCCAGGCCATCCTTGCAGACTCAAGGGCTTCACCTCAGATCTTGAAGTCTATTATCTTGTAACACTGCAAACACTGATCAGGGATTACCTTGACGCCCTCGGCCATAGATGAATGCCTCCAAGACGTCCATGTCGTCCCTGGGGTGATTATAACCTGGGCTAATTACAAGCCCATTCCTCCAGATAAAATTGGTTGTTTTTGAGCCCAATCTCAAAGCAACCTGCGCGTATGCAATGCAGTCCAGGCTACTCGGTCATCGGGACTTATTACCCACCTCTTGGTGCTCTTTACAAGAACATCTGGGCTAAGCGTGTTAAAATGCGGCACAATGACGTAGAAGGACAACAGGCCTCCTGCTTGGAAATTTCTTTTCTCTTTTTGTTAAATCAAGGCGTGCTGTGGGCCTTAAAAATTCAAAGATTGGAATTCAGCCGGCAAGTCTATGGCAGTAGGATGTGCGCATGCTCCTCCAGGACTGTGTGCCGCCTTAAATGATTGGTGAATATGGCCGTTGCATTCTCCAGATTAAGGAGCCTCAGAGGCTAGCCAATTGCAGCTAGCCAAGTGTACCACAGAGCCAGAAAGGCTTCAAAATCTGCACCACTGCCACTCGTCATTTACGTATGTATCAGGTCTCGTTTATGGCATGCAAATGGACTGTACATCTGACACATCAAGACAAGGGCCGTACCCTACTATTCTTCTTTGTTTTACTGTGTCAACAAATACTTGTATGAACTCGCACCCTCTCAAGACTCTGCATTGCATCACACCTGAGGTGGCTTAAAAGCTATGCATGATCTTACCCACCTCGCCTACACCAGCATAAGCTGAGCTGATGCGTGACACAGTGCTTGCCTTCGTCCGTAGCGATAATTGGACGTCATCAATTGATATCACACATTCATATGGCGTGTATTTGCCCTTCTCGGGGTCAGGGGCGGGTGCTGCATAGCTTTTTTTGTTAAAAAGCGCATACTTGGACACCTGCACATTCAATCCAACCCAACACTGTTTCTGTTGGCAGCAGCAACTCCTGGGCAAAGCATTGTTGGTGGCTGTCTCGTAAATATCGTAGAATTCACTGCAAATGCTGCATCATTGACTCCACTGAGCAGTGGTGAAATACTCTTACAAGCATCGATGTAAATTTGCACAGATGAGTTGCGACCGCAGCAGCAATTTTTATTTTCAGACAAAATGATTCTAAGAAGAGGCATGAACAGATGTTGACTTGAAATATGGTAGAAATGGTAGTGATTGAAAACCACGTGAATATTAGCTTTGTGTATGTTTGCAAGATACTGATAGGAGTAGAGATTCACTTTTGCTGCAGGATGGTGGCCATAAACATTGGTATATGGTGTACAGGACCATTGCCATGCCGGGCAACATTAAGGTCCATGTATAGAAATAGCTGTAGGAACAACCAAACCAGATAAAGAAAAGCTCCCCCTACCCGTGTACATTGACTTAAAGCACTTCAAGCATCTGCACCCCAAAGGCTCACAAGGTACAGCTCTTGAAAGCAATTAAAGGAATTAACGGCTCATCTCATTTTGTGCCACGAGATCTGCCTGGGACCAGCTTGCAGCTTCCACCTGACGCTCCCAGCTGCACTGCACCACGCTCATGTAGCAAAGCACTCCTGCCCTCACTCTCACCGGCATAATGTCCCGGCACGTGAAGTTCTTTATGGTAAGGACGCATGTTGGCCTGTGGAACAAGTTGTCGGCGCCTGCAGCATGGGCTGCAATTGTCACATCAGACCTGTCAGTCTCTGGAGTGATCCATTTCACTCCTTGAGCATTGACCAGCGGCTCAATTAGCCTCCACTGTACGTCAACGGGCGCTGCCATGAGCAGGCGCTGCTCCTTCATGGTCCGCACAAACCTACATGCAGTTCCGGGGGTGTTCACTCTCAGGAGTTCCCTACACTTTGGAGCGACAAGATGAACCCTCTTTGACTCTCAAGAGTTTCTCAAATGTTGGTTCCATTTGATCCACAACTTAAAAAGGCTCTTGGACATTTTTGCGTGATGTGAAAAGGAAGGCCCTCGCAGATACTATGCAGGAAGCAAGCTTGCACCTGCGCATGCTCACCCACTCGCACACAGAGGCACACAGACATACACGCGCACGAAGGTGGAAGCAGGCCAGCACAGTGACCTTTTGGAAACTTTTTTCTTATGAGGACACGGTCCTTTGGCTTCTGTGCAACAATTTGGACCTCAGCATCATCCCCTTTGCTGTTGAGCATGAGCTTCCTTTCTCAAACAGAGAGGCTGGCAGTTAACAGCCTGGCAGCGAACAAACTTTCCAGCAGCTGACACGCAGGTGAAAATGTTGCGAAAGGTATGTCTGCTCCTGGCGTGAAAGGTCTGGCCCAAGACTTGTAACTTACTGGCGCTCAGCAACTAGGCTCTTGACATGCTCAACTGTTACGCCAGCTGGGAGTCGGAGCACCTGTGCACACAGAAAGAGGATGCAAGTCATGATGGTGCCAAGGGGACCAAATAAGCAGCCAGGTACAGACAGATCAATCACAACATTGTGAAGGAGACGCAGAACACTCTGCATGACAGATGCTTGCAGGCGACGCCTGTGTTCAAAGCCTAAAGCAGTATGCAGATTGAAATGCACACTCCAAACACGCTGAGCAGTCCAATTGATACGAATCTGAATCCAAAGTAGATATTCAATTGCAGGTTTAATTGCCCTAGTTAGGTACCAACCTGAGGCCTCTTTGCAGCTGCTTCAGCCATTTTTGCGTGCGCTTGCTCAATACTGATCTTTGGCATTTGCAGCGTTGCCTGGCGCTTGGCAGGCTGCTGTTGGCTTGCAGCAAGCATACGCTTGTGATCCTGCTGCTGTTGGCTTTGCTGTTGCGACTGCTGTGAGCACTGCTGCCGCTGCAGCTCTTGGCGCTGTTGGAGGCACTTGGTATGCGGTATCCGCCGCTGCTGGTACTGCTGGAGAAATTGCAGGGACGTACCAGATCGCTGCTGCTGCTGCTGCTGTTGCAGCCAACCTTGCCCTTGGGCATGTAGTATTAGCTGGCGGTGCTGTTGTGCATGCACCACTTGGTGTAAAGGCTGTTGCTGCTGCGACTGCACCTGCTGCTCCTGTAGCAAGCAGACGCAAGCAGTCAGTATGATGCTTTTTGGGTATTTTTTGGGTGCAAGGAGGCGAGGAGAAATGGTACAGAAATACACGGAAGATTGGGGGCATAGTCAAGTCTCAGTTTCAATTCAGGACAAGTACAAATCAGCACGCTTTGTGGCAGTTATCAGCCTAATTGCATCAAGCAGAAGTCTTAAATTTGTTTCGACTTAATGCAGCCCTAGTGAGTGCAGCCTTTTCCAGTTTCCCAGTGAGTGATTCATACATAGAAGGAAGAAGAACTTAACCAAACAGCTGTTCAGATACAAATTTAGGCATCAAGCAAGTACAGGGACCCATCCATCCGACGAATAAGGATGCTTTTAACAGATGGTCCTGCTTGCACATTGCTTACCTGGTAATAATTTGCAACAATAGCATCTATGTCAAGGTTGCAGTAAAATGCATCATCCTGCAGGCAATTACAGCAAGCAGCTCTCATTGAAAGGTGTCTGTCTGCACACAAGGACCCTACTGTTAAGCAAATGTTCTCCAGATGGCCTCAAGCGAAGACTCAATCCTTGTGGCTAAAACAAAAAAGTAAAATACATGGAGATGCGTAAGGAACCAATTTTGCAAGACTTTGCAGTTGCAGTTGTACGCATGTGTCGTGTCGTGTGTGTGTGTTTTGTGCTTGTGCTTGTGTGTGTATGTGTGGGTTTGGGGGGGCATGTGTGGGGTTGGGTGAACACGCGCGCGCATGCGTGTGTCAGTGTGGACATTGAAATGTTTTGCACGCGTGTACACACAAATGGGCATTATTCATGTACAATCAGCTGCCTGATTTAGAACGTGTACCCGAATGAGCATGAGTAAAGCAGGAGTGCCGGGCCCTACCTCCATTACGTCAGTTTGACCGTTGACCGGCACCTAACTCGTTGCTCTGCAAAAAATATATTGTATATTGTTTTATTTATTTCGTGCTCAGATGCCTCTGCCATTTGTCTGCTTGATCCATTTAAATGGTTGAGGATGTACACCCCTCGAGCATAAAGTTTTGCTCTTAAATTTCATTCTCTGGCATAAGAAGATGTTGCGCGCATTTTCACGCGCGCGCGTGCAAAGGTGCACACACACATGTGTGTGTACACACACACACACACACACACACACACACACACACACACACACACACACACACACACACACACACACACACA
>LFCJ01000912.1_pt1 | contig 19621 bp, 45 predicted proteins | sample 643141 | NCBI WGS metagenome assembly LFCJ01 (sample SAMN03766243, study PRJNA286221) | soda lake metagenome | biome: soda lake; feature: Kulunda steppe; material: water; isolation source: sample B1-Br-g2 brine of Lake Bitter-1 | place: Russia: Kulunda steppe | collected 2010-07
CTCAACGGTATACCCAGTTGCTTCGATATCCTTCTGAAGTTGGGCATATTTCTTCGAGTACTGAGAGAGGAACTCGATGACAGATTCAATGGCATCATGCCAGTGAAGAGTGACGGTCGGAGGAGTGGCAACCGTTGAACTCCCGGTGATATATTCAAGAGCCATCTCCACGAATTCCAATTCATCTGGGTTACGAGTTTTCACTCGGAAATATCGACCAGACCCTGCCTGCGTATCAGTATCCTGCATCCCACTCTGGAGACGCCCACGCCCAGTAAGATATCCTGCGATAAATGCTTCTCCAGTTGGTGGCAGACTCGACTCATTTTCCACAGCGGTATATAGATTCGATAGCATCGTGACTATAACTACCCCTCCAACAAATAAAAGCCTTGTGAACTGAATGTACACTTATACTCATCTCTGCCCACTCAAAAACCTATACTACACTCTATCTCTGTATGGAGTCCACCACAAAATAACAACATTCAAGTATCCATATAGATAACAATCAATTGATGGAATACACTAACTTTGAATTATCTAAAATTGCTCCGACACAGCTCAACCGTCCACTCACAACAGATGAATTCGAGGAGATTCTCGATGTCTGCGCTGAGTCCTGGCTCAATATTGATGACTCATTTAGTGAACCTCGGCACAGCGAACACACCTATAAAGTATTCCCTGAGTCATCGGAAGACGGGTATACAATTGTCTTAACTCGTGATGGGTTACTTCTGTCAGATAATAGGATTATCTTTGCTGAAGGAACACCACGAAACTTAAAATGGGATATCTGTACACAAATCTTCACAACAATCGCTGGTGAGAAATTAGGGACTGATTCAGAGTTAACCCCATCTGAACTTGGAACTGTAAAAGTATATACTCCAACGGGACTCCTGTATCAAGAACTATCTCCAGAGGAACAAGAACAGTATGACGAAGAATATGAGGATATACTCCTCACAGTTGTCTCCACAGTATCATCATTCACTGAACCAGCGTTTGATGACCTAGTAGCAGCTGTAGAAGAATACCACGAGTCGAAACAGGAGTTAGATTCGAGACTATTATTATCTGACTAATAGTTTATAATGCAATTCGGACATCTTCAAGCTTCCAGTCTTCAATCGGAGCTTCATTAAAGATATCTTCCAACTGAAGTTTCACTTCATCGACTTCCTCGTTCGTATCAAATCCAACGATGGAATACCGTACTTTCTTCTGTCTCTTTGCACCTTTTCGTTTAATGTTCAAATGTTCTGGAAGATTGTCTTCCAGATGAGGGAGAATACATGAGTTCTTCACGCAATCATAGTAAGTTACTTCTGCTTGTAATCGTTGACCCATGTATCTATATATGCGGTGGATACATATAACTTTATCGGATAAGATTATATCTTCCAAAAATGATGAATATAACCGTTAATCTGTCTAATACTACCGCTAAACAGCTCTCTGAAGGTGTTCGTATTCCCGAACCGAATCATAGAGTTGTGCATCCAAATCATAATCGACTCCATCTACGAAGAACCTGAACTCCTCCAAGACTTGATAGACCATCCAAATCTCATGTGGCTCACTATCATATTCCTGTATGCGTTTCAAATCCAGTAACAGATTCTTGACAAACACATACTGATAGGTATCATGATACTCAAGACACAACGATTCGAATCGTTCAACTACTCGGTCTAACTGCTCTGGTGTTAAACTAACACAGGCTTTATCCGCATCCGATTTCGTCGTCAGATATCGTTTTCGTTTCGATTCCATAGGTATGTTGTCACTCCAGACTTACAGTCTCATTACTCACATCAATCTCATCCGATGTTGCCCACCATTCATCCTCTAAAGACACACGCCCATCTGTCTCACTATACAGAGACACACTAACGCCTTCCGACCCAACCTTCACTTCAGTCCACACTCTATCAACTCCTTCAAGTTGTTCTGAATCCATACATACCCTACAACTCGAACACTCATAAAAGTATCGAAATCCTCTATTGAGAGATACGAAAAACAAAACCTTTATTACAGTCGCTTTCATACTGGTAAACGCAGGAAAGTTAGGAGAACCTTGCTCTATCACGGGTGAATGGCTCCTATGGGAAAGATGCCGAACTGTGTTAAACCACAGTTCGGAATGTGAGGGCATCCGCAATAAGTGTCAGTTGGCCAACTGACCTCGTTCCAACCCATGGATGGAGCGATTCATTGCCTGGAGCCTTTCCATATCAAAAACTGCCTGTACTCCACACGCTCAACTCCAACGAAGGGTATTGCTTTTCTCAATACTCTTCAACCCTCCCTACTCACTTCCGTTCAAAAACACAACCGATTGAAACCGTTAGTAAATATTTTGATTACACTTCGAACACATTTCGGCGTCTGCCAGCGTGTACTCCATATTTTCGAACAGTCGAAGGTCATCCATCAAATCATCATACCCGTAGTCATCAATCCCGAATGCCAATCGGACGAGATACACCATCGAGGAAAACTCACTAGGAACTACCTGAAACTGCTCCTCTGGTGGAGTAATCTTCTCATGGGTGGTGTAGCCCGTGAACTCGGGGTACTGCCGAGAAGTATCTACCTCAATCTTCGCATCACTATACGAGAACGGATGGCGCAACTGCTCACCATCCTGATTCTTCCAGCCACCATCAGTCAGCTGGACACGGAAACAACTCTTCCATAGTAGCGCCAGCCGTTCATTCGGAACGATAAGGTGTCCGCCTCTCCGACCACCGCTCAGGTCAAAATGACCCAGACCGCCCTCGAAGATGTGTTCCGACCCTCTCGCATGGGACGCATACAACTGCTCCTCATCTTCGAATGACTCTCGAATCTCGTTCTGTCGTGCCTCAAACTCGGATTCAACCATATACGATATACGGCTTGAACCCTATTAAAACCCTCGATTTCCTAATATTAGAGATTCAGCGTATACGCAAAGACATAAAATGAGGAATTGGAGTTAGCGGAATCAAACTCGGGTCCACTTACACCAGTAAATCCACCGTTCTTAAATGCTCGATACAAGTCGGCATCCAACCTATCCAATACATCGACATCGTTGAATTCATCACCAGCCTCTGGGTCAAAATCATACACACCTCGGTCAACCATTACAGAGGCAACGACATATGGCTCCTCAACATCATCTTCAAAGGGATTATCGAAGTGGAATGTGACACCCGACTCTAAGGATACTTCTTCTGAAACAGGCGTTCCATCTGTGAACTCTTCCGCAATCTGCTGTACTCTTGTAACTGACATACAAAAACAAAAGACTGCGATGATTAAAAGACTATCGATACCAACCGCAACTACACCCCTAATACCGTTCGTTGCGAAGTTCAGCTTCCTTCATGTACTCATCAGATTCACGCTCTTCCTCATCGGAGTTTCGCTGGTAGTCCGTCATAGTGCATTCACACATAGGAGAGACACCAATAAATACCTGTCGAAATCACTCTCCTGAAACCAAATTATGACTCTCAGACTGAAGCACCGTCCCCTTAATTCGACAGCCTACAGTACGACCCTCCCAATACACACCATTCGTTTCATCTGGAGTCTCATAGTCAACAGACACGACCTCAAAATTCCACAATTCTAACTCAGGGTCATCTAACTCTTGAATCTCGATACGAATCGTTCCTGTTTCTAAATGTGAAAACTCGTACACATTTCCCGACGCAACTTCGTGGGTGTCCGTCATACCATCAACTACCAACTCCGAGTAAAAATAGGTTACGATTCAGACGGCATAGCCTCCTGAATCACAGTGTCAGGGATAGTAAATCCATTACTCAAATCGAGGTAATCCATGTCCTCTGCTTCGTCGCCGTAGATTTCTTGAGCGAGGAGAACTTCGGCTTCCCGCTTTGCCCCTGCTTTCCGTCCTTCGAGAACTGCCTCTGAGATTGTATCCTGACGGTTGAACTCATCACAACTCATCTCCGGGTTTGTCCACGCAAGCGGGTAACTGCATCCAGTTTGCTTGAACTCTCCATCTGGATTGTCTCTACTATAGGTGACAGTCATCCCATAACTCGTCTCCACTTCAATCTCAGTGACTGTAATTGGATTTATCAGCATAGTACATAGTAGGGGCGCAAATACCTTAAACTTATCGGAATGAACTGAACCTGAAATCGAAATCCTTATATCTATCACACCCATACATAGAGATAGAGAGAAACACGGTGCCAAGGTAGCTCAATTTGGGAGAGCGATTCCCTTGTAAGGAATAGGTTGAGGGTTCAAGTCCCTCCTTTGGCTTTTCATTATGCTTCGAGTTGAAGAAACCGAACAGTACATTGAAGTTATCCACAAGGAGACTGGGGAACATCGACCAGCCAGAGCAGATGAGAATGGGCTTGTTATTGATGAAGAAGGCGGGTTCGATGAACAAGAATGGGATATTGACATCACAACTGGAACTCCTATCGAACCAGAGTAACAGAAATCGGTATTCTTATCTGTGTGTAAACCATTATCTGAATATATGAATGTACCAAAACAGATTGTGACTCAAGCAGTGTCTCTCGCTAGGAAGTCTCGTGATAATGCGTATGCACCATATTCAGAGTATCAGGTTGGTGCGTGTGTTGTCGCATATAATCCTACGGACGACGACTTTGAACTATACACGGGTTGTAATGTTGAGAATGGTAACTTCACGAATACGATTCATGCTGAACAGTTGGCGATAACTAAAGCGGTTGAAGATGGGAACAAAGAACTCATCGGACTTGCTGTTGCTACTGCGGATGGAGATGATAGTGAACCATGTGGTCTATGCCAGCAGCATCTTATTGAATTTGCTCCAGTTGATACGCCGATTTACATTCAGACTTCAGGAGAAGAGTATATTGAAAAACCACTTTCCGAGTGTACCCCGTTCAATCTGAATCAGTAATTCTTGAAATTTCAATAATTGTCCGTTTATCAGGGACTTTTGGATAAGCTTTCTCAAAGGCTTCTTCTAATGAGACAGCGGAAACACCGATATATCCATCAATAGTTTCACCTCTTCCGAAACCAATCTTGAATATCATTCCATCACCGAATTTATTCCCTTTTATCGGTTTCAAATCTCCACCACAGTCAGGACATTTTATGGGTGCTGAATTAGCATTAGTGTCCAGCTCTTTGAGTGTATGTTCGTGGAGACAATTGTACCCAATTATCATATACAACTGTAGGGGATAGATAGCTTAAAGTGTTACTATCAGTCTTTTATATACCCGATAATCCCACCCGTCGCATGTCCACTTTCAGCATCAAAACCATCAAACAGAACCCAATCATCAAACTCCCCATTTTGACCCATGGAATACGCATCCTCGTATGATACTTTCTCGATATCAACATCCTCACAGTCCTCTGGAAGTGTAATCTCGCAACACGAATATACAATCCGTGAACTATTCCGTGCCAGATGATTATTCAGCTCCATACTACAGTCTTCAATAACCGCTCTAAAAAGGATTTCGCCTTAACAGCCTTTCGAGATGTGATGAACATCCCGTTTCTCTTGAACAAGAGTTTCATCGTGTGTCTGGATAACAGAATCGCACTTCACACAGACTGTTCGAATTGGTGCGGATTCAACATCCAATTCCCGCCATGCGTACTCATCTGACTCATCTAACAAGTCAGAGAGTGTATCGTACCCGTCGATAATGTCATCGGGTTCGATTCCATCCCAGTCAGGGGCTTCGGCGTCCCCTACAAGAACCTTGGCAGGGTCAGGGATTTCAGGTCGGGACTTCTTGTACACGGCAAATCGACCGTTCATACATACACACAGGGTTGGAATCCACTTAAAGATTAGGATTGGATTCAACGACCTCAAACTCGATACAAATGACAGTCGAATCCATATCAATATCATCATAATACTCTCTCATACTACTGACAACTTCTTCTGGCGTACTGTAATTAATATGCCCTTCAAAATCTCTGTTAGCACACTCTTGGATTGTGAGTTGGTCAATTTCTGCTATTTTAATTTTAGCGAAGACTTCTCCTGAATCTGACGCAATCGCATCAACGATATCACCAGCGGATGGGATTGATTTCCATCCATATCTGATAGTCTGGGTCTTTGCTCCCGTCAGAATATCTTGTACGAAATTATCATAGAACTTGATATACGCATTTGGCATACATACAGATACTTCTACAGGGGCTTAAATCTTGATATATTACCTTCGTGGAGAATTAGTACGGTTCCAGCGTTGGGTCACGAGTGAGCCTATGTTCAAGTTGGGCTTCTCGTGACTGTTCCATCTGACACTTCGGACATGAATCATACCCATCTGGAAGCGTCTTCACATTATGCGTTTCACACACCATATCCGAGTCACTTTGACTCATACTACATAGTACACCCTGTATGTACTTATAGGTTGTGAATCACTCAGAATAATTTCGCTGAATGTAAGTACAAGCGCAGTCAGGGTGGAACATTCCTCCTCCCGCATCTCCTTGCGGTTCATCTCGATGGACTGTTCCTCCACTTACAGACACCCAGGTATCTCCATCCTCAATCTCTTCTCCACAGTCGTCACAAGTTGGTTGCATATATGGAATAACGGTATCCATACTTAAAATCCTGTCGATTGGTATTGGAAATCCAAAGATTAAAGGGTGTAATCTCCGTACTATATGGTATGAGTGTTGATTCAATTAAAGTGACTTTTCAGGCTCAAGAATGGGTTGATGAGCTTCCAGTTAGAGCCGAACGAGAACCGAACCGAGTGAGTTTTGAAGTCCCGGTTGAAGACGCAATTATATCTGATTCTGAAGGAGTTCCATCAGATGTTGAGGATATTGCTGAAATGCTCCCTGCCGATGATTCTATTGAATCAGATGTGCTTGCGACTCATGAAAATGCTCCACAGTGGGTTCAAGAATGGGTAGAAGAGTCTAAGGGTCCATTTTATATTGAAACAGAATTCTATTAAGCTGAATTAGTTGTTTAGTGCTTCGTTATAGCAGTCATCACACCAGTTTCCATCGAATGGAATGTCTTGGAGGTACATAGCGAATGACTTTACTGAATCCATATCTGATTCCTCGAAAGAGTCACCACAGAATGTAGTTCCTCGTTGGGTGTCAGGATTCTTAATGTGTGTTTCACCGTTTACTTCATATAATGTTGGCATAGATAGACAATAGTGTGGGTGGCTAAAAGGTGTTTTGATAAGTCTGGAAAGTCCTGTGAGTCTCACAGACACTAAAATCAGTATTCTTAAGTAAATTGAGTCTGTATATATATGATATGGAAGTTACAGATGTACTAATTGGTTCGACTTCTGTTGTTGTAGAGACAACGGGGGATGAGTATAAGTATTCACTATCGGATTCGGAGACTGTTGAGGCTCCAGTCTTCTCGATTCCTGATGTAGTGAAGACTGCCTTGGAGGAGCAGGGGTTAGAAGTAGTTAATTCATTCCCGAAGACTATCAAGCGATACGCTCATGATGAAGCGACGGGATATGATTTTGAACAGGTGGCAGATGAGTTAGGTCTGGATGAGGATGATAGTATTGTTCGGACTGTAGCGGGTGCTACATATGAGATTGAGATTACTATTGAGATTCGGGAAGATGGTGAGTGTTACGCTACTCACTATGATGGTTCAGAACTGAAGGAACCGAAGAAGTTGTATTAAGTAGGTTTTAGTTACGCTGGGCGAGTTTCTACATACTCGTATTCAGTAACGAATTCATCTCCGCAAGTTCGGCAGTCTCGATAGACATGTACTTCTCCACCGCTTACGATAACATCATTTGTCTGGTCGGACAGGTTTGCCGTACAGTTGTGGTCTTCAACCATATATACACTAACGGGCTAAAGGCTCTAAAACCTGTCGATGTAGTATGGATAAGACTTAATTGTGCTAAGTGAGTAGTATATGGTATGCCACCAATCCCAGAGTATACAGCGGCTCATTCGGATGCGACGATGGATGGATTCAAGTGGGTTCATGATTCGGAACCTGTTGAGGTGCTTGTCACAAGAGACTTCGATTCAGGGGTATGGCGTGTGGAGGTATGGAACTATGCTCATATGACTGAGTTAGGTCCACTCTCGAAAAACAAATCAGAAATGCGGTCGGTTGCGGTTGAGTGGATGCGGAATCATCCAGAGGGCTGGTCGCCGGATTAGTTCACGACGGTAACTTCCCGAATGAACACATACTCATTTAGGAGTAATTCGACGCTTTTACTGTCGGCAAACATTTTTCGGGAGGTTCCATCGATTGTGACGGTAAACGCATCAGAAGCACCCATATCACGGACAGATTCGACTGTTGCGTTGTACTCTTCCGTGTCACTCTTCATCTGTAGGGTATCTCCCTCTTCGATTTCAGGCAGGTCGTCTCGTGTGTAAACACTCATACAATACAAGTATAGTACCGACCCAATAAAACAGTTTCGATTAGGAGTCTATCTGTTCCACTCCCGACTTAACGATTTCAAACACCATATCTGGTGTGAACCGTTCAGTATTCAGAATTACATCATACAGTTCCATCTCATACATATCCGCTCCGTAGTATTTCATGTATCTGTCTGCTTCACTCTTCTCCCGTCGCTGTAGTTCCTCAAGAGTCTCTACACGACCCTCAGTCCGGTTGTATCGAGTTTTCTGACTGGCTGTGAGGAATACAGCCATATCCGTATGCCCGAATCCATGCCATCCAGCAAGCCGTGATTCGATAATCAGCCCATTCCCATCTGGCGCTCGCTCTCCTGTCGCATGGGCTTCAATAATATCTGCTAACCGAGCATCTAATTCACGGTCGATTGAATCATCTTCCTCAGAGAGTTCAGTAAGTTCTGCTAAGGAGAGGTCTTTTTCAGCGGCTAATTCTCGAAAGATATCACCACCATTGATAAGTTCAAAATCTAACGACTCTGAAAGTGTGGTCGTTAATGTACTCGTCCCCGAGGCTGGTGGCCCGGAAACGGTAATGAGTGGAAGGGTGTCTCGCTCCATACTACATATACTTGCTTACTATAAATAAACCTTCCGTTATCTAAGCCGTCACAGGGGAAATCTCTTGAACAGAGGCTCGCCCGTGCATATCCTTTCCACATTCTGTACAGACTCCAGCCAGCGAGAGTTCATCATGTTCATAATACTCAACATTATCCAAATCCCAGTCAACAACTGAATGGGTACAATTACTTGAATCCATATATACTATATCGGGATGAACTACCTAAATACTTCCGATTCTCATTCACACTAATATGCTCAAACCACAGGCTTTAAGGTGTGTACGGACAATATTAGAATAGATGCCTACACGACAACAATGGATGTATAGTATCGGATTTGTGTTTGTAATATCTATGCTCACCGTTGGAAGTCCTATTAGTGAATCAACAACTACGCCTGAAGTGGAAGTTTCTGTAACCGTTGAAGAAAATTATGTTCATTTCAATCCAGTATCGTTTGAGGAAAGTGACTCGGATTATCAAGTTCTTATCGCATCAAACGGAACTTGGTTGCCCCGTCACGGGATGAGCGGGGATGCCTGTGATGAATGCTATGTGTATCAGTATGATTCAACAACTGATACTGGTGAAAGTTCCCATACAGCGGCAAGAATTGATGAGGAGGGGACGCAGATGATGTATGTGTTGCTTGATTATGACGGGGAGCGGTATATTGTTGATACGGTTGTTCTTAATGCGGAGTAAGTTGAGTGGAAAAGAAAAGTCTTATATGTGTTCCACTCTTCTATTGAGTTGCAATGGAAGTCTCTAACGACCTTAACGAGATGCTTGCTGAGGAGACGGGCGCTGAGTGGGAGCTGACCCATGATACGAAGACTGTGACGAAGCTCGAAAACGGTAATTTCGAGGTCACGGTTGCCGCATGGAACTCCAATGAACTCAATCGATGGAGCGTCTCTCTCCGAAATAACGCCACCGACACCTTCATTCCGGCGGAAGACCCCGCCTACACGAATGAGGTTGTCGAGACGGTTGAAACGCTTGTGAACGAACACATGGAGTAGTTCGTTTCGCAAGGAAAATCTTTCTAACTCCGTTCTGTTGGTGACGGTATAGCCGAAACCGGTACTCTTAAGAATATACGCACAATATAGTATAATAGATAATGGCTATACTTGGTTCACTCCGAAGATATCTGGCTCATAAATTATACACACCACCAACACCACCAACAGAAGATGGTGGACTATCTACACGAGGTGTCTGTGAATACGCACTCGATACACGAGTCAAGCGAGATGTAATCAGAGACCTTGCGTACCATATGGGAACCCGAAAATATTACGATGAAGACGGTGGTCTATACGGAATCAACGCCATCGGTGAATGGGCTGTGTATGATGAAGACTTCCCTGTGTCAACAGATATGACAGATTATGATTCACAAGATGAATATATCGAAGTCACTTGGGAGGCAAAGCGAGAGCATATCGTGGAATGCCTTCGGGAAGCAGTTCAAGCGAAGATTCTAGAGTTTGGTATAGAAGACGGGTATACAGATGACCATACTATTGAGTATACAGAAGTTCATGGAGTTCGTCCAGGCCCTCGATTTGAATTTGCTGTTCAATCACTCCTGTTCATCGACAGGACTTCAGATAGTATGAATCGATGGGAGACTTCGCTCAAATAACGATACAGAAAATCGGAATTTTTACAAGACTTGCCGCTGAAAGTACTGATATGAAAGAGAAACTTTCAGATGGGACTGTTATCTCAAGCCTCACAGATGAGAGTACCCACAACTGGATGATTCGATTTCCTACAGAAGCGACGGTCACTTTCGATTATGTTGTATCAAGCTCGGAAAAGACTTATACACTGTATGCTGGTGGGAGTGGGATTGGGACTATATCAACTGACGAACTCTCAGCAGAAGATATGAAGTTTATTGAAAACGAATTAGTACTTTAGTTTTCTGGAGTATACACAACTCCATCATACTCGACAGTCTCTAGCTCGACAACTCCGTTCGAGTGAACAATCCAGTTTTCGATAACTTCAATACTCGGATAGTTCGGGCGACCACCCATTTCATCTGTGAAATACTGATATCCTGCATCTCCGCCCAGAATATCGTTGAGTTCACGAGGGATTTGAAGCCCCAGAGTGTCTTCGAGATGATGTGTCTGTGTGACATCGACCGGCCAGTCAATGTCATCAATGGTGGTTCGAGAGTCGTTGAATTCCGAATTTGCAATAGCCCACTCATATATCTCTTCAGATTTTCCATTCTCAAACAGTAATGAGTCGTTTTCTATCTGGAATTGATGTGAGTCTCCATTTTCATCAACAACAACTGCTACTGTGTCACGAGTGAGTAGTTCTCGGGTCATGATGTGTGTGAATAGTATCTGCTGTTAAATAAAGATGTTGGAATCAATCTTGCATAACAATTATACAATAGTATCACTCAGTTATCTCTATGATTGACTCGATTATGCGATACTGCGATAAGTTCATCTATGAGTATTATTGGAAACTCTATGGTGCTGTATGGATTTATCTCCAGCCAGAAACTCGCATTTATTCAGAGTCTGAAGTGACAATACCTGTAACGGATTGGGATGTCGCATTTGAAGTATTTGTCGCAAGAAAATCAGAAACCGTGTTCTTTGAGTATCTACAGTCGTCTACGGGTGTGAAAGTTCTAGATGTTGGAGCTAATATTGGACTTCATTCATGTATCGCTGCTGAGTCAGATAAGAATACTGTATACGCAATTGAACCGCACCCACTGAACTACCAATATCTTTCACAGAACACCCCCGAAAATGTAACACCAGTTAATTCTGGATTCTCCAACACAACTGGATATGTACAATTCCCTGACAGTAACTCAGTTGATGGTTCAACTCAATTACCTGAACTCTCAAACGAGGAAACGGGGGTGAAAGTCATCACCGGAGACACATTTGTTGAGCAGAAGAATACTCTTCCTGATATCATTAAGATTGATGTTGAAGGGTATGAAGGGCAAGTTCTTGAAGGGTTATCCGATACACTCTCTAAGTTATGTCATGCGGTTTTACTTGAAGTCCATCATCCAAACCCAAATGCTGATAGAGATTCAATCACAAAGTATGGATATACTGAATCTGAGTTAATCTCTATGTTAGAAGACCACGGTTTCGAGAGGTATAAAACAGTACAGAGGCAGTTTGAAACTCAGTACATTTATATTAAGTAGTGCTAGTGGCAGGATTTGAACCTGCGGACCCCTACGGGAGCGCATCTTAAGTGCGCCGCCTTTTCCTGGCTTGGCTACACTAGCTTTCTGGTGGATTACTCCTTCGCATCCAATAGTAAGGGAGTTATACACATAAACCTGTCGAATTCAGGCGGGTATACCCTTCAACTTCCGTTCCGTTTTTTCAATATCCTCGGGGCGAGCAACATCCATCCGCCACGATTCGATATCGACAAACGAACACTCTACATTTGAGTCTTCAATATACAGATTAATCGCATCGGTTATCTCATATTCACCACGGTCGCTGGGTTCGATAGTTTCACAATACTCCATAATTTCTGGTGGAAGTACATAACTTCCCGCTAAGATTTTGTTCGACGGTGGAGAGTCAGGTTTCTCAACTAATCCCGTGATATCCCCGTTTGAGTTAACCTTACAGACACCGTACTCGCTTGCTTCAGATAGTGGAACTGTATCGGTCATAATACTCATAGAATCCGTGTCTACTGAGTCTGATGGAAAGTTACCATAGATAACATCAGATAACAAGAGGAGAAAGTGTGAGTCGATATTAGTATCGACCTGTGCGACTGCGTGGGCAAGCCCCTCAGGAGCCTCTTGCGTGTGGTAGTCCACAGGGATACCGTGATACGAATCACCGATATGATTCTTAATCTGTTCCTGTTTATAACCAACAACAAGATGGAACTCTGTAACTCCTGCGTCAATACCATACTCTAAGGAGTATTCAACAAGTGGCGTGTTATCCACTTCAACAAGTGGTTTAGGTTTGAAGTAAGTTTTCGGTCGAAGACGAGTCCCTTTTCCCGCACAGAGTATCACACCCTTCATACTCTAATATTGTCTGCTATAAGGTTAAAAGTACCGATTTAGAGCAGTTAGTGAACTGTTAATACAGGAGTCTGTGTATGTCTGATTGTAGATTCGGTGACGCTCCCAAGTAGTAATCGGTTTAATCCGGACCGACCATGAGTTCCGATAATGATTAAATCGACTTCTTCATCTTTTGCGAACTCAACAATAATTCGATGCGGGCTACCTCGTTTCACTATCCGTGTAACTGGAACATCTGTTTCAATTTCCTGTTCAGCTCTGTCTAATGCTTTCTTCCCAATCCGTTCTAACATCTCAGTATTATTCTCAACTATTTCTCTCCGAACTGTATGAAGGAGAATTAGCTCTGAGTTATGAATCTGAGCTAATTCCGACGCATGAGTAACTGCGTTCAATGAGGATTCACTTTCATCACAGGGAACCAGAATCGAATCGTACATATATCTAACAGTTTATCCTCTTAATATAAAAATGTATGTATATCTTTAGCACTCGGGCAAAACAGAACGCTTTAGTACCATACACCCGTATTATCTACTGTAATGGTTTCAACGACCGACGCCCTCAAACTGATGGGTTCGTTTGCTCGAACGGCTGAGAAACAAATCAATTCGACTTACAGTCGAAAGACAATTTACGAGCATTACTACTCCGAGCATCGGACGGCAACTCCGATTCCCATCTGGATGATTACGGTGATGTTCGTGGGAGCGATACCTGCTGTGATTTACTCTGGACTTACTGGAGTTGAAACAATTCCTGCGAGTAACCCTGTTGGCGCATTTAGTATCAGTATGATGCTGGGAAGTATCGTCTTCGGAGTTCTTGTTCATCTCGCTCTTGTTATCCACGGTCGATACAAACTCTCGGAGTATACAGTTCGGTCTCCAATTGTGAAGTCCGATTAAATCCAAAGAATTTTTACGGGTTTGTTTTGTTGGTTGTAGTATGAGTGAGATTGAAACTTACTTTACGGATTTACAGCGAGACATTAAATCTAAACCTGAAGTAGCAAGTGTGCGAATTGGAACAGCAAATAGGAAACACCAAGGATTTGAGGAGCGAATTTTTGAAGTATTCATCAAATCCTCACATCAGGATACAATCCAACAGATAGCCCATGAAATAGGTCGAACACTTCAAGTTGAAACAGAAGTAGTTGACTCTACCACATCAAACCATCATATTGAGATTACTTCAACCTTTGACGCAAACAAGACCTGACCACGGAAAATCAACAGTCTTAACTATCCAGGTCGTGTTATATACACTATGGACGAATCACAGACTTCAGTTGAGTTTGCGAGTGACCTATACTCCCACTTGGATAGTAGCGCAGGTGATTACAATCGATTTCTTTCAGAACTTGAAAAGTTCGAAGATGAACCAGAGGAAATTCGAAGGCTTATTGAGAGTGCTGACAACCAGCTTGAAGAAGCGTTCACCCTGTTAGACACAGTTGTTCTTGAAGCCGCAGAGTTTGATGGTGAAAACAGTTCATATACAGAAGATGTTGAATCTGAAGTGAAGACTATTGCAAATTGTTTAGAAAATGCTTCCGATACCGTTGAAAAAGCACTTATCGAGAGTCAGGGAATCTCCGAACAGAACATACCTGACTCATTCAAGTTTGGTGTTCATACAACTCCTGAAGACGCACTCCGATACCTGTATGGAGACGCATCTAGAATGAGTCAAATTGCTTTTGAGATGGAAAGTCTCTATCCGAACTGAGAGTTAACGAGTTTCGTTTTTTGTAAACGACTCTAAAAACTGGGTTGAGTGTTGGATTAAATAGCGTCCTCCGATAGCGGGCTGATATATCCGTAATCCGTATTCTGCCCGTTGGTCAGTTTACTGTACTGCCACTCTGAAACTGACTCGAATCCATTATCCTCCCATACTGGGCACTCATCCGAAACCCAGAACTCATCATTATTCCAACGAGTCATACTTTCAACCCACTCACCAACAGTTCCGAACCAGAACTGTTCTAATTCATCAGTCGTCATCTCTTGAAGAAAGGTAATCTCATCTGTGATTTCTTCGGGGGACATATATCCACCTCCTCCAACTTCAGTTTCTTCTATCTGGTGATTCACGATGTCTTGAATCAGTAGCTCTCGCATATACTATACTACGGGCTAAAATAACTTAACACTACCGAAGTCTCTCGATTATGGATATACAAATCCAGCTGGTGGAAGCCCTGCGTCTAAATCAACAGTGTATCCTTCAGATTCAACAAGTTCACAGGCGGCATACAAGTCTTCATCTGACGGCTTCTTGATTGTGGATGGTGACACAACATCACCGTTATGGAGTGAGAATAAACACTCTGCCCCTGAATCTGTCTCAACCTTCAAGTACTGCGTTCCCTTAATCGTTGTCTTCTTTGTAACACCCATACATTTACATCGGAGTTACCGCCTAAAAAGTATTATGATTCACTTCCAGAACTTCCACCACGATGTACTTGGCTCATCATACATCCAGAAACACCACTGTGAATCTGTACTTCGTATCTTCTCACAGGACTGAGTTAACGACTTTGTGTAATTAATAAATACTGTTTCACCATCAAGTTCAGAGAGTGATTCAAATCCATGTGCATTTAAGACTTTCTCAAGGTCTGTCGTTGGATTCTCTAAATTAACACTTGGCGGAATGGGAAGCTCCCATGTTATTGAGTCTGTGTAAGGAAGGTCTGTAGATAGTTCAACATACGGACTTCCATTTTTAATTATTGATTCTTCTGAGACGGTGATTGTTACGGGGAATCCCCGCTGGTTTTTGTCTTGTTTAGTTTTAAGTCTCGCAATAGCATCTCCAGCAGTAGAGGTGATTCCAGTGAATGATTCATCTGTCGTGTAATAGTTCCCTCTACAGTCTTTAACGGTAATTTGATTGTTCTCACTTTTGCGGAGTTTAATCGACTCTGGAAGTGTATCATCAGTGAATAGATGTCCTGTTAACATATTCAACGACGGGAATCCTAAATCTCCACGAGTCTTGATTGTCAAAAACTCTTGATTCGGGAGTCGGACACAAATTTTGAATCTAGAGCGAATTGAATCGTAGTCTCGATACAATTCAAAATCAATTCCTTTGATAGATGCTGTTACAAATCCGTCTCGGTCTGTTTGTGCTTTAGCCTCATGGAAATAATCATGAGCGGTTTTCTCTGGTTCTGAATCAGAGATATAACTCTCTTCTTCGATTATAAATGGTGATGCTAAAGTCGAGTCCATACTATGATAATACGCTTCTACAAGTATAAACCTAGCGATTTGAGTGTCCAACGGGAACGGTAGTTTTATGTATATACCTAACATATAGTAGAGTATGCTTGGAACTATTCCAGCACTCCTGATTGGTGGAGTCACAATCGGTGCCGTCCTTGCGTCAACCGTTCTAACTGGAACACTCACCCAGCAGATTATCCCGTTCAAACTGGGTCTTCTCAGTTACGCTATGGTGTTCTGGGGTGTCACCTACATCACTACGCTCGTGTACCAACCCGTTCTATACTTCACGATTCCATATGTGACTCCTGTTCTGGAGATTGGAGCAAGCGTTTCACACCAACTCCTCTCCGCCGCCGTAATGATTGTGGCTATTGTACTGGTTTACAAAGCCCTGAAACTACTCCGAATCGGACGGGCTATCCTCCCGTTCTAACAGGCTAATACTTGTTTTCGGCTAACTTCAATAGAATAAGGTTTTCACCATATAGTACAGATATTTCTGTCTATAATCGGTGAAATAAGACCAAAAAGCGAGTTATCTTCTTAGACTAAGCGTTCAGCGGCTTCAACTGCTTCCGACTTCGATGAATGTTCGCTCACAAGCGAAACCACATCAAGAACTCCCGTCCCCGAACGGTCATAGTACTCACGGAGGTACTCAACCTGTTCATACACAAACCACTTGGTCTTTGAGACGCCCATATGCCGACCAAACCCACCACCACGGGAGTCATTCAGTCGCTCGCCCTTGATAACACCAATCCGCTTCGGCGGGTCACGACGAGGTGTATCTTCGACTTCTCCAATCAGATACTGACCAGTTTGGATTCGTTCTGCCATATAGTATAGATGGTACGCAAGAAACTTAAACCTGTCTATCCCAACTGCTTACTTCAAAATTGGCGTCTCTCCTGCTATTACCTCATCACCCTCAGAAACCTGTATACTATCTACACTCTGTGTTGTGAGAGTGAACTGGACACGGGAGCCAAATGAGATTAATCCAATTCGAGACCCTTTAGAAAGATTCATTGGAGTGTCAATTAATGGGAGCAACCGCCGAGCAAGAACTCCCGTAAACATAGTAACCTCATCACCAGACTCATATGTGAATGTAACTCGATTATTCTTTTCAGACATAGAAAATAACGCAGGTAAATTCTTCCCACTATACCGCTCAACTGATTCAATCTGTCCCGTCCGAATCGACCGTATGAAATGAACATCACTTAACCCAAGATACACAGTAACTATCGAACCTCCCGTATCTGGGCACTCCTCTACCCGTCTAACAGTCCCATCTGTAGGGGACACAACTGTCGTATTTTCTGGAACTGTCCGAGACGGATTCCGATGAAACCAAAGTCCAAATACACCAAGCAATACAAACAATAATCCAACCCACCAATACGAAACGATTACCGCAAGTACACTTAACGCACAACCGCCAGCAAGGATAGCCCAGCCTCTAGTATGAAATGGATACATTACTAATTCCCTACTTCAGAATTTAACTTAAATCTTTGGTAATAGATTCTTTAAGGTCTACATACATTTCTCGATAATACTCTTCAGCCTCATTACATACATCCTCAGAAAGGTCATCGAACCAGAGAGGGAAATTAATCAACCCTGTCAGAAGAGACTCAAATCTGTATAAAGTTAATAATGACTCCCATCCAGTAGAGAACACTCCAGGGTCACATTTCTCCCGATATGAAGTGATGAACTCCTCTCGGAGCTGCTCTTTATCGGATAGAGTGAATTCTGGTCTAAACTGGTCTATGGTATGAAACTCTACACGAGCAAGATTATACAACGGGTCGGCAACTAATGGATTTTCCCAATCAATGACTCCATTTATCTCAAATGTGTTCTCTTTCACGAGGAAATTGTCAAATCGGAAATCCCAATGGCAGTATTTTCGTGGTCGATGCTCTAATGAGATATTCTCTTCAACTAACTCACTTACTTCAAGTATCTCATCAGATAAATCCTCAAACCGACACCCTGACACATGAACATCATTAAACCGACCATCTTCTGTGAATTCTCCTGCAATCTGTTTCCAATTCTCAACAAGGAACACAGAGAAGTCAGATAACGATGGGTTAAATGGCGTAACAACATCATCAGTAACACCAGCCCAACCAGTTCCTGAGTTAGGGACAGAGACTGAGTGTAATTCGGAAAGAACTGCACTCATCTCATGAATAATCTGTGTTCTATCAGCTGTATCTAATTGTGACCAGTCAATCGACTCACCCTCTATAAATTCCATAATATAATATGGTGTCCCAAGAATATCTCCACTAGGCTCTGAGATGTAGTACACTTCAGGAAGTGGGATATCTGAAGATGATAATTGGTTCATAAGTACAGCTCCTGCTCTAAACCCTTCTGGATTTGAATATACATTTGAGTGATGGGCTTTAAACACAACATCAGGATGGTATTCAAGTGAGACTCGTGCTGTGATTTCTATTCCGTCTTCGATAAAGTCAATAGAAGTGATAGGAACACCTAACGCACTTGAAACGCAGGTATTAACCTGTGACTTTGTGATAGTCATACTGTACTATAGCGATTCCCCATAATATAATAGTTCCCCCACAGCTCCAAATAGTGAACCAGCTCCATAAGACCCTCCGACATAAATATCCCAAGAATCGTCTTGTTTAACAACCTCGAAATCAGAGATGCCATGTGGGTTTCGAGAACGATATAGCTTCCGAACCTCACGACCAATGTCCTCGGGAACCGTAAGAACAATTACTTGATTTTCATCGTCATCCCATGACCCAGTATGTGTTAAATCATAGAATTCAAAGGAAAACTGTTGTTGAACTTCTTTGTCATATAACTCTGTAACGCTCATAGTATACTGTTTGGGTTAGTCTCACATAAAAACTCCGAAATCACTTAGGGAGTGTATCAGCAATCCGAAACCAAGAGGTGGACTTGAAATACTGAGTTTCACCAGTTTCAGGATTCATTCCATTCCATGGATACCCGCCACACGACTTCAAAGACCCGACCAATTCTGCGGTTTCTTTGTGTGTTTCACAGCGTGGACTACCATCACTCGTGAGATACACCACATCACCATCATAAGCGTCAATTTCCTCACTACACGCCCCGCATTGAACGGGGTTCGTTACTTTGTCTGGAGCATCTCGGATAAATGGTTCAGGGTCGTGTTTCTCCATACTACAAATAGTCCCACAATATAGTTAAACCTTTCTGTTTCTGACTATCGAGAC
>LFCJ01000913.1_pt1 | contig 19602 bp, 10 predicted proteins | sample 643141 | NCBI WGS metagenome assembly LFCJ01 (sample SAMN03766243, study PRJNA286221) | soda lake metagenome | biome: soda lake; feature: Kulunda steppe; material: water; isolation source: sample B1-Br-g2 brine of Lake Bitter-1 | place: Russia: Kulunda steppe | collected 2010-07
GGGACTACTGACCTACCGGCAGTCCTCACACTGACACCCGCCTGTCCCCACGAGCATCCTCAGTTATCCTAACCGAAGGTACGTCCAGAGTGGAATCTGGATAATCGGCTTCGGGCCGTCAGTATTGAGACTACTACCACTGTCGAGCGCCGACCGTGCATTCGTAAGAACAACCCCGAACGGTGGCTCGTCGTCGACCGCAGTCCGCCCGTCGTCACTGAGCTCACCTCCGTATTCGTCCTGTTGCACGTACGTTCGTCTCTGCTTGGTGAAAATATCTGAAACAGGCCTGTACAGATGTTCGTCGACTCTGTCCCGCTCGCTCTCATAGACGTCGCCTTTGAGGAACTCCTGTAACGCATCGAAACCAGGCGTATCGCGACTCATCTGGAGTTCTTCTAGCCCGCGGTCGTGAGACCACAGTATCGGAATGGGCGTACCGCGTATTTTGGGCACAAAATCGACTGCACCCTTCGATCCCCTCCAGAACTTGACGATACCGCGCTTCGGATCGTGCGGATGGTTGAGGTCGTTCGACAACCGAATCGTGTGATCGAACGCGACCGCCTTCGCAAGCGCCTCGTCCAGTCCAGGCTCACGACGGAGCACGTCATTGAGATCATGCCGACAGAACGCGTTCGTGATACTTGGATCCCGCAAATAAAATCGTAGCTTCCGTGGTCGCTGATTGTCATACTCTGGGGCCGCCGAAAGCAGGTGCAGTCGCGAGAGCGCGCTGAAATACTTATCGCGGAGCGTTCGGCGGTCGACATCAAGGACCTGGGTCAGCTCGTCAAAGTGTACATCCCCGGTTGGACGTTCATGAGCGGCGAGGGCACATATTCGCTCTAGACCGAGTGCGTCCTTGACTCCTCCGAGGTTTGTTGCGGCATTGAGGAGGTCGGCTCTGAAATCTGAGAGTAGCTCTCGTTGGTGGGTTTCGAACTGACCACTGTCTCGGCCACGGATCACGTCGACAAATTGCTCCTCGCCAATCCCAACGCCGTCTCCAGCAATCCGGAGCGTTAGCATCCCCCCGCTTGTACAGTAGTTTGCAATCTCCCGACGGACCGTCGACGGATCGACAACTGCGTCGGCCTGTTGGCCGTCGATCTCGTCGATGACCGATTCAGCAGTGTCGTTCCTAACAGCCTGATCAAACGCCTCCCGAACCGCACTGCCATCGAACCGCTCAGTCGACGGCGCGAGTTCGATATCCCGGTACCGCATCCGAAGGAACTCGGAGAATCCTAGTGGATACAGCTCGTATGTGTTCCCAGGGCACTCGGTACCGACACCGATGTCGGTCTCCTCGAGTCGTTCGCGCACAGCCCCTCGAGAGAGCGATGTGAACACGATTCGCCGATCATCGTGTGCTGCAACCAACTCAGCGAGCAGCTCCTCCCAGCGGCCGACCGTCTGGTTTCCACGTGTGTTCGGCCGTTCAACCGTGTGGAGATCATCAATAAGGATGTAATGCGGCTCCGAGTGCGGATGCCACAGTACATGCGTCTCGAAATGATCCACAGCGGCTCGGATCTGGTCTGCCGGCTGCAACTGAAAAACGGGATCGTCTCGAAGCGAGATATACAACACGCTCGAAGGAGCCACGAGCTGGCTGTGAGCCAGTTCCCGTCGCGATTCGTCTCGAAAGAATTTTTCGACGAAATCCGGATCGAACTGTGCGGACGCGAGCTGCGTCAGTAACGCACTTTTTCCGGTGCAGTCAGGACCGGTTAAGGGAACCACTCGTTGATCCTGCTGATGGAGATCGTCATAGATCTGGTAAAACGTTGTCTGCAGCGATGAATAGTTCACGGTGACACTCGCTTCTTGGCCCCGTTCCCACCACGGATTGTACGCTTCGAGTCGCTGGATCAGCGTGTGGCCCGACCCAATCGACCCCGAGTCGAATGTCATAACTAAGTCTCAAGTGTAGGTGATATCTACATAGGCATGGTTCTTTGTGTCGGGTCGATCAAAGTCATCCTCTTTGCACGTTGTTTTATAATATTTCAATGAATATTCCGTAGCAATGAGCAACGGGACGCCCAAGTTCGAGGACTATGATCGCGAGGAAGCAGAGGAATTCCGGGGTTTTATTGTTAATTCGAGTCCTTCTGCGACGGATTTTATCAACCGCACATCTAACCCTGAGGCACTGAGATATCTAGTCGAAGACGTAGAAGTCGACAGTCGTGTCTCCGGGAACCGCGACGAGGTTCGACAGGCGCTCTTGACCTCGAACATCACCCCGTTCGATGTCAAGCAGACTGTCGCACAACGAAACTACAGCCTCGGAGACACCCTCGTTCCCGATACCGTCAGAAAAAATGCCCTCACCGCAATCAAGGTCGGCAAACCAATCGTTCTCTACGGCCCGACAGGGACGGGTAAGACCTACTTCGCAAAGCAGCTCGCGCTCGAATCCTGCATCGATTACTCGATACACACTGCGACGCCGACATGGACACCTGCAGATATTACGGGAAGTATCCAACCAGAGACAAACGACGGGGAAATCGAGTACCATCGTAGGGCAGGCTGCGTCTCGAAAGGCATCCAAAAAGCGAACGAGTACGATGACAACTGGGCAGTAATCATCGACGAGATCACTAGAGCCGACATTTCACAGGTGTTTGGGCCCCTCTACACAGCCATCGAGGACGAATCGCAGGTTATTTTTCAAGATGATGACGGGAACCCACTCACGCTCAACGACGACGTGAAGATCATCTGTACGATGAATATGTCTGACCGTACGGTAAACGAGCTAGATAACGCGATCACGCGTCGGTTCGCGATGATCGAACTGAGTACGTATGGGGATGACGAACGTGCAGCCCTCTTCGACCGCTGGATCGGAGAGCTCGACGCGGACGTACAGATTGATCTCGACAAGCTACAAGCACTCTTCGAAAGTCACCACCAAGGGATCAACGAAGGAACGACGACAAGCAGAGACAAAGGAATAATGGAGTTCGGTCCAATGCACTACGAAGATGTAACGCAGTTCCTCAAGCATGCCTGTGGGACCAATGGTCCCTATGTTGGCCAAGAGGCTCGCGCAGTCGGCGAAGCATTCGCCACGTATATTGCACCAAGACTCCTGAATACGGCAGCACTTCCACAGATCAACAGTCTTGCAACTCACTACGAGACGCTCGATAACCAATTCGAGGTGTTCGATCTCACACCAGCGTTCGACCTGGCAAATAGGCAAGCAGAGGCGGTAGAACGCGAGATGGGCGTCAACGCGTATGAGTAAACCTGATCGCTACAAGTACGGAACCTCTATGTGCGCTGTCACGGAGAAACAGAAACTGATCGTCGAAGACTGCGACCCAGAGCGCATCGAAGACGAACTCAGGGCAGCGAACTTCGTTCGAGACGGAAGTAAGTATGTCAAGAAGCGTCCTCGGTTGCGAGCCGGTGGTGGACAAAATGCAGATGAAGACGCGTTAAAGGTACTGTCTGTTCGGATCGTCGGCGACACGCTTCATGTCAAACCTTTCGATGTCGTCGGAGTTGTGAGACTGGTTCCAGGGATGAACATCCAGATCGAACCAAAAGTCGACTGGAACCAAGTTATCGAAATGCTGCTCAGAGTGTACAGTATCGATAGGACACAGTCGTATTACGGCGTTCCACTGGATGAGTTACTCTCTAGTGGTGTCGAATCCTCGCGGATCATCGCAATTCTGGCGATTAACTACGTCCACGGACTCAGGATGATCCGTCGGAACGGGTTCATTCGAGACCTCCATATCAATCGTCGGACCGGATTCGAGGGACTCGGAGCGGTCGATGTCGAGCAAACGTTGATGAATCATGCGACTGGGAACCCGGAACCAACTTGGATCGAGACGCAGGTCGAGTATGCTAACCCAGTCAATTCGGCCATCCATATGGCTGGAAAGTTACTACTGAGATTACTTCAGCAGGACATAGACGGTTATAATCATCCACGACAGGACGTGCTCCTTTCGATGGTCCACCAGGAGGTCAACCGGATGGAAAATCTGGACATCACGAGCAGCCAAAAAGAGATCGGAATATACCGACGGCTTTCACTCAGTGATCTTCCCAGACAGCGCAACTACTACAACCGAGCGTTCTATACAGCCCAGTCGATTCTGGCGTCTGCACTACTCGGTCAGGTCGGCGGCGGACCCGAAGAGTTACTCGTCGACTATGCACTAAGTATGAATTCGCTGTTTGAGGACTATTCACACAACGTCCTCACGCAGACGGTGAGTTCCATACAGACGATTGACTATCTCGACCAACTACAAACTATTAGGTGTGAATCTGAGCCGTCTATCAAGCCATTCGCAGGGAATTCGGAGGCCCGACACGAACCTGATCATCTGCTTACGGACGGTGACAAGACACTGGCCGTTTTGGACTCGAAATACTACCGTGAAGGGGAAAACCCAGCAAACGAATCGGGGCCTCGCTCAAGGATGTTTGCCTATGCCTATTTGACTGAGACAAACCGAATGGCATTCCTCTGTCCACAGTACCACCACGTCCGTCTCCCAGTACAGCGGACCGGAGCAGAAGTCCAAATCGTTTCACCAGACGGCGAGTTCACATGTGAACGCTACGAGCAACTCATCGAGAACTATCTTCTTGAGACAATAGGAATCGAATATCCCGAACTCCGAGTATTCACTGCGGCATCTAAGGGACATCTCTATCTCCGTGGTGCCTCTACTGATGATCTTTCGGAGGTCCATGATACAAACGGACCGTTTAGTATCAACAATCCCGCTACATTTGCCGACCGTGTGATCTCCGCGATAGTATTCTCGTCAGACGGCCCAAACAGGCGAACACTAGAAGATCAAGGAAAGTGGACAAAATCCCGAATTAAAAATGCCTGCACGAAAACGGATGAGGAGAACCATCCGAGATATCCACAACACGAAACAACATGTGTTCCTATCTACGACCCAGAAGGGAACGAAAATGATGGCACAGTCACACTATATTTCCTGAAATCGGAGGATGGAGAAACTCGGGTCGACAAAGAGGGTCCGTGGGATCTCAAGTAATCTTCAGCGGGGACAATTAAATTCGGAATGGAGCCACAAGCCAACCAGCTTCACGTTTCTTGATTTGCCGACCGAAAATAGGTTGCAAAGAATAAAATTCGTCGTCGATCTTAACTTCATAGGAATCCCCTGTACCTTCGATATCCCCCTCCACAACGAACTGGATCGTTGGGAGTGGATGCTGATTGTTCAGATAGTCCATCTCTCTGCGCATCGTCGAAACGAGGCGATCTCGAATATCGTTTCCTTCTGTAAGCACATCTTCGAGGCCAACCACACAGATCTCAGCAGGCAACTCTCTGCTCTCCAGTTTGGATAGAAACTCTTCGATAGGGACTCGGTAGTCTGCGACTTCATGATCCCCGCTGACCACGATGTTGTACATTCCTGCAACAGCATCGATATCGCTCATAGTATCGTTGTCTCACAGGAAGGTGAAATACGTTAGTCTCGGAGAAGTTGTTGATACGCTTTGTCGCCGGTTACAGCCGCAAGGTCGGTAGCCACATCGTGCATCTTTCCGGTGACCTCTAGCTGGCGCAGTTCATCGGTCGTTCGGGCCTCCTGTTCTGTATCGTATCGCAAAATCTGAACCCGCTCGAGAGCGGTGAGTTCATTGCGGTCTCTCGCCTTTAGATAGGCGAGCCGACTATCATCCGCCCAGCTTGTGAGTTGGAACCCGTCACTCGTATCGAACAGTGACCGATCACGAAGGTCCTCGGGGCTGATTTTCGTTCCTCGGCAGAGGCGGTTGACATCCTCGAGAGTCGGGTTCTCCATAGCTAAAAGGTCGAGATAGATCTCGTCAGGAGAAATGTCTCCTGCGATTATATCGTGAATTTCGTCGACAACCGCCTCAGCGTTCATGACCGCACCTTCACGATGGACCTTCCCGTGATGGCCCGAATACTCGCGGAAACATCGACCAAGTTCGACCACACTGACATCTCCTTCAGAGATGGTCTGTCCCTCGCGGATTTCGTCTCGAACTTGCTGGCTTGCACGGTGCATCCGACGCCGGAGAGACGACCAACTGATTGGCTCTCTCTTAGACGCCGGACGGGCGACAACGATGACAGTAAAGGAAAGTTCGTCACCCATGACGAACTCGCTGAGGTTGGCGGAGATGGGGTATGTCGCGGTGATATCGAACTCTTCATCACACAGCGTCTGAACGAGTGTCCCCCACGACTCTTTGCCGCCGTGACGGTAGGTGAATACGAGCACCCCGTCGTCTGTGAGAACCTCTCGGATACGAGAGAATGATTGGGCGAGCTCGGTTTCGAACGACTCCGAATCCTTATTTACGGTAGGGTTGGCGACGATACTCTCGTCTCGCGGCGTCGTATCTGGAGTGAAGCTTTGGTATTCGTTGGCCAGGAGTAACTGTTGCCAAACGTAGAAGAAATCAGCCACCTCCGAATACACGACATTATCGTAGTATGGTGGATCAGTGATGACGGCGTCGTACTCCGATTCGAGCTCTACCTCGCGGAAATCTCCCTGATGAAGTGTATATGTCCCTCCAACAGGGTGATCGAACGGCTCCGTTTGAACGAGTTCGTCATCCTGTAGATACCGTTCAGTTGGGTTATGTGCGAATTCGACAGCGTCGACGATTTTTTTCCACGTATTCTGGAACGTCCCGCGACCTGCACGCGTTCCCCAAACGTTGTTTTCGACGTATTCGACGCGTGGTGTGTAGGAATTCTGTCTGAATATCCCCTCGATTTTCGATCCAGAGACATTGTATAACGAGAAATTATTCTGGAACATAAGGGAATCACTGAACGCGAGGAGAAGATACTCCTTGATCGACTGATTCTCGATATCGTCAATTGCCGCCAGCAGTGTAGACAGACAGAAGAGCTGCCGGTCATTGAACATATCCTGCCAGGTTTGGTATCCGTGGCGAAAGACATCGTTTCCGTTGATCCGAGAGGCAGCCGTGATAGCCCCCTTCGGGATGTTTCCCTTCGGAACGTACTCTCTCAGTTGTTCGTCCGATTCCCAGCTGTCCCGTGCACGGTTGAACTGAGAGAGATCATCCTTAGTAGCCGTTTTGTATCCTTTGAATATAGATCGCTCTTTGCCTTCATCTTCGCAGTCAGGACAGTAGTATTCTATCGCGTAGAGCTTCTCGGTGTAAGATTGTCCGTCGGCGATCGCATCGACGATGGGATACTTCAATCCACACGACGGGCAACCATAATTCCCACCACGGGTGACAGGACCGTCCGCGGGAACGTATTCGTAACTACAATCTGGACAAACGCTTTCTGACTCGTAATCATCAGTCAGGAACACTGAGCCACAATCAGGACAGTAGACATTATATTTGTCATCGTCCTCATACCGTCCATTCGCAACACGGTAGTCTTTGAACAATGGTATCGTCTCATCACAGGACGTACAGTCCAACTCCCGTACCCACATCGCATAGACGGTATCTGCGACGTGATCTGCGTCGTTGGGGCAGCCAGTTTCGTAGAGAGATTGGAGGTCATCAGCTACAGATTTCTGAACTGCTTCGTATGCTTCCTGGAGTTCATCGATGTCAACCTTGTGTGCCTCGAGTTCTTTTTTCGAAATGAACCAGGCCACGGGGTTTAGATCGACACCTGTTACCTCCGCGCCGAACCGGATTGATTCCATCAAACTGGTTCCGCCACCCATGAACGGGTCGAGAACCTTCTTGTCATCGACGCGGACATCCTTTGGATACAGATCCCAGAGTGCGTCCGGGTTACGAAGGCTTACAGCGTCGATACGCTGGTCGAGATCGTCCCAATGCTCATCTCCAGCCGCCTCATCGAAATCGGAGAGATCCACATCAGTCTTATCGGGGTCGTGGATCTCGATAGCGTCCGCATCGTCGGCGAGGGCGTAGAGCGTAATCGCTCTGAATACGCTTCCGAGTTGCTTTGCCCACCACTTGTGCATCGTCGACAGCGGCCGGTAGTAGAGTTTGGCCCGACCCTCGCGGTCCGCGAGGTCGTTTATTTGTTCAATGGGGAAGCCACGCTCGATGGGGAGCGTCTCCCTCGAATCGCCGTCTGGATTAGACATTGATGGGGGTGGTCCTGTTTTCGTATTTCAATATGTGTGTCATTCGAACTGAATGGTAATATCAATACCAGTCGCAGACTCCGGCATCTTTTCCAAAATATCCGCAACTACCTCGTGGGACTGGCCGAGTCCAAGCTGGAGATCAGTATGTGCCTGCTGGAACGTCGCGACACCCTGTAGTGCTCCTGGTACGGCGTCTTCGCCGTTCGTGTTGAACGACAGCGAGCCGTAGGAGACAGAGCCAGACTCGTGCGTTCTATCCCACTCCTGACGCATATCGCTGGGGCTATCGCCCTGATACTCGAACGTCCAACCCCCTACAGGAGGGATACGGAAGCCAGCACCAGGGAACCAGTCTGCAGGATCTTCCGACCCGGTTGCTCCGACGACGTAGTGGGGATCTTCCTGCCCAAGATTGGCAAGTAAGAAGTGTTTGACCGCTGCTTCAGACTCTCCAGAGGCACACTCGCGCTTGATGTTTTGGACCTGGAACGTGGATTCTTCTTCGAGATCGCTGATGTGGTCCAGTATCCGGTCGCCGATCTCATCGGTGACCATCGGTGCGACAACGACAGACGTCGGTTCGCGGTCTCCGAGCGTACTCACATAGTCTCCACCGGTTTTGATCCGATAGTCTCCTGAGAGTAGCGTACTCACGGCAGTACGGAACGCAGAGTCAGTGTCGTCTCGAGGAAGGTACACCCCAGTATCGTTGCGGAGTGCCGTAAGCACCTGACTCGTGTCAGCCTCTCCGGCAGACGTAATCGTCTCTTCGATACGAGCACGCACTGCATCGGCACCGATGCTTTCTGCGTCAGAAACGTCTCGAAGTTTCGCATCCGACCGAACCTTATCGAGTATGTCACTACCACTGACGAGGACGTACTGATCGTCGTTCGCAAGCCGCCCAGCAGCCATCTTGACGGCGTCTTCGGGGTCCTGATCGTGAATCCAAATATCCTTCCGTTGGCGAAGGTCGAGCTCAAAGCTGGCCAGATCGACTTCCTTTGTCCCAGCACCGAATCGACTGCGAAGTTCTGATTCAACCTCATCAGTGGACCACTTTTCAACTTCGTCTTCCAGTACGAGAACCGTATCGGGACTCAATCCTCGCAGTTCGTCTTTGAATCCACTCCCGACATGAGCGAGGACAGGCTTGCCGTCAAGTCCGTCTTCGACAGCATCTTTGACTTTGTCGACGCTTCCGGGGATCGGATACGTTGGGTTCATCAGGAACCGCTCGTAGACCGTATCGATACTCATCTCGGATCGGCTGTCAAGTCGGTCCTGGACAATATCCCATACGTGACGCTGGAGGTCGAATGGATCTGCTTCGACTGCTGCGGCGATGTTGCCAGCATCAAGGACGGGCTCTGTCGCGACGAAATTTTCGAGCGACATCTCAGCTGCGTATTCGAACTCGTTGAGCAGGTCATCACCGTCGATAATCTCGCCGTATGCACTCTCTAACCGTTCGGCAAGATCCTCTTCGTAGTCGTCCTGTAGCTTCTCTATTTCCTCACGAATCTCTTCGGCCAGACTTTCGTCGTCGGCCCGCATATCCGCGCCGATTACCTCCTTTGCTTTGCCGAGGAACTTCTCTTGCTGAGAGGTGGTCGAGATTGACTTACCGTTTTTCGGTTGGACGAACACCAGCGTATTTCGCCACTGCCGACCCGCTGGTTGGTTCATGATTACCTCTGCAACGCTGTCCTCGTTCCAGGGGCCGTTCTTGACGACCGTTTTGACGTTCTGGCTGTCCGGTACGCTCTCGATTTCGTCATCCACGTTGAAGCCGACAGCGTATGCGCTGCTGCCAAAAATCGTCTCGACTGTACTGCCAATCAGCTCCATCGCATCCTCATCGTCAACGTCACGAGCCGCGTTGCGGACTAGCGAGCGGGGATTCTCGTCTTCACGGATGACATACCGGTCATCAGAACGCCAGAGGTGGTAGACCTCCCCCTGCAGCCGTTCGAGGTCGACGATGATGTCGTTGATGCGGTCGCCAGCGTGGTAGGCCCCGATGACGATGTCCGAGGTAGTAGCACCTTCATCTAATCCTGGCGTCAAAGAGTGAATCAGTACTGTGCTGAGAATTGAGCGACCATAGTCAATATCAGCATCGGCGAGACGTTCCTTGATATCGTTATAACAGCAGTTGGGTCGATCGTGCTCAACGTTGATTCGTGTGAGTTCGTCGTTGTATTCAACAGCGTCGACTTCGCCATGGGCGATAAGATCTGTTTGCTTATACTGGTCAACGAGTACCCTGGCAAAGAGATAGAGCATACCACGGGTCGCACCAGATTCAGTTTCGGCAAAAAACCGTGTTTTCATATCTTCAATAAGAGTGTCATGGAACGGGTACGTGGCATACATATCCTCACGCAACCCATCTTGAAGATCAACATAGTCCGTATCAGCGTAGGCCTCAATATACTGATCTACGAGAGACCTCATAGCCGCACGGTCATCAATCGAATCAACCAGACGATGACGCAATACATCCTTGATATCCACTTGATTCGACATATTCACCTGAACCCTCTCATTCTCTCTAGAGAGGATATCATGGACATCGGAGCCTTCACGAAGCACCGAAACAAATGTATACAGCTCTGTCTGCTTCTGTGACATCGATGTCTCGAATAGGGCCTGCAAGAAGCCTCGGTTGGCGTCCTTCCGTTGGCCTTTAAGAGCGCCAAACCAGTCCTCAAGCTCGTCCGCAAAGAAAGCGACTGTCCGGTCGCCTACTGCCTCATTGATAACATCGATAGGTGGATACCCACCTTCATCGTCATAGTCCTCCTCATCAGCATCGTAGTCGAGTTTTTCGAACAGCGGCTCCCAGAGGTAGTCGTACTGTTCCTTCTGGAGGGAGACGACGATCGGGAGCGCGTCGTCAGGAAGGGTGTCACCGAGACCTTCGATTCGGCCATCTGCCCAGTCGCCGACGACGTCGGGCGACTTGAAGCAGTGATAGAGTGCCACCATCTGGTGGGACTTCCCTGTCCCGTAGGGACCGTACATTTCGTGGAGTCGATTGTTGTCTTCTCCCTGGAGCGTGTCTCGGAGCCGTTTGAGCGAATCCTCGAGGCCACCGGTCAGTAGGGTGCGGTCGAAGAACCGTCGAGCGTCGGACTCGAGGGTTTCGTCATCGCTGTCGACGTCGTAGAGACGAATCTGGCCTTTGATCAGGCCGTCACCCTCTGTGAGTTCCTGACTGAGCGTCAGTACGTCGTCGATGCTCGTGTCGAGAGTTCGTTCGGCGCTCATGTATGTCTAACACGATGGCGGACTCTCTTATTAAGGTGAGCATCTTTAGAGAAGATAGATTTTACAAATAGCTCCAAAGCGAGTTTTTAATTCGGTAGTAGCATATATTAGACATAGTAATGTATTTTCTACCTAAAGTATCATTTTCAGTCCTTCAGCGGGGCAGAGAAGAGTACAAGAGAGGAACTCGTAAAACGGCGGTCGGTGAGATATTGAGTGAACACTAGTGATCAGTAGCCCCGAAGCTCGGTGAGACGCTCTTCACCATCTGGAGAGATCGCGTAAGTGTCGCCCGACGATGATTCCAGATACCCGTCCCCAACCAAGCTCTCGCATCGGTCAACTGCATGGGCCCTGTTGGACCGGAAGCGCGTTGCGATCTCCGACGCGTCTTTTGAGGAGCTGACCAAGAGATAGTCCAGTAATTTCTCCTCACGGATGAAAAGGTCCGAATAGACCTTGTCGGCTGCAGAAAACGACTTCATGGCCAGCCAGATCATCTTCGTAGAGAGGGCCTCGTCATCGACGAAATCAGTTCGAATACCATGCAGGATCTTGGATCGGGGGGACCCACGGCCCATCAATCGCGGATAGAGGTCTCTGAATGGGTCACGAAACTCCGAGATGTGTTGGTGGCTGCCCTCTCCCTTAGCGACGACCCGTGTCCCAGTGACCTCATCATCTAGTTCCCAGATTTCTAAATCAGTCGCCGCTTCGATGATCGCGCCGTCTATCTGCGTCAGCGCAGTCGGTATCGATAGACCATATCGTCCCTCGTTGTGGGCTGAGATTGCGTCCTTGAGGAGTTTTTCGCGCTCTCCACGGAGATACCGGCTATCGACTTGGCTGAGAATCGCATCTAACGTATCCTCATCGTCAAGAAGTTCGGAGAGTACCGAGACAACTTGCTCCTCACCCTTCTCTTGGTAGATCTCATAGAGTTCATCCCGGAGTCCAGCCACGAGGAAGTCGACCCACTTGAACTCAAAGTCGGACGCCTCCAGCTCGTTGACGGACTTAACGATCTCGTCGAAGTTGATATCACCCAATGTGCTTGCGGCCTGCGCATAGGTCTCGCGTTGAGATTCGAATAGTATCTCTGAATCTGGTGGATCCGATGGAAGTTCCACTTCTTGAAGATCGGCCTCGTTCAGATGGACGCCGACATATTCGCGAATCCACCGCTCGATCTCGCCTTGAGAAAATCGAAATTCTTCAGCTAATTCCTCAACGCTGCCCCCATCGAAGAATTGCGAACCGAATCGTTCCGCCCAATGGGGGTTTTCTGGGCTATTGTAGAGGATAGCGGCATACTGCTTGAGTCGTCGTTCAGCTTCTGCGTCTTCCAGACCCTGCTCAGTGACCAAGGCCTCTATCGCTTCATCAGCATCTCCAACATCACGAAAGACACTACCAGCGTCCCTAATATCGGTACATAGCCGAAAGGGAGTCTTCTGAACGACCTCATGACGTTCACATTTGATTTCTCGTATCTTATCAAAGGCAGATAGCAAATCAGACATCTGAATTCTTTCCTCCAGAGTTCGGCGTTTATTCGTCGTCGAACGCGTCGAGAGACCTATCGACGCCGACCATTGTCAGGTAGGTCTCGTCACCAGTCACTTCTGCGAGGCCCTCGCACAGTTCCCGGAGTTCGTCATCATTCCAGCGTTCGAGGTATTCCTTTGGATCTTTCCCCTGCTCGAAGCGGTAACGGAGGAAGTGAGCCTTGTCGAGGTTCGTGAGATCGCCGTCGCCCTCTTCGACCTTGCTCTGGACGTACGCCTGGCGTTTTTCATCGTCCCATTGGCAGAGAGAAAAGCCTCCCCCTTCGGTGCGGAACAGCTGCATCTCTTTCATCTGTTCTTCGGAAGCATCCGACCGTTTCAAATGTTTATTTAAGTCAGTATATGTCGGCTTCCACTCTTCGAGCAGATCGAGATACACGTCTTGTTCACCACGGTCATTATCTTGAATAATGCCGTATATTTCATCCACAACATCTTTAGCAGACATTACATCACCTGCCCGATGGACCTCTCCATGATGCTTAGAGTATTCTTGGAAGCACTTCCCCATCTCAATAACGCCGATATCTCCACCTGTGAGTTCTCGATTCTGTTCTAGAATTTCGCGGGTTTCTCTAGCGGTTCTAACAATCCGTCTCCTCAGCGAGTCCCATGAAATAGGGTCTCGGTCATCTGTGGGTCGGGCTACAATAACAATGTCAAACACTACTGCTTCCCCTTTTGTAAACTTATTAAGATCCGAGTTCGCTGGATATGTCGCAGTTACCTCAAACCCAGTGTTACAAAGGGATTCAAGGAGTTCCCCCCAGGACTCAGAGTCACTATGGTGGTAGGTGAAAGCAAGTATTCCATCTTTTTTCAGAGCTCTGTTGATGACTTCTAACGCTTGTCCCATCTCGTGTTCGAAATCTTCTGCTGTTTTTCCAAGGTATGGGTTTGTCACGAGGCTTTCTGCTCTTGGCGTCCTATCAGGACCATAGCATTCATATTCGTCCTCCAGCAGAACCTTTTGCCAGACATAAAAGTAATCAGATAGTTCAGAATATATTATGTTATCGTAATATGGGGGGTCTGTGATGACTGCATCATATTCATCTTCAGCTTCGATCTTCCTCATATCGCCTTGATAGACGCTCGAGTTGGACCCAATCGGATTGCTAAATGGGGAGGTTTCTTCAGTATCCCCATCTGGATTAATGTATCTTTCTGTTGGTTTATTTGCATATTCTACACCGCTAAGAACCATGTCAAACATTGCTGAAAACGTGCCACTCCCCCATTTTGTTCCCCAAACATTATTTTCGATCGGATAAGTAGGAGGGTCAAAAGAGTTCGTCCTAAAGAAATCTCCAATCTTATTATATGCAGTATTATACGAAACCATCAAGTTATTGTACCTCAGAGCTTCGCTCATTGCGAGGAGTAAATACTCACCCAGTTCTTGCTTGCTTGATTTATCTATAGACTGGAGAATTTTGGCCAAACAAAGGAGTTGCCTTTTGTTAAACATATCAGTCCACTGATTAATAGCGTGTTGAGAAAGATCATGGCCATCATAGTTGACCTCAGACGTTACTATGGTAGTCGCCCCATCAGGGATCTTTTGAGTTGGTACGTAGGAGTGTAGATCCGTTCTAGTTTCCCACTCTCGTTTCGCATCCTCAAATAGCCTCTTATCAGCAGACTCTGCTGCTTTGTAGCCTTTTACTGAACTCTTTTCTCGGCCTTTTTGATCACACTCTGCACAGTAATATTCTATCGCATACTGACGCATATGTGGCTTGCCTTGGTCACCTATGGCCTCAGTAATTGATTCTTTCTGGCCGCACTCAGGGCAGTTATAATATCCACCACGACTTACATTTCCTTCTTTGGGGATAAAGGTAAATTCGCATTCGTTACAATCGCATTCCTCCTGCCAATCATCAACCAGTATTACAGATTCGCACTCTGGACAAAAGACATTATATTTGTCGTCATTCTCATACCTTCCTGAAGCGACACGGTAATCTTTAAAAAGCGGGACGGTGTGACCACAAGAGACACAATCGAGTTCTTTTACCCAGAAATTATACATTACATCAGCATCATGATTGCCATTCGGGCAAGGAGTACTGTAGTATTTTAGAATTTCATCAGCAACATCTTCTTTGACATTTTTATAAGCGTTTTCAAGTTCTTTAGCATCAACCTGACCAGCTTCCAGTTCTTTTTTTGTGACAAACCAAGCAACCGGGTTCAGGTCCATGCCAACAGAATCAACCCCGAATCTCGACGCTTCAACAAGAGATGTTCCACCACCCATGAACGGGTCTAATATCTTCTTGTTCTTGATCCGGAGGTCTTTTGGGTAGAAGTCCCATAGCGGCTCAGGATCATCCATATCAACATTGGCAATAGCCTCAACAAGATCATTCATGTCAAGCCCGTAACTTCCGAGCTGGTGGTTATCGCCCGGTTCATAGACCTCAACGTCATCAGCGGTTGTGTTCTCGTCGAGCAGCGAGTACATGGAGATTGCTCGGAAGAGACACCCCGGACGTCGAGCCCACCACTTGTGCATCGTGTAGATCGGACGGTAGTACTGCTTCGCCCGGCTTTCCTTCTCAGCAATCTCGTTTACCCGCTCGATCGGGAAGCCACGTTCAATAGGGAGATTAGGACGGCCTTCCTTTCGTGGTTGTTGCTCAGACATCTGATGTATTTCCATATTCACGAGAGACACATAAAACTGGCACAACGTTCGCCGCTCACCGCAAAGTCGGAATTCAGTGGTTATATTACGTCATTAGGGTTTTTCGTCGCGATTATAGTAGAATCTCGCTGCCAATCGCTACTCGAAAACTCCAATTTGAACGTCCCTGTGCTACGAGCTGTCTCCGCATCTGCATAGCGAACAACAGGGTTAATCGACAGAATCTCAGTCGCTCTATACACGCGATATCGATCTGACTCAGCTTCAAGCAGTTGCGTTTGCGTGGTATTCAGATTGAAATCCTGTTTCGACTCTACCGTTGATTTGACTTCGATGATTTGTCCATCGGGGTCACCGACAGACCCGACATCTAAATCCCGGCCAATCTTTGCCTGTCTCACGTCGACGCCTTGCTTCGCTTCCAACTGCAGCTTCACGAAGAGCTCACCAAGCGCTCCGATGGTGTGTTTCTCTTCAAGCATTGAGTCGACTCCAAGTTTCCGAAGGAACGGTCTCCAGTCGTCGACATCGAGTTCGTCGAACGTTTCCAAGTACGTTTCACTCACGTATCGAGGACCTGTTCTAAGAGCGTCAGCACCCGCTTCGGAGAAGATACCACGATTGTCGGTTACCGTGTCTGTCGTAAACCACGGTGCGGCTTGTAGAGCTTGACTGGGAGCAGATGTATCGTCTGCCACAGTTGGATCGTAGACATCACCAAGGAGAAGCTGAGATGGCGAGAGCCAGGAGCCATCTTCAGTTTGTAGCCGAATGGCCGCCGGATCGTCACCGACTGCCAACTCATCGTGACTGAATGCTCGACAGAGAATCGCTGCTGCAAGGTGCCGGTCGTTCGTCGAGAGTGATCCCCAATTGACGGTCTTGAGCCATTCTTCGACCAGTGCCCCTTCAGTCAATTCTTCCACATCGTTTCCATCCAACACTGACCGGATCTCTTCTTGCTCGGCAAGCTCTCTATCCACGATGTCAAGAGAAGATCGGACCTCATGCAACGGGTTCGCAGTTTCGAACTCCGCCAGATCAAGCTTAGCAGGCGGAAGGTAGACCTGATCCACATCATCAGTACCGACTACTCTTCCGTCTTCAAGCGGAATACCTGTCGAACTGAGTGTCCGAGATTGCTTCCACGGCCTCTTGACCGAAATACCGGTATAGATTTGCTCGAAGGTATCCTGTCGCGTATCGTCGGTGAGTTTTCCGAGAAGAGAGGTTACATCGTTGTCTTGCAAGAAGTCATGAATTCCAAGTGAGCTACCTCCCTTGACAGTCTTATAGATGTCTTCGTGCTCCTTGTGAATAGGACGTTCAGTACCAGCTTCCTGTACCTGGTCAGCGTCGAAAGCTTCGCGAACGTGTTCGTCAACCACCTGGCAGTCGTCAAGTGTGATTTGCTGACCCGACTGATCTCGGACTATATTCGAGCTCTCGACGTGCTCGTGGATTTTGTCGACGATTTCCGACGTTACGAACGTGTCTCCCTGTCCTTCCGGTACGAAGACGCCCAGATCGGTCCACCATTCATCGTGGCCAGCAACCACATTGAGGACGTCCTTCGCACACTCCACGACGCCCTGCGCAATCTTTCGGTTCCAAGGGAGTTCTTGCTTGATCGTTTGTCGATCAGCAGGCGTGAGAAAGTCTGCGTGAACGAGAAAGTCGAAGTCAGTCTCAAGTTCTTTGAGAGGAAGATAGCTGAATACGCCAGTATGCAGTGTCCCGTTTTCTGGCCGGGCGAACCCACCATCTTCGTCTACAACACTGGCGATGAACACCTCACGATAGTCCACACCACCTCGCATATACTGCTCAGTCTTCGGATCGTTTTGAATGCTATCCGGCACCTCCCAGAGATGCTTGAACAGGACCCACGTATCGGCCTCCGTCGTTCCATCGGTTAACGACTCTTCGAGTTCTACAACTTCGATAGGATCGAACTGCGCACCTGCCTCGTTTCTGATCGTTTCCTGTGTTGAACTAGGGAACTGCTGTCTCGCTCTGTCAACAGATGAGGCTACTTTCCCATCATAATCCTCGTCTGTCCGACTAATTCGTCGTGAGCTGTCGGAGTATTCATCATTGATAGATAGCTCACGTATGTCCTTCAAGAAGAGAAACACACGTCGGTCTATGTTCTCTTTCCGAAGCGGTTCAAAGAGCTCATCATCCGAAAGCAGTTGCTGGCCCCGTTCATCCAGCCTCACGACAAACCGGGTAGTATACTCGGTTCCGTCAATCTCTGTGGGCACCTCCGTCTCCTTCGTAGGCCTACAAACCCAAGGGACGATTCTCCAGGGAATCTCATCACCGTGGTCTTCCGATCGTTCTCTGTCGAACGAGAAGTGGAATTTACCAGAGTGAACCTCGACACATTGACTGATCTCGAAGATCGATTTGAATCCTACGCCGATGAAACCGATGTGGTCACGGGGATGCTTGGGTGAAACACCTGCAGCACACAGTCCGGTTACGTCGTCTTTGATTTCATTGTCAACACCATTCTGGTACTCGAGTGCACTATCGGTGAACTCACGCCCGTCGTTGAGAATTTCTAAGCACCAGTCGCCGTCGATCTGCCGGACTTGAAAACGGACAGCACTGGCACCCTCATCGTCTGCGTTCTGGATGAATTCGAGGGGGAAATATGTCGAGGCGAAGTTCATTTGGACCACATTCGAGTGACCATGGAGACTCGTTCTCACAAGTTCCGGAGAATTAGATAGATACTGGTCTCGAATCTTCCGGACCAAATCGTCTGGATTGTTAGCATTCATCTGTTGGGAGTTAATTAGATAATCTTAACATATAACTCCCAACGACGACACTACGGTTAGTAACATGTCTCATTCAAATATGGAACTTCCTATTGATCCTACCAAAAACGAAGCCTCACCACAAGAACTCATTCTAAATCTTCCTACCCAAGCCGCTCGTCGACGTGTGCTCCAAGCGGCTGAGATCGCTATCGATGCGGACGACAAGAATTTCGAGAGTTTCCTCAACGAACTAACCGAGGTCGAACTCCGGCGAGCTGCATCAGAACTCAGGTTCGCTGGTGAACCTACTGTCTACTACTATCGGGTCGAAGGCCTCCAGCAGGTTTCTTCTGATGACGCTGTCGGACAAAGCAATAAGGAGAGTTCCTCTGGAGCATACGGCCCAGATGTCAAGACGGCAATCAGAGACCACGACCGTATCTATGTCGTCTGCCAGGTACCGAAAACCGGAACACAAACACAACTCACACTCGCTCCGGACGACCGGGAGACGACCATCACGACGTTCAAACCTAGGTCGCAACTCCTCGCATTACGCGCCACCGATGCTGAAACTGCAGATGCCACAGCCAACGCTGTAGCGACGCATTTCGAGATGGATGGGACGGAACGGATTTCATTTCTCGATGCCGGAATCAGAGGCAGATTTGAAGACGCGTGTGTAGATGGATATTCGACGCTCAAATTCCGGAACCTCAATGCACAGGATAACACCAGAGAGATCGAGATCCGCTCGAAGGATCCGGAAGGAGAACGCATCTCGGATGTGCGTCACGACCCTATCGTCGATGATCTGATTAAACGATGTGATACAGAGCTCGCAGCTGCGACAGGGTTGATTTCGGTGGGGACTATAGCCCAGTCGGCAAAGAGTAGCGAACCGTTGCATCCTCGAATTACAATAAGGTTCAGCGAAGGCAGCGTGGATTTCAACCAATTCGTTCCTGAATCTACCCTTGTCGAATTCGACGATATCGTACGGGGCAGCTTGTAAACGGGAGATGAATCAGACGACTTTCTCAGAGTCCCAGAATCCACCGCAATCGACTTATACGGTAACTAGGAAAATCACAAAACTAGAACATTAATTTAAAACATTAATTTTTTATGAGATAACGTGACGAACTATATCATGGAGATCCCCAACGACAATTTAGAAGCCGGTGATATCGAAC
>LFCJ01000914.1_pt1 | contig 19597 bp, 17 predicted proteins | sample 643141 | NCBI WGS metagenome assembly LFCJ01 (sample SAMN03766243, study PRJNA286221) | soda lake metagenome | biome: soda lake; feature: Kulunda steppe; material: water; isolation source: sample B1-Br-g2 brine of Lake Bitter-1 | place: Russia: Kulunda steppe | collected 2010-07
ATAATTACGATAACGTTCATAATCATCAACTTGATCCCTGGTGACCCCATCCGGATCATGCTGGCTCAGGCGGGAGCCGATCAGCAATTAGCTGAGGCGCTTGAATCTAGATACGGGCTTGACCGACCAGTCTATGAGCGATATTTTGATTACGTCTTTGGTATAATGCAGGGTGATCTTGGGGATAGTATTTATTACGGGGTTCCAGTCACTCAGAAGATCCTTGAAGTATTGCCAGTGACGATGTTACTGATCGGATCGGCATTTACCTTCGCAATTGCGTTGTCGATCCCGTTAGGTGTCTTAGCCGCCAAACGTCAAAACAAACCCACCGACCACGTTTCACGAATAATTGCGCTTATTGGAGTCAGTACACCCTCCTTTTGGATTGGGCTGATTTTGATAATCGTCTTCGCATACCATCTTAACATGTTACCTTCTTCAGGGATGGTCTATCCATGGCAAGATCCGAATACTGTCCGGTCATTAGATGCTGGCTTATTAGGGCAATCCTTGGAATCTATCCATCCTCAGTTGGCAGTTCTTTATCAGGCAGGCCGCCATCTCATTTTACCAACTATCGCATTAGGTACGCTTCAGATGGCGGCTATTATGCGTATTGAGCGCGCAGAAATGCTTGAAGCCCTTCAGCGAGATTACGTTGAACTCGCTAGGGCTTACGGTGTGTCAGAGCGGACAATAATGCGGAAACACGCATTTCGAGTTGCACAATTGCCCGTTGTTACGATAATCGGTCTGAACCTCACCTCTGCACTTGGTGGGGCCGTACTCATTGAAACTGTGTTCAATATTAATGGGATGGGCCGACTCATCATTACGGCTATAGAAAATCTTGACTACCCGTTGGTAATGGGGACGACCTTCTTCTTCGGGTTAGTGTTCGTCATCGGTGTAATCATAACCGACATTTCGTATGCGTACATCGATCCGCGAGTCACATACGGTAAGGAGGACTAATATGGCAGTTGGAGAATCACAAACCGACGAGATAAGTGGTGTAGAATACGACAGCTCTAGTACCAATTTTGAAGACGAACACGAATCTAGAATTGGTTGGCGATATACGCTGAAGCAAGCAAAGGAAGACACGACTGCTCGTTTAGGATTGTATGTGATAATCGTGATGACTGCGATAGCGACCTTCGCATCCATCGACTATTATATATTCAATTATAGTATCGTGGATGCAGTCTGGCATCACCCAACTCGCGAACCAGATCAAGCACAGCAATTACTTCCACCGTTTTTTGCTGATGGTGGGACACTATCCCACCCACTAGGTACTGATCAACGGGGACGTGACCTCCTTGCACGGATCATCTATGGGTCGCGGATTTCGATGACGGTTGGAATAGCAGCGACAGCTATTGGCCTCTTCGGTGGAACCATCGTCGGTGCCGTCTCTGGATATTACGGTGGTTGGGTTGACGATATTCTGATGCGGACAGTCGAGACGATTTACTCAATCCCGTTCCTCGTCTTAATTATCGCAATTATGGCAGCACTCGGCACTCGCAACGTTCTCTTTGCGACATTGGGTGTCGGATTTGCAATCATTCCGGTGTTTGCTCGACTAATTAGGTCACGCGTTCTCAGCGTTCGGGAAGAAGAATACGTAGAAGCAGCTCGAGCAGCTGGTTTACGAGATCGAAAAATCATCCGCAGACACATCATCCCAAATAGTTTCGCTCCAGTGATGGTCCAAGCGACATTGCAGATTGGTATCTGTATACTGATCGTCGCCGGTCTCTCATTTCTTGGATACGGTGCACAACCACCGACCCCAGACTGGGGACAAATGCTGTCTGAATCGCGGACCCACATGATTCCCATGCCATGGTACAGCGTATGGCCAGGTCTCATGATTCTTATTACCGTGATGGGGTTCAACCTATTGGGTGATGGGCTTCAAGATGCACTCGACCCACGAACGAAGTGATAAAAATGAAGAACAACACACTACTTTCAGTTGATGGACTTAAAACCCAGTTCTACACGGAACAGGGCGTTGTTAGAGCAGTTGATGATATTTCCTTTGATGTTAAACGGGGGGAAATTGTAGGCATTGTTGGTGAGTCTGGTGCTGGTAAAAGTGTTGCAATACGGAGCCTCATGCGAATGATTCGTCCACCAGGAGAAATTGTTGCTGGCGAGATCACGTTCAAGGGGGAGACCATATTCGCACTAGACGAAGACGAAGATGGGACCGTTAGGCCACGTGCTGACATGCTTGACAAGGAAACAATGCGGACGGACATTCGTGGAACTGAAATTGCGATGATCTTTCAGGATCCAATGGAGAGTCTGAACCCAGTGTTTACTGTTGGTGGCCAACTCCGGGAATTTATTGAGTTAAATACTGATCTCTCAAAATCTGCAGCCAAGCATCGAGCCATAGAAATGCTAGAAAAAGTAGGAATTCCTGAAGCAAGGGATCGATACGAAGACTATCCACATCAATTCAGTGGCGGCATGAGACAAAGGGTACTTATTGCGATGGCACTTGCTTGTGAACCAAGTCTGATCATCGCTGACGAACCAACGACTGCACTTGACGTCACTATTGAAGGTCAGATTATTGAACTGGTGAACGAATTACAAGACGAATTTGAGACGAGTTTTATCTGGGTGACTCACGATATGGGAGTCGTTGCCGAAATTTGCGATCGTGTGAACGTAATGTACCTTGGACAAATTGTTGAACAGGCCAATGCGTATGATCTGTTTCATGAAACCAAGCACCCTTACACACAGGCTTTACTCAATTCTATTCCACGTCCAGATCAAACAGTAGATCGAGTTGATCCCATTAAAGGAACAGTCCCGGGAGCGATTAACCCACCTAGTGGGTGTCGATTCCACACTAGATGCCCGAACGCACGGGTAGCGTGTACGGAGATCAACCCTGAGTTGAAGAAGTTCAATGCCTCGAGTGCAAGTCCACACAGGGGTGCTTGTATCAAATATGATAATGAGTTGTATGCCGGGTCAGAACCAATTGAAAACATTGCGCGCTCTCCGGAGGAGTTCCAATGAGTGACCAGATGATGGATGCTGTTCGTTCTGCAGAGGCCGACGAAACGATTCTCCGTCTCGAGGGGTTGAGTAAATTCTTCGAGGTCGAAACCGGGCTCATCGATAGCATCCGTAACCGACTCTCCGGCCAAGAGGCCGGAACAGTCCGGGCAGTCGAAGACGTCTCTTTCGAAATCGGATCCGGACAAACCTTTGGCCTCGTGGGAGAATCCGGGTGTGGGAAGAGTACTCTTGCTAGAGCGATTTTGCAACTTATCCGACCGACAGAGGGGAGTGTCTACTTCCAGGGCGAAGACCTCTGCGAATTATCACAGCGCGAAATTCGAGCGAAACGTCGAAATATGCAGATGGTCTTTCAGGATCCACAATCGTCTCTCAACCCCCGGTTAAAAGTTGGGAAGATTATTGAAGAACCGATGGAGGCACACGGATTACTCGACAAAGAGGGACGAGAGCAGAAAGCTCGCGAACTACTTGAAAAAGTAGGACTCTCTCAAAACCACTACAACCGGCATCCACACGCTTTCTCCGGTGGCCAGCGCCAGCGAATTAATCTCGCTCGAGCACTAAGTGTCGAACCAGATCTCGTTGTTTGTGACGAACCCGTGTCGGCTTTGGACGTGTCTGTTCAGGCTCAGGTCCTCAACGTGATGAAGGACTTACAGGAAGAATTTGACCTGACATACCTTATCATTAGTCACGACCTGAGCGTTATTCGATATATCTGTGATCGTATTGCCGTGATGTACCTCGGACATATTGTTGAATTGGGAGACAAAGAACAGTTATTCGAAGACCCAAAACACCCATACACTAAAGCATTGCTAGAATCGATCCCGGTACCAGATCCGGAATTATCCGAGGTAAGAAGTGTTATCAGAGGGGAAGTGCCGAGCCCAATCGATCCACCAAGTGGGTGTCGATTCCGAACCCGGTGTCAATCAATTATTCCAAGCGATCAGTATGCGTTCACCGACAACGAATGGGACGCTGTCCTCGGTTACATCCGTAGCGTAAAGTATCGAGAAATTTCACCAGATAAACCCGAACAAGACTACGAACAGTTCTTTGATGGGGTCAAACTTGATCGCGATGTTGATGAGGTATTGCGAAGGTCAGTTAATCAAATAGAGAGCGAAGAGTGGGACGAGGCCATCGATCTCCTGTATGACGAGTTCATCGAACCAAGTATTTGTGCACAAGAGCGTCCAAAGTACCAACTCGAAGGAGATAAAGAGTCAGAAGGACGGTACGTTGAGTGTCATCTCTACCAAGAGTAAAAGCTGGGGTAGGATCACCCGATCATTTGATCCTTATTGTCGTTGTTGCTGATATTCGACGTTTCCGCCCATCAATAAATGCGCTAATTTCGTGCTCACCCTTGTCAGGTTGAATCCAGCGTGTCGGCGTTCCCGCTCGTTTAAATCTACCGTCCCATACCCGTCTAATTGTTTTGTGTTCTCCTGCACGGAAGCTAAATTTACTAGGGATGCTACGACGGTATTCGACTTCATTGCTTGCTGCCACCTCGCCATCAACCGTCCAGCCCCACTTTCGGGATGTCGGCGTTTCAATTTGGACCGGGAGCGGTAGTCGATTCTTGAAGCTGATATCCAACACTACCGGCTCTCCACTACGGTATATTTCTTTATTAGTTGTGACCGAGATGGAGATTGATCGGACTGCAAGCCACTGAGGGACAAACGGCTCTAGCAAGAGTGAGAGGTAGTTTTTGGTTTCGTTAAAGCCGTACTGATCACCACTTTCACGGTGTTTTCGACCATCGCGAGAATCGGAGGGTTGAGATGGCGACATTTGAATGTTAAATACCTATTGAGGACGAATTCACATAAACGTAACTCGGGGTACCGACCCGATGCAGGAATCATCACGTAGGTTGGTGTGAACTAACCCAAAGCCGGCTATCGAAACAGAAGAAAAACTCGAGCACGCTGGCCAATTAACGTGTGTTGGTAAAATATTCATATGTAAGTGTTTGGTTTTTGACTAAAATTTGTGTACAATGATGGTGTAGTCGAGTTTTGGCTCTACATTTGGCCGGTTACTGATTGATCCGCCCGGTGGGTGGTTTCAACAAAAAGACCAATAATGTAGCGTGAGCCGATAGTACAAGAGAGTTATTCCAGGTTGTGGTTAAATCAGACGCGTACAACTGGTGACTTTGCACCACAAACCAATCTTGAGATACTTATTCGTCTGGACCGGGTTCACCGTCCCAGTAGTCGGTGACATCTGATTTTCTGAAATACTCGTTGAATGGTTCTCCAGAGAGCGTGCCCGATGGTGAACCAGCGAAAGCCCCTACCTTCCCAGAATCCGGATATATCGAAATTTCTGGCTCAATCATCGTCGAGAAACAGAGATACCGAAGAGGGCTATCCGAATCATTAATCACCCGACGGGCATACTCTTCACCGATGGGAAATGTCAGATAGTCACCCGACTTTATACTCGTTGTTCCCCCTTCTGCACGGAGTGTTCCCTTTCCCTCAAGAACGTATATCGCTTCCTCGTTTGCTGTGTGGTAGTGGTACGGCCAAGACTTTTTTCCGGGTGGTATTTCATATAGACTGCAGCCAAGTTGCTCACCACCAGCATTAGCAGCTAACTTTTTGCGCTTAATACCAAACCCTGTATGATGTGAGTTTGTTGTCCAATCGATATCCTCTTCATTGATACGCCTGGATCGAGCATCTTCCCCATCAACATCTTCTTGAGGCATATATCCTCTTGTCGAGTGCAGTAACATAAGCTGCAATGTAAATAGTTTATCAGAATGTGGAAGTGAGCGTTCTACCTCCTCGATCTAGTGGCCCCGATTAGTAACTGAGTTAAAACCAGGTGATTTGTGTACGGAACACATACCTTTACAACCTCTGTCAGATGAGAAGGATTCATGTCGGAGTCATTCGATTTGGAGTTACTACAGGAATTGACAGCAGCTACTGGACCCGTTGGATACGAAGGAGCTGTCCGTGAGATCGTGTCTCGTGAACTAAAAAAATCGACCGACGAGGTTCGAAGCGATGCCATGGGAAATGTTATCGGAACAATCCACGGTGATACAGAGTACAGCGTCACTGTCGCTGCACACATGGACGAATGGGGATGGATCGTTGAACGTGTCACTGATGACGGATTCCTTAAGCTCAAGATCCTCGGTGGAACAAATCCAAGCACGGTCCGTTCCCAGCGAGTTACCGTCAAAACACAAACCGAAGAACTTCTCGGCATCATCGGCGCAGTGCCGCCACACATGCTTGAGGAGGAGGATCTTGATATGAGCCCAAAAAAGCGACGACAGTCCGTTTGGGACGTTGAGGACGTCGTCGTCGAGCTTGGGCTACCAGTCCACGAGGTTCGTAACCTCGTCTCCCCTGGAGACGTCGTTTCACTTAGACAAAACACCGTTAGAATGGGGGATCACGTTACTGGGAAAGCATTTGATAATCGTGCACTCGTGTTCGCCATGCTCGAGGCGGCTCGGCGAATTGAAAACCCAGCTGTCACGATCGACTTTGCAGCAACCGTTCAAGAAGAAGTTGGTCTCCGGGGTGCTGAGGCTCTAGCCACGGATTTGGATCCAGATATTGCAGTCGCACTCGACGTAACACTTGCAACCGATCAACCATATTACGACGAGGACGACCACATCAGCAATACTGGAGAAGGAACTGCAATAAAAGTAATGGACCGACGCACGTTGACCAATCCCGCAGTCTATCGACGAATGCAAGAAGTTGCCGACGAGGAATCGATACCCTACCAACTCGAGATTCATTCTTCCGGTGGGACCGATGCAGGGGCGTTTCAGAACGGAAACGGGGCAACACCGGTCGGTGCGATTTTATTACCGACCAGGAATATTCACTCCGACACAGCAAGTGCGCACGTAGACGATCTAACGGCAACGATCGACCTATTAACGCGGTTTTTGGAGACTGAAACGGGTAACGATTACATCCCCTGACGGAGAACGAACTATATAATATAGGTGTTGGATGTATACTTGCGTTCATGTCATCACTCAAAGTGTAGAAAAGCCAAACTTTATTGTGGTATCCTCGAGGGACACAGAGGTGACTCTTAAGACTTTGATATCTAACCGTCGTTAAACTACCCAGAATTCAAATGAGAATTGAGTGATAATTCTAGTATATGATTGGTGCGATGTATGTTAGTCGTCGAATGTTGCGGCCTCTAACTGTATAACTATTTCTTTGTCATTTTTGATGGGCACAGTTTCTTCTACCTCCTCGACTTCATTGTCGTCACTTTCGATTCGGATTTCGTAGTCACCTTCGGATAGATTCTGTTCAACCATCCCGCACTCAATTTTTCAACAATCACATGTGTAACATAACACCATTCTCACCATATTTATTGTCTCTGTGGACATGATCAGTATTAATTGGAAAAGACTCTTAATTTGGGAGATGTTTACGCAGCGACGTAGGGTTGTCGAGCGTATTAGATTAAAGTAATGTCAGACGCCTTTTTCCAACGATATCGTCTCCAAACCCTTGTTTAGGAACAAATCTATCAGTTTTCGTCGAACACAGGCGCTACGATCAGTTCCCTTTAGATCCCCACCCAAACGCTATCACACCACCATCAGCGTTGAGTACCTCTCCTGTTATGTAGTGGCCACCAGCGGCAAGAAAAACCGCACACTGAGCTATTTCTTTTCCAGAGCCTTTCCTATCTAGTGGGATTCGATTGCGGATTTCCAGATCATCATCAAGCACGTATTTTGGCCACGAGCGACCATCAGGCTCGTTGTACTTGTCCTCGTACTCATCAGGAATTCTAATCCTATCTGATGTTATCAGCCCCGTCCCGCCAATGTATCCAGGAGCAAGTGCATTTACGTGAATCCCGTTCTCAGCTAGTTCGACTGCAAATGTCCGGGTCAAATTGTTTACACCACCTTTTGTTGCACAGTAGGCACCTCGCCCTTGCAGGGGCGCGGTTCCAAGCATACTCGAGATGTTTATGATCTGACCACCAGTACCTTGCTCGATCATTCGTTTTCCTACGGTCTGTGTGCAAAAGAACGTACCAGTCAGATTAACATCAATTTCTTCTTGCCATTCTTCGGGGGAGACTTCCATAATTGGGATAACCGACTCGATTCCGGCATTATTAACCAAGATATCAATTGATCCAAACGCAGACACGGCTTCGTCCACCAGATGTTCGATATCTTGTATGGCGGAGATATCTGCTTCGACAGCGATAGCCGTCCCACCTTTCGATTCGATTTCGTCTACAGTCGACTGCGCTCGGTCGAGAGAGCGGGAGTTTGTTACTACTTTCGCCCCTTCTTTTGCGAAACGCTTGGCGATAGACTTGCCAATCCCACTACTTGATCCAGTCACAATTGCCGTCTGCCCAGCTAAACACTGATCCATACGCATATATGAAAAAATCAGTACTTAGTCTTTAGCGTTGGGCAATGTTTTTTATTGTCAACACGTGAGACTGCTCTTCTCTGTTTTGATTACCGCGAGGGGCGCATTGTCGTGAGAGTAGTGGAAATGAAATACAAAGTATGTAGTGAACGCGAAAGATATAATTGTAGAGAACTGTAATGCATCTACATCCTATGAGGGACCTCACACGCGATGAAGCTACGCAATCAGCCGATGATAAATTAATGCCTGTCGTTTACGGGCAACAAGATCTTGTAATCGATCGGGCCGAAGACACCCGGATCTGGGACGTCAACGGAAACGAATACCTCGATGCAGTTGCGGGCATCGCCGTTGTTAACACTGGTCATTCTCACCCAACTGTCGTTGAAGCGCTCCAAAATCAAGCAGAGAAGTTCGTCCAATCCTCATACTACTTCTACCATGAGCCGATGTCGAACCTCCTTGAGACGCTTGCTGAGGAGTCTCCAGGTGATTTGAAAAATACTTTCTTCGGTAACTCGGGTGCTGAAGCTGTAGAAGGCGCAATCAAACTGGCAAAAAAAGCGACGGGGTCAAGCGAACTGATCAGTTTAAGAGGATCATTTCATGGCCGAACCCCGGGAGCAATGGCCTTGACTGGGCAGAGTAAATATACACATACGTTCCATCCGCACACGCCCGGTGCTTACCAAATCCCGTCACCCAACTACTACCGGTACGGCGATCGTTTCAAAAATGAATCTGAGTTTGGAAAGTGGGCTGCCGAACAAATTCATGAGGTAATTAAATACGACTCGAACGATGATATCGCCGCTGTCTTCGTTGAGCCCATACAAGGAGAAGGGGGAATTATTGTTCCTCCGGAGAACTACCTTCCCTATGTAAAAGAGATATGTGAACAAGAGGATATCCTCTTCGTCGCCGACGAGGTTCAGACGGGGATGGGTCGAACTGGTGAGCTCTTTGCCGTTGATCACTGGGGCGTTGAACCTGACATCATGACCCTTGCGAAGGGAATTGGAAGTGGGATGCCATTTGGTCTGTTTATGGGTACTGAAACAGTAAGCGAAACGATGGATCCTGGTGACCACTACACGACCTATGGTGGTCATCCGATGGCCTGTGCGGCTGCCAATGCGACTTTTGAGGTGATCAAATCGGAGAACCTTGCTGAGAATGCAGCATCTGTAGGTTCGAGTGCTCTTTCCCGGCTCGAGGAGATGAAAGAAGATTACGACCTCATCGGCGATGTGCGTGGAAAAGGCCTGCATATTGGTGTCGAACTTGTGCGCGACCGATCGACGAAGGAGGCCGCTGATAAAGAAGCCGCGGAGGTCAGAGCTGAAACATACAATGAAGGGTTGCTTGTTTCACAGTGTGGCACCCACAAAAACGTTATTCGCCTCACTCCCCCACTGACCGTTTCACCTGCCGATATGAATGATATGTTAGACCGACTTGAAATCGCTATTAAAAGGGTCTCAAAGGAACATGCTATCCCAGCTCGGTAGTATACAGCAAAACAAGACGAGTCTCTCAAGATAAAGTCTCGAAGCGGTCCACCAATCGACCCGGCAAGTGATTCGATTTTTGACCTTCTCACATATAGAGTCGCTATTTTTCCGCTTCCACTTGATGTTCTTGGGCCAACATAATTATTGAGAGAAAGCCCGAGGTGGCACGTCTCCAGTCGTCCCTAGTTCTCTCACGGTCAAGTGTAGTGCCCACTACAAAAACGACAGTGGCCTGGTTTGTTAAGTAAAAACTATGTGGTGAGAGGACACGTATCAATTGTATGTCGAAGGGTACCCATCCATATATGCCAAACTCCTCTGAGAAAATTAAAGAGGAGATGTTGGAGACGGTTGGAGCCGATAACATCGAGGAACTGTACGAGCAAATACCGTCTGAGTTGCAATATCACGGAGAATTTGACCTCCCCTCTGCAACCAGTGAGCTTGAACTGAAACAACAAATCGAAGGGATTCTTGCGAAAAATGAATCTTGCATCGACAACCTTAATTTCAAAGGGGCAGGTTGTTGGCAGCATCATGTTCCTGCAGTCTGCGATGAAATCTCTGAAAGACGGGAATTTCTGACTTCGGAGTGGGGATCGCCTGAATCTGACCAGGGACGAAACCAGGCCTGGTTCGAGTTTTGTAGTCAACTCGGTGAGTTACTCGAGTTAGATGCTGTTGGAATGCCGGTGTACAGTTGGGGGAACGCAGCTGGATTTGCAATTCGGCTTGCTCACCGCTTGAATAACCGCACAGAGGTTCTCGTTCCGGAAGTGATCAGTCCAGAACGCCTCGAAGTTATCAACAACTACAGTCAGTTAGCGAACAGTGATCAAAACCTCACAATTGAAACGGTTGGATACGACCCCGAGACGGGGCGGTTAGATGTCGACGAGTTGTCGGAGAAGTGTTCTGAAGCGACAGCAGCGGTCTATTATGAGACACCAACCTATCTCGGAACAATTGAGACAAGTGGGGCCGAGATAGCGGATATTGCCCATGAGAATGGCGCGGAGTGTATTGCGGGAGTTGACCCAATTACACTTGGAGTCCTCGATACCCCAGCAAATCATGGGGCAGATATCATTGTTGGTACGACCCAGACCCTCGGTGTTCACATGAACGCTGGAGGTGGCTGTACTGGATTTATAGCCAGTCGAGACGAAGAAGCGTACGTAACCGAGTACCCGACACTCCTGTTGAGTGCCACTGAGACAGAAAACGATGGCGAGCTTGGGTTTGCGTTTATGCCAGAACAGATCGGACGGTCATCGTATGGCGAGCGTGAAGATGGCAACGACTACACTGGAACCTCTGTGTTCCTATGGACTATTGTAAATGCAGTGTACATGTCATTATTGGGGCCAAAAGGATTCAAAGAGGTGGGCGAGCTCATGATCGAGCGATCGCACTATGCTGCAGAGAAGCTGTCAGCTATTGATGGGGTGAGTGTCGAGTTGTCACCCGAGTTCTTCAAAGAGTTCGTAGTCAATTTCGAGGACGCCAATACGTCTGTAGAAGAAGTCAACGAAGCCCTTCGCGACAAAGGAATCTTTGGAGGGGTGTCACTCACCAACGACTTTCCGGAACTGGGTGAGAGTGCACTGTACTGTGTTACAGAAATCCACACACTAGAAGAAATCGATCAACTGGCCAGCGCGATGCGCGAGGTGGTTACGACATGAGTCAACAGGAAGAGACTGAAAGGCAAGGAGATAACGAACAGAAACCTGATTGGGCCCGACTTAGCGAACTCAAAGGGTCTCGTGAGGGACAACGTGGCGGACTTACTCGGGAGTATCACGCCAAAGTCTGGGACGAACCATTGATATTCAATATGGGTCGAGAAGATCGACGAGGTATCGTCTTCCCAGATTCAGAAGACGAAATCAAAGATGAGGTAGGTAACGCATCTTCATATGTCCCTGAGTCAGTCAGTCGACAGTCTGATCCAGCGTTGCCTGAGGTCTCAAAACCCTGGGTACTTAGACACTATCTTCATTTGTCACAAGAGACCCTCGGGTTTACGAATCTTAGTCCGTGGGGCACCTGTACAATGAAATATGCCCCAAAGTTGGGAGAGCAGATAGAAAAAAGTGAGCTAGCAAATTTACACCCCCTGCAAGATGAAGAGTCACTCCAGGGCGTCTTAGAAATCGTGTACGAGCTCGAGCAGTATCTCAAAGAGCTAACCGGGATGGAGAAGTTTTCCTTCCAGGCCGCAAGCGGTACGCAATCTGCTTTCGTATTCACGAATATCCTCCGGGCTTATCTCGAGGATAGGGGCGAATTTGAACAGCGGAACGAAGTGATAACAACGTTGTACACCCACGCCTGCAGTCCAGCTACGGCCAACGTTTCTGGCTTCGACGTGGTCACGCTTCAACCGGGCGAAAATGGATATCCTACGACAGAGGCTCTCGAAGAGGCTGTCTCAGATCGCACAGCTGCATTAATGGTCGTCAATCCTAACGACCTTGGGATTTATAATCCAGAAATGAAAGAATGGGTTGATATTGTCCATGAAGCCGGCGGACTTTGTTTTTACGACCAAGCTAATTTCAATAGCACTATGGGAATATCGAGAGCAGCGGACATCGGATTCGATGCGTCCCAATACATGCTTCACAAAACTTTCGGTAATCCGAAAGGCGGGCTTGGTCCCGCAGGCGGGGCATTCGGTTGCACTGAAGAACTGAGCGAATATCTCCCGAGCCCAGTTGTGACTTATGACGGTGATATGTATCGTCTTGAAGACGAGAGACCAAACAGTATCGGGAAAATTCGAGAGTTTTGGGGCAACGTTCCACTCATGGTAAAAGCGTACATGTGGATCAATGCGATGGGGGCGGATGGTATCATTGAAGGCAGTCACTTGTCAGTACTTGGCAACAATTATCTCGATACACTTCTCGAGGATGTACCAGGCTTATCGAAGTCTGTCGAGGACCTATCAAAACACCGGATGGAGATGACCAGACACTCTTGGGGGAAGCTCAACGAGGATACCGGTGTCAGTACTGTTGATATCCGACGTCGCTTAACAGACTACGGTATTGATGCCTATTGGATGAGTCATGAACCATGGACCTACCCAGAGCCGTTCACCCCAGAAATGGGTGAAATGCACTCGAAAGAGAATATCAAAACGTACGCCGAGGCTATTCGAAAAATTGCTGAGGAGGCGTATTCTGACCCAGAGAAGGTTAAATCCGCTCCACATAATCAGTCCAAAGGGCGAGTAGACGAAGTTAGGATCAATGACCCAGACCAGTGGGCACTCACCTGGCGAGCTTTTAAACGGAAGTTCCCCGAGTGGGAAAGTAACGAATAAGCCCACACTGGGAGAGACTGCTTTTCGTTTGTTCCATCATCATTTGGTAGAGTTGGTTGGAAACTATGTAGAAGTAAATCAAAACTCGACCCGGTGTTGGTTAGACGAGCTATTATACAACCCTAGTTCAGATATTTGAACAGTGCCATATTATTTCATGTGCTAAAGTATGTGCTTTAGTAGAACGGTTCTCGGTTATACCCAAACTTGATTGGACTTTACTCCCTTCGTAGAAAGCTACTGAATTCGAAGAACTGGACTCATACACAGGGGAAACAACTAAATAGACGACAGATAACTTTCAGGGTGATGGTCACTCAGTCAAAAAGGCCCGGAGAACTACTGTTTCTAGATCGTGAAAATGTTACCGAACTCCTTGACGCAGGGTCCTGTCTCGATCGTGTCGAAGCTACTTTCCGCTGGGTTGGTGAAGGTCGAGTCCAACAATCGAACCCTTTTGATCTTGACGTTTCGACACAGGACGATGAGTTTGGATTGGGGATGGTACAGTCTTTCCCCTCATATGTCGAGCCTCTTGGGGTGGCCGGTCACAAGTGGCTCGGCTACTATGAGCAAAATGCCTCACGTAATCTGCCGACAATCAACGCCATAAACGTGTTGAGTGATGCTGAAACATCTCTTCCCCTTGCAGTGATTGAGGGACAGTCCGTGACAGCTATGCGAACAGCGGGCCACGCAGCAGTGGGAGCAAAATACCTTGCCCGTGAGGACTCATCAATCGTCACTATCATCGGTTGTGGAGATCAGGGACGGACACATTTGGCAATGATGAACGAACTATTCGATCTCGATCGCGTGCACGCTTGTGATATCTCAGATGAGATACGACACGAGTTTATCGCGGAAATGTCTAAGGCGTTCGACGCAGAAATAGTCGGCTATACAGACGCACAGGAGGCTGTGAAGGGGGCAGATGTGATTTGTACAGTTACATCTGCAACGACTCCAATCGTGAAAGAGGAGTGGGTCGAACCAGGGACTCATGTCGCTGCCACGGCTGGGTTCTATGATATGGAACCGACAATAAGTAGCGAGGCCGATAAGTGGGTTGTCGGGTGGTACGACCGGGACCTGGGCTGGATCGAAGGAAAACACGAAGACAACTGGACTGCAAATGGATACAGAGTTAATGAGACGGATATTCATGCAGATCTGACTGAAGTGATGGCAGGCCAGGCAGTTGGGCGCGAGTCAGCAGATGAACGAACCGTGATGACGCACAAAGGGATGCCAGCACTCGATACGGCCACGATGGAACTCGTGTACGAACAAGCTACGGTCTCCGGAAGAGGAACAGAGCTTTCGTTATTCTAGCTAATGCGTGGTGGATCTATGTTTCACAATCCGCGATTCGATTGAGGACAAATCAACAATCAGCCGTTTTCGTTGAGGTTGTATTTCATGATTCGAGCGTGTCTTCCTGAATCCCGCTCGAGCCCATATACGGGTCCGGGAAGTTCTTCAATACCTGAACACACATCCTCGATTACTCGATAGTCATCTTCCGTCAGGGAAAATTGGAGTGTCTGGCTAGTATCTTCAATATGTTCCGTATTTCTAGCACCAACAATTACCGAACAGACTGGTGAATGCTCGAGAACAAATCTGGTGGCGACATTTGCAATCGAAACCCCATGGCGCTGGGCAACAGTTGATAGCCCGTAAAGCAACTCCTGAAAAGGCTCCCAGCCGCCGATATCGTCAATAATAAGTTTGTACTTTGTGAGTGAGCGGTTCTCCATGGGAGTAGTTGGTTCGTCCACACCGAGGTACCGATCTGTCAAAAATCCACCTGCCAAGGTACCATAGCATAACAGCCTGACATCATTATTTTTGCAATAATCGGCCATCGATCGCGCTGGTCGGCGGTCAAGGAGCGAGTATTGGACTTGATTACTGATGATAGGGACGCCAGCATTTATGAGTTCCTTCAGGTGTGGAACGTCAAAGTTGGTAACACCCAGGTGTCGAATTTTCCCTTCATCCTTAAGATCTGCAAGAATTTTCGCTGTTTCAACATAGTTATCAATATCGTAATCCCACCAATGAAACTGGACAAGATCGAGTGTCTCGACATTGAGGCGCCTTCTAGACCGGTCAATAATACGCTCGACATCCGACCGAGAGATATCATCGAGTTGATCACGATCGGGAACATACTTGGTATGAATCTGAATCGGGGGATATTCGCCCCGTTCATTTCGGTACTCTATCCGAAACTCACCAATCAATTCTTCAACACCGGTATATATATCGGCACAGTCGAAGGTGGTGATGCCGGCGTCAACGAAACTAAACATGTCTTCGATCGGCGTCGAGCTCTTCTGGTCACTGTGGCTCTCTGCGAGTTGCCATCCGCCTTTGAGAATAGGCGAGATCGAATATCCATCGACTAGTTCGGTATTCATATTTCTGGGATTATCACGCAGACACTTAGCTTGTTATCCTATGTTTATTTCTGTTGATCAGACATTGCGTTCTGGAGATTACCCCCAGAAACCTCGCTGTGGCGAAACTTTCGTTTTCCAATGCGTGTGATTTCAAACCGGCCTCCGACGTTTGGGTCAGGCCCTGCAACAGTGGTATCTGTTGTCATCCAGTCGTTCTCGTGGGTTTCTCGTTGTTTCGCCGGGAGCAGTGGAAGTAACGATGATAGGGCATACATAGAGAAGGTCTGGCCGTCTGGAAACACGAGCTCTTCTCCACGAACTTCAAAGTAGTCACCAACTTCATAACTTGCAACTGGTTCACCGAGTATTTCGACGCATTCGACGCGAAGGTCGTAAAGGGTAAATTCATCCTCCTTTTCGGGTGTGGGCATTTGTATTTTCAATCTTTGTGCAGGTGCGATAAATAATGCTTGATTCGTTGAATATAGTCATAACTATCGGAAAACGTTCCGCCCGGAGTCCAGTTAGGATGCCATACAGTCACCGTATTCGTAGAGTGGGTGTCGCTGATAAACGACGCGAAATAGCTTGATCAAGAAGGAACCCTATGGTGCTGTTCTTCTTTGTCTGGTGACTCCCCGTTTTCATTAAGGAAGAAAACCCACAGTGACAGTCATAAATTATAGGAAATATTTGTCCTAAGGGAGTCATATATTCCGTGAACGAAAATGACTCAGTACGTTCTGAACAAAGGTCAGCGGGCTAGCTGAATAACAGCAGCGGGCCTGGCGATTTCATTTAGAATCGAAACACCATCATAGCTTTTTCACTGGGCAAATTGGGACTCACATGGCGAGATACCAATCACCAATATATCCTCTTTCGTTCCTTATGGCTCCCTGATAGGGAGTTCTATTGGTCTATTCGTCAGATAAACACCTGATCCATGCCATCATTCGAAGGCAGGCTGTATTTCATCAGCAAACAACCGGATCTGCTCAAGTTCTTCTTCTAGTGTATCTGCTGCCGACCCGACGATCAGTTGGGTCGTGCCAGCTTCAGCGTATTTTTCGATGTCTTCAATGATTTCTGTTGGCTCACCGGCGGAAGTGTACTCGTGATCTGCGTCCTGATGATCGCCGACATGAATTCGACGACGAGCAGATATCTCTGGGGCGCCATCTCGCTCGTAATCACGCCAAGCGTTCATAATACGATCCCGTGCAGAACCGACTTCCTCCGCGGTCCGGTTGACAATCGTCCAGCCGATACCAAATTCGGCAACTCGTCGGAAAGCCGGTCCAGAGGCACCCCCAACCCAGATTCGCGGCCTCCCTTCTTCTTCGGGAATTGGATAAAAACCGGTCGTTTCGAACGAATGGTGGGGTCCATCGAGCCCTACCTCTCCTTCTTCACAAACTCGTTCAAAGAGACGAAGGAATTCGTCTGTTCGTGAACCACGCTCCTCAAAAGGAACGTCTAGGACATCAAACTCCGAGGCTAGCCAGCCAGGTCCAACACCAAATTCGAACCGGCCATCAGAAAGTGCGTCGAGACTCAAAACCTGTTTTGCCAGAATAATTGGCGGACGGAGGGGGACAACGCAGATGTTTGTACCGAAATTAATCTCTTCGGTTGCTGCAGCGAGATAGGCAAACTTCTGAAACACGTCAATAGAAGGATTAGTGCTTTTAGCCCAATCTGGGACGCCAAACTGATACTCATCATATCGTAACTCCTGGGGAATCGTAATATGATCTCCCGTCCAAAGGGTTTCAAATCCCGCACTTTCGGCTTCAGTTGCGATGTCGATCCATGCAGCCGGGTCATGATACTTACCATATCCCGAAAGTGCATAGCCAAACTCGATGTCAGAATTCTTAGTCATGGCTGGTTTGTATTATAATCCGATGATAAATACTGTTTCGCAGTCGACTTAACTGTTTTGACACCAGCCAGTACATCTGAGTCCCATTTTCTCCAATATCCCAGTATGCTACTGTTGCAATTCCCGTCAGATCTATCCGAGACGATTTGTATATATACGGGATGACTGGAACCGCCGCAAGAGAATATGAACTGATCAAAGCATGGTATTTCCATCAAAAATCGTCGGAGTGCAATAACCGACTAATATAAAGGGGTAGACCGAGATCTAGCTGCATTCATGGAAAGTGAGAATACATTGAACACCCTACTCGATCGTGAAGCGATACGACGACTGAAATACAGATACTGTTTTGCCATCGATGAGAAACGCTGTGCTGATTTTGTTGATCTCTTTACTAGAGATGCAACGATAGACTATGCAACACGAGGTACCTATCAGGGCCGGGTAGAGATCCAGAATTTTATCGAAGAGCACGTAACTGAGGCCGATCAAATGGCACATACCGCATTAAATCCAATAATCGATATTAACGGCGATACCGCGACCGGGAAGTGGTATGGAATTGTACTCATTGAAAATGGCGATTCAACACTGTTTGGTCAGGGGCGATATGACGAATCATATCAGCGGACCGAAAAGGGGTGGAAATTCACCTCACTAAAAACAAACTCACGTTTTTCGATGCAAATTGATGGAATTTAAATGTCATTAATATAACTACAATGGCAAAATGTGAGGGAGAACTACTCTTGTGCAATCAGAATACAATCTTTAGCTATGGGAAAGGGCTGGACAGTACCAGGTTGAATCATCAGACCGGGAGAACTGAAGCAAAAACTGCGGAGAGGGCCTGAAATCGCTGATTGTGCATCGAGAGTTCACTCCCATGTGTCATCCATTTAACCCACAAATCAATCGGACTTCCTATCACCGGTGAGCATTTTCTGAGACTGTTTTCTTGGTGAGAAGTGGCATTGTCGGCGAGGCTGTTCGTGTGCGAAATTATGTCGAGACTTTAGTTTAGTCATTCGGACCTATGCTATCCACAACATCAAACGTGCCGGCAAACAGTGATATCAACCTCAGTGTTGCGATTAACCACGGTCAAAACCTTCGAAAGTTTGGACTTCCAGCTACTTTCTATTGGGATGATTCTGTCGCTGATCAATTTTCCGTATTCACATTGTACATATTTAGCAAATGCTGAGTACGCCCGCCGATACAATAATAAGGATGAGTAGATAAATAATTCCATGTCTAACCTTCTTGTGGGTGAAACAGCCGTGGTTACTGGCGCAGCGAGTGGTAACGGTCGTGAAATCGCACTCTCTTTTGCCAAAGAGGGTGCCGACGTAGTAATCGCGGATCTGCAAAAGGAACCTCGACAGGGTGGGAAACCAACACATGAAAAAATAGTCGAGGAGACTGACCAGCAAGCGACGTTTATCCATTGTGATGTTACTGACCAATCCGATGTTCGTGCGACAGTTGATGCCGCAGAAGCGTATGGGGGTATCGATATTATGGTGAACAACGCAGGTGTCCTGAAAATGGGAGCAATTACTGACATCACTGAAGAGGAATATGATGCCCTCATGGATGTCAACGCGAAGGGAGTGTTCCTTGGGTGTAAAGCCGCTGCAGAACGTATGGGTAAGGATGATGGCGGAAAGATCATTAATATATCTAGCACTGCTGGAATGGTTGGTATCCCAAATAATAGCATCTACTGTGCGTCAAAGGGGGCTGTGAGGCTGCTTACATATGCGCTTGCAGCAGAACTTGGACCCGACATTCGAGTCAATGCGATTCATCCCGGCACAACAGAGACACAGATGGTAACTGAAGATGTTGAAATCATTGGTACGGAACGGGGAGAACAACAGGAAAAGTCAATCCCACTCCGGCGGTTTGGTAAGCCAAAAGACGTCGGTAACGCTGCTGTTTAC
>LFCJ01000915.1_pt1 | contig 19595 bp, 20 predicted proteins | sample 643141 | NCBI WGS metagenome assembly LFCJ01 (sample SAMN03766243, study PRJNA286221) | soda lake metagenome | biome: soda lake; feature: Kulunda steppe; material: water; isolation source: sample B1-Br-g2 brine of Lake Bitter-1 | place: Russia: Kulunda steppe | collected 2010-07
CTGCCTGACCCGCTTGAGCACGCCACGCCACAGCCCAAGGCGCGGCTACAGCCACAGCAGTCACAGGCATCACCTGTACTGCCCTGGCACAGACTGTCCCTGAGTACGCCCGTGCAAGCCACGGCCTTGATCAGGGAGCGCGCCGCCGGGTGCGAGCAAGAGCAGGCCCCGTGCCTCAGCAACCTGATGGGCTCGTGGCTCGCAAAAGGCCCCCCACACCAAGCACACCAGCACCAGGTATGTCACCCAAAACAACAACCCCATGGGGTTGCACAACATTTGTGAGGGTGGCTGCTGCATGTGCCTGCTGTTGCCCACAAACCGTACATGTATGCAGACTTGTGTTAACGTGTGTAATTGCATGCTGGTATGTACACATGTGCACTTGATTCACAGGCTGTTGTGGATGGCATCAGAACATGTGTTGTTTTAATGGCAGCCCTGAGGCTTTGGAGTCCTTGGCTGCATTGCCAGATGCCTTTTCTGGCTCCGTGGCGCAGCCCTGCCATGCACAGCAGTGGCTAGTCGATTCATGCTCATGTACCCCATACTTGAAACAATAAGCCACTGTGGACTGGATCACACTGCTCGTAGCTCATGTGGAAGGGGTGCAGCATCTAATTGCGTTAGGCATGCATGCTCCTGGGCCACTCAGCATTAGTCCTGCAGTGCTGCAAAGTCTGCAGAGCCGTAGACGCCTGCGCCTGTGCCTGCAGGCTGATGTGCTGGGGCCCTCCAGCCTTGATCCGGTGCAAGCCACAACACCGCTCATGCGGCGCAGCTTTGACGACCTGACCCCGTGCCATCAGAGGAAGAAGCGCACGCCGCAGCAGGAGCAGCTGGCGGAGGAGATCAGCCAGAATTTAGACAGCCTCGACCTGTCAGGCCTACCCTCCAAGCAGTCGAGCGGGAAGAAGGTGTGGATGCCAGCGCATCTTGTCCTTAACCAGCAGACTACCCGGGGCTGCTTGCAATGCTGCAGCCAGCTGTCCTCTCCTTTTGTGCTCAGAACAACTTTCAAATGCCCAGGGCCCAGTGAAGCAAATTGCAAAGCCTTGGACCAGGATTTGTGCATTCCCTGAGCAAAAAGGCTGTCACAGTTCCAAGGTGTCATGTTCCATGACTCTGCCACGTCTGAGGGCACCAACCAGCTGCCCTCAAAAAGGATGTCACAATTCCAAGATGTACGTATGTATGTTCCATATTCCAAGGCTCTGCAACCTCTGAGGGCGCCAACCAGCTGCTCTCAACATGCAAGCCTGCACCTGATGCCCATACTCGCCAGCATGTGCAAGATGGGCTGCACTTAAAATTTGTGCACAAGGCTGCCTAACCCCACACGTCATTCGCAGCGCCCAGCGCAGAGGCCCTTGCCATAAGTGTCGGTGCTGCAAATGCAGGGGCCACACGGCACGCGCGTTGCGTCGATAAGCTTTGTGCTGCCCTTGCACGTGTACGGCTGCAGGCCGACGACCCAGGCTCTTTCGGCAAGAAATCGCGCCTGGTCACAAAATGGGGTGTGTCCCTGCAGTCTAGGTTTGCTGACGAAGGCGTGCAAACGTCCCCAGCGCACCCTGAGCCTACCCCGGCCTCCCTCTGCAGCTGGTCTAGCCAGAGCACCTCACAGAAAAGCAGCCAGCCCGGCTCAGCAAGGAGCGAGCAAGGCTGCCAGCCAAGGCCCAGCAACACCCTGTCTTACACAGCCGTCCCGTTCTTTGCGCCCCTGCCCAAGCTGCAGGCACAGCCGCCGGCCGCGCAGCAGCAGCAGCAGCAGCACACTGCACCAGTTCGATCCCTGTCCTTGGATGCGGTGCCTTGGCCGTGTGAGCTGAGCCACAGCTCCACAGCTGCCGCCTCACAACCCTGCCCCCTGAAGCAGCAGCCACTGCCAGCCCAGCCAGCGCTAACGCGGTTCGATGCCCGCGCAGACACCGTGGCGCCTAGCGATCAAGTTCCCTTCCCCCATATCGCAGCTCCAGTAGCATTCCATCTGCAGCAGAAGCCTTGCCTCGCGGGCGGAGGCATGAAGGATGCCGCTGCACAGGGGGCCGGCCAGGGCGGCACACAGGATACTGTGAGCGGGTCTGCCGCGCTGATGCGCAACAACAGCTGCGCCTGCAACGCGCTGCCCCCCTCTGCTGCGCTGGTCCCGCCAGCTGCGGTGCCCACGCCCCCTCCCTGCCAGCCCACCCACCCGCAGCTTGCTGGCCAGGCCGCGCGGCCGGCGCTGTCCATGGATGACGCCCTTGCCCAGGCGGTTATGCCAAGCGTGGACGCACAGCAGGGCCATGCCATGGGCCACAGCCGCCCTGCTTTCAGCCACGGCAGGGCGGCTAGCTTGGGAAGCGGCTTCCCCGCGTCCGCTGGCATGGCCATGGGGCCTGTGGGTGCTATCCCAAACCCTGCATCAGGGGGGCGGCTAGCAAGCTTCCCGCCAGCGGCGTCTGCAGGCATGGGCGCAGGTCTGCCCAGCCAGCCCAACCACCACCTGCTGAAGCAGCAGCAAGCCCAGGCTGCGCGGAACTACGCCCAGGCGCTCGCTGCGCTGGAAGCGGCTCGGTCTCAGGTGTGCTTCTGTGGGACCCTTGGCCTGCTCCATTTCGCTTGCGCAGATGGCTGCTTGTCTCTCCAGCAGGTGGATTCCTGTTGTCCTGGGTATGCGGTACAGAGGGTACCCAACATAGTGCTGCCTAGGAGCTCAAAAATTATTGACAAAATGGTCAGAAGACTGAGCGCAAGCAAGGAGCACTGGTAACTTGACAATTCACTGGCACCGCAGAGCGAACACAAGCGCAAGCACACACAAACACAAACACCACATACCGGTGTTACTTACATATACACACATGTGCACTTGCACACATGCACACTCTTGTGTACAGATGATAGCAGCAAGCGCCGCATTCCCTGGCGTTGGAGCGACCATGTCCCTGCCTTTCCACATGGACTGCGCCGCCTTTGCCAGCATGGCACCGCCCCTGCCTCCAATGCACACTGGCCACCCGCTGCATGGGCAGCCCATGGTGCGAGCCCCTGCAGCAATGGTGGGCTACAGCCACGGCTACCACTAGAGTTCATGTTCATCTGCTAGGAGTCTCCATCTCCATGTGTGCTTATGTAATGGTGTCCTGCAATCAGCGCAACAGTCCTCAGGGCAGTCGCCAGCCAAATGCTGGTTTACCTCGAGGCTGGCACCCTCTTTACTTAGTCTGCATACGAGCTCTCACCAAAAACGCTTTGATTAAGGACTCAGGCAAATTTGAAGATCAGGATTCGAACACATGTGGTCATGATCCGTATTGCTCACACAGTTTTGGGCCGTTGTGGACTGTTGACAGCATGTGCATGGCGCAGAGCAGGGTACTCACTTCCAAAGTTGCCATTGTGTCAAGCATGCACCTTGCTGGGAATGTGTATGTCACACCTTAGATGCAAGTCTTGCAGCATGTTGGAGCGCCACAAAAGTAATGTGTAAGGCACTCCTAGCGTCCAGAGTCAAATCTTTCAGTACGTTTGTAGGATTTACGTTCAATGCGTCTTTAAATGCTCGGCTAAAAAAGTTGATTGTTGAACCTGTCCCATTATGAATCCTGTCCTGTTCTCAACTTTGGACCCGGATATTATGCTTAATTCCTGTGGGAATACTAATTGAATTTTGGTCGTTCTCTTAGTTGGACCTTACAATTAATGTTTGTCGTTGGCTGCAAAGCAATTGCATCCCCAATTATATCACTGCAAATGTTGACCGGTCATTGCCCGTCCAGCAAATTAGCATCACAATCACCAAACATTCACCCACCTTGTATTTAGTTCGTTTTGAGGTGGCCTTACCATGGTAACAAGATTGTCAACACCTCATTACTAATGAGGATCTTAGTAAGATCCAGAAAAAGTAGTTCCATGGTTTGCCTACTACTGGTAGATAAGGTTGCACTTGATAAGTACGCCGGACAGTATCCAGCCTATGATGTGTTCTGTTTATTTTGTTGCACTGGCCCAGAAAGTTGCCTCCCTTTCATTGGTTAGATTAGGTTACAAAGCTCTACCTGCCGAAAAAGGGCAGCTTAGCTGAAGCCAAACAGGCCTGCAACCAGAAAAGAAAATGAAGAAAACGTAGGCAGTAAAAGCACTCCCCATCAACCGATGAAAAAGGGACACATTAGCCCAAAGGGCCGCGAGTCTCCTCCAACACGGAAAGAAGAAGAACTAGTGAGGATCTGGGGTGACAAGCCCCCTACTTCATATAATGACCTTGAGAGCACCTGGTTTTCTCAAGAGCGCGTCTGGTTAGTCTTTACATAAAGACACATCCTGGTTGATCTGGCATGGCCCTCCCTTGAAAAAAAACCAGCCCATCCAACAGCAACAGCAACAGGCCCCGGGGGCAGCAGCAGCCGTACCAGCAGCAGCCTCCGAGGCTGTTGAAATCGTTCCTGAGTGACTCAGGGAGTTTGACCAGCCCGCCAGGCCCTCCCCCAAGATAAGGTGGGAGACCTCAGCATGGCGTCCAACCACTTCACAGTCAGGCGAGTCACTGCCATTCAAATGCGGGATGTAGCGAAAGCTAGGCGGAAGGCGTGGCAGCAGTGCGCGGAGTCAGCAGTGGCCCTAGCAGCTGCAGACCTCCCCGCTCCGGATCCACGCTCTGAAGCAAGGGATCTGGTGCGGGCCCTCCCAGCCCGCATCCGAACCGTGTGGAAGCGCTTGCACTGGGAGAATAGCAGGAAGGAGGTGTGGTGGCTTTATCCAACACGGGGTGGTGGGGGCCGGGGGCCATGGGTGGTCGCCATAAAAGGGGGTGGGCTGCGTTTTTGGCTGGTTGCCGGCCCAGGCTGCCCCCATCACAGTGCGTGCTCTCCAGCTCAGGGAGCATGTCCTCTGGGGGTGCGCTGGAGTGCGTGAAGTCAGAAAGGTCCTGCAGAGGCAGCTACCGCAGGGTGTGGAGCTACTGCCCAAACATGTCTGGCTGTTGGAGCCCCCTGATACAGAGCTGCATCCCCTGGTGTGGGCGGCAGTGTGTCTGGCCGCCTTGATGGTCATTTTGTCGGTCAGGAAGCAGCTGCGCCGGTGCTCTAATCTGAGCCAAGCTACAGGAGTAGTGGACCGAGTGCCTGCTCTCATGTTAGAGGCCTTGAAGGACTTTGCGGCCTGCCAAGGCCCACAGAGTTCTGTGGGTGATATAGGGTCAGGACATCCTTTCCTCCGAGCTAGGACGGGGGGGGTCTGGAGTGTGTTCTGCTCTAGCGCGCTGCTGCCTCTGTAGTTTTTTCCTAGTCTCGGTGCCCCTTCTCTTTGCTTTCCTTTGTGCGAGCTCTTAGCCGTAGTGGTAGCTGAACCTGAGCCGGCCTGCCCGCGGGCCAACTGGTAGCCCTAGCCTGAGCTGTCCTCGTAGCCTTGGGGGCAATCTCTTAGCTTATTGGCTTTTCTGGCAGTTCTCCTTTTCCTTGCGTTTTTCAGCTTTTCTGCCTTTCTTGCCTTAATGACATTGCTATGTCCGCTCGCGTCGTGTAACAAACAAACAAACAGACATAAAGCAGAGATTGAGCATGTAATTCAAGAGCAGTCCCTGCTGTGCATAAAACGGTATCATTATACTGCTTTTGGGCTCGTTGTAGATTGAGGCCGAGCTCTTCAAGATGATTTGAAGTACAATGGTATGTACAGAGCCTCCCACATCAAGAAGGATGGTGTAAAGGATGACTTTTTTAGCCTTCAAGCACTTACAAAGAAACTCAAGCTGTTTTCTAGAGGCCTCCAATTGGTATCCAGGCCGTGTATCTTTACAGTACTTAACCTCAACGAGGTGTATTTCCCTCTAGCTGACACTGAGCTCATGAGCTCTGCGCACATCTCCACTAAATTGTCTTGGGCGTGACACCTGGTGCAAATGAGGATGGGTAGGCGATTTGAACTCTTTTATCAGGTAAGGGAGTGACTAGAATGGCATCATGATGATCAAAGCAGCTACTAGTAGAGGCGAGTCAATCTCTGGCAGATAAACAAGCATCAAAAAGTCAGCTGGGTAGTGTCCTCTTAGTAGCATGCTCGGGAATTTGAATATTTTGTCAGGCCAAACGTTTGGTGCTGCTGGCATCCAAATGGACCAAACAACCTGCTAGAGAGCCTTTGCTGATGGCTCCCATGATGAGCCCGCTGGCTTTTTTTATGGCGTTCAGTAATTTTACCAAAAGATTATTGTATGTTGACATTCTGAGAGAATGTGGAGAGCAATATCTACTTGCTGACAGAGCAGACACTGAAGGCTAGCGGATTTCTAAAAGTGAACAGCGTGTTTCTGATTGAGAAGGGTGCCTTTGCAGAAGTGGAAGACATTGCGTTTCAGTTGGATACAGATTTTGGACATGCTCCAAAATTTGTTGCTTATGCCTTTGTGGACGTGTGGAAGCAGACTCTAGTAATAAGAGTAGTACCCTGTTTTTTGAGTTGGCATAACACAGTTTATGGCTCGAGTGCATGTGGGATTTTAGTGCAGCTTGGAGATTTGGAAGATAAATCAATCTGATGCTGTTTTGGGGAGTTCCAGTGCCAGATCCTTGCTTATTAACTTCTTCAGCAGCTAGCCATTAAGGCATTGCCACCAGGGCCTGCGGAGCGGATAGTTGTTTCAGTTGGGAGGCTATTTCTGTAGCAGGCTTGGTATTTTGCAAGGGCGTCTGCTCATTCATTTCCGGCAATTCCGGCAAGAGATTTTACTTTTATTATGGAAGGTGTGAGTTTTAGAGTTACAAATGGTGTTAGAAAATTTTTTGAAGGTGTCTCCTTTGACATGGTGACGGTGCTTCTTTGGGTGAAACAAAATTTTCCTAATTTGATGTTTTTCATACCATTTTTCAAAAGGATGGACGGATGGCTGTTTTGAATTTGGGCACTTGGTGGTAAATTTGCTCATGCAACACAGGCAGCTTCATTCCTGTATATTGTGTAATGTTTTTACACCAGACAATCCGTACAACATAACTTTGGCTTTGCCCTACATAACAATTATGAAGATCCCTTTTGAAAATCATGTCCACACATTGGTGCCTGATGAAAGAGGGCAGCTAAACTTCATGCTTTAGTGCAAAGGCAGATGCTTTGAGCTACTGATTTGCAAACAACAGATAAATTTTCATCCGAAATGATTATGGAGGAAAGGTGAGGCTTACACAGCTGTACCTGCCAAATGAGGGCAGGTTAGGTTAAGCCTATCAGGCTTGCAATCTAAATCTAGACCTAGAAGGGCACTAGCAGGCAAGGTAAGAAAAAATGATAAACCGAGATGTGAGCACCAAAAGCAAAAGAGTTTCTTTTGGTGAATGCTAATTTACACAAACTTTACCTGCTTTTCACAAACTGTATTATGCTTGTGCAAAATGCCAGCCTCATGAGCGCAATAAGTTTTGCAACATTACGAGTGGAAGCGCCAACCAAAAGGACCGACCCATTTCCGGTGGGCGAATGCCACTAGGACACCTTTCTACTCCTGCATAGCGGAGCGCTAGCGGGAGGACTTGCACCTCATCCCATTGGCCATATTTGCGCACCCCATTGCAACGCGCTTGATTAGAAAGCTTAATTGATGACTATCTATTACCTTACAAGTTTTGTTTAAACAAATTCGGGCATGCTCCCATAACTGGGCAACAACTATGCATTGCGTGTTTTCAAGACTAAGTAAGGTTACATGCATTGGACATCCTTTCACTGTTCTAGATGGTAGGCCTGAAAGGGCACAGGCCTTATCATTTAATGAAAAGGGAGCACCATCAGTATTTGTTTGTGGCCAGTTATTTCCTCAAGATCTCTCACGCCCCCCAATTTGAGCAATATGCCTTTCGATGCCATTTGAAAGATCTTCTAGAATTATTGTACTTAAGCAACAAGCATGTCATTGTACTCCCGTTTGGAAAGCGCTGTGGCTGCTTTCATGCAATCCACTTATCAAATCCTATCCTATCCTGCAGCTGCAGACCCTGGCAACGTTGCCAGGTAAACCTTCCAAAGACCCATACCTAGCACATGTGTAAAGACATCCAGGGTGCACCCTAACAATTTTTTGTAGAACAATTTGTTCCAAAAAACGGACCTCCACAAACTATGCTGTTAACAATTGTGCTAGCTGCGCATGTACATGTGCACCTGAGCATGTGCACCTGAGCATGCACTGCTATCTAATTATGTTTTTTATGAGGCTCTAGTCTGTTTTCATGGTACATGCATTCACATAATTCTGCTTCTTTTGCACTCCACTGGTGGAGATGACCTGGGACCTTTGGGGCAAAAACGGTTGGGATGCCCAACCAACAACCAAATCAACGTCCAGTCGGTCCCACATCATGGGTCCTCTTATTTCGTAAAAAATTAAATACAGAAAATGAAACGCGCTCTTGATTTGAGTGTTGCCAAGCCAGCGAAGAAAGCCAGCCAAGAAAATTCCAGCACGGATTGGCAGCCCCAGATACAAGAAGCCCTGAAAACATTGGGCCTTGTATCATTGCGTTTGGGACAGCAGCCTGCGGTGGTCGCAGCGCTCCAAGGTAGCGCTTCAAGGAAGGACGCAAACAACTCTTGCATCACCCACAGCTCGTTAGGACCCAAGTAGATTCCCTTGTGTAAAAGTGCAAGGCTCATAGTAATGCTTTCTTGCTCAGAGTTCCACTTCGTTTGAAAGTCGAATTCCGTAATGGCGCTTGCCCAAAAGATCAGCTTCGAGAGCCGCATCACAGAGTTGGCTTGATTGACTATTACCTTTAAGCATGGCTGCTATCATTTAAGGTCATCTGTGCATATCAATGCATTGTTATGTGTGCGGCAGCAACCAGCCAAACCTTGCTACTTTGCCCCTCATCTGCCGCCTGGGGTGTCCATGCTGCCTGAGTAATTCTTCTCATCCGGGCAATTGCTCTTTGTTCGATCCAACACATCCTTCCCCCATGTATGGTTGCAGGGCGAGATGCGTTTGTGCTCATGCCCACCGGCGGAGGGAAGTCTCTTTGCTACACCCTGCCCGCCCTGTGCACATCGGGTGTAGTAGTTGTGGTGTCCCCGCTGATAGGTAACAGGTCAAGCCCGCACTGTGGAAAAGGACTTTGCTTGCTTTTCTGCAACGAGCACAACCTGGCTTGCCATTTCTGCTGCCGCAGCGCTGATGCAGGATCAGGTGGCCGCCCTGCGTGGCAAGCTGCCCTGCGCTTATCTTTCATCCACGCTTGGAGACAATGAACGGGATGACGTGAAGGGGCGGCAATTGTGGGTGACTGCAGAAGTATGAGTCCATTCTAACTGTAGCTGCGGCCAGTGCTTTCGGCATGCTGGGCATGCATGAGCAGCAGCGCCTTCAGGGCAGGCAGTGACCACCTGCCGCACGAGCAAAGCAGAGCAAAGTGCTTGACCTTGTCTCTTGTGCGCACTGAACCGCGTCACAAAATTGCAGGGGCATCACCTCCAGCAGTGGCAATCTGGGTGTGAATTACGTAGCCCTGCCCAGGACGCACAGCACGCTGCGCATGCTGTACGTCACCCCAGAGAGTCTCAACAACGAGGAGTGAGTACATACTTTGAAGGAAGACTGCTGCTTGGACAAGGTTTTCATTTTGCTAGTGAACTGGTGCTCCCTGCACTTGCTTTTTTGCTTCCTTCGGTCTCAACGAGCATGCACTCATGTCATGCTCATTGCCTGCAGCTTCAAAGGGCGCCTACAGGCACTGTACCGCAAGGGGTACCTAACGCTCTTTGCAGTGGACGAGGCGCATTGCATTTCAAATTGGGGACATGACTTCAGGTGGGATGTAACCTCAGCCTTGAATGCCTTCCCTTGCTCTGTGTGCATGCACCCGCCACTATGAGCAAGGGGCTTGCTGTGTTGGAGCAGCCCCTGCTGAACCTGCCGCCTCTCAAGACTGGCTATACCTGGCGGTTTCACACTGCACAGGCTGCCAGGCGCACCGCACAGCTGGGTCATTACGGATGCGCCCTGATGCATGTTTGCACAGTCAAGGGCCTCGCGTCATTTGCGTCTTGAATGCGTGAGGGGCCAGACTGCCCTGCCGGCTCGTGGCCTGCCCTGCGATGCATTGCTCAGGCCTGCGTATCGATGGCTCGGCAACCTGCGGCGCTACATGCCACGCGTGCCCATCATGGCACTCACAGCAACTGCCAAGCCCGAGGTGCGCTACTCAGCTACATGCTGTGCGTGCCACAGCTGCATGCCCCACGCACTGCTGCTGGTTACCCCCTATGCTACAACTGCATGCCCCACGTGCTGCTGCTGGTTACCCCCTATGCTACAGCTGCATGCCCCACGCACTGCTGCTGGTTACCCCCTATGCTACAACGGCATGCCCCACGCACTGCTGCTGGTTACCCCCTATGCTACAACTGCATGCCCTGCATGGCCCTTGCTGCAACGGCTAAACCTGAGGTGCGTAACTAGTCTTGATGAGTTTGTTTGACTTCAGGCTCCTCATCCCATCTATCTGATGTGCCACTGTGCAGTTTACCTTGCAATATATTGCCAGGGATGGGCTGTCCATTACTCATGCGGCATGGGTCATGACCCACATGCAAAATGGGTGACATAGCATCAATGCATGCACTAGCTGTGAGCAGCAGCAGCAGACCCACATGTCATCACAAATGCACCCCCCAAGGTGGCTCAGCGCGTGGCCGTGTGATGCTTGGCTGTGTTGTGCGTGGCCGTGTGATGCTTGGCTGTGTTGTGCGTGGCCGTGTGATGCTTGGCTGTGTCGTGCGTGGCCGTGTGATGCTTGGCTGTGTCGTGCGTGGCCGTGTGATGCTTGGCTGTGTTGTGCGTGGCCGTGTGATACTTGGCTGTGTCGTGCGTGGCCGTGTGATGCTTGGCTGTGTTGCGCGTGGCCGCGTTATGCCACAGACCCACATGTGACCATAGGAGCCACTTGCCAGCGCCTCGCTTTGCATTGCCCAATTGGATGCTTGCAGCAGACTGGGGAGCAAACCTGCGCACCACGCCTCTGCAGGAGAACGCCTGCAGCTGTGCATGCCTCGTGTGCTGTCCTCCTCTGTCATGCTTGTTGGCACAGCCACAGGGTGTGATAGGCAGAGGCTGATCTGGGTGCTGTTGCGTAGGTTCAGTCAGACATCATCACACAGCTGAGGCTCAACATGGATGGCTTGATGCGTGTGGTTTCCAGCTTTGACCGACCCAATATAAGGTGACAAAAAAGGCATTTATTTTAACATTAATGGCTTTGGTGTGCACACACGCGTACTTGCATCCATGCTTTTGTATTTGTGTCCAAGCTCTTGTTTACCTGCAGCAGGCGGTCAAGCAAGGAGACAGGGGTACTTACTCAAGCAATCACAGAAAGCCGCAAAATTGCTGGATGCAGGAAGTTGCCAGGAAAAAGCAGGAGTACTGTTCCCAAAAGCATGCTGCAATGGACTCTTGTTGCAACTACTGCTTGTGCTGAGGGACAAGCTGAAGCAGTAGAATCAAAGAGGGAGCCACCTGGTGAAGCATTCCCGCCGAGGGGTATGGTAGCACGTTTGCTCAAACAAGCCAGCGGAATGCATCTTGTAGCCTGTGCGCGGCATGCAGACTCCAAGCTCAACAGATACTGTTAGTGCTTGCCCCTGAGGGAGGACTGTGCATGGCAGCTGTGCAAGAATTGCCTGGCGCCTCCTCCGTACTAATCGCTGCTCTTAGGCAGCCTCTACACAGATTGAGGTTGGCCGTAGAGCTGGCTAATTGTTTCAGTGATCAAATGGTGAAAGCATCGTCCTTTCAGTGACGACACATAAAATGGTGTGTTGTCTGGGCCGGTAAGCTTAGCGCATGGTGATGCCATGACCTCAGTGATGGCTTCAAAACAAAGCGTGTGCTCGGTCATCTATCCAGGTATACCGTGCTCCTAGCTGATGTGCTGTCCCAAAGTGCCCCAGGGCCAGCGGGCGTTGGGCCAACACTTGCACGCGATGATGATGATGACGATGATGACGGCGCCAAAGACAGCCCAGATCGGATGGCTTTGAGTGGGATTGCAGGAGCAGGAGGAGTGGCCAATTTTGCCTCAGGCGTGGGACTGGGTGGTTTCCATCGGAAACAAATGGATGCTCTGTGCCAATTACTTGAAGAACATGTTGGGCCAAAAGGTATGTCCTGCCTAAGCCAGGTTGTGCGCCGCAGCTCATCTGCACCAGTTGTTTTTTAGGATCCTGGTGCACTTCCGCTGGAAGGCTGAGTGGTGCTGGACTGCTGCATTTTACTCAACATGCCGTGCTGTTTGAGGTAGAAAAAGAGCAGCAGCTATCCTGGGCTCTCCTAGCTTGGCACCACCAGGGTTGGAGGATTTTGTCTGTCCCTAATTATAAACAGTGCATCAGGGATCCTCCATTCCTGCTTGGGAACAGTCAAGTGCACACCCTTTTAAATTGAGGAAGAGGAACAAACTGAACCTTCTCTGTGTCAGATTTTACTTTGGGGGGAAGGCAATGTTTGTTAAAGTCATAGTATTGTGAATTAAAGCTTTCCTCGCTCTCTCATCCAGGTGAAAGAGGATGTGCCATCATATATGTGCGGAAGAAAGAGGTGGGTGGGACTTCAGGGGGAATTCCTTTTGTGAGTAGGGGACCAGGAGCAGTGGTAGCCTGGCACGCTGGTGCCTGTATGATATTGCAGTCAGTTCACGCGCTTGAACCCACGCTGTTTTCATGGATTCATATCCATATACGCACTTGTATCCTTGCAGGATACTGAGAAGCTGGCAAGCTGCATCTCAAGGCTTATGCCTCAGGGCCAGCAGCGGGTTGGGTTCTACCACGCTGGTGTGCCAGGCAAAGAAAGGACACAGGTCTGTAGATGAATTCTTCACCACAGACAAATGATTTTATCCCGGCCAGGGCTTTTCTCGCTAGTATTTGCCTTATGAAATGAAGCCCGCATGCCCTGCTGACATGCACGAGCAAAGTCTGTGACTCACGATTCAGCTGGTTGTTGCAAAAGAATATTCTGTGAGGTGCTGTTCTGAGGATGTGAGGCGATCCGTTCTGCCAGGCATTCTGAAAGGTTTCATACTACCGCCAATGCAAAAAGGAGCCATCCATTTAGGACTGGCGTGTCAAGAGGCGAAGAGCAGATCAAGGAGCTTTTGGCAGTACAAAGTTAGTGAAGGGAGTCTTCGCAACAAATTCCACCAAGAAACCATGCGCTTGAAGACTGCGTTTATCAAGCGCAAGCCTATTGGTCCAGAGGTGCTAATTCATCCATAGGGGGGTGGCTGGTGTATGGTGGGGGGTGTATTTCTTTGTGCGATGTGTTTTTTTTTAATACATGGCTGGTGTCTGAGTATGGAGTATTCTTTCATGCAGTGTGGTGTGTTTATCTATGCAGTGTCCGTTATCTGAGGGTTGTGTATAATTTGTTGTGGTGTTAAGTGTCGGAAAGTGTGGAAAATGAAGAAAAGCAACCATCTGTGGATGTCCTTATTGCCAGACATGAGCCAGATGGATGCCATCACCTCATGCAATGCACTGTACACAGCATGTCTTGTGGGCCTTCAGGGGGTGATTTTGCATGGGTGACATGGCAATCATTGCATTCTTTGAGCCCCTCTGCAAAGCCTGGCATTCCTTTGTTATGCAAGTGTGCTCTTGCAATCTTCCAGTAGCCTCTGCAATCTGAAATTTCCCAGTAAGCCGGGCAGCAGTCCAGCAGGGGCGGCGATCCTCTCAGAAGGCAATGGTCAGCAAAATGCCAAAAATGTATGTCCGGGATAATGCTGTATCATTTAAGGCAATCCTTTCCAAACATTCATATCATTCTAGGCAGGTATGTGTGATGCTGCTCGGCCTCAGGTAAATGCGGATTGGAAAGCACAACGCTTAGACGTGGTGGTGGCGACGGTGGCTTTTGGTATGGGCCTTGACAGACCAAGTAAGATGCCCGAGGGCTACATCCAGCTGTCAATTTTTGCATCTTGTGTATGTCTCCTGTGCCATGTGTGAATGGATGTCCTTGGATTGCTTTTCCTGCGTGTGTGAGCGAATGAAAACCTGTTCTATGCAGGGTTATTGACGTGCAGAATATTGCTTTGACACCAACTTAGCCTTGCTCCTGCTCACGCACACAGTCACTTGTCCACTCTGCGACTCAAGTTGCCAGGAAAACCAGCTGTCAGCTGCATCTGCCTGCTAAACCCTTTAAACTTGGGTGAAGCGGGCTCGCTTCCTTGCACGCCCATTGTCTCCTCTTTGCTTCCTTGCGTGGGGCACTGTCTTGCCTAGCTCAGCTCCCCCACTCTCTGCATGGTCATGCAGATGTCCGGCTCGTCGTGCACTGGAACCTACCTGGGAGTCTTGAAGGGTAAGAGCAGGCAATGTCAGCGGCAATGCTTAGCCTCTGAAATCTCGTCCTCTAATTACAGCACTGAGCATAGATGGCACTGAGGGTAGTGTGCATGATGCATTGTATTCAATTGGGTTCGTTTTGTACTGAATGCCTTGTCTGCCAACTGCCTGTGCTGCCAGACTACTTCTGCTGCCTAACTGCGTCTGTCACTTGTGTTGCTAGGTGCTCATCATATGTGTAAATGTTTTCATCCTCTGTGGCATTTATGTCATGTTGCAGGCTTGCCAAAATGGATCATGCACCTGCGTTCACATTCATGAGCACACCAAACAGGAGCATGCAAACAGCTGCGGCATAGCTTCACATGGGTCCTCATAAGATGAGGACGGGCATGTCCATGCTGATTGAAAGATTTGAACTTCCTTGGTTGCATTGCATACCTTGCCCACAGGTACTACCAAGAGTCAGGGCGTGCTGGTGAGTGGGATCATAGCCGTTCATGTACCACATGGCCAGGATTTCACGCTCTGCCAGCTCGTTGCACCTTCCAGATGTGTGTTTTGAATGGTGCTGCTGTGCTTTGCTGTTTCTACTTAGATAACGAACACTGCACCTGATTGTTGTGCATGCAACATATTCCTCTGCCTAATTCTTATTCCCCCCACACTTGTCTGATCAGGCTTTGCAATTGCCCAGCGCCTGAAACAACATTTTGCCATTAAGAGTGTATGATTTCCGCCGGGATATCTGCCCATCCATTTTCAGGGTCATTCCTGATAAGGCTTCTGAATAAGAATGCAGAAACACTATGTGTGACACCAAGTAGCCCTTTGCTTCAGCTGATTTTTGCTTGCAGGCCGTGATGGTGCCCCAGCCCATGCAGTACTGTTTTATGCATCCCAAGACAAGTAAGGGTACAGCATAGTCGCGTCATTCCTTTTTCGCCATTTAGTCCTGTGTCAGAGGGATCAACTGGAGCTCCCGGCTGCTTGAGTCACTAGGGTTCCAATTTTTAGCAGAGGTGGCACAAATTAAAAGTCAGGAGCCCGTGCAATGTCTTCTCATGGTCTAAAATGCTGCTTTGTCTAAAGCAAGGCAAATGAAGGACACAAGCGTGCCCTTCACGGTCACTCAGCCTGCTTAGCAGTGCATGACAGGTCACAGAAGTCAAGTGTGGGGCTTGTGAATTGTCATCCAAGGTGGATCATACTTTTTGCAGCATGTACACTCATTCTGCAACCCTGGACTACTTTCTGCCCCTTAGGCTCTGGACTCGTCGGCTTGATTCAATGCTCATTTCGTGTGGACCCTTTCACCATTGGTACAGACAGGCTCTGGAGTTCTTGGTCAACAAGGCCAGGCGGGAGGCTGACAGCAAGAAGGCGGCGGGTGCAGCGACCAAGGGCGGTCTTGGGGGAGCCGTGTCCACTAGTTCAAACAGCATGGCAGCGGTGAGTGTGATGTGGCTGTGGATGCTGATGCTGTTGGTACTTGGTCACAGAGGTGCATGAGATGGTTTGAGATGGATGAATGGCGCTGTCACTCCATGCATGCCAAAAAGCCAGGGTGTTTGCCCCGAGCTTGAAATTTTGTGTCGAAGTGTCAAATCTTAAAAAGCCAAGCATGGTTTGCCTGGACACAGCCTTAGTCGCCAGCTTCCACTGCTGGAACATGCTGAGCTGGATGATTGTATCGCCGAATGGTGCTCCTTGGATTGATGCTCTATTATTGTGAGCGCACATATATGATCAAAGATCAGCTGGAAGCTTTGCATGCTTGAGTGAAGCACGGTGCTAGTTGTTGAGACATGCTTAGTGTTGGCTGAGCACATGCACACGCACATACAGAGTTCCAATTCCCATAGCCTGCTTGTTAGGCAGCAGTGTGGTTTCAGCCCAGCCCAGCCAACGTTTGAAGCTGACCATGCATTCTTTGTTTAAAGCTGACCACCTTGTTTGGAGCAGACCATGCATTCCTGAAAACGTTATTACCCTGCCCTGCCTCTGTTTGCTGCCCAAAGGCTGGCGACAAGCCTGATAGCGGCCACATTGTGCGCTCCTTTGAAAAAGTGGTAGTGTACGCTAAGCAAGCCAGCTGCAGGTGAGGCAGACATAGCCAGACCATGCACACATGATAGGTTGTCTTTCACGCGTGCCTCTGGAGCTTGGCTTGCTGCACACCTGGATGCTTCAAAAGTGCCTGCGCATCTGAGGTGCATCAAAGGTGCCCAGCTCAATGCATCAAAGATTCTCGTTGCCTCATTGCCACAAAGGTGCCTCAAAGATGCCCTGATCTATGCATCAGTAGTGCTCAATACCTCAACTTTGAGGCTCAAAACATTAAAAGTTTCCGGCTGAGGCTGCTGCAGCCCCAAACGCAAATCCATGGCTTATGCGGGCCACTCATATTGTTTGTATTGACTAGGTTTGAGGAGGGACGCTGCGTAATCTGTGTATCTGGGGTCACCTGCAGTCCCAAAATGCAAGCTCGTAATGCAGCCACACCTGCAGTTTCTTGAGCTGGAGTGCAAGCACCATGGGCAAGGCTATGACGAGCACCATCATAATCATGATCATGATCATGATCATCATTATCATCATCATCATCATCATCATCATCTTTATCATCATCATTATCATCATTGTCACCATCATTGGCAGCAGCGGCATCACACATCATTACTTTCTCTCATGCTCATGCTCAAACCACACTTTTTTTCCAGGCGGGCTGCCCTACTGGCCCACTTTGGTGAGCCCTTCCGCGCAAGCAGCTGTGGCAACTGTGACGTCTGTCTTAATCAGGAGGTGTGCGTGCATTAACCCTTTTAAAGGACGTAAACACATTATTTTTCCATTGTTATTTTTCTGGTCTTTTTGACGCACATCTTGTGACAAGCTGGGGTTATTTTTCCTGGGTATTGCACTGCCTCCGAGGGCTTGCCATGCATCCCAGTTTAAAGGCACTGCCCCTTAGCATGCTTGCTCTTGCCTCTTCTCCATGCCTGAAACGTGGTCATGACACATGGTCCTGACACATGGCCATGATTTGTGGTTTTGAAACATGGTATGGCATGTGTTACTGACAAATGGCCTTGACACATGGCTTAGACACATGTTGCTAACGCAAGGTCCCCTGTGCACCTTAGTTAGTCCCATCACGTCCGTGCAGCACATGCGGCTGCCTCATTCATGCTGATGCTGGGCTTGAGAGCCCTCCTGTATGCACACACACTCGTACTCCAGGGCGTGCACGCATCAGTGGCTGCGCTCATCCCTGCTGCAGGGCGTGTGTGCTTATGGTTATGGGCTTTCCTACCTAAGGCTGTGGCTGCATGCTTGTCCTTGCCTCAGGGTATGTGTGGTCATGGGCTTTTTCAATCAAGGCTGTGGGTGCTTGCCTTTCCTTGTTACAGGGCGTTTGCGGTCATGTGCTTTCTTACTGAGGCTGTTGCTGCGTGCTTGTCCTTGCCACAGGGCGTGCGCGCGGCAGTGGCTGCACTGGCCTTTATTGAGGCCAAGAAATCGCTCCAGAGGGCAGCTGGCTGGTGCTCAGCCACCCCTGGGTGGCGTAGGGAGTGGCAGCAGGCGGGGGAGGAGGAGGAGGAGGGGGCGTGGGAGGAGGGTGAGCAAGGCCCCGACCTGGAGCAAGAAGACTTTGGGCAAAGTGGGTGGGGCGAGCACACGGGTTGATGCTTTGTCATGCATGCCATGGACGAGTGGGTGGGACCTGGTGTGCAGGGAGGGTTCTGCATCCACCCAGGGTGCTGTTGGCTTTGCTCTCATGTCTTTGCTTTCATGCGTGCGTGAGAGTGTGTAAAGTGTATTTGTGTGTCAGAGCTGAGAAAAGTTTGCCAGTGTGCGCATCTGCTGGTGTTTTGTTGCCAAACAAGCTTTTACGTGATGGAAAGGGGCATGCAAAGGAGAAGTGGTCAAAGGTGACGTTGTGTGCATGCGCATGTGTGGGCACACGCAGGTGCAGTAGTTCTAGATGACGTGCCGCGCACAGCGGTTGACCGCCTGCACAGCCAGCACGATCCAAGGGGGGTGCAAGTAGCCGCGCGCTCTGCTGCTGCCGCCAGGAAACAGCTGAGCAGGACACAGGTGTGGCTGCAGGAGCAGGCACACACAGTTCGGGTGGGCTTGACCTCGAGTTTGGCGCGCTTTTGCAAGGCAAAGGCCCTGCTGGCTCAAAAAAATTGGTTTGGCTGATGAAGTATCCGGCTGCCAGGAAGCAGATCAGCAACACACAGAAAGGGTGAGGGAGGCCGTCGCAGCAAGCAGGCAGCGGTCTGTGGGGAAGAAGAAAAGATTAAATAAGCATTTAGCTGTGTGCAGGTCCATTGCGGGCAGTGGAGACACAGGGGGGCAAAGTGGAGGTAGCATGCCAATGACAACTGAAGGGCGATCAGGCGGGTGTGGCTGTTCACCGGCTATGGTGTTCACTAGCTACGGGATGGCTGTAGGGCGACCAGGCAGAGCCATAGCATAGCAGCTTCTATGGTCGCAACAGCATACTGTGCTCATCGTATGCAACAGCACACTGTGTTTATCGTGTGCAGGGGCACACCCTCCCCAAATGAAGAGAGGGTGCGCGTGCCTTCATAAGAACGACGAATCTTCATCAGCATCTTACATGCACTGTGCTCAGCACACACACACACGCACCCATCCGCATACATTGTGCTCATCTTGCTGGGAAGGTGCTTTGGACCTTGTTAAACATGAGAATATCTCTGGGCTATGAGGTTATTGCAAACACGCATGTACACACATGCGTGCACACATAAATTTGCATGCACATGCATGCATGTTCATGAGCGCCGTTGCGTGCTTGCACTCGCGTGCAAATGCACACACAGCCACACACATGCACACGCGCGCACACACGCGCATACACACACATCCTTGCCTATATAGACACGCATGCGCGCGCACAGCCACACACAAATGCAGCCACAATACATGAGCACTCCTCTTGGGTCGCACTCACGCACACACAGGAACATGGTGCAGATGGAACGATGGCATACCTGGCGGCTATGGAAGCGGCGGAAAGGAGGAACACGGGCTACAATGCAGGCGCGGGGCCTAGATCCCTGCAGCTGCAACCAGGCTTAGTGAGTCGGGCTACACATGTTTGCAAAGGGGCATGCAGGCACACTGACTTGCATGCATGTGTGCAAGCATGCACACACACACACACATGCTGCGCGCATATACGCATATACTCATGCCCCCCCTCCCCCCAACACCCTCCCCACCCACCCACA
>LFCJ01000917.1_pt1 | contig 19583 bp, 28 predicted proteins | sample 643141 | NCBI WGS metagenome assembly LFCJ01 (sample SAMN03766243, study PRJNA286221) | soda lake metagenome | biome: soda lake; feature: Kulunda steppe; material: water; isolation source: sample B1-Br-g2 brine of Lake Bitter-1 | place: Russia: Kulunda steppe | collected 2010-07
CACTCATACTCATCATCTGGTTCACTAACGACCTCTATGCCTTCCGTACAAGCATAGAATGAACCCACGATGATCAGTACCAACAGAACTGCTGCTCCACCGGGAAAAGCGTTTGATTGACTCATAGTGAACCAAAATGATACTCGCACTCTCGCCACAAGGTTCTCATGGCGTCAAACTCAGAAACATTTGGTTCATCAGAGATGTAGAATGCCGTTTGAACAAGCGCACGAAAATCTGGATCTAATTCGCCGCCGTCTTCTTTGATCTCAACGGCAGTGTACAACACTTCTCGATGATGATCCCGATCAGTAAGAATTTGATTTACTTCTGGCTTCATCTCATCGTAGCACTGTCCTACTGTGCTTACGCGAGAGCCTGAAACGGGTCCATCGAGTTGCATGATGATAGCACTGAACCCAATCAATGCAAAAATCGCCAATGCAATCAGACCAACCAATTGTCCTTGAGTAAGGTTGCGCAGCCAATCGTTCATGTTGAATCCTGTTCACTCACTGTGTTGTTAACACTAGCAGACCACGAAACACAATAAGGGGCACACACTCTAGTTCTAGTCTAGAGCATGTACCCCTTATCAGTGTGATTTGATCAGACGAAGTTATCCCTGCCGTGATTGCGTCCGCCGCACGGGCAATTGCAGTCAGGCCCAAACGCGCCCGTGCAGCGCGCATCGCAGTCCTCCATGACGCGCGGGTTAGTGTCCAGGTCCGTCGGCTCGGGCAGCGCGGCGGGACGGGACTCGACACGCTGCTGGCACTTGTGGCACTGCCACACAGGGGTCGCGGTGCCCTCGCGGGTCCGCCAGCCCTTGACGGCCTTCTCGCGGGGCTCCCAGCCCACCAGGACGGTGTAGGACCGCCGCTGGCCTTGGGTGCGCCGCCACGTCCACTCAGTCGAGAGAGGGCGAGCGATGGTGTTGCACGACTTGCAACGCGCAAGCGCATTGCGCACCGTCGTCCACTCTGTCGCGGTCTGCTGCTGTGCTGTCTCCACTGCCGTCATGCTGCAATCCTCCGTGCTCAATCTGGAGCAAACTCTACTCTATGATCATATCATAGAGTTAGAATAGAGTGAAGGGGCACGGTATAACCCGTGCCCCAATCACTGTTGTTGACGTGATTGAATCAGACGACGCGGTAGACCTTCGGCGCACGACCCGGACCCTCATGGTTGGGGTCAGGGCCGGTGTCCTCGACGGTCCCCTGCGCAAGCATCTCGTTCACGACCTTGCGCACGCTCGCAGTGCTGGCACCGCTTGCCTCGGTGATCTCCTTCAACCGAAACTCCGCGCCAGAGTCAGTGGGAATGTGCTGCGCGATCTCGTCAGTCGAGACGCGCGTACCACCAGAGCGGTTGCCGCCACCGCCGCCCCGGATGCTGAAACCAGCCTCACGGAGCACCTTGGCGGGCACGCCCTCGCTGCGCAGCACGTCGGCCGGGATGCCGTTCTCGTCGGCCCAAGCCTTTGCGTGCTCGACGAACGCCTGCTCAAACGCAGACGTGTCGGGATTCTGCGCCTGGTTCAACTCGGCGCGAAGCCGCATCTGCTCGATCACGTCACTGGTCTGCTCGATCTTCTGCTCCAACTCGGTCACCCGGTCAGGGTCCGCGAGCGATGCAGGATCGCGCAGCGCCATGATGTAGTCACGGACAGCCTTCTCGGCAGTGTTAGTCTTAGCCATGATATCGAAACCTCCAATGGTTCCCTCGGCCTAAGACACACAGTGTGACGTGTGTGTCTCTATGCAGTTATCAAGGTGTCGCGCGGCTCGGCGGCTTGCCTTACCGCTACCCCTGACTCTAGCAGTGTCGAGAGCGTGTGTCAACCTCGTGACTCAACTCTCGTGACCCTACCTAGAGTCAGAGTGTGAGCCTACCACCGTGAGCCTACGCGCGTAGCGCGTGTGCGATGATGGTGCGCTCACTCTGTCAAGGTGCCGCAGCGCGGACTCACGCGGTGCGCTTACCTGTGCTGCTACCCGTCACTCTATCACGGTGCGAGCCGGTGCGTCAACTCCGTGAGTCATCGTGTGACTCGACTGTGACGCTGACTCGACTGTGAAGGTGCGGCGTGAGCATCGCGCTCACACCCCCATGCTATCACACTGAAGAGGGGGTGCGCAAACCCGTGTCCGATCCCGTGACGCTGCCGTGACGCTACACACTGCCTTGTAGGTTGACAAGTTACAGTCACAACAAGGGTTGCACAGTCCGCAACAGTTGCTTGTAACGCAACCTAGTGTGGGAACCATCTCTCGAACATGATAACGATAACCGTTACCAAGAAGGGTCTGTCTATACGTGAAAGCGACTACCGTTATCAAACTCAGGTAGTCGCTTACGATCTATTGCGTGTTCAAACACTCGGCACATAAGAGTGTGCGCAATCGTGATACTGTTGTAGTGAGAGGCTTAGGTTACATACCACTGACGCTGTAACTCTCCCGCAATCATAGCCGCTTGACGATGAGCGTTTTCTGACTTGATTGCAGTCTCGTCTTGTGTCCAATCAGTGATTGAAGCGATCTTCTTAGCACACGTTACTGCTTGATCAAATGTAACGAATACCTTGCCTGTTGCATTCTTACCACTGTCATAATGAGTGACAGTCCACCATGCAATGTTTGTAGGAATCTCTGGCTCCAGGTCTACACCATTTTCCCCGCCAAAGAGTTGATCCCATAATTCACTCTGTGCCCGAGTGATAACTAAACCCTCAACACCGCTATCCCAATAACGAAGCCAGCGATACTCTTTCTCGTGAATCTCTGCCTCTAGGTCTTCATTGTACGGCATCATGCCAATAGGACATTGCACATACTCTGACTGATACTCTGCCTTTTCTTTAAGGCGATCAAGAAGGTCAATCATTTATCAACTCTCCGCAGACTCTTGCTTGGCTTTAATACGCTTGCGATTGAATACGTAAAGCAATCCCGCCAGAATCACGCCAACAACAACAGAGATAATATCTCCTGTTGGTGATACTGCCCACATCTCACCGTAGACTGTTGGCTCGATAAACCAATGCCAGGTGAGCCATGAAAACAGCGTGACGACTATCAACTCGCCAATGAATAAGTTACGCAATTGCATAACATGGCGAGACAGTGGCCCTTTCCCTGGCTTTGCATACATTGCATAAAACTGCAACGCAAGCACCAACACTGCCAAGACAATCCAGCCAACGGTAATCAGCATGAAAACCCTCCGTGCGCTGTGCTACTTGGCAGTGTAGCAGAAGTGGCCCCAGGGGGAATCGAACCCCCATCTTCGCCTTGAAAGGGCGATGTTCTAACCATTAAACTATGGGGCCGTATACAGAATCAACTCACTTTTCGTGGGGCCACCCGGAATTGAACCGGATAGGAACCACCGCTCTTAACCTACCGCTTATGAGGCGGACGAGCGGAAGTGACCCCGACCAAAACCAATGTTTATGTTAGACCCGAACAGGATTATAGTTTGGTGATCCCTCGGGGCAAATCATAAACGCTTCTTGCGCCCACTCTGGACCGTGCAGGATCATGCAATTGTTGTGAGCGGTTCGTGTAGCCGGACTGTCAGGAACAGTGTCGAGTTCTTCATACATGCCAGGAACGTGATTGCTCGGCACTATTCTGACTTCGTGAATGCCTTTGTGGAATGACTGTCCGCAGTAGAAACAGTTGCCGTCATGTGTTGCGATCAATTGTCAACCTCGGTCGGATCGGCGTGTTGTTGACAAAAGGTGATCGTGGAGAGTGTTGTATCTGACGTTCCTCTCCACATTTAACGGGCAAGTTTAAGATGCCAGGCCCGTTGCCTTACCTTTTACTGTCCAATACTAGTAATATAAACAGAACAGTCGCATATGTTTTACAACCCTCAACTGCAAAGGGGTTGGTTTTGCTTTTTGCTTTGGTAAGGTGCTGCACTTACTATTCATACGCGGTGCTGCGTCCCTATCCGCAGGACGGGCGGCATCGGGATACCCGCAGCGACCACCGTGGACCCTCGCAGAGAGGGCCACAGGCTGTCAAACAGGCCCGGCAGGGGCCGGGGCGGACTCACCCTCGGGGGCAGCGTCCTCGGCGTGCTGTGGCGCGTCCTGGCGCTCCTGTGGAGCGTCCTCCGGCACGCGCAAGCGCGGAGCCGGGACCACGCGCATCTCTCGCTGTACGTGACCCATCATCATTTTACAAAACCTCCTTCTCGGGGACCTCAATCAAACTCTCGTTGGCTACATCAGACTCTACAATAGCAGTCTCTATCTCTTCTCTGGTGTGTAGAATCTTAACACCACGCTTGCGCCAACCGGCAGGCAAGTTTTCTTCTGTCCACGACGAGATCAAGTATGGGTCAAATGCATACACAACTTCGGCGTTTTGCACTCGATACCCATCATCGTGCTCTATAATCTTACCCCAACCCTTTGTAATAGCAACGACAGCGTATGGGTAAAATTCATCTAGGTTTATGTACTCTCTTGCATAGCGCGCGGTACGCATCCAACCATCAATGTTTGGCCAACGATGAGAAGGCTTGTACATATTGATCCCGCAAAGATGCTCTTTATGAGGCGCGAATTCATTGCGAATTGAAGAATGTTGACGACTTAAAAGCATCGTGCAACGGGCACGCTGCCGTGCGCTATACCAAAGCCCGTTCCATCCACCCTTGAAAAACTCTGGCGCAAAACGCTCGCCATCTTGTAGAATTCGTTGTGGCTTCACTCTACCACGAGAATTTAGTATAGAATACAGGTTCATCATCGCAGCATCTTCTATACCAGGAACCTTGTATTCGCGCACACCCCACACAAAACCCAGGTATGGATTAGGGTCTTTTTCTACAGAGTGTGGCTGTGGAAATAGTGTCATAACTCTGCCCGCTGTTCACTCTGTTACGTCACTCTGAAATCGTAGGGGAGCCGGGAGTCGAACCCGATTCGTCGGATTAAAAGTCCGGTGCATCACCACCAATGCTTCTCCCCTGTGATGCTCTGTTGTGCAGGTCCCCATTGTACCAGCGTCAACAGGTGTGTCAAGACTTCTATGCGTTAGTCAATAAATGCTAGAGTTTGACCAAACTTCCACTGTAATCAGTGTAGTAAACAGTACCGATGTTGAACGATTCAATTGCTTTCTGACAGCCAACACAGGGCTTGGCAAGTGCCAAATTCGTGTCTTTCAAAACACGACCAACATACATTACTAGTTGCGGAAACTCTTCAATATCTACTTCTCGCAAAGCAATGCGAATCGCATTGACCTCTGCATGAAGAAAAATGGCTTGCTCGTTCTTGCCAAACTTACGCTGTAAAGGATGGCTCTTGTAAAGATTCGGTGCAATCGTAATCAGACGATTGCGCTTGTACAAAGCCGCAACCACTCTGGCTTGACGAACAGGTTGAACATCAAGCGCTTCTCTTTGGAGTAGCGTCGTTACTTCTGTCATATCGAGACAATCGCCTGTTTCTCTCGCTCTCGCTCTCTCTCTATCTTTGGCTTTGATGCAATCGTTACAATACAAACGCTTAGGGCCAGGATAGCGAAAAAATGATGCCCCGCATCGCTCGCATTCACCTATACCGTTTGGTGGACGACGACCGCTCATTCCAAAATTTCCCAATCAAGTCCATCAACCTGATGCATCAAGTGTTGATGATATCCCTTGTGTTCGTGACAGTGAACAAAATACACGCCTTGTAGCGGTATATCATGTTCATGATAATCATCATCTTCTAAATGACTCACATCTTTCGTAGGTGGATACGAATACCACTGTGTTTTACGTTTCATCGCTCCAGGGGAGGGACTTGAACCCCCAACTACTCGATTAACAGTCGAGCGTTCTGCCAATTGAACTACCCTGGAATGTTTTTCGTGGCCCCTGTGGGACTCGAACCCACACGACCCGAAGGTCAACGGATTTTCATACCACTACGGCTTTCGCCGCCAGAATAATATTCTGTTTGTGGCCTGGACTGTGTCTTCACCGACAACCAAATTGTTTCGGTGCCCTACGTACAGTCTCTACACCCACCTTATTCAAGGTTCGGCACGGCGTTGCCATTTTATAGGTTTCGCCGTTTTAGCAGGGTCCACTTATAGAGTTTCCCCTATAAGGCTCAATACCCAAGTCCGCTGCGTCTACCAATTCCGCCAAGGGGCCAAGTAAACAACTAAACTTTTGGAAAGTAAGACAGCCATTCTTCGTTCGGCGAAGAACGGTATCCGCTAATACCGCCTTTTTCGCGCTTACCACTAATAGTATAAGCGTGATCAGTAAGCGCTACTGCTTCTGATACAAAGCAATCTATTCCTTGGTCTGCAACAGACCTTGCATAGTCAGCAACATCAAACTTGTCGGCGTAACCCGTCAACCCTTCATATGGCGGATCAATGTACGCAACAGTATTGCCACTAGGCGCAATCGGAACATTATAAATGTTGTCATAAAATCCTGTTACACCGCACATTGATTCGGCAATAGCATGTACCCTACGCCTCACTTCTTCTGGCATGGGCATCATAGGGTTTACAGGAGATTGTCGATTAGAAGTAGAAGTTGGTTCCCAATACCGTCGAAAGGATGTGTTTTTCCACTTGTTGTTCTGAATGTAAATCTGCTTACTGCCAAAAGCACCCGCTTGCAACAAGATATAAATTTCAGCAGTATCTTGATCCGCTGGCAACTCAGACAACTCAACAAGGTAATCTTGAATCAACGCAGGGTCATCTGGTGCGTCATCAACAAAATCATCAAACAGGTCAAGATCAAACGATCCTTCGCCAATTTGCTTCCAAAATAAACCCCAAACCCCTACATCTGCCATCACTAAGTTTTGAGGCTCAACGAATTTACGATCTACTAAATAGAGCGACACTGCGCCACTCCCACAACATAGATCGTAAAAAGTATCAATAAACTCTGGAAAGCACTCTACAATTTTTGGTGCGTTTCTTTGCTTACCCCCTTGAAAACTAGCAGGAGGAAGTAATTCAATAGCACGAGAAGTCATTGCAATAATCCGTCAGCCTGTTCGTATAGTTCCTCGAACTTCTTTGGGTCCATCACAAAACAACCATCATAATCTCTGTAAGAACGAACAACGTAGAAACCAAAAAGACTGTAGTTTTTGCAAGAACGAACAACGTAGAAACCAAAAGGTAGTGAATCCCAAATGTTATTCTTAAAGTCAACCTTGACTCTCAAAGCAAAGTCTTCGTTGAAAGTCGATTCAGGGCGAACATAGTCTACCATCTGATCAACAGAAAGTTCGCTGCCTCCTGCCACAAATTCTGCTAACTCTTTGACGATACCGTAATAAAACTCTGGACCGTAACGAAATGCCTCGACGTACTTTGGCTTGGTCCTATAAATCTTTGGCCTTGTATTGTAAACAGTCACACTCTTTCCTTTCTACTCTATGTTGCAGGAGCAAAGTAGTGGGAGTGGTGGGATTTGAACCCACATGGGCAATGCCCGTATGATTTTGAATCATATGCGTATACCAATTCCGCCACACTCCCGAGATCACTGTTGACTTTTCAATGAGCGCCCCCGGCAGGATTTGAACCTGCAACTAATGGCTTAGAAGGCCACTACTCTATCCAGATTGAGTTACGGGGGCAATGCAAAACTACATCATCCCTCTGGTTCCGCTTTAGCCCCATTATACCCGATTGGCAAAAACAGGTCAAATCAGCGATGATCGCCTTGACCAGAAATAACACCACGGTCCATGCGACTGCGCAATTTCTGAATGTTTGCGCCAGCGACAGACTCTAGTGAAACGCCAATCTCGCTTGCCAACACGGCAACGTACCAAAGCACGTCACCCAATTCTTCTGCTGTTGGCAACTCATTCGACTCATCTCGAATGATCTTTTTGACTTTGTTCGCAACCTCGCCAGACTCACCACTCAAGCCAAGGGCTGCATAATACAAACCCGTGGCTTCACCCCTACCGGGGAAAATGGCAGTCTCTTCAGCCTTGTCTTGATACTCGCACAAGTGCATTACTCAAACTCCTCTTCAAAATCTTCATCCTCGACAGAACGCGCTGGGCGTGCAGTGCGCGCGCTCGTGCGCCCGCGAGAGCGATTCGTGCTACTCAACATGAGCAACTTAGAATCCAACTCGTCAACAATGTCAAACAACGTATCAAGTTGGCGATTGATCTTCAACTGCCAGACCAAGACAACGATCAAAAGAATGATCGTCACAAGAAAGCCAACTGCAACAATAATCATATCCATGATTCCCTCGACCTCTCACACTTGAATCAAACTACAAGTTTATGCTTTAACCTATTGTATCAGACCAGCACAATCTCAGTCAAACAAGAAACACGAATGCCCCCTGTATTTTTCAACAGGGGGCAAACGTGCCGCCTTTCCGAACCGAACAAGAAGGAGCAATGAGTACCACGGCACCATCACTCAATATTAGGTACGCTTCAGAGACTTGGTAAAGATACCGACTCCGGTGCGACAATCCCAAATGATAATGCCGTCAGAGCATTTATCGCAGTAAAGCCACCAACAACTTTTATGAGTCTTGCCAACATTTTCGCAATGGTCGTCGCCAATGGCCCCGCATTGTGGACAGTGTGGCTCAATATCCATTATGGCTATCTCGCCTTTTTCTTTTGGTATGGCAACTTGAACGTCTTCCCGCAGCGCTCGCAAAAATACATCATGTAATCTTGCGATGCATCTTCACTAATCTTGAATGCGTAAGGGTAAATGCACTGACGGCAAAAAGTCTTACTTGCATTCGATGTAAGTTTTCCTGATTGTGTAATCGTCATGTACTACACGCGCTGACTCGACGCCTGATTCATGCGAATAGCATACCCCTGGATATAAGCATTTTGCTTTGCGCGACGGCGTGCTTCATCGTCACCAGAAGTATAAGTATAGCACTTTCCGCGCGACGAATCGTATTTGTAACCAGGATTGCCATCAGACTCACAAGTTACAATTTTTTCATCTGGAACATCTACACCGACACGCTTGGCGGACTCTTTCAATACATCGTGAACAAACGACTGAATCAAGTCGTAACGCTCACGCTTATCCATACCCGCTGTCTTGTTGGCAGCAAAATGAAAAGCAGCAGCGGCCAAGTCACGAGGATTCTCTAGCAAAGCGTGCTCTTGGTCATAAACCCAATCAGAAGCACTGTTCTTCAAGAAGTTAATGTGAGGCTGTGTAGGTTCATCTGTTGCAACAGAATAAAGCCAAGTGCCATCCTCGGGACCAAGATCATCATGCCCTGCTACCGGGTCCCACTTACCCTCTTCAAAACCAGGAAGCGAGGCAAGATAAGAATCTGCGTCGCTCAAATCTGATTCTGCTTGATCAATAGCAATACGCTCAATCTCTTTCTCAAGAGAAGCGATAATGCCATTGATCAAGTTTAACTCACGCGGAGTCGTATGCTTAGAAGCAGCAGCAACACGCGCCTTCTTTAACAGGTCACGCAAAAAAGAATGCTTCTCGTCCTGCGAGAGCGAGGCTTCTTTCTTTGCGAATTTACGGTACTCCGTGTAAAAGTCCATCGCGCGTGCGGCTCGCTTCATAAACTATACCTCGCAAGACCCGTGTTGATTACCGCAAGAACACAAACTGACGACTACCGCTTCCCCAATTCATGCTCTTGTAGCCCTTTGGCACAACACCCTGGCGGGCATAAAGCAAACGAGGCTCACTGTCAGCACGACGAATAGAATCCTTATTGGCAACGACCCTACCATGCTCCTCTAGATCAATATTGTCTTTGATCCAGAGTGGAACATTAGCAATCTTTGCCTTGCCAATAAACTCATCTTCGTAGTCGAAGATGCTTGCATCATCCTCGTTTTTGTAAGAAGCGTACTTTTCTAGAGCATCAAAGAAGTTGTCAGCGTGGACCGCAGTAGTAGTGTAGCGGTCTTGGAAAAGATGTACGTCAAACGTAGCAGTCTTTTTCTTCAACGACTCTTTAACAGTGCTCAAGAAACGACGCTTCACAGAACGAGCATCATTACTATTCAGCATCGCAGTGTAGCGATCAACAAAATGCGATGCTGATTTTACTGTCTCGTGCTTGTCGGAAAGCAATGCGTCAGACTGCTTATCAACCCAACTCTTTGCACCAACAGTGACAAACTTATCCCAATTGTAAGAGTTGATTTCCTCGTTCAATTGAGACGAAGCCTCAAAAATCAGAGAACCGTCATCAACATAACCATCAGTGTTATGATCCACGGTTTCCCCTGGAAGGTGAGAGATGTAAGCGTTGTCCGAGATCGTATTGCAAAGGTCAAGCAACTCATCTTCTTGCTTTGCAATAACACGAAACGCCTTGGCTGCCTTCGGATCGTTGGACCCCTCAAAACGCTCACGCCAGGCTTGCAGGGCGGCAAGCCGCGCATTCACAGAGGACAGAGAGCCGTCAAACCAGCCCTCGTCCTGCGCAAACTCCGCAAAGCGCTTCATCGCTGTGTCTCTCATGGTAGTCATCATAGCCCTCACCAACTTTTGGTGCGACTCACCCCCTAGATCAATCTATTTTATAATCACGTCTTTGACCAAAGAAACTCATTACTATCTACGCATATTGTGTGCTTTTCGCACTTCTTGATCAAACAGGTCTGTCGCCACAAACCACCCAGGTTGAATTCTACGAAGATATCCGAGACGAACAGCCTTGTATATTGTTGCGGGCCATGTTCCCGCAAAATACGCCAACTCTAGTGTGTGAACAGACTTCTTTTGTGTCACCCCTGACTTTTGCATTCTTAACAGGGTGCTCGGATTCATTCTTCCTCGTCGATGAGACGGAACACTCATCAAATATGGAGGAAGATCACTTCTTTCTTGAGAATTAAGGTGCATTTTTTTTACCTCAAACTCTATTAAAATCTAGATGGTAAAATGTTACGGCCGACCTCTTTTAACCTGCTGCCCCATTCTACCAACAGAATTTGCTGAACGCAACCTTTGGCGCACACTGCTGGCACTCATTCCGCTGCCATCTCTTTGAATCTGTTGACCAACAAGACTGCGCGAATTACCCAACTCTTCTCGTTTTTGCATCATACGGTACTGCTCGCCCAATAACGACTCACAGATCACACCAAGACAATCAACAAGGTCATCAGTGCGAACAGGACCGACTTTGGGCGGTTCAATACGACCATTGTTATTCTGCAAGAATTTAAGTTCTAACTCAAGCAAACTTGCACCATCTAGGCCGAAGTTATCTCGGTAAGATTTCACCCACCCCATGCCAAGCGAAGCGCGCAGCGTATCTTTCATTCTATCTTTGTATTGCTTGGTAAAGTGAATCTCTTCAACTTTGGTTGCGCTACGCTTCTTTTTTAACTTGTCTTGCATCTGACTTACTGTTACGAAAGAACCAAATTGGTCGTAAGTAAACAAGCGCAACGTAGGGAAACTTAGAATGGCGTCTGCCAATTCATTCTCTAAGTCTTTGTAATCAATCTCATATGACTCATAATCTTGCGGCGTCCAGACTTTCATCCAGTCAATAATAACATGCTGCCACAACTGATCATTCTCATCTGGAATCTGTTCTGTATGACCAATCATCGCAGCAAAATTAGAACCGCCCTGTTTTGATGAAGCAGGGTCGGCGTGTCCTCGATACGAAAACTTTAACTTACCCTTCTCTACTTCACTCAAACTACGACGTTCTCCATTAGCATCAAGGAAAGGCTTGAACATATCCTCCACAATGTTAACCGAGAGGAACGAATCAATAACCTCGGCCCATTGTGATAGCCGCTCTACCTTGAACACATAAGGATCACGCCGCTTCAATGACTCCATCTTCTCGTCATATATCTGTGGAGCATTAGAAAATGGGCGGCCTTTTGTTACCTTGGGATCATCATAGTCCAAATATGGTTCCCATGAAGGCAACTGAATCACGAGCATGTCGGGATATGCAGGAGAACCATCTGCATTCTTTTGCAAGGCACTTTGATATAAACTGTACGCTTGGCCGACTTTTGTGAACGGAGATGTTGGTATGTAAATTAGCGCATGTTTACCAAATTGGTCTAGCGCAGGCTCGAATGCTGTATACACACCTTCGCCAGACTGATTTGACGCTATGCCTGACCCGGAAAGAACGTGGGCAAACTCATCAAAAACATGCATGAATGCTGCTGCACCACGACCCGTCGAAGCATTGTTTGCAATGGGCCTATTAACAATCGACGCAATCTCTCGGTCAATATCTAAACCACGACGATTTAACTCTGCAATACGACGAAAGTCTGCCGGAGTGCGCAGCGTTACAACAGTATTTTTTGCCGTAGCGATGTATGGCTGGAAACACTCTGATTCTAAAATCGTATTAGCAATGTCACCAAATTGGTGCTCTTTTGCCTGATCAAGATTGTTGGCACTAACATTCAAATAGAGATTCTTGCCTCGATCAATCTCATAATGAGACTGCGGATCATCAAGTTGAATCAACTCCCAATTCTTATAGGCGGCCATGATCGCGCCAATATGGTTTTTGCCAGAACGACGACCGCTAATGTTTGGAACCTCACGAAAATGAGGATGCCCTTTCTCTTTTAGATACTCAACACGCTCCCAAACATCGGGTGATACACCAGCGCGATACTCGCGGCGATAAAAATTGTTCGCCCATTCATTGATGACTTTAATGTCATACGCTTCCATGTTCTCCGTCTCAAGGAAAATGAGACGAAGCATGGTGCGCTGACGAGGGTAAAGACGCTTACCAAGATACTTTGGCGATTCTGTAAAAGTAGCAATATCAGGCATACTGTTACTAGTAGAGAATGCACTTTTTGCAATGCTAAGAAAGTCATTAGCATTGCCAAGTGCTTCAAGATTTCTCGTAGAAGTCGCTTTGGGCATGGTTCGCGTCTTTACCCTTTACTGATCGTGCGCGTCAAAATAGTTCAGCAAGTCTAGGGCGTCTTGCTCTGCCTCAGACAATTCCTGTTCACCTATTGGATTGCCATCGTCATCTCGTGGAACCAATGCGTCCAGCGTATCATAGAACGCTTCAACAGTGGTCACGAGAGCAGAAATCTCTCGCTTCATCGCAACATGGATTCGTGAGTCTTGATCTGACCCTCGAAACGCCATATTTTTATAGTATGCGAGATGGTGACTCTGAATAACTGTGTTCCACTCTAACACTTACTTATCCTTCTGCTGTTTTCTTTCTTTGTGTCGCTGCTCTTCCAACTTGCGCTGCTGCTTCCAAAATTCGTCTGCAAAACCCTGCTCGGCTTCGCGATTCTGACGCTCTGGATCAAATGGCGTGATCCTGTCAATGACTGTGATCTGCGGATTGGCCGGTGGCTCGTGACTCCAATCGACTACAACCTCCAAGCCAATCTTGCGAAATTCTTCTTCTGCTTCATTTTTCAGTGACGTAAGCGTTGTAAACGTCGCTTGGCGATGCGCATACTTCTGTTGCAAGCGAGAAAGAATTGTTCCGGCTTGTTCAATCTCGCTATCATGTAGATCAATTCTTGCGTCAGCGTCCATCAAAAATCACTCCACGGGCTGTGCGCACTGTGGGCAACGGTGTTCAGTAAACGAAGTAATCGACTGACCGCCAAGCAACTGAATGCGATCACGCTGTACGTCATTAATGCCTTCGCGGTTCTGATACTCTGTTACAAAATTGACGAGATCATACAGCGTTGAACCATTGAAACTTGTCAGATCGTCAAGAATTTTCTTGGCAACACGATTAGAGATGCCAGCATCATTCAGCATCCGATTCACAAGACGATCAATATTATACTCGCTCAAAGCAACATCATCGAGATGCTTAAATTGATCAAGTTGCGTTGGCACGGATTGCATTGCCAAACCGGCTGCTTGATCCAACTCTGTCAAAATCTCTGGAACAGTATTACCTTTGATCGTCACAGTATACGATTCTTCAGGAGACACCATCCCGTTTGAGCAAACCAAACGCTCAAGATACGAAGAAACCTGTGGAAGATGCTCGCCGGTTGAAACATGCCCTCGAAGCAAAATCCCACCCGCTGTTACATCACCTTCACGAGGCTCAACCGACTTGCTTTCTTCAACAATGGCCAACTTGACATTACCCGCCGTCAAATCAAGTTCACGAACCATTGCCTGCGGATCAACGTGATTTTGAACAACCTCAAGAAACTCTTCGCGCTTAATCAATTTCTCTGTCGGAGAATATATGTTGATGAGTTTGCGCTTACCCTCATCGGCTTCAGTGTCATATTTCGTCGTCTCGAAAATCAACTCGCCATCGGTTTGGTTGTCAATAAACCAATTCAGAATCAGTCGAGAAAGATCAGAAGGAAGCGTTGGAAGAAGGCGCTTCTGAATGTTGAAGAAGCGAGAAAACGTCTTGAACGTCTCTTCTTCTAGGGGAATAGAATAGTTGTCATCCTTTCTCTCAAAATTTAGGACTTCATCTTGAATCTCAATGGCCTGAGTGTTCACGAGATGCATTTCTGTCTCGTGGTTTTGAATAGCCTCTTCCAACTCTTTGACCTGCATCGTTTCCTCCTGCCGACGGCACTTGTCCTACCCCACCATTATAATCGACCCGATGAGTGCTGTCAAATCACCGCATTCAATACTGTCACACTCGATTCTCTACGCCATCTATAACCCCTCCAACAAACAATCCGTAAACAAATCCACCCCGTATTTTATCGCTGTATTCAATCACTTGACGCCCCTTGACAACCAAATCGACTTCTGATACGATACGGTGGCAGTTCAAGTTGTTGCTCTCTAAGGAAGGTGGGGGTATATACTTACGTACTCTAGAGACTCTAGGGTACTCTAGAGACTAGACTTGGCGGGGGTTTCGTTACAGGTTCCTTTACTCTTAGGATTACGGGGGAAGAGTAGGAACGTCTATACAGAACAGAGATTCTGTTAGAAGGGTATCCAGACGCACGGCGCGAAAAATCTTTCTCCACCACTCTTTTTCCGCCGGTTGCCGTTCCCACTCTCCCCCAGGGGGTTTCACCCCTTAGAAACGAAACACTGCATCCTCTCGCAGACCGTAGTTGGTCTTTAGTGTTGCAGTGATTTCTCCGAGCGAGCATTTGTCATGCTCCATGACGCGCACTGTTTCAAACACGTCAATGGCGCGATCATCAAAAGCCATTGCACGAGACTTCAGTGCGTCGCGCATCACATCCCATTCCATGAGTTGCCGGAATGAAACGCTGTTCCAGGTTGACGTAGGCCCTGGCACCGGAAGATCAAGAAAATGCAGAATCAGGCCAACAACATCAAATGACAGGCCATCGTTGTAGTAAACCTTGCGGCGACGTGTGCCAGGGTAGACGTAATCACCGAGCAACAAAGCATGAAGACCATCAACCATCTTCAATGCTTCAAACTCTGTGACAACCCCCGTAGAAACGTAAATCACTTTCTTCGTTGTTTGTAAATTTGCAGAGGCTTCTGATGACAGAGCCATTCCCTTTACTGATTCTTGCGCGTACTCATCAATCATGGCGTGACTCTCCTATGCACTCGGATGGCACAAGGGCGTGAGCGCCCCCACAGCGGCCCGAGCGGGCTGGCCCGACCCTGACCCCCGACAAGGGGCGCACTACCCTGCCAGCGGGCACACAGCGCTGTGCTGACACAGCCTGTGGCCCCGGCGCTCCCTGGGGAGGACTCGAACCCCCACCTTCGGCTCCAAAGGCCGACGTGCTGCCATTACACCACCAGGGAATGCACGAAAGGATGGCGCATTTTTTTACGCCATCCTCTCGTATTTGCATTATCTAGTTGAGATTCTGAATGTTGGTAGCACCGTACTCGTCAACGCTGATGCTGACGCGCTTCTCACGATCAAAAATCGCGTGCAGAATCCAAACCGGAATCCACAGACCAACACTCACCAGAGTCAGAATAACGTGAACCCAAGTGGGAATGTTGATCTTGCGGCCACGGACGATCACTGCATCATAATCTCCGCGAGTTTCAATCCGGCTGTTGCCCTTGGCAACCTCGTTCTGAATCGTCTGGCTCAAAATTGCCTTGCGCTGATCTGCGGTCTTCTGTTCAGTCATGTGCAATCTCCTTGATCTGCATCTGATGGTGACTCGACTCGGCCGAACACTATTGGTGCAGTACAACCCCCTACTGTTTTCAAACGGCATCATCTAGATGTTATCGCACTTGTCTTGGAAGAACTGATCAACAAGATCGGGGTTCCAGCCATCTCCCCATGACGCTTCCATGTCTCGATTCAATTCCTCGATGACGGAATCATTAAACTCAAGACTGAAGCACAGCGCGTCCTCATCAAACCCGTCTTCGCTGATTGTTTCTTCCCACGTCTCTTCCATAATGCGAAGTTGGTAGCGGTCACTACTCGTCAACTCATCGTCTTCGATGCGACCATCATCAACTTCTTCTTCGACCTCGCCAAAAGTTTCTAGTGTGTCTTCTTGAATCTCTGTTGCATCTGCCATGCCATCGTCATAGCCCTCGTCATATGCTTCATCACGGGCTTGTTCGATGGCGCGTTCATGGTCTGCTTCTGGCACACCCGGTGACATGCATCCTGCCATCAACAACGAAACTGCAACAATGCTAAGTGTTGACTTCATGTTCCTCTCTCAATCTTGCTGTTGACTTGCACTGTCACTCTGAATGTTGCTAATGCATCCTTTCACTCGGGGACGAAGGATGGTCTATCAGAAACCCCTAATGCAATTGTTGCAGAAGAATTTCACGTTCTTCTTCGTGTGTTGTTTGATGACGACTTCCTCTACTGTGCCGAGTGACGTTTGATCATCGCACACATCGCAGGCATCAAAATACGTTGTTAACGAAGGGTTGGTGACCTTCAATGCTAAATCTTCTCGGTCTGTTCGATTACCCTCGGAAACACGTTCCTCGGTTACATATATGACTTGAGATTGCGACTGTCGAGTATGTGAAGAGTTTTGCGGAGAATCGCTCATCCAGAAATCTATAACCGAACCACCCTCTTCAAGTTTCCTTAGAGCATTAGAGACAGCATCTCTAACAATTGACTCACTGCCCGGTCGAACCCTAATCTCAACGTACATTTGTCTCCCTAACTGATTCAGAGTCAATGTAGCAATTGTAGGAGCAGATCAAACCTTCATTCCTTGATTGCCCTAACGCAATGCGAATCTTGTCGAACACAGTCCTGCCATGTTCGTAAGAATTCTCGTCAATGTGTACGACAATCTTCACTGTTCACTCCAAGACTCGCCTCTACTTGTGATTTGCAAATCACTGTAGTCAGGAGGGTTAATCGGATTCTCCAACGTTCTACGAAGGTAGTTGTAAAGAATCGAGCCTACTCGACCATTTCCATCTTTGAATGGATGAATTTGTTCAAAGTAGTAGTAGAAATCTTCCGGCAAAAGAACACTCTGCTGTTCACATAGATCGTGAATAAGGCGCGGGATTTCTTCCGACGGTGCTCCTGAGTTGCCATTGTAGAACACAACGGGGATGACTCGATAACCCTGCACCGCAGGATGAACAAGTCTACCCAAATCTCTGATCAATTCCGCCGTGATTGGCTTGTTGTCATGGTAATCGACTCGGGCACGATTCCACGCATTGATGAAATGCGGGATCATATCATCACCGTCACCTTGACGGTATACCTCGTCGGTTGCCCACTCCCGCACTCTATCGGGAATCTCTATCTTTGTCACTGTCAATCCTTCAGTGCGCCTCGCACACCAGAACCGACGTTGCCATGCACGTCAGCGTTACGACCATTCTCTACGCCCGACGAATAACCGATCGGATCAAACTTGCGCTTGCGAGACACTGACGATTTGGGATTGAATTCTTCGTCAACGTACTTGTCTACGTCAGTCAATCGTGAAGCCAACACGGGCGTATACTCACCAATCGCCTCGTTGTAGGCTTCCTCTAACTTGTCTCGCAACCCCCGCGCAAATCCGATGCGGAATGACTTGCGAAACTCTGTTGTGTCAACAGTGCTACGGAACGTCGGTGTAGACTTTTGCAGAAGCGAAGCAATCACTTCGTCATCATGCTTGATCTTAACCTCAACCTTTTCATTGAGTTTGTTTTCGATAGCACGAATAACCTGCACCAACACCGAGTCCATCATCATCTTGACACGACGAACGTCGTTCTCGTATCCGATGATGTAGAAAAACTTTCTCTTCTTGCGCCTGCCTTCAGTGATCCTCAACACACGGCACTGATTGTGCTCTGCGATAGCACTAAGAATAGAGCCGTCTTCTTTGTGATACGTGACACTCGCAGGCTCGTATGTTTCAGTGATAATCTTTTCTTGACTCGTGCGATCTGACTGCTGAATCAGTGCGTCATCAATCGCCCACAGCGTCATCAACTCTTGTGCTTTTTCAAAGCACGCCTTTGCTTCGTGTTCTGAATCTGTTGCTTCTGCCTTTTCCAGAAGCATCCGAATCTTCGATGCCTTCGTACTCATACAACGCACCTTGTCTCTGTTTATGGTGCTACGTCCGTTGCCCCACTATTGTACCACTGCGTCCAAACCCCGTCAAGTCTTTTGGTAGGGCAGACACGAGTGATAACAACATAGCGCTCAAGAAAGAAGTAACCCCCGCCTCTCAATAAAGAGAAACGGGGGTTACAAACAACAAGAGGAACTTTGCGAATGCTAACTAGTGATCCGACAATAAGGAGGCAAAATGTAATGCTGCGGGCATATAATGCATTTTTAACCTGCGCCCTAGTTAGCGTTTCTCTTGTTGTCAACGGCAACGGAGACAGTCGGCCGAAGGCATCGGCTTCCTGGCTACAGCCCCATACTACCAGGGTCGCTCGGGGGTGCGCAAGATGCTTGCTTGGCAGGGCTATTGTGCTTTTGGACACGATGGATCGTGTCTAAATTGATTACACCCTATACCGTGATGCAACTTTTGATGATTTGCGGGATCAACTATTTCTAGATTCTCTATCCTATTATCCTGAATGTTCCCGTTTTTATGATGAACGTCCATCCCACTAATGTTATGACCTGCATCGTACATAACTTTACGATGTTCTAAAACATAACCATATTTATATGCACATGGATGATTTGGTTCATAGATGAGAATGTAACCATGCTCACCTACTCTGCGCTTAGAACCATAGGTGAGACGTTCAAGATACTCTGGGTCACCGTGATCTTTCCAACGACGCCAATGTTTTTTACACCAACCCCTACCAGCGGCCTTTTGATCGCAACCTTCTATTGTGCATGTTCCTGATTTTTTAGCACGTAAATCACCGGGATACTCAACATCAGCACCTTTGCGCCATCTTTCGTAATGAGTGTTACACCAACCACGCGATCTGGCAAGTTTTTCGCAACTTTCAACTTTACACTTCATAATTACTCCAACATTTGACCCCAGCAACTCCTGCTAGCATCCCAATGCTGCAACCCGCCATTATTTTTCAGCCACTTAAATGCTTCATACTGTACTTCTGGTGGTGCATGTTTCGCTTCAGCGTACTGTTCTGCACCAATTTCTTCAGCAACCCATTGCCACG
>LFCJ01000918.1_pt1 | contig 19580 bp, 22 predicted proteins | sample 643141 | NCBI WGS metagenome assembly LFCJ01 (sample SAMN03766243, study PRJNA286221) | soda lake metagenome | biome: soda lake; feature: Kulunda steppe; material: water; isolation source: sample B1-Br-g2 brine of Lake Bitter-1 | place: Russia: Kulunda steppe | collected 2010-07
ATATACCTGATTGGCATCGACAAGCTGTCAGGCGCACAGCTTGCTAACTTGCCGTACTCTGAGCAAGGCAAGATTGAAATGAGGGGCCAGCCACCTGCACCGCCTAGTCAAACCGAATCTGTGGCAGCAATGGCGGCCAGGTCACCACCGGAGGAGACAGCAGCTGGCCAGTATGCTCCCCCGCCCTCTACATACGCAGGTGGGGTAGTTTATGTAAGAGTGGTGAGATGGACAGCAACAGAGCTAGTGTAATCATTTCAATCATGATTTTTGTATGACCTCGCAGAAAGTTCTTTAAATGAGAAGCCAAAAGCAATCTCATACTCTGCATGTGTGCCAATGCATGGCTTTTTCAAATGCTGGATGAATTGTGAACCAAATGCCTTAACCACTGCAGGGGCGAGTCCATCACCATACACTGCTCCGCCAATGGTCAACCCCTACCCTTACCCTCCACCTTACCCCTACCCATATCCTCCACCAACGCAACAGCAAGGTGAGGCTCCACCAGAAATTGACACATGCGTACTTGTGTATTTGCATAGTTGTGTGTGCTTGTTGAGTGCACTTAGAAGAGGTTAGGGCTACTAAATCTGGACCAGATTGTTTACATACACATGTACACTGACGCACTCATGCACGCACACGCATGCGCACACACATGCGCACAAACATACATTCATACACACATTCGCGCACCGTGCACTAGCGCATGGTTTGACGCTCCATGACACTTCAAGTTTCTGGCAAAAGAGAGTTACGGCATTTTGATAGGCACTGTATTATGTGCCAGGAACTTTTTTTGCAAGCCGCAGTGTGTTTTTACTTTTTGCTCTGCTACGCAATAATAATTACATGTGTCCATAAACTCTAATGATCAATCATAAACCTCAAGGTATCACAATTCTTTCAAATAAGCATCTAAACTACTCTGGTCGGAAAGATGGACAAGTCGGGTATGCATATGTGTGTATGTTTGTTTGTTTGTTTGTTTTGTACGTGGGGTTGGCCAGATCCGTTATGTCATAATTCTACGTATTATACCAGGTATTATACAGAATAGGTAATAGGGTTTCAGGTTAAGGAATACATTTCATACAGTAAAATATAGACCGTCCCCACCGTCTCCTGTATCCCGTGTAATTCCTTATGTACGGTGTTATACCACTTGGGGTTATACGTATGATACAGGTCAGAATACGTATTTTGCGTTTAACCCAACACAAATGCCCTTCGAACAACCATTTTATGTCTGTCGAGTGAGACTTCATCAGAAAGGAAAAATTTACAACGATAAGATGTTAGATAGGGCAGCACAGACACTCAGCGCGGGCTCGCATGGAAGTGAGGGGTCGGTGGCAGGGGAAGGCTCTCAGCAAGAGCAGCAGCAGCAGCAAGACCTCAGCAAAGTGCTGTCAGAGCGCAGCGAGCAAGAGGATGGCACAGTGCAGCTTCAGCCAGCAGAGTACCGCCGCCTTTTTTGGCAGATGCACATGAGCAGCAATTCCCCCTTCATTTCAGCAGTGGCTGGACAGCTGCTCTCTGCACATGTGACCAGCTGTGCACCTGAGCACAACTGGTCAATGTTTGGCAGCATCTTCAGTAAGACCAATAACCAGCTGACGCTGGAGCGCGCCAAGAAGATAGCCTACATTTGGGGCATCAGCAGCATGGGGGCTGACCAAGTGATTTTGCTCTCTGGGATTGATATTACGGATGGAAAGGAGAAGTGGACTGCCAAGTTTTAGAGACGCTCAAGCTAAGGAACTTGGGAAACAACGGGCTTGAAGGCAGGCAGCTGCTTCAAATGGCTAGGAGGGTGTGCTTGTGTTCTTTACTGGCCATGCTACCTGTACTAAATCGAGCTCCATGGATATGCAGTTTGGGCTGGCACAGCTGCGCAACCTTAAATCTTTTAGCAAACTAAATTGAATATGCATATTCAGCTCTTCAAGAGCTGCATAATGACCCCCATATCATTAAATTTTGAGGAGTTCCACTGATCGTCCCCACCACTGGGTCACCCCTTTCTTAGGCAAACGTGGCCAAATAGGCCTCTCAAGGCATAACTTTGCATCCACCGCACCGTTTCTTGACCTGAGCACACCATTGTAAAGCTTATATTTTTCCGGTTCTCATGGTGGTCTTGGGGTCGAAACTGGTGCGGTGAGTGGAGGGCAATTTCGGAAAAATGGTATGTTACGTTGGAAGAGTGCGCGCTGTTTCCCACTCCCAGCCCCAAACTCCGAGCTTGAGATGCCTGTAGGTGTGTAAAATTGGGCCGCACATCCTGTGTGGATTTGGGCGCGGGAAGCTCTCCCGTTGAGCTGTGTACTCAAAAGAGGCAAATGTTACGCAATGTTTTGGCCCGCTGCTTTTCACCCACACCCTACATCGGCTCCATTTTAAGTTTCCTAGATTTGATTTGATTGGCCGCAACCCTCAGACTTGGTCTGGCTTGAAAGCATGCATGTTTTGCGGAGTTATCGCATTTCCTGTGTTTGGACACTTATCCGGTCGCGACAGGATCACCCACAGAACACACCTTCCCGACCGCCTCCCCCTAATCCAACTTCGCAGCATCAAATCATCATGCAAGAGCAGCTAAAATCCTGGAAAGCGGCAGGATTGGAGCAAATTTGGGGATGCACCGTTTGCCTGCCAAAAGGGTGCAAAATGGTGCCAGAATGCCCAAAGGCGCACACGCCGCGCCCCCACCTCGCATTTTCTCACACAGCCTGACTTTTTATGACAAATGTACATGTTGTGCATGGTTGGGTCTGGAAATGGGGCCAGCAAGTGGGCGAAAATGCTAATTGGCCATGTTTGGAGGGGTCCAGTGGTGGGGACGACCAGAAGCACAACACATGCTATTTGATCAGAACCTAAGGTGGTGTGCAGCCTTGTCTAATGCCATGCCCAAGGCAATTTTCCAGCCCTGCCCACATCCACCCACTCAGAATGCGGCAAAAGTAATCAAAATACCATTTCGGAAGATCATTTCGGAAGAAATTGAACGACTCAGCTTTCACAAAGAATACTAGATTTATCACTATGGCCCCTGACCTCACAGCGCTTACAAATAATAATCTCAGACTGAGGGTTCCAGACTGGCGTCTGTGGGCCTACACTGATGGTAGTTGCCTGACATATAAAAGTCAACAACGTGTTGGAGCAGTAGTCTTTACACCTGCAACAAAAACAGCCATCTATGTTAACTCTGGCAGAGTTGGGATAAGCAATACCACAAACAGAGCAGAACTGACTGGCATAAATTCTGCACTAAGGGCAAAGTGTGCCCACATAGCCACGGATAGCGCTTGTTCTCTATCACAGATACGCAAACAACTCTTATTTCCTGAATTACACAGGAAGCACACACATAGAAAGCTCTTGGAACAAATCGCCTCCATGATTAACGAATCAGATACTCCCATCAACTTTTACAAAGTGAAAGCCCACACTAGTGTGATTGGAAATGAATTTGCCGACGCTATAGCTAAACCTGCTGCTCTCCATAACTATGGGCATGACGAAGCATTCCCACCACCATCACCTGGCGGTAATCCTTTCGCCCATATATACTGGCTTGCAGAAGAGAACAATGAGACTACTCATACTACCACTTAAAGCAGCCTTGCACCATTAGAAAACATTAAGGACAAACTAAAAGCTCAAAGACTCAAGAAACTTGCTCTCAAACTCCATGCTCATTCTGTGCACTATGCTCATAAGCTTGTTAAGACCAGACGTTCTCTTGAGCGTTCTCCCCACCTTCAAGCCAATCAGGAGAGGTCTGCTGGCTTGTCTGCCCGCAACCCTCCTGATCCTCACTGACCCCCCCTTTTCTTTTCTGGTGAAGGGGCTTTTCTTCCCAAGTGGCCCCTTCTCCTTCATTGATGTGAGGAGCTTTTTGCTGATTGCGTAGTTTTCTTTTCTTTTCTTTTCTTTTCTTTTCTTTTCTTTTCTTTTCTTTTCTTTTCTTTGTAGGAAAGGGCCAACTAACTCAGAATTCAGGTCTATGGGTGGCAGCATGACCTGATTGTGTGTAAAATGAGGTGCATGTTCTTTTTCACTGCCAAGACTGGTTTGTGTGCTCTCTCAGAAAGAAGTATTTGTTCCTTTTTCTCCCTTCCTGCCAGCCCTTTTCTGTGGGGCCCCCTTACATTTTGCATGCCTTGCCTAGTCTGACTGCCTTTGATTTCTCTTCTTGACGGCAACAAAATCTGCCATTTTATCTCGGACATCATGGATCATTTTTGGCTGACGAAGACCAGCAACGAACCAATCAGCCCAACGACCAGGCTGGTGCTTAGCCCTAACTTGTAAACCAGAATTTGACCTTACCAAATACTCGCCAGTGAAGTAGCCTCATGCTCTGGTCCTTCTGACCTGGGCGCTGACTCTGATCTGCTCTATTTTGGGCCTACTAGGCCTTTAGTAAAGGGGAATGGAATTAGCCTTCACTGACAATACCGCAAGACTTTTTTCTTCAAGAAAGTTTTGCTGCTTGCGTAGTTTTTTCTTTTTCTTTTCTTTTAGTGGATGCGCAACAACCACTATGAAGGTGCCCATGTGGTGCCACCACCACCAAGCCGTCCACGCATCTGTAAAAGAAGCAGAGTTTTTTATGCAAAGGTCTATGGCAGCCTTACCCAAGACAATATGCCAGAACATGAACGAATTTGTCATGCTGAGAGACTGCTGCACCCAAACTAGACTCGTAGCATGGCCAAAACATCTGTCTGCTTGGTGTACACTGTCGCTGTCCGCAGCCAGTCCACACACCACATTTGCTCAAATACAGCAATAGCTGAACTGACAATGGGATCAAATACTCCTCCAACTGACTCAACCGACCTCCAGGTCACAATGCAGCATAAGTCTGGCACTGCGTAAGTCTCGCACGCGTGACAAGTTATAGTGATGTTTAGCAACCTGCTGGTACATAGGATTGGTGCGTGGCCTAAAAACGCGTGCCATCTTCTCGCTGAAAGAGTTCCACAGCTCCACTTCTTTATAGACAACTGCATGCATGCAACAGGACTCCTCAGAGGACTGCTCTTAGCCTTTGTATTCTATGGGGACAGGCACACACAGGCACACACATACATGCGCATGAACATACACTAACACGTACCCAAGCCAATCTTGCACATTTTGCGTCTTTGTGTACTTGAGCTGCACAATGCACTCTTTGTGCGCCCGCTCCCGCGCATGACAAGAATGAGAGACACAGGGAATGGTGGACACTCAGTATGCTGCATGGCTTCACTTCAAGTGACCAATGCAAAAGTGCTCTCGGTACCCTGGAGCATATTCCTTACCTGTGAGTTTACTGCCAGCGGACATCAAGAGACTTATTTTCTCATCTGCCTCATTTACTTTTATTCCTAACTTAAAGTTGTATGCAATATCTCAACGCGATCTTACACCTTGAGGTTCAGATTGAGCCAGGGGTGGCTTGGAAGGAGTGTTGGGGACTAGGTCCTTTCCTGCTCAGGGCCTAACACCCATGCCCTTCAGCTAAACTCAATAAATCATGCTGACTGTGTCGGCCATGCTGGCTAACCAAATCGAGCTTTGCCTTTATCCATCCTTTACAATTCTCGAGCACGCGGCGGGGCACCTGCGATGGAAAGTCGACTATCCACCCTCGCAACTCGTGGGTTTGGGGTTCAAACCTCACTGGAGGCTCACTACTGGGTAAGCTACCCTCGTTCGGCGGATACAGCTTTAAAACCTAGACCATCCTTCACAACAATTGGCACCAGCCTCATTACTGGCATGGCTACTTCACAACCAGTGCGACTCGTTTTGTTGAGCAAGGCATGGAAGTGATCTACGCATGCCATGTGGATGATTGTACAAAGAGAACGAAAAAGTAGAGAACTACTAGTCTAGTAGACAAGTTAAAACTCTGGTGCATATGTTGACTGTCTAGTACACTTGAGCAAAACCTGTCCTACACCTACTGCTCTGCGCACAGTGCGTCATGCCGCCTGAAATGGAGACCCTGAGCTTTATTTCTGCTCAGCTGGCTGCGGAGGAGCCGGCCCAGTCGTCGCTTCAAGCGTTTCATCTACGAGCTTCGAGTCCACGCACACTACCTTGGCCTTGTCGCAGCTTATCTGTAGCACCGCATACAGCACAACACAACGCAGTTGTCACAAAGTACTGAATTGTGGATGCGCAGTTGAGGGTTGCAAACCGGAGAACTGTCCATATTGCAAGGAAGGGCTCAAACTGTGCCACACTTCAACAGAGGGCAAGCACGGTCCTATGGAATGAGCAGATTGAGCATGCGATGATTCCTTGGCAAAAAGAAATGATGTGTTTATCATGAACCGCAAAGGGAGAGCCGCATTGAAAGCAACAACAAGCCCATGGGACGTATCCATTGCTTGAATGGGCAAAGCAAGTTGGCATAATTCATTGAAAAACCAGCCCTGCAATGCTTTATTTTAGGACACCTTCTTTACAGAGCCACCTCATAAGCAGGAGAAGCCACATAAAAACTATCATAGTAATCAAAATGAATGTAGCACATAAACATAAAATGTCCTCCCTTTCAAGTTCCCTGCCCTAGGCCACAAGCCGTCTGTATTAAGCTGTCCTAACTTTCATGATGCACAAGACGCTGCTTCTTGGAAGCCAGGTAGCAGGTTTTGACGATTGCAAGCGGCAGAGCCTCACCTCAAGTGCCCTTTTCCTTGATTGGTGTAGGGAGTGTTTTCACTGCCTACCTACTTTTCTTCCTTCTTCTTGTTCTTCTTGCAAGCGGCAAGGGCCTCACCTCATGGGCTGCATTCAAGGAGCCACCTCCCGAGGGGCTGAGCCGGAACACCACGTTCTCTAGGGTGAATTGCCACACCTGAAGGGAAAAACAACCCCAAGCAAATCAGTTGTGTACACCACTTGCCACAGCCTTCAAGCAAGTCCTCCTGCACAGGCTTCCATTCAGACACGTAGAAAACAGCCTCAAGAACTTCTTGGTGCACCCATTCCAGCATTCAGCTGGAAGCGGGTCATTCCCTCACTGTGCCCCAACAAGCAAGCGCCGGGCGTGTTGTGTGAGGAGGCAGTGACGCCGTCAAGTACGTGCTCATGCTATCAGGTGTGCAACAGGCATCCTGTGCCCATGGCCAGGGTTGCCGGTCGCACATGAGACGAGACTGGGCAGCAGGCCCAATGGCGCTCATGGTGGCGCTCATGGTGCACCATATCTCTAAGCAGGGAGTCCCGTCCAGCGAGACAGCCTGGCGGGCGCAGCCCTGGCGGGGCACGCATGCACTACCCTGCCAGCCCCATGATTTTATGTTTCTATCAGAGGCTTGTGCGAGGCGTAAGGTGCAAGTGACGGCAGCAACCGCATGGTGCACTTGGGCCTAGGCAGCAAACGCATGGTGCAACAAGATGCTCATGCTGCAGTGCGGCTGCGCTGCATCCAGCCGCATCTGCTCTGCCTGCTACGTGTGGGTGGAGGCAGGGGCACATTTGCACTGCCTGCTACGTGGGGGTGGCACCCACATTGTCAAAGTAGCGGTAGTGCTTGAGGTTGGCTTTGATGTGGGCCCTGCCTGTGACGTGGTTCCGCAGCGCCTCTAACATGGACTGCGTGTGCACAGGAATTGTTTAAACTTGGTCAGTGCAAGTGTGGCTGGCTTTGACACAGGCCCTGCCCGTGGCATGGTTTCACAGTGCCTGGCAGGTACCAGTGGGCAGGTTGGGTATGCATGTGCATGAGCATGAATGTGTATTTGCACAAGTATGCCTGCTGTTCTCTGGTGTGTTTGTTATTTGGTTGTTGGTGGTGGTTGTGCAGGTGTTATGCTGTAACATCGCTGTGCGCCGCTGTTCTTGTTACTGCTGTTGTTGTGAGGTTCTGTGCGCGTTTCTACGTGCCTGTGCTTTTGCATGTGTGTCTATGATTGCATGTGCTCTCTTGTACGTGCGTGCATGTGCGCATGCGCAAGAGCATGCAGCTCCGTGCTAGCACATGTGTGCAAACCCTGCTGTGATTCTTATCAGCAATAAGATCGGGTTCAACATGGTGCATTTATGGTAGTAGGGTACGCTGCAGGCGAACTTTAGGTCTGGCACTGAAGCTTAGCTCTCCCACCTGATCAAACTGGGTGACGATAGATTGCGCAAGATCAGCGGGCAGTTTCTCCTGCTCAATCATCTCCTCCAAGGCTGCGAAGCACAGGGCGTTGCAAGCATCTGAGCATGGCCGAGGGTTGAGCCTTTTATGAAGAGAGTAACACCCAGTCTAATGTGCAAGCTGTGAGCAGCGTGACACAAGCGCCCCAGCAGACAGCAAAGCATTTGCTCATTCCACTCACCCTCCACGAGGCAGTCTGACACGAAGTGAATACAAGGCGCCAGTACATGGAAAAGACGGGTCGGGGTCAGCCTCAACACGCATACACAACGGCAAGGAACCCATCTGGTGCATGACATGGACCCATCGACATGCCCAGTGCTCACCTCCCATCATGGTCTGCCTGTACAGTTGAAAGCTCATGCTGTCTGGTGCTTGCAAAGGGGAGGGCACTGTACTTCCTGAACTCCCCTTTCCTCAGAGGTCCCCAGTGGGGATGCGCTACACTCAAGTTCCAGACATGCAACTGATCAAAACCAGCAGGACTGGCGTTTGAAATGGATCGAAAAAGGAGAAGGAAGTAAACTAAATTACGTCAAGCTGTCGGGCGGGAACTCAGCAATCCAGTCTTTCGACGCACCTTCTAAATAAATCCGAGGAGCCAAGCACTCCATCGAAATGGCTGCCATGGCGTCTATCCTGTCCAAGAGCACCATGGTGCCTAAGGTCGGTCTTTGTCCCCGTTTTCCCATCGTCTATCATGCCCAAGTCCCCGACGATGGCGATGGCGAGCCTGCCTGCCTGCCTCGCAAGCGCGTCAAATCGCCGCGGTGGCCCCGATGCTTTTCTGCAGGTGCTGCAGAGCCGGGCCTTGCCCATTGTTGGCCGCCCAGCACTGGTGAACCGCCAGAGGCTGTACAGCGCAGTCAGGGCGCAGGCCAGCCCTGCCGAGGTCGCATCCTTCGTCAATGAGCAGAAGGTAGGTGGGGTTTGGGCCGTGAACCGTGGTGAACTGTGCCCGTGTCACTCTCAGCGCGTGTCACTTATCCTTTACTCATCTCTCTGCCACCTTTGTCCCACAGGGCGCCAAGGACTCTCTGGAGTACCGTGTCTTTTTCAAGCAAGGCTGTGAGTGCTGTTGGGGTCCCCTCCCTGTCTGCCTGCCAGGCTGCACGCGCACAAGGTATCATTGCATAAGCATGTTAGGCAACACCCAGTCGGGCATCCATAGAAGTACTTTCTGGAACGGCTTTTAGATTGGATCCCTGCTTGTGCCACCACTCGTTCACATGTGCCTCCTTGCCCATACTTGCGCCAGCCTCCGCTTTTGCGGGAACACACCCCAAAACGCCAGTGAAGCTGTTCTTTGACCAACAGTACGTTGCATCTGTGCATGCACAGCCAAGACCATCTCCCCCTGGCACGAGATCCCTCTCTTCGCTGCTGACGGCAACTTGCATTACATCTGCGAGATCCCCAAGGAGACCAGCGCCAAGATGGAGGTTGCCACTGTGGGTGCATGTGCCCTCTATCGGGGTGCACGCTGAACAATCATTGCCCCCAGGGGCTTCCCAAATCAAGCATGGACTTGGGCCTCTGTCATGGTATCATCATGTCTTATCACTGATATTTTTTACATTGCTGTTTTATCCATTTTTAGTGCGAGGGTGCGGGTCTCTGCGGGCGCATGCGAAGAGGAATTGGCCACGGCCTACTGTTATGGAATGGAACAATGGTTATGGAACCATGCACCCACAGGCCACATGTGTCATGAAGCACAGCTACACACGTATGTCAATATTCTGAAGGTCATTTGTACAGTATGCTGTTGTGGCACGAGATGAGCAGGACTTCCTCACCCCAGTCATTCGTCAATGCAACTGTTGCACTTGTTGCAGGATGAGGAGTGCACACCTATCAAGCAGGATGTGAAGAAGGGTAACCTTCGATTCTACCCCTACAACATCAACTGGAACTATGGTCTGCTGCCCCAGGTGGGTGAAGCTTTGCCGTTTTCATGCTGCAGGCCTCTGTTGGATGCCTGCACTGATGGAATATTGAGGTCTTCCAGCACAAGCTCACATGGGATCATCTTTATGCAATGCATGCAGACTTGGGAAGACCCTGGCCACAAGGACACCCAACTGGATGCAGCTGTAAGTCTGAGCCGCTGGCGCTCTGATGCGCTAGGTAAAAGGAAGTTGACGTGCATGCCCTGCAAATCAAGTTTGAGGCCAGCAGAGCAGATGCTCTAGGCCCAGCCTTACTGAATCCTGCACCAATAAAAGGGTGGAGGGCAGGAGGGAGAGAAAGTCGGGTAGATCTTGCAACTGGTCAGCCAAACGGCCTCATAGCTGGGTGCCTCTTTGTCTGAACACATGACCATCCGTTTTTGTGGCCATCTTTGGCACGATTGATTTCTTGCTGTTGCTCACTGTTTTGCTGCATGTGGGTTCCTGCTGTTCAAGCATAACGTGACGCACTGCACCTGAACTGCTTCCCAGGGTGACAACGACCCAGTGGATGTTGTGGAGATAGGCAGCGGTGTGCACCGCCAGGGTGGTGTGTACAAGGTGAAGCTGCGCCATGTGGAACTTGCCCGATTTCTTCCAAGAGTTAGGGCAGCATTGGGAACTTCTGGGCAGGCGCTGTTTAGTTGTAAATTTGTCTCCCATGTATACTGTCAGCTTGGAGGGCAAACTGGGCTCGGTGGTATGGTCTGCTTGCTGCAGTGTCTTCGTGAGGGGTGCAAGGGTACCCGCTCGCCCCTGCTTCTGCACCCTGCTGGTGTTGTGCAAGCATTCGAAAGACAGCAAGGTGACAGAGTGCACCCTGTGCAACGCTACAGGTCAAGCCCCTGGGTGTGTACGCCATGATTGACGATGGTGAGCTGGACTGGAAGGTCATTGCGATCTCCCTGGATGACCCCAAGGCCGACCTCGTCAACGATGTAGCAGATGTGGAGAAGTGAGTCCTTCTGGTCCTGACACTGTGTCCACGTCCAAACTCATACTTGCTGGTGATGGGCATGTGGGTGCAAGGCTGTTTGGCAGCCCAGCCCGTGGGTGCGATGCCAGGTAGGTTAGGGCTCGGGCTTGCAAGAGCAGGCAATGTGTTTTTGACGGTGCGCTTTAAACTGAGTATGTTAGCATCCTGCAGTTTGGCGTGCAGGCTTGTGAGATCTTTCAGGCGTAGCCTCCTTGGGGCCCGACGTTTTTGCCAACTGCTGGCCCTGCTTGTGCGTGGTGCCTGCCTGCGCAGGCACTTCCCTGGTGAGCTTGAGAAGGTGCTAGTATGGTTCCGTGACTACAAGATCCCCGATGGCAAGCCCGCCAACAAGTTTGGCTACGACAACAAGTGCATGGACCGCGCCTTCACAGAGAAGGTAGGTGTGAAGAGCCTGGCCCCCGATCCATGGCATTGCCTCAACAGAGAAGGTAGGTTGGGTGTTGGATAAACCAAGAGCCTGGCCTCCAACCCATGCCAGAAACGTGTGAGGCAGGTGCGCTAAGCTAAGAGCCTGTGTCCTACCCATGGCATGTTGAAAACGCATGAGGCACAGCTGAGCTGGCAGGGCGAGTCCATGCAATGATCTGTGAGGTTTTCAGCTGGCAGAGCTCAACTAAATCCTTTTTGCCAGCAGAGGCCATGCGTGAAGCGTGTAGGAAACTGAGCAGAATCCAGGGCGGTCTGACCAGGGTGAGGGTAGGTGCATCCAGCAGGGTGCAGTGCAATATGAGCCCTGCCTGAAGTCAGCGAGCAAGTTGACAGCTGGCGTGGCTCTCCTGGAGCTTAAGGCTGTGTGTGCATGGTGGCAGAGGGATGAACAAAGACAACAGGCGGCTCGACCCCATAAGGGTGTTCTCGCCCAGTCTGCTTTGCAGGCAGTGACGGTCTTTCAACTGTGGCCGCCTGTTATCCTGCAGGTCATCAAGGAGACCCATGAGGCGTACATTGCCCTCAAGTCGGGCAAGCGTGCCAACTCTGAGGAGCTGTCCCTTGTTTAAGAAGCTTATTCTTATCTCGCTGCTGCTGCAATTATGCAGTACCGTGATTCCAAAAACTCTCGGACCATGTGCGCGCGCGTCCTGTTGTTTACTGCTCTTCAACTCCTTTCCTATTATGTTCTTTGTTTGATTGCCCCTCGCAAAGAGCATGCTCCCCACATGGTCCTCTACCCCAGGATGATAATGAATAGGCACCATCCTGCATCCTTCCAGGTTGGATGAGCTTGTGATTACTAATCACTGATAGGCTATCAACATCTTGAAGGGGAGGTCTGGAGTAGCCTTGATCTCAATGTATGCGGTCAGCTCTGGAAGGCTCATGGGCTGCCAGGTGCTTGCACCAGCTGAAGCACGAAAGAAAAAGTTAGGGTTAAACTACAAGTTAGGGTTAAACGCCAGCCTCGCCATTTGTGGCTGGCTGGTCATCGTCAGCCAAACAATACTCCATGATGTCTGAGAAGGAATGGTGAACTTTGTTATGCCGGCGAGAAGTTTACAAGTTTGACCTTCAGCCAGATGCCGGCGACTCGCCTTCTCGGAGATGGGAAGCCAAACATAGGTTAGGTCAGGTTACCTAGCTGTACCTGCCGAACGAGGGCAGCTTGAAGCCAAGCATGGTTGCAACCAAAACCAACAAAAGGAAAGCAAGGTTGTGATCTGAAATATAGGCGCAGCATTCCAGGCACTCATGCACGCAGTGGCCTTGTACGGCGCCCTGGCCTTGTACGGCGCACAAGGCCAGGGCTTTGGTGTCTGCTTGGCTTACAATGGTTACAAGAAAAGGCCCTCAGTCAGGAAGTGCGACTGCTAGCCTGCTCATAGAGAACTATCAGTGCATGAAGGAAGAAATAAAGCTGTTTGTTTTCCTGGCCCAGCAAAGCAGACACACTGTTGAAGCTTGTAGAAGGAAATAGGGAAGCATAAGCCCTGCGGAGAGAGACCACGTGTGGATGGGTGCAGTGAAAAAGGACTTGTTGCTCATCTTGTACATCATGAACATTACACAAGTCACAAGTAGGGGAGGCATTGTGAGTCCAGGTCACAGTTTCAATTTATAGAGTGTGGGCACGATGTCTGAAGCGAGCTACACTGCAAATGATGTCATGAGGAAGATCAAGAAGCATGTATCTAGGAATGGTGTATGGCGAATGTGTGACCAGGGCCCTCTTGGTAGGGAGGGCGCACCATTGGTGGTAAGTTGAGCGTTTCGTCGGAATGTTGTTTTTCATTACCAGACTGATTGCAATTGGTTACCTGGTAATCAGAGCAGATGTGGTTACAAGAAACCTTGATTGCAATGCGGATCCTCACTGACCCCCCCTTTTCTTTTCTGGTGAAGGGGCTTTTCTTCCCAAGTGGCCTCTTTTCCTTAATTGATGTGAGGAGCTTTTTGCTGCTTGCGTAGTTTTTCTTTCTTTTCTTTCTTTCTAGGGGAGCTGCGCACCATCATAAAAGAGAGGGGGCAGATTGCTGGTGTAAGAGTTGAAGCACATCATCTTAGACTTTTGTGTATTGACAGTGAGAGACTTTCTTTGTGCATACGCTCGTAGTTTGTTCAACATGGTCAGCATGTGGTTAGGGTCGTTGGACACGAGGCAGAGGTCATCTGCGAACCGCATGTGGGTCACCAAAAATTTGGAGTACCGGTTAGCGCACCTTTCACCCCGTCTGCAACGCTATCAATGTCATTCAAGTGGATGGCGTACAGCAGAGGGGAGAAGGGACATCCTTGTTTAACACCGGAAGATGGCTGTACAGAAGCTGTCTTATCCCCATCCAATAATGTATATTCATCAGCATGGTACAAGTCTTTCAAGATGGTCAGGTTACAAAGTCTCTTAGCCTGTTTGAGATACTACAGGGGGTGCGGAAGAGATGGTGGTGCCTGATGCGCAAGTTTGCCAAGCCAGCACTCGGGCAATCTAAGAGGACATGCTCTTCATCTTGCTTACATTGCCAGTTGCATTTAATGCAGAGTTTGAGCTCATAAGGAACTCTGTGCTCGTGTTGCCAGAGCTGCTCAATATTCAAGTCGTGACCAAAGAGTCTGAGTCTGGAGAGAGCGCGCGAAACATGGTTAGGGATATTGTGCCGTAGGTATGAAAGGAGAGTTGGTTTGGTTGCATGTTTCTGATCATCCCACCAGCCAGTCTGACTCCCTATTGTCACTCCAAAATGGGTGTGATATGTCCTCATGACTCTGCTGGAAACATGCGCATCATGTGGACAAATCTGGTCCAGGTCTCTCCATTCCCGTATGGTTTGCTTATGCAGCAAACCATTGTTTAAAGTCACTTATGTTGATTTTGGAATGGCTCATAATAGCAGAGATGTGCATCTCGGCTCCAGGTGTTTTGCGAAGAGCATAGACCTCAAATGTCCAACTTCCTTTTCTGTGTGCCAGCCGTAAGTCAGCTTCATTGATCTTGCTCAGCAAGGCATTGTTGGTTGTCGAAAGGCTGTTCCAGAAGCGAGCAACGCAGTGGAACCAGTAGAAGTACAGAGGCAGCTGACCTGTCTCTCTTAGAAGGCAATGTGTCTTCGTGTTTCGTTTCACACCCAATAGCATCTTTTGACTATGCTTTCATGCTTTTTTGTATCTATGACTTAGCTCTTATGCTTTTATAGTGCATCAGGGGCCCTACTAGTAGAAACAAGATTGAGTTGAGTGGGTGACAACCAACGGCTACTGTCTGCAAGACCGCAGCATAGCCTTAGTGAAGCCATAGCGTGCAACCCTTTTCTTCATGCATGAAGTACAAGTACTATACGTATTTATAGTCCTAGGTATAGTCATAGATACACAGATCATAACAAATGACTATGATGTATGGTCATAGATACACAGATCATAGCAAACGAGGGATATGGTAACTATCAATATTGCTCAGTTAGCCCCCTCTGGGTAATTTGAAGGGGGGACAGTACAGTGCAGGTGCCCTGGAAGATAAGCAAGCTACATTCCCTGCTGCCGGCCATTTAACATTGGTGATGGAAGAGCAAGGCAAAGGAAGCTGACTGACAAACAAAGAAGCACAAAATGTTGGTGCTTAGCTGCGCCCTCCTGGCATGCCCTCCAAGGCACTGAAGAGTACACTTACACGTAGGCAGGATCCTGCCGGACTCCCTTCTTCGGAGTGTAAACAAAGATGGAGGCAGCCATGCATATGCCAAATCTTGCTTGACGACTCCCTCCTACCCCCCCTTAGCGTTAGTGTTTCTATTGTCCATACAACAACATGTCCCTTCCCCTCAGAGCATAACGTCAAAGCATGGAGGCACAAATTCAGTTATATCAAATATAAGAACTCGGATGGTCGGATCCGTCTGTTCAACAAAACGGTTTTGTGAACTTCTCGCAGCGTTTTGTGACGCTTCAGCATTTCAAACGTTTTGAAAGTAAACATGTAGGCGCTTTGTTATGTAATTTTATCATGCTGATGGTTTCCCCGGAGACTTCGCGTTTGTTTTGGGGCGCGGGAGGGCCGTCTCCAGTGGCGCATCACCGCTTGAAGATTAGCCAGGGGCGTTCTATCGGCACCTTATAGACCTGAACCGCTCCGGGTCGGGTAGGTCCAAAGCACTTAAGACGCTGACTCTCCAAAACGTACACAGTGCTGTACTTTCCTGCCATGTCTTTTCTTTCCTTCCCTGCCCTCTCCTTTTTCAAGTTCCCCTTTGCATTCATACTAGTGCTTCACCTGCTAAGACTCCAATGTTGACAACCACCGTGCTTCACCCGCTAACTCCAATGTTGACAACCACCACTAGAACAGTTCTATTGGACTTCACATTCCGACACATACCTGTACTTGCAAACAAGGGCGTTCAAGCGCACATGCGCACACACACTCACACACACACACACACACACACACACATACACGCATGTGCACACGTGCACACGCGCGCACACTCACGCACATGTGTGCATACATATGCGCACATGCACACACACATGTGTGCGCACAAACATGCACATACACACATGCACTCACACATTTGTGGACTCATCTACACATGCATACGTACAGACATGCGTATCCATATGTACCCTATCACACGCACACGCACAAACACATGCCCGCGTACACAAGAGCACACACGCATGCTCATGTACAAACACTTCCACGCACATTTACCTTGGCGCATTCACTTTCACCCACATGCATACACGTACATGTGCACAAACACGAGCACACGTATGCCTTGTAATGGGACACTCTTACACATATACGCTTTGCACATGCAAGCTTGCACGCACATGTACGAATGCGCCCACAAACACTCATTTATAAACACACACGTGCACGTGCGAGCAAGCGCATGCATGTGCGCGCATAACAGCCTTTTGCATGTGCGTGCGCACACTTGCACATGCACCTACACTTATCACAAAGCACTTGCAATGCTCTTTGAGAGGTCGGCAGTGAATGACCTTCAAGCGTTCAACACAAGTATGGATGAGAGGTTGCTGTAAATGCGTTCCATGGGTACTAGGCGTGTTCAGGCAAATTTTGCAGGTTGAGAATACTGTTCAGGTGGGGTTCAGGCTAGAGAAATCAAAGCACCCGCATGCTGGGCATTCGGTCCTGAACATGGATGTGCAGCTGCGGTTCTGGACCAAGCGTGTCCATCAAATGCTGCCAACTTTGGGCCGTGGCATCTTCCTTGAAAGCATTCCAGCAGCGCCTCTCTGCTTTGGCTCCCTCGTCCCCTGCCGCTCAGCCAAGGCGTCCGGCTGTGCTTCCAGCTGTGCTGTAGCAAAAGATCTCAGTGTAAGCAGGGTGAGCTCACAAGACCCACTGTGACTGTTTTTGCCATCTGCAGGACCTGCTGACGTACAGTAACGCTCATCAGCCTCGCTCACCAGTGACCAAACCTTTGAGCCAGTCACCATGGTCTTCGAGTTTGCCTCAAGGATGCTGGCAAACAGGAGGTGAGACCAGGGGGCTGACTGCATTGGACGCGCTCGTTGCGTGAGCAGGACCTGGGCGTGGCCTGCGGTAAGGTGCCTGAGCTTAACACCTGCTCTTTGTGCATGTCTGTCGCGCAGGTCTCAAAAGGTCATGCCTATTGATGAGGCTGGTGAGTATAATTGCAAGGGTTGATGAGCATGCACCATGCAGCAAGGTTGACGCGCATCAGTGTGAGTGGTGGACAGGGGAGCTGCATGAGCTTCACCAGGCCATTCCTCTGTTGGGCAGACAGGTACACCTTAGTTGGCATGTCAGTCAGTGCATGGTTGGTCGACACTTGAAACCCACATGACCCGGCAGTCTCCGTCCAGGCGAACATGTTCCCTGTACCTTGAGTGCTAGAGGATGAACACAGCAGGGAGTATCGTGCATGGGGAAACGTTCTGTTAGCAGGGGAACAAATGGCTCTAAGAGGGATACAACAGACTGGTTCAAAGAGGAATTCAACAAAATGGTTCAAAATGGTTCAAAGAGGGATTCAACAAAATGGTTAAAAGAGAAATTCATTTGGGCAAGCAGCATCGGAGGTGCTGCCGTGCTAGGATGCCTGCTCTAGCCGCCCAGCCCTCAATCTCTACTCTCCCATGCAGACTTGTGACTTATTATTATTATTGTCTTCCCTGGTGTTCACCTTGTCTTTGCCATACAGACACGTTCTTCGGGATGCCAGACCTGTTCAACCAGATTGAGGAGTCCTACTACCCCACCCAGTGCGCCCATGGCTGCCTGGCTCTCCGGTGAGCGCACCTGCGTGTGTGTGGTGTTTCTATGTGTGTCTGCAGTGTGTATTCATGTGTGTGTGTGCGCAGCACCGCGACACTCGAGAGTGCATCATACGTCACACCACCCTGTGCATGCATCACACCACGCACCCTGTGGTGGCTGCGCCACACCTCAACGACTTGGAGGCTGGGCGTCCCTGTTGCTGCACATGCCAGCCCCTTTTCGGGTGGCCCTACTGACCAAGCACCCTCTTGCTGTGCTTACCGTGGGTGCCACACCCTCTTGCTGTGCTTACCGTGGGTGCCACACCCTCTTGCTGTGCTTACCGTGGGTGCCACACCCTCTTGCTGTGCTTGCCGTGGGTGCCACACCCTCTTGGCAAGCACGTGCGCGGAGCGTCGCAGCCTCCGCAACCAACTGCGACACAGCAACCCGTCAAGGTGTTGGAAGCCCTTGCTGGCTGCTGTGCTGTGCACTTGTGTGCTGACACACGGCTCTCAGCCGCCGGCCTGCCCCCACAAAGAAGGTGCCCCTGCATCATCTCTGTGCGGTCCTTGTTACCGTCAACCTTGCGGTCCTTGTTACTGTCAACTTTAACATCCACGCGCCCCCCCGCACGCGCAGCGTCCCGGAGCCGCCCATCTACGCGCCCCCTGCCATCGTCAACATCTCCAAGGACGGCAAGGTGGCGGCCGTGGGCGGCAAGGACGTGGAGCTGTTCCTGTGGAGCACTGAGACCGGGGAGCTGCTGAGCACGCTGCGCGGGCACGAGACCACGTGGACCGGCAGCAACAACAACACATTCTTTGTGACCACACAGGAGGACTCCAAGGTGGGCACGCGCGCAGACGTGATTGCATGCGTGCACGCCTGCGTGTGTGTGTGCGTGTGTGTGTTATGTGCACGCGTTGTGTTGTGTTCATGTGGGCGGGAGCCCGCCCTTGTGTGCGTGTGTACGCTTGCGCCGGCGTGTGCTGTATGCGTGTGCAGGCGCGTCTTCACGCATGAAGAGTCAGTCCCTGCCCCCACCCCACCCCTTGACGCCCTGCCCCTCTGCAGGTGGTGGTGTGGGACCAGCAGAAGATCCAGCAGCGCACGCTGCTGGGCCACCCAGAGGAGGTGCTCACCTGCTGCTCCATCTCGCTGGATGACGAGTACGTCGTGGTCGGGGGCCTGGAGGGCTCGCTGTACTCCTGGGACGTGCGCACGTGAGTGCCTCGCCCCCCGCCTTCCGCATCTTAGCCTGCACTGCGTGCGTGCAAGCGCGGATGCCGTTGTGCTGCTGGGATTTTGCGCACGCATGTCCCCCCCCCGCCCCTGCGTCAGCCTGCGCGCCGGCAGTGCAGGCGCGCGTGCGGTTGCCTGTTAGGGGAAAGCAGGCAGCATGTGCATGTGCATGTGCATGACTGGGCGCAACCACACTTGCGCGCAATGCGCAGCTGTGTGTCTGCGGGCTGCCGCAGCAGAGCAGCCAACTCCTCACGCTCGCGATGGCGGCAAGGCCCATGGCGACCATGGCGCCACTGCATGCGACCATGGCGCCACTGCATGCGACCATGGCGCCACTGCATGCGACCATGGCGCCACTGCATGCGACCATGGCACCACTGCATGCGACCATGGCACCACTGCATGCGACCATGGCGCCACTGCATGCGACCATGGCACCACTGCATGCGACCATGGCGCCACTGCATGCGACCATGGCACCACTGCATGCGACCATGGCACCACTGCATGCGACCATGGCGCCACTGCATGCGACCA
>LFCJ01000919.1_pt1 | contig 19573 bp, 16 predicted proteins | sample 643141 | NCBI WGS metagenome assembly LFCJ01 (sample SAMN03766243, study PRJNA286221) | soda lake metagenome | biome: soda lake; feature: Kulunda steppe; material: water; isolation source: sample B1-Br-g2 brine of Lake Bitter-1 | place: Russia: Kulunda steppe | collected 2010-07
GACGATCTACCCGCTTCGCCGCGTCGAGATCCAGAAGACGACGCTCGAAGCGTACCCAGAAGAGGTCGCCGAAGAAGAAGCGACCTCCGTCGACGTCGACGACGAAGACGTCGCAACGAGCGACTAATCGCAAGCGTCGACACGCAGTTCGCCGACGCGTTTTTTTGATACTGTTGGCTAGCAACGGCGCAGTCGTAGTGCTGGCTAGCAGCCGTGCAGTCAGAGACGGAGACTCCAGCCGTCGCTCGGCGCAAAGCACCAGCCGCGTGACGGAGACGACTACTTCAGCCGGTTCGCTGTCGATGGAGTCGTAACTCGACTGTAGTTCGCAAAAAATACCGCAGACCTCGTGTACCCCTACCCGAGGTAATTCACAGATTCGGTTGCAAATATAAATACTTTCTGTAATAACTGGTTGGATAGGAGATACAAAATTGACATCCGATAGAGAGATTCGAGGCCGATCGATCGAGTCTGTGCTGTCGCGAGTCGCGAGTCGGTGCGTCCAGACGGTCGATGTACCGGCGAACAGTACAGATTAGCACCCGCCGGCTGAGTCTCGTCGGATCAGTACGTCTTTCGACGATGCCGATCGCCCCCCGGAGTCAGCATGGCGTTCGGTCCCGATGGGCATTCGATAGGGCTGCGATCGATCATCCACTCCGTTCGGTTTCGGTGGCGTAGCTGGTACCGTAGTGCGGTCGATGTGGTCGCGAGACGATCGGCGAGAGAGCGTCTCACTCAGTGACGATAACTTCGCCGACCATGTCGGCTTTCACGTGGGGTTCACAGATATACCGGTACGTCCCGGGCTCCTCGAACGTGTGCTCGTACGTTTCGCGGGTTCCAAGCCGTCCACCGCGGTACTCGTGCCAGGCGTCTCGGGCCGTCTCCTCGTCTTCGTAGTCGCCGGTAGCAAAGTACGCTGCATCGTCGGGAATGCTATTCTCGAGAGCCGTCACCGTATGATCCGCGCCGCTCGTATTCTTCCAGACGACGGGTTCGCCAACGGTCGCCTCGTAGGTTTCGGGGACGAACTCGTTTCGCGTCATTCCGATATCACATTCGTCGCCACCACAGGGCTCGTTATCGGAGAGATTCAGCACTGACGAACAGCCCGCCAGTCCTGCAGAGACACCGGTTCCGAGGGCAGCGAGCAGGACGCGCCGGTTCATATATGCCCGTTAGGACAGGTGCGATATAACGACCCCGGTTCGACGACCTGGGCCAGCAGGGTCAAAAGCGCGCTCCTGGTACGACAGCGACGGTCACACAGTTCGATAGCCAGGCTGCACCAGATCGAGCACAGTGCCGTTCTAGGTCCGTCACCACGTCGTCGACACCACGCCGAGAATCGCGTCGCCGATCGGAACAAAAACACGTAAGCCATCGGCCAGTCGAAACCGCAAGTATGCTTCCCCGGTTCGTCGGCCGACTCGGCGTCGCCGACGCGGTGACGATCGCCAACGCAGCACTCGGCTTCGTCGCTGTCGTCGTCGCGTTCGTCGATATCCACCTCGCTGCGCGACTCATCCTGCTTGCTGCGATCGCCGACGGACTGGACGGGATCCTCGCCCGACGCTACGGCGGCTCCAGAGCCGGTCCGTATCTCGACTCACTCGCTGACGTCGCGTCGTTCGCGGTCGCACCCGCAGTACTCGCGTTCGTCGTGGTCAGCGAGGGGCTTGGCGTCGGCTTCGAGACGGTCACTGCCGAACTCCTGGTCGTGACCGCGGTCAGTGCGCTGTTCGTCGCGATGGCCGTCGCCCGACTGGGGCTGTACACGGCCTATGACACGAGCGGGAACTACACAGAAGGCGTCCAGACGACGCTTGCAGCAACCATCCTCGGCGCGGCTATTCTCGCCGGTGTGGCAGACCCGTGGCTCGTCCTCTCCGTGACGGCTGCGTTCTGTTATCTGATGGTCTCCCGAATTCAGTATCCCGATCTGCTCGCACGCGATGCCGGGATCATGGGAGTCGTCCACGTGCTGGCGATCCTCGTGCCGTCTTTCGCTGGGCGGACGTTCCCCTACGCCCTGTTGATGCTCGGCATCGCGTATATGACGCTGAGTCCCTGGTTCTACTGGCGCCAGGACGAGCCACAGCCGACCGAGACGGGACTGCATGAAAACGCTTAGGGACATGCTGACACGACCAGTACGTATGACCACGACGTGTCGGCACCGTTCCGAGGTGGGAGCATGAGCGACGAGGAGCCATCCGACGAGACGGCCGAATCGGAGACTGCGGAGCCCGAGCCAGTCGATCTCGACGCGATCCGGACCGAACTCACAGCCCGCGAGGAGGAACTCGAAGGGGTTGCGGCCGACCTCGAGGCAGCCGAAACTGAAGCCGATCTCGACGATATCGAAGCAGATATCGAGGCGTTCCAATCGACACTCGAGGGGATCGAGATTCCGGAGCCACCGGAAGAAGAGGCAGAAGACGACGAGGACGAAGACGAACTCGCTCCGGAGGAAGTACTCCAGGAGCGGTACGACGAGATCGAAAGCGAGGTCTCGGATCTCGAATCCGATCTCGAAGACCAGCGTGGCCCCTACGCCGAGGACGTTGTCGACGAGATCGAGAGTACGAGCGCTACGATCACGAGCACCCGCTGGACCGAGGAGGGCACTGCGGAGCTGATCGAAGCAGTCGATGACTTCCTCGAGACATGCAACGATATTCTCGGAACGTCCGTCACACGGATTACCGAGGGCGACGGCGTGCCAGACCAGCTCGACGCGACGCTCGACGAAGTGGCTGCAGCCGTCGACGAAGCGGCTCTCGATCCGGACGAGGACGCGGCGTCGATCGCTGCCTTGCTCGAGGCGACCGACGACCTCGAGAGCGACGTCGACGACTCGACGGAGTGGACGGACCTCCAGATCCGCGAGCAGCTCCGACGTGAGGGGTTCTACGATGTCCTCGATCACGTCAAGGACTTCCCTCCCGAGTGGCACGCACTCAAGGTCCACGAGAAACGAGGGAACGTCGACATGATCCTCCTCGCGCTGGACTCGTTCGATTCGGACTTCATGGAGGAACACTGTCTGGAAGCCCTCGAACGAATGGGGCCAGAAGAGGCGATCGAACCGATGCTCCAGAAGGCCAACCGGCGTGATACGGCCGCAATGGCTATTCTCGGCAAGATCGGCGTCGACGACGACGAGGTCGTCGAGACCCTGCTCGACTACGTCGACTCCAACCCGAACCTGCAACAACCTGCCTTCCGGGCGCTCGGCGAGATCGGGACCCCGGAAGCCGTCCAGCCGATCGCGAACCAGCTCGTCGACGACAACGACGACGTCCGCAGCTGGGCCGCTCGCGCGCTCGGCTTGATCGGCGACACCCGCGCGATCGACCCGCTCGCCGACGTTCTCGAAGACGACGAGTCCGATCGTGTTCGGGCCAGCGCTGCGTGGGCGCTCAACCGGATCGGCACGAGCGAGGCCCTCGAAACCGTCGCCAAATATGACGACGATCGCGCGTATCTCGTCCAGGCCGAAGCCGAGAACGCCGACATCGAGCCGGCAGCCTGACCGTACGCCGCATCTCGTTCTTACAGTTTATATGCGATCGGGCGGCCAGTCGCACCGATGGCCGATCGACGGCGGACAGTCACCGTCATTGTGCTCTTGGTGCTCGCGAGTGGGACCGCCGCGACACCACTCCTCACCGTCGCGCTTGCGACGCAGTCCGATACCCGATCGCCGGGTGCTGGGTTAGACGGCTCCGCTGTTGATCCGGACGGGGCAGCGACAGACAGCGTAGAGTGCCCGATCGAGAGCCGGGGCGAGGACGAGCGGCCGCCATCGGCCGTGGCGGACGCTCGGATCGTCGAGCTCTATCCGAACCCAACGACCCACGGAAACACCGGCGAATATCTCGTCCTCGAGACGCCGCCGGAGACTCCCCTCGCGAACTGGACGATCACCGACGGCCATACCACTGCGACGTTTCCGAACCGGACGGTCTCCGGCCGCACGGCCGTCAGTACCGATCCCGACGCGACCGAGGCGCTGACCGACGAAGGGGTCGTCGAACTCGATGGGACACTCCGGCTTGCCGTCGACGGCGACGAACTCACGCTCCGAAACGGGACAGAAACCGTCGACCACGTCTCGTACGATCGGGCCCCGCTCGCCGAACGATGGTATCGAACAGCGATCAGTAGTGAGGAACGCGACAGTGAGAGGACAGCCAGCGCAACTGAAGACGGCACGTGGTGGCCACGGGACGCAACCTGTCGCCCTGTCGAGACAGTCGATACCGAAGAAGCGACGACGTTCGTCCTTCCTGACGCGCCTACAGTAGCACGCGAGACGATCGACGACGCCGACGATCGGCTGTTGCTCGCCGGCTACACGATTACCGATCGCGAGATCACTGATGCACTCGTCGACGCGGCGGCTCGTGGCGTCGACGTCGCCGTCCTCCTCGAATCTGGGCCGGTCGGGGGGACACCAGCGGCGACGGAATCACGGATCGAAACGTTGCTGGCCGCCGACGTCGACGTTCGTGCGCTCGGCGGCGAAGGTGCGCGATACCGGTATCATCATCCGAAGTATCTCGTCGCCGACGACACAGCGATCGTCACGAGCGAGAACTGGAAACCAAGCGGGATCGGCGGTGCGTCGAGTCGGGGATGGGGCGTTCGCATCACTGACGCGGCGTTCGCGGCGGAGCTCGCTTCGGTGTTCCGGGTCGACTTCGAGGGCTGGGATACCGAATCGGGAGCGACGTATCTCGAAACCACCTCGTTCGTCGAAGACGATCCGACACGAGTCCGTGAGTTCGACGCAAATCACGAACCAACCACCGTTCCGGTCGAGTCGGTCGAACTGCTACTCGCACCCGACAACGCAGAGTCCCGCCTCCAGACGCTTCTTCGAAACGCAGACGACGAGCTGTTGATCAAGCAGGCCAGCGTCGATCCAGACGTCTCTCTCCTCGAGGCAGCGATCGAGGCGGCCCACCGCGGTGTCGAGGTCCAACTCCTGCTCGACTCGTCGTGGTACGTCGAAGACGAACACGAACGGCTCGCGGCCGATCTCGAGGACACCGCAGCTCGGGACTCCCTCGCGCTCGACGTTAGACTCGTCGACGATACTGACGCCTTCGAGAAGGTCCACGCCAAAGGAATCGTCGTCGATCGGGAGACGGCGATCGTCGGGAGCGCAAATTGGAACGATAATTCGCTCCGGCAGAACCGAGAGGTGCTGGTCGCGCTCCACGGTGAGGCCGCCGGCGAGTACTATGCAGCCGTCTTCGAGGACGACTGGGACGGCGATTCGTGGTCGCTTCCGCTCGGGCTGTCGGCGACGGTCGTCGCCGCACTCGCCGGAGCCGCAATCATCGGCCGGCGATACGTTCGGTTCGGCAACGAGGAGTCGGCGACTGCACCACAGCGGTGATGATATCGACACGACGATCGCGTCCGGTCAGTGCCATCTCGGAAACGGCACCGAGAAGCCGCTCAGAGCCGATCGCAAACGCGGCTCAGCCGACCAGCTCAGTCCGCAACGTTGTCGGCCTCGAACTCCAGGTGCTTGCAGTAATCCTGTTCCGGATCGAAACAGTCGGGACACTCCGGGGGCCGATCGATAATCGTGTCGAGGCGCTCGGCAACGGTGTCGTCAATAACGCTTTCGAGTGCCCGGGCTTCCTCGCGAAACTTTTCGACCTCGAGGACGTTCGCGAGAAACCGTTCGATGATACAGTACGTCTGGAGGGCGTCGTGAGCCCGCTCGATACCGTCGTCGGTCAGGCTCGCGCCTTTGTACTTCTGGTGTTCGACGAGGCTGCGCTCTTCGAGCTTTCCAATCATCTCGTTGACACTCGCCGGACTGACTTCGAGTAGCTCTGCGAGGGTTCCCGTCGAGGCAGGCCCCTCTTCGATGCGTTGGGCGAGATAGATCGCCTTGAGATACTGATCTGCAGTGTTCATTGAGTCCCTCCGTCAGGCTGGGTCGTCCGTTCGGAGCGCCTGATCGACGGCCCGAGACGGCACCGTCTCACCGTCGGTCGCCCGATCGTGGCTCCGATCATGCTCTGTGCTCCATAACCTCGGTCACTTCCTGGACCCCTTCTTTCTCTTCTTCGCGAATGGCCGAGAGCGTCTCGACCAGTCGGTCCCGATCGATCGCAAACGAGGCGTCGGAGGCGTCAATCGCCTCGATCAGATCGTCGTAAAACTTGTAGGCCGTCTCCTCGTTTGCCAGTTGATCGTAGAGGACGCCGTCGGTGTCTTCCGGCGGGCCGTACTGGGCGCTCACCAGATCGTTGATCTCTTCATACGGAACCGTCTGGGCGTCGAGTTCGGCAATCAGTGCCTCCAGTTGCTCGCGGTGGGCGGCCGATTCCGTAGCTGCCTCGGCCAATAACTGTCGGACCGCCTCGTCGGTCGACTCCCGTTCGTCCGCAGGTAGCGACTCGAGGTGGTGGGCGGCGCGTGACTCGACGACCTCTTCTAGCACGACTCCGATCTGGAGGAGCCGGGCGAGTTGATGATCGCTCGAGACACGCTGTCCCAGGCTCATAGCTCCTCTTGGGTTGCCGTGTTACATAAATGCAAGGAGAGACGTCGGCTCGTCACCCCAGTCAGGGGTACCGAACGTGAGAGACGGTACAGACCGGCATGGTTTGCGCTGGGGAGTTCTCGCCGGTTCGTACAGATCGTTGTAACGATCTACCGGCGATCGCTCGAACGGGGCAGCGAGCACCGGTAACAACTGCAACTAGTTACACACTGATCGCACAGCCGTCGTGCGATTAGGTGTGCATTGATTTGCAGTGGCTGCGAGAGACGGGTCGAAGTCCACGCAGCCGCCCCATTCGGCTGGCTACGCCTCCCTCTCAGTCGTGGCTCGAAATATCGAGTCCGCCGGTCACGTCCGACTCGTCGTCGCTCTCATCGCGTTCGGGTGAGGTGGGAGTTGCCGTCGTTGCCTCGCCTCCGGATCCAGCGATCGCCGTCGATCGGGCCAGCTCGTCGAGGTCGAGACCCGCCACGTTGGCGCGGTTGATCGCCCCGATTCGATTGGCAACCCGCTCGCTCAGCCCACAGAACGCATCGGCGATGCTGCCACCGCGTAGCGCTGCAGGTGCCCCGTCGTCGTTTCTGACACCGATCTCCGGATCCATCGGTATCTCTCCAATAACAGGGACGCCGTACTCAGCGGCTACCTCGTGGCCGCCGTCACGCCCGAACAGGTCGTGTGAACCACCACAATCCGGACACTGGAAGCCGCTCATGTTCTCGACGATACCGATCGCTGGCGTCTCGTGGTTCGAGAACATCCGCATTCCCTTTCGGACGTCATCCAGTGCCACCTCTTCGGGTGTCGTCACGATGACCGACCCCGTCACCGGGATCGTCTGGAGCAGCGTCAGCTGGGCGTCACCTGTTCCCGGCGGCAGATCGACGACGAGATGATCCAGGTGTCCCCAATCGACTTCCTCTAGGAGTCGGACGACGATCTTATCGATCATCGGCCCACGAAGCATCGCAGGATCGTCGGCATTGGCGATCAGAAACGCCATACTCATCAGTTTCACGCCGTAGGCCTCCGGCGGAACGAGCGTCTCGTCATCGGCAATCCCCGGCTCGCCCTCGACGCCGATCATCCGAGGGACGTTCGGGCCGTAGATGTCGGCATCGAGGAGACCGACGGTTGCACCCATCTCGGAGAGCCCCGCCGCGAGATTCGTCGCGATGGTCGTTTTGCCGACGCCGCCTTTCCCCGAGGAGACAGCAATCACGTTTCGGACGCCCGGAATCGGACTCGATCGATCGGGCTCGAAGGGGCTGGCCGTCACTGCAGGCTCGAGACCCAGCTCGCGGACGGCATCCCGAACGCGGTCGCCGATCGTCTTCTCATCGGGCGCAAAGGGCGCGTTGAAATCGAGCGTGACCTGTGCGATGCCGTCGTCGGTTACCCGGAGCTCCTCGATCAAGCCAAGCGAGACGATGTCCGCATCGAGTGCAGGGTCGTCGACCGCACGCAGTCGATCGCGGAGCTGGCTCGTGGTCACCGTCATCGCGAGTCACCGCCACGCCGGTGTGTGGTCGATCGGCGTCCCGACTCCTCGATCGGTGCTGGCTGTTGTCCGACAGTATCAGTCGACGAGCGGTTCGTGGTCGTCAGTTGGATCGCGATCGGATCGGCTGTGTTCGGTCTCATAATTTGAATGCGGCTGCGCCTTTACAGGAACTGCAGTATTCGGCCATGTGGCCATCGATACCCTCGATATCGTCGTCGGGAAGCTGGTCTTTCATGCGTTCGATCGTCGCGGTACTGGCAAAGGGTTCCCCACAGCCGCGACACTCGAACAGGTCGGCGTCGTGGACCGTCGTCCAGGCGGAACCGTCGTTTGTCTCGGGTAAGAGGCGTAAGTCGAGCCCGTCTTCCATCTCGATCGCCGACTCGGGGCAGCCGGTCTCACAGAGGCCGCAGTTGACACAGCGGGCGTGGTTGAACTCGAGTCGTCCCTCTTCGCGACGGATCGCATCAGTCGGACAGAGGTTCGAACAGGTCGGCGTGAATCCACAGGCGTCGCTGACCGTCATCCGGCCGAAGTCGGTGAGCCCGCGGATCACGTCTCGTTCGGGATCGACGTGCTCGACGATCGTCCGAACGCTTTCGAGTGCCCACTCGTGGTTGCCGTACTCGTCGGCGTCGACACCGAGGACCCGATCGGACGCCGCGTGGTCGCCGGGCGGGATCGGTGTCGCCGAGAGCGCACCCACGAACGCCGACACCGACTCGACGAACGCGTCCGGCTCCGCTGGGTCCGGCGCGAGAAACGCAACCCGGTCACCCAGCCCGAGATCGGTCGTCGCCGTGTTGAGCCGATCGACGAGGGCGGACTTTGGCTCCGGTCCCGAGTGCTGACAGGTATGCCCACAGCCGAGGATCGTCACGCCATCGGCTCCGGCCGCGAGCGCATGGAGGACGTGTGCCTCGCCGACCGTATCCGTACAGTCGACCTGCACCGGCAGGATCGGTGGGTACGACAGGTCGGCACCGCGCGCGGCGAGCTGGCCGTACCGGGTAAGCGCCGTTTCGGCGCGCTCCGAACAGACGAACGCGACCACCTGGGTGTCGATCGCCGGCCCGGACCAGTCTAACAGCCCGCCCGAGGGCTCGGTATCGACGAGTGCCTCGACCTCGCGGGCGAGATGGTCGTTTGGCCGCCCCGTAAGCGACACCGCGCCGGTCGGACAGGAACTCGTACACGCGCCACAGTGCTGGCAGGCCGAGAGGTCGAAGGCGACCTCGTCGACGGCCGGTTTGGAGACCGCGTCGTGAGGACAGGCCTCGTGACAGGCCGTACACCCCTGCTGACCGGAGTCGCCCGAGGCACAGACGTCCATATCGAGGTCGAGCGGGGACGGCCGATCGGCCGCGAGCAGGTCCGTCACCGCGGCGATCGCTTCGGGGCCGTCGTCGGTGTGGTAGCCGGTCGTCCCGCCGGGTGCCGCGTCGTTGCCGTCCGCGTAGACGACCTGATCGACACGCAGCGTTCGGCGGACGCCATCGAGATCGATCGCATCAGTCGGACAGACGTCGACCCACTCGCCGTCCGGCGTGCCGGGAGCGACGTCGATCGGCGTTTCCGTGATCGCCTCCGGTGGCCCGGCGCGGACACACTCCATACAGTCGATGCAGTCGTCCGCGACACGGGCTTCGAGATCGATCTCGAAGTTGCCGATCGACCCCGAGACGTCGACGACGCGGCCGCGCTCGATGCGGACGTCGGTCAGCTCGGCGGCGACATCGTCGAACTCCTGGCCGTTCGCGATCAGCGTCACGTCGGCCATCTCGGGGAGTGACACAGCGAGTTCGTGGTCGCCGACAACCGCGACCGATCGGCCCACGTCGTTGCCGACCGTCGGCGGCGTTTCACCGTCGTCGAGACGCGTGCTCGCGGCGGTGACGAGTCTCGCGGTCTTCTCGGTGGCTGAGGCCTCCTCGTGGACCCAGCCCGCACCTTCACGCTGGTCGACGAACTCGACGGTTGCGCCGGTTTCGCGTTCGACGCGCTCGAGTTTCCGTTGTCCGGCGTCGGCCGGACAGGTCATAATGACCGTCTCGAGGTCGCGGTCGTCGATGACGCCACAGATATCTCCGAGTGTGTCGGTACCACACAGTAGGTCCGAGCTCGCCGCCATATCGACACCCTCGATCCGCTCGCGAGCCGTCTCGAGATCGATCGAACACGTGTCGGCACACGAGCAGACGAACGCGCCGACGTCGGTCTCGTCACTCATGATCGATCCTCACGTCTGCCTCCTCGAGTGCAGCCGTATGGAGGTCGAACAGCGCATCGGTCAGTGCGAAGACGCCACGGTAGAACGCCGGAAGCTCGGTCTTCCGGGCCTCGTCGTGAAACTCCGAGAGCCAGTCGCCGATGTGAGTGTCGACGAACGCGAGCTGTCGTCTGCGGTCGCCGCGGGCACAGAGCTCCGCGAGGAAGTCGAGCTCGTACCCTGCGTGGTCGATTAGCTCGTCGTCGACGGCCAGCTTGCAGCCCGAATCGAAATAAAATGCCTCGACTTCGGTCGAGCTGGGGCCGTTGAGAACGCCGTCGACGTACAGCGATTCGTACGGCGGCGGTGGCGATCGGCGCTCGTCAATGCCGAGGAAGGTCCTCGTAAACGCCGGTGTGAGTGTCTCTGGCTCCGCCTTGGCTTGTAAGACGGTGTCGATGGCGTCGGAAAACGCCGGTGGAAGTTCGGTCTCGCCGCCGATCGCACCACACCAGGCTCGCAGCGCGTCGACCTGCGCTGCCGTCGGCGGTTCGAGATACAGTCCTGCCAGCGCACGATAGATGCCGCTCAGCCCGTCTTCGAGGGCGACACGATCCGATTCGGAGGCGTTCGGGTCAGCCGTTGCAGTTGTCTCTGACATGTTAGGTTGGGATAATCAGTCTGAACGCGATCGGGAAGACCGAGAACACGACCGGGCCGAGCAAGATTGCAACGAGGAACCCGAGACCGATCAGTGCCGTCTTGTTGTCGCGTGGGTCACCGACGAACCAGCCGAGCAACACCAGGTACAGTGGGGCGAGTACGACGCCGAAGACCACGTACAGGCCAAGGCTCATTGACTCGTCACCTCCGTTTCGGGACTTGGGGTGTCCCCATCTGGACCGGCGTTATCGGAGTCCTCTGTCGTTTCCAAATCATCCTCGGCGAGTTCGAGTTCGACCATCGGGATCACTTTCGTCAGCACCAGGATGACGAGCACTGAGGTGGTGATCGTCCCGAACGCCATCGTGACCTCCGTGATCGAGGGCCAGTACGACGCCTCCGGAAACATACTTGCGAGTGGCTCTCTGGTCGCATACAGCAGCCCTTCGACGACGAAGACGATCTTTTTCAGCAAGATTGCCAGCGAGATGAGGACTGCTGCAGCCACCGAGGCAGCAACGCTGAACAGAGTGGGTCGAAGCGCCTGTGCGACGAGATAGGCCAGCGGGACCACCAGCCCGAGAATCGAGAGCCAGAACGGAACGGCCATCTGCCCGGCGATGAGCGAATCAGTGACCTGTCCGGCGTCACTCGGGGCTGCCGGGTACGAGCCGGTCACGAGACTCTGGAGCACAAACCACAGGGTCGCAAGCACCAGCACAATCAACACCGTATTCAGCCCGCGGAAGACGTCGTCGTCAATAACATCGTCCCAGCCGTAGCCGTAGCGGAACGCAGCGGAAAGCACGATGACGACTGCCATCGCGTTCGTCAGCGACTCCGCGAGCATCGCCGGCCCGTGTGACGCACCGAACCAGCCGGGGTGCATCCCCATCGTTGCGAACAGCCACGGAACCACGCCGCCCGAGAGCAGCGGCACGAGCAACAACACGCCGACGGCAAGCCACCAGGCCATCTGTTCGGTCTTTTTGTCCTCGCTGGGCGAGTAGCCGATCAGGAGGATCCGGTAGAGCGGATCGAACAGTTCCGGAAGCGACCCGCGCTTGCGACAGTGGTAGACGTCTTTTCGCAGTGTCACCGCGAGATACGTCGCCGCCAGTGCGAAATAGAGGAAGATCGCCGTCATATCCCATGCCAGCGGTGACGTCTGGACCGTCGACGGCCAGGTGACGATCATCATGTACATCTGGTCCGGTCGACCGATGTCAAAGAGGATGTTCGTCGCCGCCGCCGGGATGGCGACGACCGTCAACACCTCTGCGATCCGTGCGATCGGGAAGTACGTCTCGAGACCGAACAGACGCACTGCCGCGGAGATCGCGATACCGCCGTGGGCGATCCCGACCCACCAAATGAACGTCCCGATGTACAGCCCCCAAGGGACGCCACCCTGCGTGCCCCAGCCGGTGAGGCCAGTGACAGCCATCCCCTGACGAAGCTGAATGACGTACGACACTGCCGTCGCCAGCGAGAAGACGGCCGCGATCGCAAAGACGACGAAAAACGGTTTCGACGTCTCCCGAAGTGGCCGAGTCAGTCGATCGATGTCGACACCACTCGTGCTCACACCCACTCACCTCCGGTTGCCGCCGCTTCGGCATCGATCGCGACGTCGGGATCTTTGTAGTCGTCTTCCATGTTTCGGACGTTCTCGTCGGGCTTGTCACCGAGGTAGACGATGTTGGGCTCGTTTCCGGACTCCGTGAGCATCGACCACTGGTTTTTGTCCGACTTCTCTTGGAGATACTGCTGTGGGTCGCTTTCGGGATCGTCCATATCCCCAAAGTGGATGACGTTGGTCGGACAGACCTCCTCACAGGCCGTCGACCCCTGCAGGTCGTGCTCGTCGGTCTGACGGTGGGCACAGAACGTACACTTCCCCATCGTTCCGGTGGGCGGTCGACCACCCATCTCCGTCCCGCGTGGCTCGACGCCCTCGTTCAGTTCCGGGTTCTCCCACGGCAGGGGTCCGTCGTGGTCCTCGTCGGCGTTTCGAAGCATATCGGCGAGGCTCTCACCGTCGCCGCCGGACGCCGCCGCCCCGGCGGATTCCTCGTAGCCGTACTGTCCCTCGTCGGGATCGCGCCACGCAAAGTAGTTGACCCCATACGGACAGCCGACCTCACAGTACCGACAGCCGATACAGCTATCGTAATCGGTGAGGACGATCCCGTCGTCCTCGCGCTTGAACCGTGCGTTCGTCGGACAGACCTCCGCACACGAGGGCTCAGAACAGTGATGGCAGGGGTTCGGCATGAACCCCTGATCGACGTCGGGGAACTCACCGTCTTCGTACCGGAAAACGTTCATCCAGAACGCCCCGCGAGGCGTCTCGTTTTCCGTCTTGCAGGCGACCATACAGGCACGACAGCCCTGACAGCGCTCCATATCGATCGCCATCCCCATCTGGGTCATCCGCTTTCACCCCCTGCAGGCTCGACGCTGACACGGATATGAAACGACTGGTCTGCAGACCACGAACAGTACCCCTCCGTCGAGTCAAAGAGGTCGTTAGGGTTTGCCCCCTCGTCCAGGGCCTTCACCGCCGGATGTTTCGTGTGCGTGTCGTTCCCGTATGGGATCGCGATCGTTCCCGGCTTGATTCCTTCGAGGGTCATCACGTCGCCCGTGAGCTGGTAGGTGTCGCCAGTGACCGCGTTGTGGCTCTCGACGACGGCCCGATCGCCGTCTTCAACGCCGGACGCAGCGGCATCGCGTGGGTTCATCCTGATATGGTTTTGTGGCGCAAGTTCGTTGAGCAGCGGGTTCTGTGCGGTTCGAGACTGCTTGTGTTCGATCTGCTTGTAGTCGAACAGCGTATACTCGTACTCGTCGGGCGAGTTCCACATCGTTGGCTCTCGCCACTCCGCAAAGCCGTTGATGTCCTGAATGTAGGGGAACTCGTCGGCTGCATCCTCGCCGTACTCGTCTTCGAAGCCGTCACGGACGTTCTCCCCGAGGAGTTCGAACGACTCCAGATAGAACTGCCATTTGAACCCAAAGGGGCTGTACTCCGTGCGGTGTTCGTCGCCGAACTCCTCGGAGTCGGGGCCAAGAACCCAGTAGCGGTGGGTCAGCGGGCGCTCCTCGCTTTCGGGCGACTCGCGGAACGCCTCGCCGTATCTCGGCGTCCGATCGAGACACGCCTCGACGCTCATCTCGTCGACGCTGTCGAACGCATCGTCACCCTCGAGCTCGAACGAATCGTTGACGTAGTCGACGTAGTTGTCGCCGACGTCGAGGGCGGCAGCGAGCTCTTTGAAGATATCGCCCTCGTCACGACACTCCCATAGCTGTGGGATCGGTGCCGTCCGCGTCGAACTCGTGTAATGGGTGTTGCTCATCCCGTCTTTGGCGTTCTCGTGTTTGTCGACGGTCGTCGTCGGCAACACATAGTCGGCGGCGTAGGATGCCGTGTCGCTTAGCTCGGGATCGACAGCGATGACCGTCCCGTACTGGGCGTATCCCTCCCGCGATCGCTCCCTGTTGGGGGCACCCGAAAGCGGGTTCGCATAACAGACCACGACGGCCATCTCCTCGGGATCGTGGGGCAGGTTGTACTCGTCGGGATTGTTGAGAACGTGTGGGACCTTCGCGTACGCACCGTTCGCGTCGGGATGGAAGTACGTCCCCTCGAGGTCCGGCCCGTCGGGCTCCCAGGTGAGTGTCTCCTCGGGATCGAACGCGCGTTCGCGGACGTGTTCTCTGTGTGAGGGGTCCGGCGCGTTCACGTAGCCAGTTCGGCTGCTGCCGACCGTCTCGACGGCACCGACCAGGAAGAGAGCCAGCATTCCAGCCTGCATCGCAGTGGGACCGAGTTCCTGCTGGCTGACGTGATACAGCGACATCGAGACCGGGCGGTAGGGAACCCGCCGACGCTCGCCGTCGACTTCCACGGTCGTCGTCGACCCGATCCGAGCCTCTTCGCCCCACGTTTCGGCGACCCGCCGGATCTGCTCGGCAGGGAGGTCGGTGATCTCGGCCGCCCACTCGGGGTCGTACGCCGCGACCTCATCTTCGAACAGTTCGAAGGCGGGACTGACCTCGTCGCCGTCGATCGTCACCGTCTCGTCGACACGCAGTGCAGCCGTACCGACTGCAGTCGGATCGTGTGGGTCGTCTGGGAGCGTCTCCTCGTGGGTCGCGAGTTCGCCGGTATCCTCGTCGTAGACGACCTCACCTTCCGTCCAGAGGATCGCCGCGTCGGACTCGGTCGGCTCCTCCGAGTCGGCATCGAGGTCGTCGACGTCGGCCGCACGAACGATTTCACCCTCACGGTCTCCCTCCGTATAGACCAGACACGGGGCGTTCGTCGTGTTCTTCAGGAACCACTCGTCGACGTACCCTTCTTCGACGAGCACGTGGTTGAACGCGAGGAAGAAGGCGAGATCGGTCCCGGGCTCGATCGGCAGCCACTCGTCACACCACTGGCCTGCACCGCGTCGCTGCGGGTCGAGGACCGCGACGTCCATTCCGTCCTCGTACCCCTCTGCCATCTCTCGGGCATAGGTGGTGTTACACAGGTGTGGCCCACCGGCCTGGGTCGCGTTCCAGCCCCAGTTCAGGAAGAACTCGGTGTTGTGGAAGTCGGGTTCGGGCGAGGAAAAGCCGGCACCCATCCGACTGAGGGCTATCTTATTGCCGGTGGCACAAACGTTCCCGTGGCCACGGACGTTGATCCCCTCGCCGTACTCCGCTTCGAGGGCCTCGACCCAACCGTCCATATGCCACTCTGAGCCTTTGACACGGCCGATCTGGAAGTGGACGCGTCGAGGATCGTCCGCCAGCATCGGCCCGAGTTCGTCGCCGATTTCTTCTGCCGCCTGCTCCCAGGAGATCGGCTCGAACTCGCCTTCCTCACCTTTCTCGCCACCGACGCGCTTGAGCGGCTGTTTGACCCGATAGGGATCGTACAGGTCGGCGATCTGTCCGACGCCTTTCGGACAGAGCCCGTCGATCACCTCGTCGTTCGGTTCGGGCCGAAGCTGTACGACGCGATCGTTGACGACCCGCGCCCGCATCGTACAGTCCTGTTTCCCGATCCAACAGGCCGTCGATACCTCCTCGACATCGTACTCAAGCGGGTCGTCTGCGCTCCCAACGTCGGTAAAATGGTACGTCCCACCGAGACCGGCTCCCGCTGCGACGAGTCCGATCGATTTCAACACTGACCGCCGCGACAGACCGTCTGCGGCGGCGTCGACTTTGTCAGTGATATCGAGACTCATCGGCGGACCCACCAGTTGTACTTCCCCTGTACTGTATCGTCCATCATCAATTACCCATATTACGATATTACCATATAATACTTTCCCACATATGTCGGGTTCGATCGATCCGTCTGAACAGAGTACAGACAGCCCCTTGATGGGCAAAGCGGCTATTTAGCCCAATTTGCGTTCCGACTTATCAGTCAGCTTTATCACCAAAACACTCGGTGTACTCGACGATCGTCCAACAATACTGCGTCCCGACTGCTGACGATGATCGACCGTGAAATAGATCCGTATTCACACCTGTTCGATCCGCGTCAACACGCGTCGGCCCGGTAACAGACAGCCGTCTCCGAAGCGCCACCGATCGGCGTGAGAAACCGAGACTACGCGCTCAGACGCAGTTCTACAACGAAACCCTATCAGTGGGTCGCTTCCAGACTCGTTTCGGATCGACCTTCGGTGAGACGGACGAGTTGCTCGCCCCGGCGAGTGGGTTCGTAGTAGCGCCACCGCCCGTCTTTCGTCCGCGAGACCAGCCCCGCTCGCCGAAGCCGCGACAGCGACTGGCTGATACTACTTTGTCCGACATCGAGATGTGGCTCCAGGTCACAGCCACAGACGGGTTCCTCAGCCGCTTCAAGAATCGAGAGAATCCGGTATCGGGTCTCGTTTCCGAGCGTTGCGAACATCTCGACGTAGTCGTCGATCGGCTGACTGGATATCTCGTCGAGTGCCTGTTCAGTAAGCACTCGGTCACAGTCCGGTGATTCGTCCGCGTTGCTCTCACCACTCGACATTCAACGGACGTTCGACCTCCACGAGAATAAACGACGCGGTCGTGACACCACCAACCACCGACGATCGACGGCCTGGAGACGGCTCGAACGACACCCCAGTCAGACGGCTCACCCAGTGAACTCCCAGACGCGCCGTCCGTCCCCACCGTCGATCGCATCGACCTGCTTGAGGGCCGTCTTTAGACAGCTCCACCAGCTGTCGGCCGTCTCGTACCCTGCTGGATGTGTCTCGTAGAGCGCGTCGACGAAGTCGGATTTGCGCGCCTGCCCCTCGTCTCGGAGAAAGGCGATCGCGTGTCCGGCGACCGCACGACGGGCTTCGATCACGTCCGCGTCGTGGCCGGGGACCGACAGGGAGTCGAGATCGGCCACGTCTGCGCCCGGTCGAACCGTCCCGTCGACCAGCGTTGTCGACGATCGGTACTCAAGCCCCGTCTCGACCGAGCGATTCAGTCGGGAGCGCGTCTTCGCGACCGCGCGTCGCGACAGTTCGTCGAGCCGATCGAACGCGACCGTTTCGAGGACATCGGCGTCCTGTGTGACCGGATCCCCTTTGATACGTACGACGCGCTCCGGTGAGAGCTGGCGAGCCGTACCGGCCGGCTCCGAAGTCGAATCCGTGTGCGTCGTATCCGCAGCTGTCTCAGGTTGCTCTTGTGGCAGCTCCCGATCGCTCTCTCCTGGTGTGGCCTCGTCTGTTGAGGTCTCGATGTCTTCGGCGGCCGCCCGATCTGATGGGGGACACTTTCGAGAGACCGTCGTACGCGGCGTTCCGCGGACCTCGACCGACGGATGTGTCTTCGACCGCGTCCAGCCGTCATCGCTTCGTGGCAAGTCGGGCGACGGCGACTGCGTACCGCCGTCACCTGCAGTCGCGGGATCGCTACCAGCCTCACCGTCGGTGTCGGCCGTTCGCTCCGGTTGTCCAGCTCCGACCGACTCCTGATCAGTCCGTGCCGCCAGTCGCTGCTCTAAGGTCGCAATTCGTTCCCGATAGGTTTCGAGAAGCGCTGTCGCATCGTCAGGGGCGTCGGCGATCGATGCCCGGTGGTCGATGATCCATTGGACGTACGCGCCACGGCTGTCGAACCCGATCAGCCGCCGTTCCATCTCGAGTGCCTCGAGCGTCTCATCGTCCAACTGGACTGGGAGGGACCGCATCGACACTCGATACTTCGTTCGGAAATAAAAAAGGTCCGTCAGACGATACTGCGTCGCTCAGTCGCGTGAGCGAAGACGCGTCTGGATCAGTTCCGTCAGATCCTCACGCAGCTCATCGACTGCGATCTCCTCCATGACCGGCACGAAGAAGCCCTCGACGAGCATGTTTCGTGCAGAGCGTGGATCGATGCCACGGGAGGTCATGTAGAGCAGATCCTCCTGGTCGATCTGGCCGACCGTCGCCGAGTGGCTGGCCTCGGTGTCGTGGTTGTTGATGATCAGTTTCGGGGAGGCGTCGGCCTCGCTCTCGTCTGAGAGCATCAGCGTGTTCTCACGCTGGTAGGAGCTCGTGTCCCACGCGTCTCTGCCGACGTCCTGGACACCCTCGTACACCGATCGGGCGATGTCGTCGGTGACACCACGGGTAACGAGGTCAGCCGTGGTGTGTTCGGCACGGTGCCAGACCTTCGCATCGAGATCGAAGTGCTGGTCGTTGTGACCGTAGAACGCGCCGACGATCTGGGTCTCGGAACTGTCTCCAGCGAGCGTCGTCGACACTTCCGTCTTGGTCAGCTGGGTACCGATGTTGGCCTCGATCCAGTCGATCGTGGCGTAGGTGTCGGTCACGCCGCGTTTGACGGTGAAGTTGTAGGCGTCCTCCGAGAGGTTCTGGAGGCTGCCGTACTGCACGTTGCTGTTTTCGCCAGCGACGATTTCGACGATCCCGCTGTAGTACTGCTCTTCGGCTTCCTCGCCAGTTGACTGGCGCTCGAGGATCGTGACCGAGGACGACTCCGCGGTGACGACGAGCGTGTAGTTGAACAGCGATCGGGAGTTCTGTTCGGTCCGGATAGTGACGTCCTCGGCGTCGACACCCTCGGGAACGTAGACGACCGTTCCGGTGCTAAAGAGGGCGGTCGAGAGCGCGGTCAGGTAGCTGTCCTGGGGGTCGACAGTCGAGCCGAAGTGTTCTTTGAGCAGGTCTTCGTGCTCGTCGACTGCCTCGCTCCAGGCGAGGACGTCGACGTTGTCAGGGCCGACCTGATCCTTGTTCTCGGCGGCGTTCAGCGGATCGACGAGCGACTCGAAGTCGAGCTCGTGGAGGTTCGTCCAATCCCGTCCCGGCGTTCGAATGACGTCGGGCATGTCGAGTTCGTCGAGCGCCTCGAGCGCCTCCAGCCGGGTTTCGAGGAGCCAGTCTGGCTCGTCTAGCTCGCCGCTGATTTCGCGTACCTGTTCTGCTGTCAGATTGGCGTGTACCTGCGTTTCTGCGCTCATATTATCCGAGACTCCCTTCCATCTCGAGTTCGATGAGACGGTTGAGTTCGACTGCATACTCGATCGGCAGTTCCTCCGTGATCGGCTCGATGAAGCCGGCGACGATCATCTTCTTGGCGTCGTCGTCGTCCAGGCCGCGGCTCTGGAGGTAGAAGATGTCTTCGTCGCCGATCTTGCCGA
>LFCJ01000920.1_pt1 | contig 19571 bp, 21 predicted proteins | sample 643141 | NCBI WGS metagenome assembly LFCJ01 (sample SAMN03766243, study PRJNA286221) | soda lake metagenome | biome: soda lake; feature: Kulunda steppe; material: water; isolation source: sample B1-Br-g2 brine of Lake Bitter-1 | place: Russia: Kulunda steppe | collected 2010-07
CGTCTGATCGAAGAGGATCGCCGTCCGGATCGGCGGACGCACCCGGGAGATCTCGTCGGCCAGCCGGCTCGCGGTCGGCTCCGCCGGCGGCTCGCGGAACATCGACGTCATCAGCTGGTCGACGAGCGCGTCGGGATCGCTCTGGGACAGTTCGACCAGCTCCCGGAAGGCGTCGAAGTCGGCGAAGCCGTGATCGTACCCCTCCCAGGCGAAGTCGGAGGCGTGCTGGTCGACGATCACGGCACCGGCGAGCCCGTCGGTGCCGAACTGCTCGACGTACTCCCAGAGCACGAGCGCGCCCATCGACCAGGCGACGGGGACGACCCCCTCGAGCTCCCGGCCCTCGAGGAACGCCCGGAGGTCACGGGCGTACTGGGGGACGGTGTGTCCGGTCTCGGCCGCCTCCGAGCGGCCGTGTCCCCGGAAGTCGAGGGCGATCGTCCGGAACCGGTCGGCGAAGTACGGCAGCTGGTCGTCGAAAAAGCGCGACCCCATCGTGACCCCGTGGAGGAAGACCACGGGGTCGCCCTCGCCGCGGTCCTCGTAGTACAGACGCGTGCCGTTGTGCGTCGCTCGTGGCATGGAGGTGAGTGGACGGCGCGGGAACAAATACGTGCGGGGTCCTACACCAGCTCCTCGACGTACTGGTCTTCCCACTCCCGGCGGGCCTCGATCTCCCGGCGGCCACGCCGGGTGACGGCGTAGAAGTTCGTCCGGCGGTCGAGGGTGCCCTTCTCGACGAGCCCCTTGTCGACCAAGGTGTCGAGGTTCGGGTAGAGCCGGCCGTGGTGGATCTCCGACTCGTAGTACTCCTCGAGTTCGTCTTTGATCGCCAGTCCGTGGGGTTCCTCGAGGCCGGCGATGGCGTACAACAGGTCGCGCTGGAAACCAGTCAGGTCGTACATGTTCTCCCTTACATCAGATTTCAAGATAAATCTGTTGATTGAGTGTGGTTCGGATTCGAGCCGGTCCCGCGGCCACGAGCGAGCCGCCCAGTCCGGAGTTTCGTCCCGATGCAACTGGTTGCTCCGTGGAACGGCCCGGAACTGGTAACTCCGCTGAGTATGTCGCGCTCGTTTCGTTACGGGAATTACCGGTGGCTGGATCGGGCCCCGAAGCAACGGACTCCCGTCACGTCGCCGGCCTCCCACCGTGTGACCCCGGAGCGTGTCACCGTGTGAGCCCGGGAGGTGGGTTTTTGTTCGTTCGTGCCGTGAATCCGTCCGGAGTCGGGGATCCCCTGTCACACGCTCCACGGCTCCACCCTGTTAGACGTGATCCTCGTCGCTCCGAGGGGATCGGTGGAGTGAATTCGCTGGCCACGCTACCGACCGGCATGAGCGTACTCGAGTTGACCCGCGAACTCGTCGCCACCCCGAGCCACGACGACGAGACCGCCGCGGGCGACCGGCTGGAGGCGTGGCTGCGCGCGGAGACCGACGCCGACGTCGGCCGTGACGAGGTCGGGAACGTGATCGCCCGCAGGGGCCAGGGTGAGTCGCTGGCGCTGGTCGGTCACCACGACGTGGTGCCCCCGGACGAGAGCCAACTGGACGGCGGGGAGTACGTGCTCGAAGAGCACGACGGCCGCCTGTACGGGCGCGGAGCGGCGGACATGAAGGGGGCGGTCGCGGCGGCCGCACTCGCCTTCCGGGACGCCGAGCCGGCCGGCGAGCTCGTGTTCGCCAGCTTCGTCGGCGAGGAGGTCGGCGGCGTCGGCGCCCGACACGCGGTCGACGCCGGCTTCGCCCCGGAGTTCGCCGTCGTCGGCGAGGGATCGACGAACTACTCCGGTCCCGACGTCACCGACGTCGTCGTCGCACACAAGGGCCGACGGGGGAGCACGATCACGGCCTCGGGCGTCGCCGCACACGCGAGCGAGCCCGAAGCCGGCGAGAACGCGATCTACCGGGCGGCCGACGCCGTCGACGCCCTCAGGGGGATCGACGCCCCGACCGTCGAGGTCGCCGGCGAGCGTCTGGAGGGCAGTCTCGCGGTCACGGGGATCGAGGGCGGGACGGCGATGAACGTGATCCCAGAGCGGTGTACGATCACGGTCGACGAGCGGACGGTGCCGGGCGAGCGGGCCCCCCTCGAACGGGTCGCCGACGCCGACGGCGTCGCGTGGACGGTCGACCAGGATTTGCCGCCGATGGAGTGTTCCGACGACGCGTTCGCCGACGCGGTCCTCTCGGCCGCCACCGGCGGCCAGGACGGCACTCCACGCCTGACAACCAAGCCCCACGCGACCGACGCGGGCTGGCTCGCCGGGGCCGGCACGGCGTGTGTGGTCTGTGGTCCCGCCGAGCCCGGCGAGGCCCACACCGCAGACGAGAGCGTCTCGATCGAGGTGCTCGAACGGTGTTACCGGATCTACCGGACCGTCGCCGAGACGTGGCCGGCCTGAACGGCCGGCCTCCCCCGGGACCGACGGGGACGCCGACCACCCATCCCGAACCCGACAGGTTGATAGCCGGTAGGTCCGTGGATCCGAACCGAGAATGTCGTCTACCGCCGGAGCCGTCGGGGCACTCGTCGGGCCGTCTGCGCCAGCGCTCGTCGGCTCGGCCTCGGCGAGCGACGTGCTGGCGTGGGTCGCGATCGGCACGTTCGTCCTCGCGCTCGCCCTGGATCGGCGCGGCACGTCCGAGCCGGCCCGGTACGTCGGCGCAGCGGCGTGGGTCCTCTTTGGGGCCTTCTGGCTCACGATGGTGCCGTACTACTACTACGACGCCCGCAGCCCGCTCCAGACGGTGCTCAGCGTCCTCGCGCTCCCGCTCTGTGTCTACACGGGCTATCTACTCTTCCGGGGCCGGGACTCGCTTCTGTTGCTCTCGAAGGCAGTCGCAATCATGGGGATCATCTACCTCCCTGCCGAGACGATCCCGTTCGTCCGCCGGTGGCTGATAGAGACGACCGCCGTCCAGGCCCACTGGGGCATGGAGCTGTTCGGCCACAGCCCGGGCATAAACGAGGGGGCGAACGGCTATCAGAGCCGGTTCGACTTCGACCCCGACGAGACGGTGACCGGCCGGACGACCTACATCGTGATGGCCTGTACCGGCCTCGGGAGCATGGCGATCTTCGGCGGGCTGGTCGCCGCCGTGCGGGCCCCGCTGCGCCGGAAGCTCGCCGGCGTGGCGCTCGCGGTCGGGATCATCTGGTTTCTGAACCTCGTCCGGAACGTCTTCATCGGGATCGCCTCGCCGTACGGCTGGTTCCAACAGGAGCCACTCGTCTACGTCGTCACGACGTACATGGGCGAGCCCGCAGCCAGGACCTCCTTTATCGTCGCACACAACTTCATCGCCCAGGGCCTCTCGGTCGTCGCGCTGGTCGCGATCACATACCTCGTAGTCAGGGTCGTCCCGGAGGTACTCGCCGTCCTGGAGGAGGCCCTCTACGTGCTGACCGGCTCCGAGTACGAACTCGAGGCGGCGTTCGCCCCCTCGCTGGAGCCACACGCGGACGGCGGCGAAAAATGACCGACCCCGGGCTCGCGTTCGCCGACCGGGCGACGTACCTGCCGGGAGCGGACGCGCTCGTCGTCGCCGACCTCCACCTCGGACGGGGCGTAGCCTCCCGCGTCGAGGCTCCGATCGGCCGCGGACGGGAGCTCGTCGACCGTCTCGAGGGGCTGCTCGATCGGTTCGAGCCGGGATCGGTCGTCGTCGCGGGTGACCTGCTTCACGCCTTCTCGTGGGTTCCCGACGGTGTGGCCGAGCGTGTGGCCGCCCTCGAACGGGCCGTCGAGGGGACGGGCTCCGAGCTCGTCGTGACGCCGGGAAACCACGACGTGTGCCTCGGGAGGGTGTACGGCGGTCCCGCGCCCGCGGAGTGTCGGCTGGACGACGGGACCGTGGTCCTCCACGGCCACGAGCCGCCCGAGAGCGACGCGGACCGGTACGTGATCGGCCACGACCACCCCGCGCTGTCGGTCGACGGCCGGAAGCTGCCGTGTCTGCTCTACGGGCCGGGCTACGGGGACAGCGAGGTGATCGTCCTGCCGGCGTTCGATCGGCTGGCGGCCGGGACGACCGTGAACCGGCTCCGCGGCGGGGAGTTCCTCTCGCCGCTCGTCACCGACGCCGACGGGCTCAGGCCGGCGGTCCGGGACGTAGACGCCGAGGAGACGCTGTGGTTTCCGCCGCTCGGGGAGTGTCGGGAGCTGCTCTGAGCTGCCGGTCGGTCAGCGGACGACTGCCGGTCGGTCAGCGGACGACGGTAACCGGCACGGGTGCCCGACGGACGACCCGTTCGGCGACGCTGCCGAGCAGCACGCGGGGGACGCCCCCCCGTCCGTGGCTGCCGACGTAGATGTGGTCGACGCCCTCCCGTTCGGCGAACCTGACGATTTCGCGGTCGGGACGACCGACGGCGACCTCGGTCCGGTACTCGACGTCGCGGGTGTCGACGACCTCGTCGACGGCCTCGACCGTCTCCGCTTTGAGCTCCTCCCGGCGATCCCTGAACCGCTCGCGGAGGAGTTCGAGTCCCGCGCCCGTCGAGCCCTCCGCCGCCTCGACCACCCGCAAGAGTACGACCTCCCCGTCCGGATGGTCGGCGAACGCGCGTCTCAACGCCTTCTTCGCCGGACCGGAGCCGTCGTACGCGACGAGCACTGTCATACCACGGAGTACCGACCGTCGGTATAAAATGGAGGCGGTTTCGAGGACTCGATCGACCCGTCGCCGTCGGACCGAGGCCACCTCGACCGTCGACCACCGAAGTCGTTCCGTCCACCAGCGGACCGAGGCTACCTCGACCGTCCGTCGACCGACGTCGTCCCGTCAGTCAGATCGGCGAGCACCGCCCGGGCCGCGTCGCGGCCGCTCTCCAGGGCACCCTGGATCGAGGACCAGCGTGTGTAGTCGCCGGCGAGGTAGACGTCCCCTCCGGGGTCGCGTGCGTTCGGCAGGTCGTCGTGGATCCCCGGCGGCTGGGCGAACTGAGCGAACGGGATCCGGAAGGTCGCGAGCGTCTCGAGGCCGTCGAACCGCCGCTCGGGGTACCACGAGGCGAGGGCTCGGCGGCTCTCTGTGGCGAGCTCCGCTTCGTCGTCGTCGCGGTCGCCGAGGAACGTCGCGCTCAGGAGCGTCCCGCCCTCGGGGGCGTACTCCGGGGCGACCTCGGTGTGGGGGACGAGCTGGTTCGGCCCCTCGGTCGTGGCGTTCAACAGGAGCCGCCCACCGGCACCGAGCTCGCCGCCGGGGAGGCTGTAGTACTGGGTCACACAGGCACGCGGCTCCGTCGGCACGCCCTCGACGCCGGTCAGCTCGCGGGCGGTCGGCGGATCCGTCGCGACCACGACGGCGTCGGCGTTGTGGCGAACCCCGTCGACCGTCACCGCGGCGTCGGCGTCGACCGCCTCGACGGCCGCGTCGGTCTCGATGACGACGCCGGCCCGTCGCGCGGAGGCGGCGAGCTGGCGCGGGATCTCCCCCATCCCCGCCGCCGGCACGGCCGTCGGCCCGCTCGCGAGGAACTTGAACGTGTACTCGAACACCCGACTGGAGGTCGACAGCGAGCGATCGAGTGTGATGCCGCCGTAAAACGGCGCCGCGAAGTTCTCGACGAACCGCTCGGAGAAGCCACGCGCCCGGAGGAACTCCCGGATCGAGCGGTCCTCGCCGTCGAAGATCGTCGACGCGTCGGTCCGGGCGAGTCGACGGCGAAGCCGGAGCACCCGGAGCTTATCACCGACGGACACCTCGCGGTTGAAAAGCGTCGCCGGGAGGGCCGTAGGCTCCCTGAGCGGGTCGGAGAGCGTCGATCGCTCCCCGGGCCTGACGATGGTCGCCCCGGGGGCGAACCGCCGCAGGTCGAGCGCCTCGAGGTCGAGTTCGCGTCTCGCGGCCGGGTAGGCCGGAAAGAGCACCTGGAAGCCACGGTCGAGCCGGTAGCCGTCGACCCGGTCGGTCCGCACCCGGCCGCCGACCGTCGACTCGCGTTCGAACAGCGTCACCGAGACCCCGCGGTCGGCGAGACGGCGGGCGGCGACCAGCCCGGCCAGGCCGGCACCGACGACGACCACGTCCGCTCTGTCGGTCATATCGGCCGTTCGAACGCCGAGAATAAAGCTCCCCCGTCAGTTGATGGTCGTGTGCTCTGACTCCTCGTTGAGCGCCAGGTTCGCGGCGATCTCGGAGTTTCGCATGGCGTACTGGGCGGTCTGCTGGAGGCTGACGAGCACCTCCCTGACCTGCAGGAGGTCGCCGTTTGCCATCTCCGGGAGGTCGGCGAGGATCTCCTGTTCGGCGTCGCTGATCTCCGCGAACAGCGTCCGGCTCCGTATCGTCAGATCGTAATCCCGGGAGACGGCGGCTTCGACCGACATCGAGGTGATCTCGTCGACTTTCTCGGTCAGCTCCCGGATCCGACGCATCGTCGCCCCGTCGACGTCGAGGGCGTGACCGTCGGCCTCCATCACGATGTCGGCGATGTCCTCTGCGTTGTCGGCGGTGAGCTCCAGGTTCTTCGCGATCGACCGGTAGCCGATCAGCGGAAAGCCGTCGTCGAGGCCGACTGCGCGGGCGAGGTTCGGGTTCTGGTAAGCGGTGAAGATCAGCCGCAAGAGCAACACGAAGATCTTGTTCGCCTGGCGCTCGCGGTTGAGCGCCCGCTGGGCGAGGTCGGGGTTGCCGTGGGCCAGCGCCTTGATCGCCTCCCCGCGCATCGTTCGGCCGGTCCGCTCGAGACGCTCGAGGAGGTTGTCGAGATCGAAGTCCTCGGCGTCGACCGAACACCGGATCGAGATACTGTCGGGGGTCTCCTCGATCACGCCGAGACCCATGAGCTGGGTCTCGGCCTGGTAGACGGCGTTTATGTGCGCCGAAGAGAGCGTACAGCCGTCCTCCGAACACTCGATACGGATCACCCGCCGGCCCAGCACGTACTGGGCGACGATCGCCCGCTCGACGGCCTCGGCGTCCAAGTCGTCGGCGTGGATGATCGCCTCCGTCTCCTCCGTGTTCGCCGACTCGCTCATCACCGTCAGGGTCCCCTTCCCGCCGGTTCGAAGCGAGACCTCGTCGCCTTTCTCGACGCCGTGCTCGCTCGCCCACTCCGCGGGCAGCGTCATCGCGAGCGTCGAGGGGCCGAGCCGCTGGACTTTCCGCGTTTCCATGGCCGGCGGTACGCGACTCCCGACCTTAATCTTGACTATATGCACATTATATCCCCGACTTTGACTGTCACTCCCTTACCCAGATTGGTCGATAGCCCGAATCGTTTAAACTACTTTCATCATTCGGGTCGTGAACCGCCCCGTGCGGACGTGTACCCAGCCGCGCAGGGAGTCGTTGGTGGCCTCGTCGTCGGTGTCGACGCGGAGGACGCCGACGTCCTCGATCTTCCGTTCGGAGGCGACGATCTCGATCCCGGCGGCCCGATCGATCACCGCCGGGGAGATCTGGTGGTTCCCCCGGCCGAAGACGAACCCCTGTCCGCCGATCGGGGAGACGACGACGACGGCCGGCTCCTCTATCGCCGCGAGGATCTCCGCCTCGGAGCCGTCCCGCACGAGGAGTTCGCCGTCCCGCCAGACGTCGACGCCGAGAGGGGAGGGCTCGACGCCGAGTTCCTCCTCTATCGCGCCGACCGTACCCCCCGGCCCGAAGACGTACGTCGTCCCCGCCTCGACCTCCTCGGCGACGCCACGGGCGAGGGCGTCGACGCTGCCCCCGCCGAGCTGTTTACTCGACTGGAGGTTCCGGGAGACGGGGACCGAGACGACCGCCCGCAGCTCCGATCTGACCTCCCCCTCGCGGTATGCGTCCTCGTCGATGTCGTTGACTTCGCGCTCTTCGACCGCGTCGAAGCTCGCCGCGATCCGTCCCGCGTCCCGCGGCGTGACCCCGAACACCGACGAGTACACTTTCACCCCCGCGGGAACGCCGAGGATCGGCGTTCCCGTTTCGCCGACGGCCTCGGCGACGTCGACTGCGGTGCCGTCGCCGCCCACGAAGACGACGAGGTCGACCCCACGCTCGACGAACGCCTCGACGGCCGACCGCGTGTCCGCCGCCGTCGTCTCCTCGCGGTCGGGTTCGTAGACGACGACGGGGTCGTAGCCGGCCTCACGGGCCGGCTTCGCGCCCATCTCCCCGCCAGCGGCGTCCACCGACAGCTCCGGACGTCGTTCGTGGAGGGCCTCGAGGGCCTCGCGGGCCCGTCCCGGCGCCCGCGGCTCCGCGCCGAGCTCTCTGGCCTCCTCGACTTTCCCGTCGGTCCCCTTGAGTCCGACCCGGCCGCCCATTCCCGCGATCGGGTTGACGACGACGCCGATTCGATCCATACGACCGCCTTCTCGCCGCCGGTCAAAAGGGGTGGGGTCGAGGCCCGATCGGAAGCCGAGGGCCGATCGCGACTGCGCGGCCGCCGACCGCAAGGTCGATTGTCCCTGCCCGGCGACCCCCCTGTATGAGATCGGGAGTGATCCTCGCTGGGGGTCGGTCGACCCGCTTTGGCGACGACGACAAAGCCGTCGCACCGCTCGCCGGAACGGCGATGATCCGGCGGGTCGCCGACCGCCTCGAGCCGGTCGTCGACGAGGTCGTCGTCAACTGCCGGGCCGACCAGCGGGCGGCGATCGAAGGGGCGATGGAGGGCTACCCCGACGCCGTCCGGTTCGCGTTCGACGAGGAGGCCGACCGGGGGCCGATGGCGGGAATTCACGACGGGCTCCAGGCGGCCGAGGGCAGGTACGCCGCCGTCGTCGCCTGTGACATGCCGTTCGTCGACCCCGACTTCCTCGCGTACCTCTTCGAGCGGGCGGGCGGCCACGACGCGGCCGTCCCACGACTCGAAGACCGGTGGTTCCAGACGACCCAGGCGGTCTATCGCGCCGACGCGATGGCCGACGCCTGCGCGGCGGCGCTCGACCGTGGCGAACGGAAGATCCTCGACGCCCTGTTCGAGCTCGAGTACGTCGTGGTCGACGAGCCGGCCGTCGAGACACACGCCGACCCGGACACCTTCCGGAACGTCAACACCCGCGAGGAGCTAGCGCGTGCGGCGGCGGCCCTCGAGGGATGACGATCCCCCAGGCAACGAGTCCCCCGTCCGCGGGTCGGATCAGTCGACCCCCGTCACGACGTCGACGACCTCCGCGTCGGCCATTCTGGCGAGGACGACGCGCGGGACGTCGGCCCTCGCGAGGATCGTCCGTGCGATCTCCCGGGCGATGCGCTCGTCGTCGGCGTCGTCGACCTTGTTGAGGAGTGGAATCGCGGTCGCCCCGTCGGGGACGCCCTCCAAGCCGCCGTGCTCGCTCGCGAGAACTGTCGCGACGGCCGCCGGGGTGATCGGATCGCCGACCGAGAGGTCGGTCAGTGCGGCCACCCGCTCGGGCCGGTGAACCGTCTCCTCCCCGAGGGGCCGGCCGACGGCGTGGACGCTCGCGACGGGGACGACGACGTCGGCCGTCGACGGCAGCTGGGGTTCGTGTTCCCCGGGGGCTTTCAGCTCCCGCGTCCGGGCGCCGTCGGCTTTGACCAGGATCGGTCCGTCGTGGGTCGCCGCGAGGTCGTCGACCGTCCCGGTGTCGTAGCCCAGGTAGCGATCCCCCTCGCGCTCGGAGACGAGTCCGAGCGGGAACGGACCGTCCCAGACGGCCGCCGATGGTTCGTCGGTCACACAGAGCGCGGCGACCCGCCGGTCGAAGATCGGGATCCGGACGGTCGCCGTCAGGACGGCCCGATCGAGCCGCCCGGCGAGGGCGTAGAGGGTCGTCTTCTTCCCGCCCGCACCGACCAGACAGGTCGTTCCGGCGTCCGCCGACAGCGCCTCCACGATCTCCATCGGATCGGAGTACGACCGGGCGGCTCAAAAGCCTTGACCGAGACCTTTCTGAAAGGTTAAGGGGAGCGAGTCCGGACCGTCGAGTATGCACGAACTGCGCTACGTCCTCGATGCCGAGCCCGCGTTGCCGATGTCGATCGTCGGCTGGGGCGTCCTCGCCCTCTCGATCGCGCTCGCGGCCGTCTGGATCGCGTACCTCTACCGCTGAGCTACCGTCGGGGCCCCTCGACGCGCGCGTCGAGCCACGCGGCGGCCTCCCTCACGGCCGTCTCGTCGGTTCCTCGGATCTCGATCCGCACCGACTCGCCGGGGTAGCTTCCCACGCCCACGTCGAACCGATCGCGCAGCGTCTCGAGCCGGTCGAGGAGTGCGCTCTCGGGCTCGGCGGCGACGACGACCTCGCGGTGGACGGGCTCGCCGCGGAACTCCGGAGCCACCGTCTCGAACATCCCCCGCATCTCGGAGGGGACGCCGGGGAGCACGTAGACCCCCTCCAGGACCGCCCCGGGAGCGACGCCGACCGTGTTGTGCAGCGGACGGGCCCCCTCCGGGATCGCCGCCGTCCCCTCCGTGAGCTCCTCGCGGGCGTAGCCGCCTTCCTCCTCGAGCCACTCGAGGACGCGTTCGTCCTCGCGCAGGGGACGGCCGAGCGCCGCCGCCACGCCGTCCATCGTGACGTCGTCGTGGGTCGGACCGATGCCGCCGGTGACGATCACCGCGTCGTACTCCGCGCGGTACTCGTTTACCACGCGGGCGATGTCGGCCACCCGATCGGGGACCGTCGTGACGCGCTCGACGGCCACTCCCCGTCCGTCGAGGCGCTCACAGAGCCACGCGGCGTTCGTGTTCGTCGTCCGCCCGACGAGTAGCTCGTCCCCGACGGTCACGATCGCGACCTCCATAGGCGGCCGTACGTCCCGACGGGTAAAACGCGTGTCGTCCCGACGTCGGCGGGCGGGCGAGCGACCGATAGCGAGTTAATTTCTCTTATTCTTTCGTAAGCTTTAATGCGTTCTAACCTGTACCGACGCCTGCCGGATGGACCGACCATCCGACCGCGGACGGCGCCAGCATGGGTCCGCTCCCCCGGAACGGGCCCGCGGCCGGCGTCCCCCCCTCCCCGGAGATAGAGCGATACTGACCGATCGAACGGCCGGAAGATTCAATTTTGATAGTTGAAAACGTATGGATACAATGGCACGTGGTGGCTGGGCAGCGACCGAGGAATCCGACGCGCGGACCGTGCTATCCGCGCTCGGGAGCAAGTACAGCGCGGAGATCCTCTGTGCGGCGGGGACGCCGAAGTCCGCACAGGCTCTGAGCGAGGACATAGAGATCCCGATCGCGACCTGTTATCGCCGGATCGAAGAGCTCGTCGACGCCGGCTTACTGGAGTGTGAGGGGCGGCGTCTCTCCGAGGAGGGTCGCCGGACCAACATCTACCGGCGAACCGTCGACGAGGTCGGCGTCGAGTTCACCGACGACGGACCCGACTGTTCTCACAGACGCCGGACCGAAGCGAGAAACCGCCTGGAAGAACGCCTCGAAGCCGGCGTGAGGTGATCTCGGGCGGCGCGAAGTAATCCCGACAGCCAGGTCCGCTCGGGTCCGGTCCGTACCCACAGGGTGACGGCGGCCGGAACCGACAGCCGTATACTCCCCCCCGGGGACCGTTCGACCGATGAGCCGTGGAATCCGGACGGAGCGACACCGACCGCGCCGAAACCGCGTTCGGGCGCGATGAGAGCCCAACGGCGTCGGTCGGTCGCCCTCTTGCCCGGCGTGGCCGCTCTCCTCGTCGGTGCGGCCCTCGCCGACGCGCTCGCCCCCCTGCTGGGTATCAATGCCCTGTTTCTCGCGATCCTGCTCGGGCTGGTCCTCGCGAACGCCGTCGGGGTTCCCGAGCCCGTCCGTCCGGGCGTCGAGACCCACGGCCGGTTCCTGGTCGCCGGCATCGTCCTCATGGGGGCGCTCGTCAGCGTCGGGACGGTCCTGGAGATCGGTCCGTCCGTGCTGGGCGTGGTCGTCGGGACGGCCGCGTTCACCCTCCTCGCGGTCGAGCTCCTCTCGCGGAACGTCTTCGGGCTCGCCGGCCGGCTCGGCTCGCTGCTCGCCGCGGGGGCGAGCATCTGTGGGGTCTCGGCGGTCGCCGGCGTCGCCGGCGCCATCTCCGCCAGGGAGCGGGACGTCGCCTACGCGGCCGCGACGATCCTGCTTTTCGACGCGGTCACGCTCGTCGTCTACCCGGTCGTCGGCGACACCCTCGGGCTCTCCGGGCCGGTGTTCGGAATCTGGGCGGGCGTCAGTATGTTCTCGACCGGACCGGTCGTCGCCGTCGGCTTCGCCCACTCCGAACTCGCCGGCCAGTGGGCGACGATGACCAAACTCGCCCGGAACGCGCTGATCGGCGTGGTCGTCCTCGCGTACGCGACCTACTACGCCCGCGAGGGCGGACGCGACTCCTCGACGGCCCGCGCCGTCCTCGACGGCTTCCCGACGTTCGTCCTCGGCTTTCTCGCGCTCGTGGCGGTCGCGAGCACCGGTGTCCTCACCGCGAGCCAGGAGGCGCTGATCGAGACGGCCTACGGCTGGCTGTTCCTGGTTGCGTTCGTCGGCCTGGGAACCGAGATCCGACTCTCCGCGCTGCGGGACGCCGGCGTCCTCCCCGTCGTGGTCGTCTCCCTCGCCTTCCTCGCCGCGAGCGGCCTCTCGCTCGCCGTCTTGCTCGCGATCCTCTGAGCGTCAGAGCCCCTCCGGCCCCAAGCGGCGGACGCCCGCCCGAAGCGCGAGGACCGCGCCGATCCCGGCGACGCAGATCGCGGAGACGAGCAGCCACGTCGTCGCCGTCGGCGCGCCGACCGCGAGCCGTGCGATCACGTTCGCCGGATGCTGGGGGAAGAGTGCGGCGACGACGAGCGCGGCGACGAGCCCGCCGGAGTAAAGCAGCTGGGCCTCCCGACGATCCGACGCGAACAGGGCGACGCTGACGCCGGCCGAGACGACGAGCGCGGCGAGCCCGGCGACCAGGAGGACGAGCGCCGTCACGTTCGCGACGGCGATCCCGTTGGCCACGAGCAAGGAGAGCCAGAGGGCCGCCTGCAAGGGCGCGAGGACGGCCGCAGCCAGGAGCTTCGCCTCGACGACGTCGCCGAGCGACGGCGGGCCGACACACAGAAGCTCCAGCGTGCCCCGCCGGCGTTCCTCGCTCGTCGAGTCGACCGCGATGGAGCCGCTTACGAACGCGGGCAAGAAGAGCAAAAGCGGGAGCAACACGGTGTAAGTGAACTCGACGTACGGGCTGGCCTGCCCCCCGTCCGGCGGATCGAGCGGCGGGTTCTCGAGCCGGTCGGCGCGTTCGACGCGCTCTGTGTGTTCGACGGTCTCGAGGGTCTCCCGCAGCTGGACGATCAGAAGCGTCGTCTCGAGGCCGCCCTCGGGGGCGGTGACCCGGACGACGAGCCGCCCGTCACCGTCCCGGTTCGCGTCGAGGACGGCCGCCACGCCGCCGGCCTCGAACGCCTCCGTGGCCGTCCCCCGGTCTACGCTCCGGGCGGAGAGCTCCGGTCTGTCCTCGGCCACGGCGACGAGCGCGTCGCGGTCCTCGCCGGTGACCGCGACCTCGAGTTCGTACTCCTCGACCCCCGCGGGGTCGTACATCGCGACGAGCCCGACGACGAGAAACGAGGAGAAGCCGGCGATGAACAGCTGGATCGAGATCGCAAGCAGGATCGTCTTCTCCGAACGCAGGGAGGCGAGCTCCCGACGGACGAGCGCCCACCGCGCGCGGGCGGAGGCCGAGCCGTCGGCGCCTTCCCGCCGATCACGCGACAAGCGTGATCACCCCGAGGTTGTACGCCGCGTGGAGGAGCGTCGCGAGACAGAGCCCGACGGCGTAGCCGGCCCGTCCGCGGCTCGCGCCGATCGCCGCGACCGCCGCCGTGAGCACGTGGAGGACCAGCGGCGCGAACACGAGCGCGGCGAGAAGCGCCGGCCCGCCGGCGAGCTCGGGGCCGAAGACGACCTGGCCGACGAACAGCTCCCGGAGGCCGACGAACTGGACGGCGTGGGTGAGCTTCTCCCCGAGGAAGAAGCCGACCCCCGAGAGCGTCCCGAGGACGGCGGCGAGCCCGAGGGACGGCTCGAAGCGCGAGCGGGCGAAGCCGGCGTAGACGCCGACGCTCTTTGCCAGCTCCTCTATCGCCGCGGCGATCAGAATCAACGTGGGGAGGGCGACGGCCTCGGGGACGACGAACAGAAGCGAGACCGCGAGCAGCTGGGCCCCGAAGACGAACGGGAGCAAGAGGACGGGGAGGACGGCGACGGAGGGATAGCCGCCCAGCCGGACCGAGAGCGCGTCGAGCGCCTTCGCCGGCACCGGCTTCTGGGCGAACATGTCCTCCTCGCGGTAGAGACCGAGCCCGAACAGCACACAGACGGCGCTCCCGAGATAGAACGGCGCAGTCGAGAACAGATACTGACCGATGGCGACCGGATCGCCGCTCAGCTCCCAGACGACGAGCGTCAGCGGCGAGACGAGCGCGATCGGCGTCACGTCCGCGAACACCGCCGGCACGAAGACGTACGTCGTCAGCCCGACGCTGATCGCCACCGTCACGAACGTCAGCTCCTTGAACGAGCGGGCGAGCATCGCGCCGACGAACGTCGCGGAGAGGAAGGCGAGCGCGAGCGGCACCGTCGCGGCGACCGAGATCGGCCCGCCACCGATCGCCGCAGCGATCACGACGACGATCGCGACCAGCCCGAGCGCGTACGGCAGGCTCTTGCCGAGGACGATCTCTCCCGGCGAGGCCGGCGAGACGAGCAACAGCTCCCCCCGTCGACCGATCCGCTCGTCGAGGATCGTCGAGCCGTACGCCTGTATCACGACGTTCATCGGCACGACGAACAGGAACGCGAGCACGAGCGACTCGAAGGGAAACGGCGGCGAGAGCGCGCCCGGGGAGTTGGGACGGTCGGTCCCCTCGAGACCACCACCCACGTCGGGGACGCCGAGGGACGCGTCGTCGGTCGACGGGCCGTCGTCCCCGTCGGACGTGCTCTCTTCCTCGGCCGGCTTCCCCTCTCCATCGGACGTGCTCTCCTCCCCAGCCGACGTCCCGTCGTCCCCGTCGGACGTGCTCTCTCCCCCGGCCGGCGTCCCCTCCCCGTCGAACGACACACGCGGACGGTACTCGACGGTCACGAGCACCGGGTACGCCGCCGCCGGATCCGACTCGAGGGACATCAGCGCCTCGTTGTGGTCCTCGACCGCCTCGCGGTAGGCGCCGGCCGCCGCCCGTCCCGTCTCGGTGTCCGCGGGGACGAGCTCCCCGGTGCTGGTTACGAGGAGGTCGACGTCGGCTTCGCCGCGTCGGAACTCGTCGGGAGCCGTCTCGACGACCACGAACCGGTCACTCCCCGCGGCGACCTCGGCGTACGGGCCGTCGTCGACGACTCCGGCGCGGTAGATGCCGTCTTCGAGCCCGATTCCCCGATCGACGGCCACCAGGGCCCCGGAGCCGGCGAGAAGCAGGACGACGAGGAGGGCGACGGCCGTCCGCCGATCGACCGTCTCGACGCTTCTCGTCAGCTCCCAGCGGGCGATCCGGACCGTCCGGACGCCGCCGGCGCGGAGACGGGCGACGGCGGATCGAAGACGGTCGGAGCCCCTCTCACCCGGTCGCGACAGGCTCACGCCTCGCTCCCTTGCCGGCCGGCGACCTCGAGGAAGATCTCCTCGAGGCTCGGCGTGTGCGTCCGGATGTCGATCACCTCCCCGCCATCGCGCTCGACGGCCGTCCGGAGGCGGTCTACCTCCGCCATCCCGCCGAGGACGTGTCGGTAGACGCCGTCGTCTACGATCCCGTCGCCGGCGTCGACGGTCGCGAGGACGTGATACTCCGTGCCGCCGTGACGTTCGCGGATCCCCTCGATCGTCCCGCGGGCGACGATCTCGCCTTCGGCCATGATGACGATCCGGTCACAGACGCTCTCGACGTGAAAGAGGTTGTGTGCGCTGAAGAGGACGGTCGTTCCCTCCGCGGCCAGCTCGCGGGTGAACTCGACGACGTAGTTGGTCGTCAGCGGGTCGAGTCCGGAGGCGGGCTCGTCGAAGATCACCACCTCGGGGTCGTTCACGAGCGCCCTGGCGATCGCGACCTTGCGTTTCATCCCCTTCGACATGTTGCCGATCCGACGGTCGCGGTGGTCGAGCTCGAGGCGGTCGAGCGTTGCCCCGATCCGCTCGGCGGCGCGCTCGCGTGGCACGTCATAGAGGTCGGCGAAGAACTCGAGGTAGCCGACTGCGGTCATCTCCTCGTACAGCGGGGACTCCTCGGGGAGGAAGCCGAGTTCACGCTGGGTCGCGGGATCAGCCGGCTGTCGGCCGGCGATCCGGGCGGTGCCGGCGGTCGGCTCGATCAGGCCGGCGAGGATTTTCAGGGTCGTCGTCTTGCCGGCGCCGTTCGGGCCGACGACGCCGAACACCTCCCCACGATCGACCGCAAACGTGCTGTCGACGACGGCGGTGAACTCGCCGTACTCCTTCCGGAGCCCCTCGACGTCGATCATCGGTTCGACCGAAGGAGCCACCCCCGTAAAGTGTGGCGGCCGGTCAGCCGGCGGACGTCAGTCGGCCCCGGGATCGACGGCCGGCAGCCGGCGAACCGCTTTTGACCGCAGGGGCCGTCGGTCCGATCGATGGCATCCCACTCCTCGAGGCTCGAGACCACTGACGAGGGCGACGAGCTCTGCCCCGTGGTCGAATCGATCGAGCGGATCGGATCCCGGTGGCGGCTGGCCGTCCTTCACGAACTCCAGAGCGGCGAACAGCGGTTCAACGAGCTCAAACGATCGACGGGCGCGAACGCCCGCACCCTCTCGCGGGTGCTCGACGACCTCGGGGAGATGGGCTTTGTCGACCGGCGGATAGAAGAGGACGCGCCGATCGCGACCTACTACAGCCTCACGGAGAAGGGCACCTCCCTGGAGCCCGTCTTCGAGGAGATCGCCTGCTGGGGCGAGCGGTGGCTCGCCGACGAGTCGTCTCCGGGGGAGACGGACGCCGATCGGGCCCGGAGCGTCGACTAGCCGCCCTCGAGCAGGCCGAGATCGGCCGCGACCAGGTCGGCCAAACTGTCGGCGACGGCGGGATCGACCCGGGCGACCTCCCTACCGTCGTGGCGGTCGGCGTTGTGACGGTCGAGCGTGTCGGCCAGCTCCCCTAGCGGGATCCGTGCCTCCGTCTCACACTCCGGACAGACGATCGGCACCGCCGGCTCGCCGTCTTCACTCGCGGTCGTCATAGCCGGTGGCTCTCCCGGCGGTGGTAAAAGCTTTCCTCCGGGCGGGGGGTTTTTGACGTGCGGGAGGAATCGTCCGGTCGATGGAACTCGAGTCGATTCCGGGGGTCGGCGAGAAGACGGCCCGGGCGCTCGCCGAGCTCGAGGACCCGATGGACGCCCTCCGGCGGGGCGACGTGCTCGAACTCTCCCGTGCACCGGGGATCAGCCAGGGCCGGGCCGCCCGCATCGCCCGGAACGCGATCCGTCACGAACACGACGATCCGGGGAACTTCCTCGCGACCGACCGGGCACGGGAGGTCCACCGGGAGCTGCTGGCCGTCCTCGAGGAGCTGACCGTCACCGACTACGCCGCCGCCCGCCTCGAGACGTTCTACCCGAGCCCCCGTCGGTCGCGGATCGAGGAGGTCCAGACGCTCTCCCGGACGGCCATCGCCCGCGAGCCGGATCCCGACGCGATCGCGGCCCTGGAGGGCGTCGAGCCCGTCGTCGAGCCCGCCGACGTCCGGGTGCGAGAGCGGTGTCTCGCGACGGCCGACGCCGAGCGGTACGCCGCAGCGAGGGAGGCGATCCCCGAGCTCTCCGTCGAGCTGGTCGAGGACGCCCGCGGGCTCGCAGAGCTCGCCAGGGGGTACGCCACGGTGGTCGCGATAGACGAGTCGTTCGCCGGCGTCGACGTCGACGGCGACGTGCGGGTCAGAGCCGACGCCCTGGAGGTGCCCGCCGAGGTCGTCCCCGAGCGCCCGCTGGCTTTCTTCGCGCGAAACCGCGAGTCGATCCGGGCGTCGATCGCGGTCCACCGGGCCGCCGGCCTCGAGACCGACGCGGACGTCGCGGCGCTCGAGGACGGCCTCGATCGGCTCGACGCGGACGGCACCGTCGCCGGGGACGACGAGCTCGACCGGCTGATCGGGGCGGTCGACGACCTCGACGCGGCCATCTCGACGGCCGTCGGCGTCGCGAACGATCGGCTCCGGTCGGCGATCCGCGAGCGCGACGTCACGATCGAGGGCGCGGACCTGCTCTCGCTGGTCGAACGCGGCGCGGGCGTCGACTCGCTGCTCTCGAGGGAGCTCGCCACGGAGTACGCCGAGGCGATCGCGGCCGCTCGCGACCGGCTGACCGACGCGCTCGCGCTCGCTCCCGAGGAGGCCGACCTCTCCCGTCGGATCTTCCCCGAGGAGCCGACGTTCCCCGTCGAGCGCGATGAGGGGGCCGTCGGCCGCCTGCGCGAGGAGCTTTCGAGCGCCCGCGACCGGCGGGCCGCCCGGCTCAAACGCGAGCTGGCAGCGGATCTCGCGGCACGTCGGGAGCCGGCCGAGGAGCTCGTCGCCGACGCCCTCGAGCTCGACGTGGAGTACGCGATCGCCCGCTTTGCCCGCGAGTACGGCTGTACGATGCCGACGTTCGTCGAGGACGGCGGCTTCGCGATCCGGGCCGGTCGCTCCCCGCTGCTCGAAGAGCCACGGGAGGCGATCGATCCGGTCGACTACGCGGTTTCGGGGGTCACGCTGCTCTCGGGGGTCAACAGCGGCGGGAAGACCTCGACGCTCGATCTGGTCGCGAGCGTCGTCGTGCTGGCACACGCCGGCCTCCCGGTCCCCGCCGACGACGTCCGACTCCGGCGGTTCGAGGCGGTACACTACCACGAGAAGAGCCAGGGGACCCTCGACGCGGGCGCCTTCGAGGCGACGATCAGGGGGTTCGCGACGCTCGCCGGCGACGGCGCGGGCTCGCTGGTGCTGGTCGACGAACTCGAGAGCATCACCGAACCCGGCGCGTCGGCGAAGATCGTCGCGGGCGTCCTCGAGGCCCTCGCCGAGAACGGCGCGACCGCCGTGTTCGTCTCACACCTCGCCGGGGAGATCCGCGAGACGGCGACGTTCCCGGTGGCCGTCGACGGCATCGAGGCCGTCGGCCTCGTCGACGGCGAACTCGAGGTCGAGCGGTCGCCGGTGAAAGACCACCTCGCGCGGTCGACGCCGGAGCTGATCGTCGAGAAACTCGCCACCGAGGCGGACGACTCGCCGGCGGCGGACGCCGAGTCCGGCTTCTACGACCGGCTGCTCGAGAAGTTCGACCGCTGAGTCGGGGCCAGCGGTGAGTTCACCGGATCTCCTTCCACTCCTTGCCGGTGTCCGGGCAGAACCGGATCGTCGTGATCGAGTCCGGATCGTTCTTCGTTTTCAGCGGTTTGCCACTCTCGACGCAGACGAGCCTGTCGTAGGTGTCCTTCTCGAGCTCACCGTCGCGGAGTGCCTCCCTGACGGACTTCATGTCTCGACCGTACACGACTGGAGGTCAAAAAGACCGGGGCTCCGCGAAACGTCTCCGGATCCGACACGAACCGGGACCGACGCGGACGCACCACGCGCGACGGAGCGTAGACGACGCGGCGGACCCACGCCCCGCCTCGGCCCGACCAGTTCGCCGGAGGCGTGTCGGTTTTTATTATCCGGCCCGAGGGGA
>LFCJ01000921.1_pt1 | contig 19551 bp, 17 predicted proteins | sample 643141 | NCBI WGS metagenome assembly LFCJ01 (sample SAMN03766243, study PRJNA286221) | soda lake metagenome | biome: soda lake; feature: Kulunda steppe; material: water; isolation source: sample B1-Br-g2 brine of Lake Bitter-1 | place: Russia: Kulunda steppe | collected 2010-07
CCGTGGACTGAGGACATGCTGGCGATTGCGCCGACGCCGTCGCTGGTGTCTTTGATGTGGGGAATAGCCGCCTGTGCGGTTTTAAATGGGGCGCGGAGCATGATATCGAGCAGGAGGTCATACCGGTCCATCGGAAAGTCGCGGATGCTATCGATGTGTTGCATACCGGCGATGTTGGCGACGTATCTGAGGTCACCCTCCTCGGCGGCGGCGTCGACAACGGCCTCGATATCTCTCTCGTCGGTGAGGTCGGTTTCGATACCATGGTAGACGCCGTCGGCACCGAACGCCGCAATTTGCTCACCGGTTTCGGCCAATCCCTCGGCGTCGATGTCAGCACCGACGACGGTCAGTCCATTGCACGCGAGTGCAACGGCTGTCGTCCGGCCGATTCCGGAGGCTGCACCGGTGACGAGCGCTACGGAATCGGTAGTAAAATGTGGATCCTCGAGTTGAAGCAGGTCATCGGCCGTCAGTTCGGGGACGGTCAGGTCGAGTTCGTCTTCGGTCATAGTCGATCACCGTCGACAGTCGGCGGGGCGTAGACTGTGTTCATCGTCTCTGTTGTCACACGCAACACATTTGGCTATTTTCATTTTGAAACAGTAACTGAGTCGGCTAATAGGTAGTCAAATGTTAAGTACTTCGGATTTGTATTTTCATATGTAGCACAAAAGAGGTGACAGACCATGTCCGTCAAAACACACGACCGTCTGCCAACGACCGGGCCCGATGCGGGTGACTACTCGCGATATCAGTACATCGTCACCGACGAGGGGACGACAATCCACGACTCAGAAGGTGACTCTGAGGAGGCGTGGATTCGGTCGGACCAGGCCGTCGCACTCAAAGCCGTCCGGTAGTCTGTCACTGGGTTCTCTCTTCGGCCTGAACCAACCGGGTGACACCGATGTCACTCGGTTACGATCCGGTTCGCGCGGGCTTATGATGCTCAAGCGAGTGGGACAACAGGCAATGGCAACTGCTGCAATCGTCATCCTCGCCGGAACGGAATCGCACGCTGACCTCGGACGACTCGTCAACGGCCTCCAGACTGCCCACGAGTTCGCCGACAACGACGATTCGTTCGAACTCATCTTCGATGGCGCAGCGACCCAATGGATTCCGGAACTCGAGGACGAAGCCCATGACTACCACGAGTTGTATCAAAGTGTCAACGAACACATCGGCGTCTGTGACTACTGTGCAAACGTCTTCGGCGTCGCCGACGACGTGTCAGCGGCTGGCATCGAAACGCTCGACCAGTATGAGGGCCACCCGAGCATCCGGTCGCTGGTCGACGACGGCGCTGAGATCATCACCTTCTGAACTGTTTGGCCGAAGACCTTCTGAGCTGTTTGGCCGAAGAGGGATACCGCCCGCGCGTCTTTCTCACCTATGGACCGCAACGAGATTCGCCGCGCGTGGGACGCCGTTGCCGAGACGTACGCCGACCGACGGGACCCCTCGGGATCGGACGCCGACCTCATTGAGGCGTTACTCGAGGAGAGCACGCCGGAACCGGTCGTCCTCGATATCGGCTGTGGCGATGGTGCACGCACGCTTGCCAACCTGCCCGATGGAGCCATCGGACTTGATCTCTCCCGGCAAAGCCTCGAGTTGGCTGCCGACACCGTCCCCAGCGCTCAGTTGGTTCAAGGTGAGATGAGCCAGCTTCCGGTCGCCGATCGCTCGATAGACGCGATTACCGCCTACTACGCCGTTTTTCATGTTCCCAGAGCCCAGCAGCCGGCGGTCTATCGGGAGTTCGCCCGCGTGCTTAGATCCGGTGGGATGCTGTTGCTGACGCTTCCCAGCGGCCGGTTTCAGACGGTTCGGCGGGGCTGGATGGGAACGAACATGTTCTTTTCAGCGCCGGGACGGGCACAGACCCTCGAGCAATTGCAGGCGGCTGGCTTCGAGGACCTCCAAACTGAGACGGTCAGTGACCCGCTCGGGAGTACGAGCGAGTTCGTCTTTGGGACGATAGGTGAGTGATTACGATTCTCGCTCGCTCTCAGTCTCGAGTTCGCGCAACAACTGTTCGGCGACCGTCGTCGTCACGTAGTACGTATGTTTCTTGTGAGTCTCGGCTTTCGGTTTCAGTTTGCGTTCGCTGCCTTTGATCGTGCTGCCGTCGTACACCGTGAGGAGGCCAACCCGCCGAAGCGCCCGGTAGAGATGGCGGACGTACTCGAATTGCATCTCTAACTCGTCGGCGGTCATCCGTGGGTAATCGGGGCCGCCACGGGCGAGGCGACGGGCAATCAGTTCGCCGTCGGGAAGGTGTCGGAGCACGTTCAGCTTCCCCTCGCGCTCGCCGAGAAATCGGAGTAAGTGATCGCCCTGTCGCGAGAGTCGATAGTACGTATGATGCTGACGCACCTCATCGGCCTGTTTGGCCTTCACGTTGCGCTGTTTGACCGTCCCCGACTCGACGCGCTCTACGATGCCGGCGGTTTCCATCCCCTGGCACAGCTCCTCGACGTGTTTGCGCTTAGCGTCGAGATGGCCGGCCATCGAGCGCGGATAGTTGCCCCCAACCGAACTGAGATGGTAACAGAGCAGATAGGCGACCGGGTCGGTCGGCAGCGGCGCAAGCTGGCCGACGACCTGGCGCTTGCGTTCTAACTCCGCCTCCAGTTGCTTTGCTCGCTCGTATCGGGCCTGGGCGTTTTCTGGTGCATCTTCCTCGAGGTCGAGCGTTACCGCAATGGTCTCGCCGTGGGGTGTCTCGAGACTGACCTCGAGTTCGCCGTCTTCCCAGTGGTCTCCAGACCGGTTTCGGGCGCGCTCGAGGGCGTCTTCAACCTGTCCGATCCGGGTGAAAATCGTGGTTGCTTCCAGTCGAAGACGGTCAATCGTCGCCTGAGACACCATCGGTTCGCTTCTTTCGTCGCACGCGAATTGATTCTGTCGCTGGTGGTGTCGTGACCGGCCTTTGGAGGGAAACATGTATGCAAACCCCCATTGACAGTAGCGTTGATGCTAGCAGACGTTATTGGGGCGCTTCGGCAACCGGCGTACACCGGTGACAATCGGTGTGAACCCTGTACGGTACTGAACGTTGCGATCGCTGTCGTGATCGGTCTCGTTCTCTCACGAAAGTCCAAACGGCTTGCAGCAGCCGTATTCGGCGTCTCAGCGATCCTCATCTACCTTCGTGGCTATCTCGTGCCAGGAACGCCGTCGCTTACAAAACAGTACCTGCCGGCGACAGTCCTCCGCTGGTTCGGCAAAGAGCCCGAACCGGATTTTGCCAGCGGGCTCGATAGTGGCGGCGCTATCACCCAGTCTGAATCGTCACGGTTAGCCACTACAACGGACCCTGACGGGGACAGTTTGGAAACCGAAACCGAGACCGAACCTGCACCCGCACCCGCACCCGAACCCGAACCCGACCAGTACCTCCTCGAGCGAGCAATCATCGAACCCTGCGAGGAGATTGACGACCTCTGTCTCACCGACGCGTTCGAAACGGCCTGGACCGACGAGATCGAGGCGATTGACACCGAGGCGATCACCGCTGCGGATGCAGCGGCCGTCTTTGGTATCGAAGGAGACGAGGAACTCGAGATTGCCGAGTTCGGCGACGCTCGCGTCATGACTCGTGGAGGTGTCCGGATCGGCAAGTGGCCCTCACAGGCTGCGCTCGTCGCAGATGTGACGGGCGCTCGAGTGCTCAGCGAGTGGGATGGCGACTGGGAGCACTACACTCCGGAATCGAGGGGTCAGCTACTGACCAGTTTGCGGCTGTTTCTCGAGACCTGCCCGACAAGTGGTGGGGCAGTGAGTATGGACGAGGAGACCGTCGAGTCCTGTTGTACCTCCCATGAAATCATTGCGATCACGTGTGAGGAGACCGGTGAACGGCTGTTCGAGCATCCGGTGGCCGACCTCGAGACCGATCCGGAAGCGGTTTAATCGCTTTTGTCCCCGTCGCTTTAGCGCTAGAGGTCCATGTCGAGATCAATCCCATACTCCTCGAGTAAGCTAACAAACGCCGCCTGATCGAGCACCTCGACCCCGCGCTCTTCGGCATCCCCAACCTTCGTCGCGCCCGGGTTCTCGCCGGCGACCAGATAGTCGGTGTTCCCCGAAACGCTCCCCGTCGCGTTTGCGCCATGTGTTTCGACGAGCTCCTGGGCATCGCCGCGGGTCATCCCTTCGAGTGAGCCGGTAAAGACGAAGGTCAGCCCCTCGAGTGCGTCCCCGGCTTCCTCGAGGTCGCTTTCCTGTGGCGAGACGTGTTCGAGGAGGGCGTCGACGACGGCGGCGTTCCCTTCGCTGGCGAAGAACTCGTGGATGCCCTCGGCGACGGTGTCTCCGATTTCGTCGACCGTCGCCAGTTCTTCGGGTGACTCGAGGGCAGTCTCCCGAAACGCTTCGAAGGTACCGAAGGCGCGGGCCAGTTCGCGGGCGGTTGCGGGACCGATGTGGGGGATGCCCAGGGCGGACAGAAAGTCCGCAAGCGGCGGGTTTTGGGCGTCCTCGAGTTCGGTTAAGAGGTTCCCGACGCTTGTTCGGCCCCACCCCTCGAGGGCGGTGAGTTCGATCGGCCCGAGTGTGTAGAGGTCGGCGACGGATTTGAGTAGGCCGGCATCGACGAGTTGGCGAACGCTCTTTTCGCCGAGACCTTCGATGTCGAGGCCGTCGTCGCTGGCGTAGTATTCGATCGACCGGCGCCGTTGGGCGTCACAGCTGAGCCCGCCAGTACAGAACGCCATCGGGCCGTCGCGTTCGATAGGGCTCCCACAGATCGGGCAACTGTCGGGGAGTTCGTAATGGCCCTCGCTTCCCTTTTCGATTACTTCTTCGACGTAGGGAATCACGTCTCCAGCGCGTTGGACACGAACCGTATCGCCCACGTTGACGTTCTTTTCGGCGATCTCAGCAGGGTTGTGCAAACTCGCCCGCGAGACCGTAACGCCGCCGACGTCGACCGGCTCGAGCAGGGCGACGGGCGTTACCCGTCCCGTCCGTCCCACCTGAATCGCAACATCGACAATAGGCGTTATCTCCGCCCGAGCAGGGAATTTGTAGGCGAACGCCCAGCGGTCGTTGCGAGCGGTTTGCCCGAGTTCCCCGCGGGCCGCTCTCGAGTTGACTTTGATCACCACACCGTCAATCTCGTAGGGCAGGTCGTCACGCTCCTCGAGGAGGGCGTCGCGATAGGCGATGGCGTCCTCGATTGAGTCGACGTGTTCGACCCGGTCGGCCGTCCGCAACCCGTACGTTGGAAAGGCCTCGAGCTCCTCGAGGTGGGTGTCCTCGAGTGTACTGGCCTCGAGCGTGTCAAAATAAAAGACCTCGAGTGGTCGGTCGGCGACGACGCTCGGATCGAGTTGCCGAATCGTGCCGGCGGTGGCGTTTCGGGGGTTCGCGAAGGGATCTTCCCCCTGTTCGATCCGGTCGCGGTTGTACGCCTGGAAGGCGTCTTTAGGAATATAGACCTCGCCGCGGACGACCAGTGTCTCCGGTGGGTCGTCGTGGAGTCGCTGGGGCACTGAACCAATGGTGATCGCGTTCCGGGTGACGTCGTCGCCTTCCTGCCCGTCGCCACGGGTGACAGCGCGCTCGAGACGGCCGTCTTTGTAGGTGAAGGCCATCGAGATGCCATCGAATTTGGGTTCACAGACGTAGGAGACGTCCGCATCACCCAACTCCCGGCGAACGCGCTCGTCGAACTCCCGAACGTCTTCGACCTCGCCGCTCTGCCCGATTGAGAGCATCGGGGCGACGTGTTCGACGGTCTCGAAGGCATCCAGTGGTTCCCCGCCGACGGCGCGGGTCGGGCTATCTGGCGTCTGTAGGTCAAAGGCCTCCTCTAAATCCTGCAGCCGGCTGAGCAGGGCGTCGTAGGCGCGGTCGGCGATAACCGGATGGTTCTCGACGTAGTACCGGCGGTCGTGTTCCCGGATAGCTTCCCGGAGGGCAGTGGCCTGTTCGGCAGCGGCGTCCGCCTCGAGGTCCCTGAGTGGCTCGAACGTCGTTGGCGGTTCCCGAAGGTACGGGTTTTCCTCGTCCTCGTCGGCGACTGGCATTGGCCAGCGGTTGGGTCCCTGGAGCGTAAAAGGCTGTGTTCCTGGTCGGGGTCTCACACTCCACCGGCCGGCACCTCACAGTTTTAGGGCTTCGCCCGCTACAGGCTAGTAGATGGAACAGGGATCGGAGTTCGACTTAGTCGACGTTGAGGGGACCGAAATCGATGGCGATGAGTGGGACCCAATCGACGTTTCAGAGACGGACGCCGACCGAATCGCCAAAAAGCGCGATCGAAAGTTCGAGCAGTTCGAAAAGCGAATCAAGGATGCCGATCAGTTCAAAGTCGAGCAGTCGGTGTTCGACGATGCGACGCTTGCGGCGCTCTACAAACTGGTTCAGGACGGCCACGTCGACGCGTTCGGTGGCCCGATTTCGACGGGCAAGGAGGCGAACGTCTACCTGGCTCGCGGACCCGATGACACCGAGGTTGCGATCAAAGTCTACCGGATCAACGCCTCAAATTTCCGGCAGATGCGGGACTATCTCGAGGGCGACCCCCGATTTGAGGGGCTTGGCGGCAAAAAGAAGGATGTCGTCCTCGCATGGGTCAAAAAGGAGTTTGCGAACCTCAAACGCGCCAAAAAGGCGGGGGTGTTGGTTCCCGAGCCGATTGCCGTCGAGCGAAACGTGCTGGTAATGGAGTACATCGGTGATGATCAGGATGGGCGAGCCAAACGCTTAGGTGAAGTTTCAGTCGAGAATCCGGAGACGGCCTACAACGTGCTTCGAGAGTACATGCGCCGGCTGTATTCGGCTGGCTTGATCCACGGCGATTTGAGTGAGTACAACGTCGTCTTCTATGAGGGCCAGCTCGTCGTGATCGACCTCGGACAAGCGGTGACGGTCCACCATCCAAACAGCTACGAGTTCTTGGAGCGGGATTGTCGAAACGTGGCGAATTTCTTTACCAGAGAAGGGTTTGCCGTCGAAACCGACGACCTGCTCGAGTTCGTGACGGCGGTCTCGGCCGATCCGTCACGTGATTGAGGTGCTTTCGTTACGCGATTGCTGAGCTCTTTTATAAAATCGAGGAAGACGGTCATCGGAGGCAACATTATATGGACCCGATACCTATGACCGTTCTATGGCAGACCAACCCCTCCATGAATCTGAGGAAAAGCGGAGCCGACGCGGATTGGCAACCTTCTTCCGTCGAATCGCCCGTCGGCTCGACCGCGGTGAGAAAGTGCCGGTCAACGAGGAACAGACCGTCGCCTTCGACGCCCCGGCGGAAGCCGACCTGAACGTCGAACTCGAGGAGGAAGACGGCGACGTGACTCTCCAGATCGAGATGGACTGGCATGAGGCGGCGGGTGCCGTCGACCTCGAGGCGGCTGCAAGTAAAGCGACGTTCCAGCTGTATACGGATAAAGCGGGGGACACACGTTGGCGACTTCGCCACCAAAACGGCAATATCATCGCCGACAGCGGCGAGGGCTATGCCTCGAAACAGAAGGCCACGCAGGGGCTTGAGAGCGTCAAACAGAACGCGGCGGGCGGACACGTCATCGACCAGACGAGAGACGAGACCGTCGAGAGCGAGGAGAGTGGGAGCAAGGCGACGTTCGAAATTTTCCAAGATAGTGCGGACAAATGGCGCTGGCGGCTTCGCCACGACAACGGCAACATCATTGCCGACTGCGGATCGGGGTATGCCTCAAAACAAAAGGTCAAACAGGGGCTGCAAAGCGTCAAAATCAACGCTCCAGGTGCGCCGGTCACCGACGAGTAGCGGGCTATCAGCTGTTCGATTTGACTCTCAGTTGTTTTTATAGAAATTCGAGGAGAATACCCGCGCCTTTAGGCGCGGGATGAATCCGACAACTCCTCTACAACCCACCGTCGATAGCACGGCTGGATATTCCACCGTTCTCAAACAGAACCTTTACAAGACAAGCGAGTATAAGTGATTATACAAGCGTTCAGAATGCTGGAAATCCACCGCACCCACCGAGCGAAAATCCTCAACCACAGCCAAGTGGCTGAGATGCTCGACCAGCACGGGTGGTCGGCCAGCAAACTCTGGAACGTCGCCAACTACCACTCCCGCGAAGTGTGGGAGGAAACCGGGAAGATTCCCGACCACGGAGACCTCAAAGACGAGTTGAAAGGTCACACCAACTACAAGGGACTACACTCACAGTCCAGTCAGCGCGTTCTGGAGGAACTCGCTGAAGCCTTCAATTCGTGGTACGGTAAACGCAAGTCCGACAGTCGAGCGAATCCGCCCGGCTACCGCAAGAAAAACTATTACGACGACGATGGAAACCGCGTTCACGAGGAACATCCGCGTTCCACCGTAACGTGGAAACAGAACGGCATCAAACACGACACGAAGAACAACCGTGTTCGTCTCTCAAAGGGCGCAAATCACAAGGAACACCCGAAAGCGTGGGAGTATATCCTTGTCGAGTACGAAACGCGTCCCGGCGTCACCGTCGAGAACTTACAACAGGTCAGAGCAGTCTACGACAAGTCAAAGGGGCGATGGGAACTCCATCTCGTCTGTAAAGACGAAATCGAGACGCCTAGCGCTCTCGGCAACGAGACAGCAGGTGTTGACCTTGGCATCTGTAACTTTGCGGCAGTCGCGTACAGTACCGAGCAAGCCGACTTGTACCCCGGCAACCGCCTGAAACAGGACGGCTACTACTTCCCGAAAGAGATTGCCAAGTGTGACGATTCAGGTGGTGAACGAGCCACTCAATTACACGCGAAGTGGTCGGAGCGTCGAACTCACTTCTTCCACAGCCTCGCTAAACACATCGTCCAGCAATGTATCGAGAACGGTGTTGGGCGCATCAACATCGGCAAACTCGCTGGTGTCCGCGAGGAGGAGAACGGCGAGTCAAAGAACTGGGGGCGTCACGGAAACCTTGACCTGCATGGGTGGGCGTTCGACCGTTTCACCAATATCCTCGAATACAAGGCAAAGGCCGAGGGTATCGAGGTCGTAGAAGTTTCAGAGAGCAACACGAGCAAGACGTGTTGCGTGTGCGGTAGAGAAGACGATAATCAGCGTGTTGAGCGTGGATTGTACGTGTGTGAGGAGTGTGATGCGGCGTTCAACGCCGACGTGAATGGGGCGGAGAACATCCGTCTTGACATCAACGACGAAAGTAACTCCGAGTCTTCGCCCTGTTTGGACGAGGATAGGAGTACCGGCTGGTTGGCACAGCCCGGAGTCTACCTATATGACCTCTCCCGAGGATTCCAACCTCGGACAGAGGTGGTAGACTGCAAACCCTAATATCCCAAACCAGCGGTGCGGTGCCGTGGGATTCCTCCGCGTTCACGCGGAGGAGGATGTCAATTCGAGGAGCAACAGGCTCTCGACTTCGAGTCTAAAACGGGCGAGAGGAGTAAGCCCCCTTCTGTTCATCCCGGCATTCGGCTAAGCATCCACGTCGCCCGCGAACGCGATTGTGATCGCGTCCGCGGCGCATTCGGGCTACCAGCGACATGGACTTGCACCGGTGAGGATTCGCCGTTCCATCGATCCTCCGTCATCGGTCCTCGGTGGGTTATCTTCCCGTCCTTGCGGTTGGGGTCGCACACCTCATCGGTCCGACGGAGACGTGTCGTTTCTGTTCCAGAGCCAGCGGTCTCCCGCTCCGGACTTGCATCCGGTCACCTGCCCAAACGGTGGGGGGACTTTCCTCGCGAACGGTGCCCATCCCGATGGGACGGACACCCTCGACAGCCAGGCCGTTACCGGTCTGACTGCCGCGGCAGCCAGGCTCTCTCTCCCACCAAACGTAGCGCTTTCAGGCGGTTAAGTCTCTCGTTCACGCCCGATTTCTTGACAGCACCGAAATGGAAGCGCTTTAGGTCGATAATCCCCTTTGATGGTTGTATGTCCCAGCGACAGGGCGTCGACCTTTCCTATGAAGACGGTGCTCGCGCGGTTGAACTCGCGCGGGAATCAGTTGAATCCTACGTACGTCATGGCCAACGAGAACACCCCGGCAGCATGCGCGACGCGTTCTATAACCGAACCGGCGCGTTTGTCCGCCTCGAGTCAACACGCGGTCGCGGGAGCCTGCGTGGCTGTTCGGGTGGCTATCGAACCGAAGACCAACTTGGCCACGTGATCGTCGACTCGGCTATCCAGGCCGCAAGCGGCGATTCCTGTGGCTCGGAGGTCACTCCCTCTGAACTGCCGAATCTTACTGTCTCGGTCTGTACGGTCCGAAACGTCGTTCTTACGGATAACCCACTTGAGGATCTCGAGCTTGGCGTCCATGGTGTGGCTGTCAGCGGCGGCGGCCAGAGCGGCTGGCTCTATCCGACAATTCCGGTCGAAAACGGTTGGACGGCCGAAGAGTATCTCGAGCGAACCTGTCGGAAGGCGCGATTGGCCCCGACGGCGTGGCAGGATGACGACGTGGTTGTGACGCTTTTTGAAGGGCAGGTGTTCCGCGAGCGGGAAGCCGATGGGAGTGTCGAGCAGTTGACTCAGTGAGGGGGTCGCGTTATAACTATATTCACACCCGTGCCCTTACCGCTCGGTTCGACACGGCTTCGTAGACTCAGAACCCAACTGCCGCAGCGTCGCTTAGACACCGTTCGGTCGCCGCCTCGAGGGTATCCTCTCGGACGATTTCCCCATCCCGAAGCAACGGCTCGAGGAGCGCCTCGCCCGCCGGTGGCTCCGCCTGAGTTTGGTCCCGGTCTGCGAGGGCAACGTGGTGGCCCCCGTCAGCGGTTCGGTACACCTCTTTGACCCCCGAGAGTTTCCCGCGTTTGGCGATCGGCTCGCCGTCTATTTCGACGATATCAAGGCTAAAGTCGACGCCGTCGGCGCTGGTGATGTGGCTTCCCACGCCAAAGCCGTCGGCGATCGCTTTGAGTTCGGTGAGCTCTTTGGGGCCGAGCCCGCCGCTACAGAAAATTTCGACGTCCTCGTGGCCGGCGGCATCGAGTTCCCAGCGGACCTCTCGAACGATATGGCGAAAGTCCCCGCGGCGGGAGCCGGTCGTATCGAGGCGGACGCCGTCTAAGCGCTCGCCGAGCGTTCGTGCGGCCAAGAGGCTCTCGCTTTTTTCATCCCAAAACGTGTCCGCGAGGGCGATCCGTGGGACCGATTCGGGGACCGCCTGGTCGAACGCCTCCCACGCTTCCGCTTGCTTGCCGTCGCCAAAGCAGAGCAAGAGCGCGTGGGGCATCGTCCCGCCCGGCTCGCGACCGAGCAACTCGCCGGCGGCGACGTGTGAGAACCCATCGAGCCCCGCGAGCAATGCCGCCCGCTCGACCACTGCCGCAATCGAGGGATGGACGTGGCGAGCGCCAAAGGAGAGGACCAGCGAGTCGGGGGCCGCCCGACGAACCTCGAGAGCGGCCGTTGCAAACCCGCTTGGTTGTGAGAGAAAGCCAAGCAGCGAGGTCTCGAGTTCGGCGAACTCCAGATATCGCCCTTCAATCTGCATGACGGGGCCGCCATCGAACAGGCGACCGTCAGCGAGGGAATCGATATCGACGTTTCGGCCTTCAAAGAGCGTTGCGACGTCGGCGACGCCAGTCAGGACTTCGAACTCGCCGGTTGGAAACTGGTCGGCGGTCACCTCGGCGACGACGTGGGGGTTGCAGTCGGCGGCCTCGAGGGTTTGTCGGGTGCGTTCGAAGTAGGCGTCCGTAGCTGTCCCGTCGCGGATGGCCGCGTCGGGGATGAGACCGAACGGATTCGACATACCCTCGCTTCCTGTCGAGGGGCGAAAAAGCTATTCGTCGGCGACCGTCAGCTGACGGTTGACGATTCTCTGGGTGTGGTGGTGACCAGTGTTGGGCCTCGCATTTGGATTTCGCATACTGTTCTTGGGCGGATTCACTCTCAGGCTGCGCATGATCGTGAGCATGAGCACAACGCCAACGGCGATACCCGCGACACCGATACCAATGCCGAAGCCGGGAATCTCATCTGCCTGTTCCTCGTCGGTGGCCGTCCCGTTTTCGTTCCCAATACCACTCTCTGCTTCCTCGAGTGCAAGCGTCGAATGCACTGCGGTCAGCTCCCCAACGGTTGGGGCGGTGACGATCAGCAGTCGGTCCCCCTCCTGACGAATCGCGAGGGCCTTTTCGAAGTCGCTGTCCGCACCAAAGCGGTAGGCGTTTTCGTATTCCGAAACCGGCTCGCCACCGTGATGGGCGATCAGTTCTCGGTAGGCCTCGGCGAACCCAGCGGCGGCCTCGCTGTCGCGCCACGCGAGTTGCCAGACCGTCCCGGTTCCATTCTCGCCGTCGTGGTAGGCGTAGAGTCGGTCGCCGCGCCAGCCGTCGGTTTCGGCGTGGTCGTAGTTGAATCGACTCGCCGTGTTCGCGTCGTTCAGTATGTCCTCTTGCTCGAGGACGCCATCTTCGTTGGCGGTCGCCATGAGCGTCGCCGCCAGTCCGGCGGGACCGATGACGTCGTGGGCTTGGCCTCGGCTCTCGTCGGCCAGCAGGCGGTCGAACTCGTCGTTGCTCTGATCTTCGACGGCGCTGTCAACAAGGTCGGTGCGCCCGTAGGTATCCGGCTGGATCGTATACAACGCGCTCTGAGGAATCTCCGCATAGAGGTCGTCAACGGCGTCCCAGCCGCCGTCCTCATACACGCCGTCGACGAACGCTGGTCCGTCGCTGTAGGGTTGGAACTCGAGCAAGAAGAGCCCCTGATTCGGTGGCTGTCCCCCGCCCCCGCCCGCTTGCTCGAGGCAGTCTTCGACCCACGACCCTTGCTCACAGGCCTCCTGATACTGATTCTCGAGGCGATGGATGTCGCCTTCGATCACGCCGAGTTTGCCGGCATTTCGGTCGGTCGTGTTGCGGTCGTACTGGCCGAGATTGAACGCCTGGTCTTGGAGGGCGTGGCCGAGTTCGTGGGCGAGTATCGGTTCGTTGATCGATAACGCTTCGTCGGCAACGATGACGATCTCTTCGCGTTCAAAATCGTAGTAGCCGGCGACGCTCGCGCCCTGGACAGCCTGTCGGACATCGAGTGCATCTTCTTCGGAGCCGACGAGCGACACGGTCTCGAGTTTGGCGTTCTCAAACAGCCGTTCGTCGTCGGTGACTCCTTCAAACTGGGATTCGGTGTCCGCTTCGAATTGCTCTCGCGTAATGATCTCAACCGGTGGGGTTTCCTCGAACGTGAGACACCGCATCGCTTCCATCCGGGCTGCTGTCCGGGCCGTCACCGCCTCGAGTTCGGCCTCACTGAGGTCGGAGTCGGTCTCGATGTCCAGTGGCTCGTTGTACCAGTAGCCATCAACCCAGCCAATCGTCTCGATGCCGTCGTCGGGCGGTTCGAAGTCCTCGGGTGGTGTCGGCGCACACTCGTGGATTGGCTCCGGCGTGGACGTGGTGTCGGCAAGGACCGTCCCGGTGGTCATCAGCAGGCCACCACAGAGGACAACGAAAAAAAGCAGTGCGCGCCGATTCATCATCCTCGATAGGGCCCTCTCGGTTCTAAAGTTGATGGTTCGCAACCACTATTTTGCTCCCGCTCGTTTCCTCTGTTATGAGTGAGAGCCCAGCTACTGACCATCTCGACCCAGCCCAAACGGCACTCATCGTCGTGGATATGCAAAACGGCTTCTGTCACCCCGAAGGGAGCCTCTATGCCCCCGGCAGCGAGGCGGTTATCGAACCCATCGCCGACCTCATCGACCGCGCTCGAGATGCTGGTCTCTCGGTGATTTACACCCGTGACGTTCATCCACCCGACCAGTTCGAAGACGCCCACTACTACGACGAGTTCGACCAGTGGGGTGAACACGTCCTCGAGGGCTCGTGGGAGGCCGAAATTGTCGAGGAACTGGCCGTGACCGACGATGATCTCGTCGTCGAAAAACACACCTACGACGCCTTTTATAACACCCAACTCGAGGGGTGGCTCGAGGCGCGAGGCATCCGTGACCTCCTGTTTACCGGCACCTTAGCGAACGTCTGCGTGCTCCACAGTGCCGGCAGCGCTGGGCTGCGGGATTTCCGTCCGATTCTCGTTGAGGACTGTATTGGTGCCATCGAACCCGACCATCGGGAGTACGCCCTCGAGCACGCCGGCTGGCTCTTTGGCGAGGTTGCCGAGAGTGCGGACCTCGAGTTTGTGAAGGCATGAGCGCTCGAGTAGGGTTTGGTCGGTTGTTTCTTTTGAACGCTGACAGGGCAGGACGATGTGGTGGCGTCTGTAGGGGCGTTTCGGGTGTTTTGAGTGGCATCGCACGTCGGGCTACCTGAAATGCTGTTTTTAAATCGAAACACTCGTGACTTCGGGAAGGCCTGCTTTCGGGGCTGAGAGCGTTCGTTCCCATCCACGCTCTGCTCACACGAAACACACGGGACTTCCACACCCTCCCCAACCGACTCACTCGCGGTGCTCGTTCGCCCCTCGCGCAGCATCAAGCCACGGCTCACTTCCTTCGCCGTGGCTCAGCGCGCGCCACCGCGTTACGACACTCTATCAATAGTTTACGATCAAAACGCCCCTTACCGCCACTAGTTCCAATAGTCGATTCTTGTCGTTCGGTGCTCACCGCCACAGCGGCCTCGGGGTTTACAACTCGAGTGCGATCAGAGACTCACTCGAGAAACAGCCGATAAGACCCCTGTCCGGTCGCGACTTCGCGGGTTTCCCCCTCGGGGGCCGTGCTTTCGACGGTAATTTCGGAGACGCCGATACTCGAGCCGGTGCGGATAACATCGGCGGTGGCGGTGAGGTCGCCGGTTGCCGGTCGCAGGTAGTTCACCGAGAGGTTGATGGTTGCAATCGTCCCGTTTAGGTGGTCGTCAAACGTCGTCCGGAGTGCCATCGCGCCGACGGTGTCGAGGAGCGTTGCGGCGACGCCGCCGTGGATATCCGGTCGGCGGTCACCGGCTCCCTGCCGAGTTGTCGTCAGCTTCGAATCGTAGGGGATGGCCATTGTTACCGTTCCGTCCTCGACAGATTCGACGGTGGTTCCAAGCCAGGAGAGAAACTCGTGGTTCGTAATGAACTGTTGGAGGTGTGCCTCGAGTTCGTCGTATCGTTCGATTGCTTCGGCCTCACTCTCATGCTCACGCTCACGCTCACCCTCACCCTCGCTCTCAGATCCAGTCATACCGCCGCTTACTCGAGGACGGGCTTGGGTGCTGTGGTCTTTCCCGACTGTTTCAGCCGTCCTTTCGTCTGCTTAGGAGTCCTCGACCAGCTCGAGGGTATTCAGCACATTCGTCGTTAACTCGCCGGGCGATAACTCCCCGCCCTCGAACTCCTCTATCCACGTTTCACGAACGTGCCACGTGGCGAGTGCCTGCTCTCCGTCACTGATCGTCGCATCCAACCGCCCGGTCTCGAGTCCGTGATCGCCTGCGAGCACGTAGCCGCCGGCGATTGTACCGATTTCGTCACCTAACTCCTGGTCTGTGGTGCGGTCGGTTGCGTACGTCAACTCGACGGTCGTTCCGTCGACCGAAAGATCCGTTACGTCCACGCCTTCGTTCTCGAGGTAGTCTTCGAAGAACGCCAGCCCGTCATCGTCGGTGGGGTTGTCAGCGCTTCCGTTGCGGTCCCGGTTACCGTCGCCGCCCTCACCAGCCGATGGATCACTGGCCGGTTCCTCATCGGCGAGGCATCCAGCGGTGACACTGACACTGCCGACGGTGACGGTGGCGAGTAGCGTCCGGCGACTGTATCTGGGGCTGGTGTGACGACGGCTGTGGCTGTCGCCGGTGCTGTGGCCGCGATTGCAGTCATAGCAGCCGTTGTGGCCACGACTGCGATCGTGGTGGTGATCGGAATCGTCGTTGTGATCGTAACCGTTGTCGCGGCCGTGGGGCGCTGACGGATTCATTTTCTTACTGACGACTGTGACCACTTGCCCTCTGTCTCTGGGCACCCAACGCACCGGCTGCAAGGAGGCTGACAATGCCAGCGATCACTCCGAAGCCGGGAACGGTATCCGTCTCGTCGTCCGCTGGATCGTCAGCATCCGTGTCATCAGTGTCCGGTTCATCGGCGTCTGCGTCGTCATCGGGAGTCGCCGCGTCATCGGCATCGTCATCCGGTGTCTCCTCCGGCTCGTCATCATCATCGACATCAGCATCATCGTCGGCCGCAACGGCACCGCCGCCACCCTGGCCACCGCCATTACCAGTGTCATCGTCATCATCATCAACACCACTGATCTCGAGCGTGAGGTCCTCGTGCTCGTGGGAAATCGCTTCGCCGTCGACATCTGCGAGCGTCTCGACAGCCTCGATTCGGAGGTCAGTTTCGCCGTCGTCAACTCCGGTCACGCCCAATTCGGCAAGCGTAACCTCTCCAGGCGTCTCATCGCTCTCGCCGGTGTAGCCCACAACGGTGAGCGTGCCACCGTCGTTATCGTTGGTTTCGACCTCGAACCGGTCGGTCGCCGACGCCTCGAGTTCGACTGCGCTGCTGTCGTAGTCAATCTCGATTTCGTAGGCCCCGACGCCGGTGTCATCTGGCACGTCAGTGATGATCAAGTCAGCGCTGCCAGTTTCGTCGATTTCTCCTGGGTCGTCAAAGGTCACCGTTGGGTCATCGGCAGCGACCCCGCCAGCGGCCACCGCCATCGCTGCCATGAGAGTGAGACAGACGAAGGCGACGAACCGTCCGAGTCGGCGGTAGCTGTAATCGGACGCGTCGATATCGATCATTCACCGCCACCTCCGTTTCCGGTGAGCGACTCATAATCGTCGGTTCGATTCTCCTCGACTACTTGTTGGATCTTCATTGCGTCTACGGCCGTAATCTCACCATCGTCGTTCACATCACCATACTGGGAAATATCGTCCCCGGATGCGACAGCTGAACCGATCGTTTCGGCGTCATCCGCAGTGACCTCGTTTGTCAACGTCACGTCACCGACCAGATACCCCTCGAGAGTCACCGAGAGCGTCCTATCGAACTCACCGTCGTTCTCGAGTTGGGCGACGCCACGTTCACGCTCGTCGTGGTCGATCCACTCGCTTTCGTCGCTATCGTGCCCATCAATTCCCTGCATTGGGAGATCGGATTCGTCCTCGAGAGCGAGGATGGTCGATCCACCGGCGCTCTCGGCGTCGAATTCGACTGTCTGGGTTGTACGCGTTGCTGCGTCCCCGCGGTCGGTCGACCGGCTCGCACTATTGTCGATGACTGCCGCATCGTTCGTCTGAGCGATGACTATCGGGCTGACGGCCTCACCCGGCTCCGCGTCGAAGAACTCGACGGTTTCGGTATTGAACTCCTCAACGGTGAGGTCGGTGACCGTCACCGATTGGCCGACCACTGACAGCTCCGTGCTCACGTCGTAGTCGAAGCCGCCGGGTACATCTACAGCTTCTTCGCCGTCCGCTATACTCTCGAGGTCGAGGTCGAGGTCAACCTGGTCACTCGAGATTTCGATTTCGTCGTCACCATCGGTCGATACATCGAGTGTACCGGAGGCGACCGGATCGACGGTGGTCGCCTCTCGGACGTTGTTCTCCTCGGCGTTGAGCGGTCGGACATCGGCTTCGACCGTCAACTCGTTCGTCGACGTAACCGTCAGGTCGACGGCGTACGTCTTGGTTTCGTCGCCCTCGCCTTCGAGTTCCTCGCCTTCGATGAACAGTGCGTCGCCGTTGCGGAACGTACTGTCGTCGATGAATGCGGTTCGGTCCTCCTCCTCGCCGTTGACATCCACCGTCACGCCGTCGACGAAGGTCGTTCCGTCGGCTTCGTCCTGGCGCTCCTCGGGTATCTCGAGGGCATCCCCGAGTGGAATCTCTACGAGCGGGAAGATGAGATCGGTGTCATCGGGATTTTCGACTTCGACTTCGACGGTCTGTCCGTCGCCCTCGAAGACGGGGTCATCCATCGCAACATCAACCTCGGCCTGAACTTCTTCGGCGCTCACGCCACCGATTGCAGCAACCGAAAGCACACAGAGGGTGGCAAGCGCGGCGGCGACGAGCAGTAGCAGTCGGCGTGACCCTGATGACCGCATTACTCATCACCTCCGTTTTCGATTGCGTCGTCATGGACCTCTTGGGTGGTCTGGACGGCGATAACAGCCGTTCCGGTGCCGTTGTCGCCGGCGTCGTCTACGGTCACAGTGACCTCGTTTAGTTCGTCGTTCTCGCCTCTGAGTTCAGAGAGGTCGTCGTTGGTGATCGTTTCGGTAACTTGTGGGTCGGTCGCGTTCACCGTAATCTCTTTTGTGACATCCTCCTCAGGTCCATCGAGCGTCACTTCCATGGTTCGGTCGGCTTGCTCGTCAGTCAACTCGATGAGCGCCTCGAGGGCCATGTTCGTCGCCCGTGGGTAGCCCCACGAGCCGTCGTTTTCGTAGACGTCCATGAGGTAATCGACGCCGTCGGCGACCTCGTCGGCGTACGCCTCGTCATCGACGGCATCGAGTGCAAGCACTGAGAGTGCCGTCGATTTGCTCACGTCACCCTGGTTGTTCCACCACGGCGAGTCGTGATATAGTTCCCACGAGCCGTCGTCCTCGTTCTGTCCGTCAGCTAAGAACGACGCCCCCTCGTCGACTGCTTCCTCGATGTCCTCTTCCTGATCGTCCTCGTAGGCGTCCGCATCGAGGATGATCTGTAGCCCGTAGACGGCGAAGGCCGTCGAGCGGTGGTTCTCGTCGTTCCAGGTTCCGCTGTTGGCTTCAGCTTCAGACTCGTCTTGCTGCTCGAGCAACTCCTCGGCTGCATCGGCGTAGATCTCGTCGATCGTTTCGGCCGTCTCCTCATCCGTCCGGTCGCTTTCGGCAGCCTCCTCTAAGGAGATGATCGCAAAGCCGATTGCGCTTGGTTCGTCGTTGAGGTAGCCGTCTGCGTCAGCCCAGTTATCCTCATCGTCGAGCCAGTCGACGGCCTCGTTGAACCGGACATCGTCGAGTCGCTCCTCGTTCTCCGGACCGTAGGTATCGTCGTTGTCAACCTGGGAGAGGCCGTATAGTGCAAGGACGCTGAAGTAGCTCTGGCCATCCTGCCACTCGTTGCCCCACTGGTTCCACGAACCGTCATCCTGCTGGGTGCGGATGCCATCTTCGGCCAGACGGTCGACACCCTGCTCGATGCTACCGTTGATGACCTCCTGTCGGTCATCGCTGATATCCGCGTCATCTCGATCCTCGTAGTACTGGTGGGTGTTGAGCGCCCCAAGGAACGCCGAGGTCGTCTGCTCAACACAGCCGTACGGGTAGTTGACCAGATACTCGAGCCCCTGCAGGGTCCGGCCTTCCGGTCCGGCCTGAGCGCTGATCGAGACGTTGTGGTCTTCACTGACTTCGTCGCCGTACACTTCGACGACAGTTTCAACAGCGCCCTCGACGTCCTCATCGTAGGTCACTGCTGACTCGTTGCTCACCGTCTCGGTGGCAATCGAAACGTTCGTTTGGGCGGTCGTGTTGTCCGTGACATCCAACTCGAGGGTGTCCTCGACGCTGAAGTTGAGATCGACCGGCTCCTCGGTCCGCTCCTCGGCCGTCAGATCGTAGGTTACGATATTGGTCCCGCCAGCCCGCGACCGGGCGGTGACGGTCTCGGTGTCAC